>Ga0302314_10008078_pt1 | contig 18795 bp, 10 predicted proteins | sample III_Palsa_N2_3_FD_200533 | JGI IMG/M metagenome (GOLD analysis project Ga0302314, IMG submission 200533) | Peat permafrost microbial communities from Stordalen Mire near Abisko, Sweden - III_Palsa_N2_3 | ecosystem: Environmental > Terrestrial > Soil > Palsa > Peat permafrost | place: Sweden...
TCGCCCACACGTCGGATCAGCATCCGTGGTTCCAGCGAGCCCGATCCGCCCGCGCCGGTTCGAACTACCGAAACTTCTACCTCTGGAGCGACACCCCGGATCGCTTCGCCGAGGCGCGGGTCATCTTCAAGGACTTCGAGTCGTCGAACTGGACGTTCGATCACGTGGCGGGGGCCTATTTCTGGCACCGTTTCTATTCGCACCAACCGAGCCTCAACTACGACAACCCGTCCGTGCGTCAAGCCATGTTCGACGTCGTCGATTTCTGGCTTGCGATGGGCGTTGACGGCCTACGACTCGACGCCGTGCCCTACCTCTACGCCAGGGAGGGGACGACGTGCGAGAACCTGCCCGAGACCTTCGATTTCCTCCGGCAGCTCCGATCCCACATCGACGATCGCTACGAGAATCGCATGCTCCTGGCCGAAGCGAACCAATGGCCGGAGGATGCAGTGAAGTACATGGGAAAGGGGGACATCTGTCAGATGGCCTTCCAGTTCCCCCTGATGCCGCGTATGTTCATGGCGGCCAGGCAGGAGGACCGCTTCCCGATCGTCGACATCCTGGCCGAGATCCCGAGCACACCGCCCGAGTGCCAATGGGGCCTGTTCCTCCGGAATCACGACGAGCTGACGCTCGAGATGGTGACCGACGAGGAACGCGACTACATGTACCGCGCCTACGCGCAGGACCCCCAGGCCCGTGTCAACGTGGGCATCCGGCGTCGGCTAGCACCGCTGCTGGGCAACGACCGCAGACTCATCGAAATGATGAACGGCCTCCTCTTCGCACTGCCGGGGACGCCGATCATCTACTACGGCGACGAGATCGGCATGGGCGACAACATCTACCTCGGGGACCGCAACTCCGTGCGCACCCCCATGCAATGGAACAGCGACCGGAACGCCGGGTTCTCGGACGCCAACCCCCAGCGGCTCTATCTACCCGTCATCATCGACCCGGAGTACCACTCGCAGGCGATCAACGTCGAGGCCCAGACGCAGAACTCGAACTCGCTCCTGTGGTGGATGAGGCGCCTCATCGCCCTGCGTCAGCGCTACAAGGCCTTCGGAAGAGGCTCCCTCGAGATCTTGCTGCCCGACAATCGGAAGGTGTTCGCATTCATCCGCCGGCTGGGAGACGAGCAGATTCTTTGCGTGTTCAACCTGTCCCGACACGTGCAGTGCGTCGAGCTCGACCTCTCGGAATTCCGTGGCGCCGTGCCCGTCGAGTTGTCCGGCAACCAGGAGTTTCCTCCGATCGGCGAGCTCCCGTACTTCATCACGCTGGGCTCCCATGGATTCTTCTGGTTCTCGCTCGAACGCGAGCCCGAGGAAACGCTGCCGGGACGGCCGTCCTTCACGACGGCAGGATCTTGGACGGCACTCTTCGATGGTTCTTCCCGGCATCGATTCGAGTCCTGGCTCGAGACCTACATGGCCGACCGGCGCTGGTTCGGCCAGAAGACCCGGACCATCACTTCGGCCTCCATTGTCGAATCGCTGCTCGTTCCATCGGCGTCGCAGACCAACGGGAACGGGAGCGGTCGTGATCCCTCGCCTCCCGCCGCCACCATCCTCATTGTGCAACTCGAGTTCGACCAAGGTGCCGCGGAACGGTACGTCGTCCCGGTGGCGTTCGTGGCCGACGTGGAGGCCGAGAACACGAAGAAGTGGCATGCCGACGACGTGATCGCGGATCTTCGCGTAGGGGACCACGAAGGCGTCCTGATCGACGCCACCCACTCGCCTGATTTCGTGAGGACCATGGCGGACCTCCTGGCGCGGCGCCGGACGCTTCCTGGCCGGCACGGTCAGATCGTCGGGCTGCCGTCTCCGGGCCTGCGCCGGTTCAATGGATGCCTGCGCGAAGACTGCCCCGCCACCCCGATCTCAGGCGAACAATCCAACACATCGGTGTTGCTGGGCGATCAGGCCATCATGAAGTTCATCCGTCGGTTCGAGGAAGGCATCAATCCTGGGGTTGAGATCAGCCGGTTCCTGAGCGAGCGCGGGCGCTTCACCCACGCCCCCGGGGCGGGCGGAAGCATCGAATACCGCGGCGACGGACTGGGCGCGACACCGGCCACGATCTCCGTCCTGGAGGAGTACGTCCCCAACGAAGGCGACGGCTGGCAATACGTGGTGGACGCGCTGACGCTGGGGTTGGAGGACGCCCTGACCAACTCGTCCTCCGGCGATCACGAAGTCGCCTCGACGCGGAGCAGTCCTTCCACGCAGGACCAACTGGCGGATCCCGTGCACCCGCTGGTGGGTCCTCACCTCGAGTGGGCCACGCTGCTCGGTCGCCGGACGGCGGAGCTGCACGTCGCCCTGGCCGGCGAGGAACGTGACCCGGCGTTCGCGCCCGAGCCCCTGACCAGCCTCGATCGTCAGGCCCTTTTCCACGGGGCCAGGAGCCTCAGCCGTCAGGTCCTCCGGGACGTGGTCTCGAAAGGAGAGGTCACGCCCCTCGTCGCACGCGTGCTGCAGAGCGAGAACGAGATCATCGAGCGCCTCCGCCGCCTGAGCGCCACGCCCGTCGAAGCGGATCGCATCCGTTGCCACGGCGACTATCACCTCGGGCAGGTGCTGTGGACGGGGAAGGACTTCGTGATCATCGATTTCGAGGGCGAGCCTTCGCGGTCGCTGGGCTGGAGGCGGCTCAAGCGTCCGGCCGCCTTCGACCTGGCCGGCATGATCCGCTCGTTGCACTACGCGGGGCAAGCGGCTGCGCTCAGGGTCAACCTCGAGTTCGGCGCCTCGTTCGAGACGGGCCAGCCGGGCCGATTGGCGGACTGGCTCTCCATCTGGCACCGCGAGGTGTCGGGACAGTTCTTGGACTCGTACCTGGAAGTGGCCACCGTCAGCCCACACCTTCCATCGAGTCAGGCGGACCTCGAATGCCTGCTCGATTTCTTCCGGCTCGAAAAGGCCATGTACGAGCTGGGCTATGAAGTCAACATGCGACCGACCTGGGTCGACGTCCCGGCGCGTGGCATCCTCGACCTCTTGGGCCACGAGTGACGCGGGACGGACTGGGCAGCCTGGCGGAGCTGGCGATGTTCCACGGCGTGCACACCTCGTATAGCGACGTCGACGGCGTGAGCCGACAAGCGGACCCGGCAGTCGTGTTCGCCCTGCTGCAGGCGCTTGGCGTGCCGCTCGAGCGACCCGAGGACGCCGCCGCCGTCCTGCGAGATCAACGGGCCGGCGCACTGCGCCGGCAACTCGAGCCTGTCGTGGTCCACCGCATCGGCCGTCGGGAGTCGGTCGTGGCGACGCTGCCGGGCGGCACCGAGCCAGACTCGGTGTGGCTCACCCTCGAACTCGAGGACGGGACGACAAGCCGACGCGAGCTGACGTCAGCGCTCACGGGGTTCGCGACGCATGAACGAGGCGGGAGTGGCCGTTACGCCCGTGTGGAGTTCGAGCTCGACGCCATCGGCGACGTGGCCGTGCCTCCCGGGTACCACCGCCTGACACTCGAGGGAGCGGGCTTCCCCGAGACGGCGCTGGTCGTGGCCGCCCCTGACTGTCCCGACGGCCCCCGGCGATGGGGTGCGTTCCTTCCGCTCCACGCGCTACGCAGCGAGAAGGACGCCGGGATCGGCACCTATTCGGACCTGGGCCGCCTTGGTGACTGGGTCACCTCCCTCGGGGGAGGCCTGGTCGGCACCCTGCCGTTGTACCCGGTGTTCCCCGGTCCCCCGATCGACCCGAGCCCCTACCTCCCTCTCAGCAGACTCGCCTATAACGAGCTGTTCATCGATCCATCGGTCCTTCCTGAATACGGGGCGCCGGCAGAAGACCCGGCCTCCGTGAATCCAAATAGTCGATTGACGGTATTGCCTTCGTCTTCGCCGGTCGACTACGAGAAGATCGCCGCCATGCGACGCCGACAGTTGGAGCCTCTGGCTCGCGCCGTCTGCTCCGGCGCATTCCCTCAACGCCTGCGGCGCTTCACCGAATTCTCCTCGGCGCACCCCGAACTGGCGGCGTACGCGCGGTTTCGCGCCGAACAGGAAGGCGCACGGGGCGGGGGTGCGTCGGACCCCAGCGCGGTGAGCTACCACCTGTACACGCAGTGGGTGGCGTACGAGCAACTCGAAGCAGCGGGCCACCACGCAGGTCGCTACGCCGACTTCCCGGTGGGGTCCCACCCCAGCGGGTTCGATCCCGTCTGGTCACCGGAGTCCTTCGTCCCGGAGGTGCAGGGCGGAGCGCCACCGGACCGCTTCTTCGCCGGTGGACAGAGTTGGGGATTCCGGCCCTTCCACCCGGAGCGAATCCGCGAAGACGGGTACCGCTTCTTCTCCGCTGCGTTGCGACGTGCCTTTGCGCACGCCGATTGCCTGCGCATCGACCACGTGATGGGTCTGGAGCGGATGTACATGATCCCTGCTGGGCTCAGCGCGACCGACGGTGCGTACGTGTCCTACCGGGCCGAGGAGCTTCACGCCGTGGTCGCACTGGAGGCGCACCGGGCAGATGCGGTCGTCGTGGGTGAGGACCTCGGCACGGTGCCCGCGGGCGTTCGGCGCCGCATGGCACGAGAGCACATGCTGCGCACCTGGGTCTTCCAGTTCGAATCCACCCTCGAGCAGCCCCTCCCCCAGCCGCCCCCGAACACCCTGGCCTCGCTCGGAACCCACGATCTGCCTCGCTTCGGCGCCTTTCTCTGGGGAGAGGACATCGACGAACGCGAGGGCACCGGCGCATTGAGCGCTGACCGTGGGGACGCGGATCGCACCGCTCGGAGGCGCTGGCGACACCGCCTCTTCGGCGAACTCGGCCTTCCCGCCGACGGAGAGCCGGCGCAGGTCACCGCCGAAGCCCTCCGTGGATGCCTCCGGCACTTGGCTGGGGGCGACGCGCAGATCCTCCTGGTCGACCTCGAAGAGCTGTGGGACGAGCGCCGGGCGCAGAATCACCCCGGGACCCAATCCCCCGAGAACTGGCGTCGCCGGGCCGAGCGCACCTTCGAGGATTTTTCCTCGGACACGGACATCCGCCGTGCGCTGTCACAACTGACCGCCGAGCGTGCGTCGTGACGACCGGGCAGCGGATGGTCGACACGTTCCCCGGTGCCGCCACCATCACTTCCGACGACGTGTACTGGTTCAACGAGGGCACACACCGAAGCCTGGGGTGGCGTCTGGGCGGTCATCTCCTGCCGGGCGGTGGCGTGCGCTTCGCCGTCTGGGCACCCAATGCCCGGGCCGTCAGCGTCATCGGCGATTTCAACTCCTGGCAGGCGAGCGCCGACCCCCTGCGCTCATTGGACGCCTCCGGCATCTGGGAAGCGGTCGTTCCGTCAGCGCGGGTCGGCCAGGTTTACAAGTTCGCGGTCACGACCCAAAACGGGGAGGTCCTGCACAAGGCGGACCCTTTCGCGCACTGCACGGAGACTCCGCCCAGGACAGGGTCGGTCCTGTGGAACCTGGCGTACCAGTGGCACGACGCCGAATGGATGGCGGAGCGGGGTCGACACGCGGCACTCGATGCGCCCCTCTCCATCTACGAACTCCACCTGGGGAGCTGGCGGCGAGACGCCTCTGGTCCCGGTGGCTTTCTCGGCTACGACCGAATGGCAGAACCCCTCATCGATCACGTCACGGGCTGCGGGTTCACCCACGTCGAACTTCTTCCGGTCATGGAGCATCCGTTCTACGGATCGTGGGGGTATCAGACGACCGGCTACTTCGCGCCCACCCGACGCTACGGCGATCCCCAGGATCTGATGTCGCTGATCGACCGCCTCCACGGAGCGGGCATCGGAGTGATCCTCGACTGGGTCCCGTCCCACTTCCCCGCCGACAGCTTCGCCCTCGCCGAGTTCGACGGCACCCACCTTTTCGAGCATGCCGATCCCCGTCTCGGCTTCCATCCCGACTGGAAAAGCTTGATCTTCAACTACGGCCGCCACGAGGTACGCAGCTTCCTGGCCTCGTCCGCCGAGCACTGGCTCAGCACGTACCACGCCGACGGGCTACGGGTCGATGCTGTCGCCTCCATGTTGTACCTGGACTATTCGCGCCGGCCCGGCGAGTGGATCCCGAATCCGGAGGGTGGACGCGAGAACCTGGACGCCATCTCCTTCCTGCGCCAGCTGAATACGGGGATCTACGCGGATCACCCTGACGTCCAGGTCTTCGCCGAGGAGTCGACGGCCTTCCCTGGAATATCCCGCCCTGTGGAGTACGGCGGGATCGGCTTCGGTCTCAAGTGGGACATGGGCTGGATGCACGACACGCTCGAGTTCCTCTCGCGCGATCCGATTCACCGTCGCCATCACCAAGGCGAGCTCACATTCCGCAGCGTCTACGCCTACAGCGAGAATTTCACTTTGCCGCTCTCGCACGACGAGGTCGTCCATGGAAAGGGCTCGCTGCTGACCAAGATGCCCGGTGACGACTGGCAGCGCTTTGCCAATCTCCGACTCCTGTACGCTTACCAATTCGCGACGCCAGGCAAGAAGCTCCTCTTCATGGGGGCCGAGCTCGCCCAATGGCGCGAGTGGGATCACGAGAGTGAGCTGGACTGGGGGCTGTCCGGTTCACCGCTCCATGAGGGGGTCGGCAGGCTGGTCGCCGACCTCAACCGCCTACACCGCGGCGTTGCCGCGCTGCACGAACTCGACACGGACGCGCGTGGGTTCGCCTGGACCCAACCCAATGAGCCCGAGTCCGGCTTGCTGAGCTTCCTGCGCTACTCGTCGTCTGGCGAGGCCGTCCTCATCGTGTGCAACTTCACACCGGTCATACGGACGAACGTCTTGGCGGGGGTCCCGCGCGGGGGCTACTGGAGCGAGCTCTTCAACAGCGACGCCAGCGAGTACGGAGGCAGTGGTGCGGGAAACCTCGGCGGGACGCGCACCCACCCACTGCCCAACCACGGGATGCCGCACACGCTGACCCTGACCGTCCCTCCGCTCGGCTGCCTCTTCCTCCAGCCGCAATGAGGACCGCCCTGGGCGCAGAACCCAGCGGCCCGTCCACAACTTCCTTCACGGTGTGGGCACCCACGGCGGACACGGTCGAGGTGCGCGGCCCCGGCGACCAGGTCCGCCTCACGCGCGGAACCGACGGGTACCACCGGGGATCGGCACCCTGGGGTCCTGGTTCGCTCTACCACTACGTCCTCGACGGGAGGGGCGAGCTGCCGGACCCCGCCTCGCGGTCACAGCCACGCGGCGTGCACGGGCCTTCCGAGGTGGTTGACCTCTCCTACCCCTGGCGCGACCAGGCGTTCCGCTCCCGACCACTCCGAGAGTGGGTGCTCTACGAGCTGCACGTCGGGACGTTCACCGAGGAGGGCACCTTTGCGGGCGCGGCGGCCGCACTCGACGAATTGGTCGAACTGGGCGTCACGGCGGTAGAGATCATGCCCGTCGCACAGTTCCCCGGCCAGCGGAACTGGGGCTACGACGGTGTCTTTCCTTTCGCCGTGCAGGACACGTACGGCGGGGCGAAGGGCCTGCAGATGTTCGTCGACGAATGCCACCAGCGCCACCTCGCCGTCGTCTTGGACGTCGTCTTCAACCACCTGGGGCCCGAAGGCAATGTTCTCGCCGAATTCGCACCCTATTTCACCGATCGCTACAAGACCCCCTGGGGTCCCGCCGTCAACCTGGACGGGCCGTTCTCCGACGACGTCCGCGCCTACTTCCTCGCCAACGCCCGGCAGTGGTTCGAGGACTTCCATGTGGATGCCCTCCGCCTCGATGCGGTCCACGAACTCATCGACCGCAGCGCGCGGACCTTCCTGGCCGAGTTGGCCCGTGCGGCCGAGGAGCTCGGCCGGCGCCTCGGCCGCACGTGCGGCCTCATTGCCGAGAGCGCCGACAACAATCCACTGACGGTCACGCCGCGGGCCAGCCACGGCCTCGGCATGGATGCGCAATGGAGCGACGATTTCCACCACTCCGTCCATGCGGTCGTGACAGGCGAGCGGGGCGGCTACTACGGTGATTACGGCGGGATTGACGACGTGGCCCGGGCGATGGATCAAGGCTTTGTGTACCAGGGCCAGTATTCAACGTCCCGCAAGCGCCGCTACGGCGCACCGTCGATTGCCATCCCACCGGATCGGTTCGTGACCTTCGTCCAGAACCATGACCAAGTCGGGAACCGCGCCGACGGAGCGCGCCTCTCGACTCTCGTTCCCCCGGAGCGTCTGCGCCTGGCGGCGGGGCTCCTCCTCCTGTCCCCAGGGGTACCCCTCCTGTTCATGGGCGAGGAGTACGGCGAGGTGGCCCCCTTTGCCTATTTTGTCGACCACGGGGATCCCCGGCTCCTCGACGCGGTGCGAAAGGGGAGGGCGGCCGAGCATGCACACGATGTGAGCGGGCCGCTCCCGGACCCGGGCGACCCGGCCACCTTTGCCGCGGCCGTGCTGCGGCGCGATCGTTCCCTCCATGGCGAGCTCTGGCACCTGTACCGCGATCTCATCGCCCTGCGCCGGACCGAACCGGCCCTTCATCGCTCGACACGCGAGAACACGCTGGCCCACGCGGACGGGAAAGTCGTGACGCTCGTCCGCTCGGGTGCCGGGAGCTCCGTTGCCGCTTTGTTCAACCTGTGCGGAGAAGCGGGGGCCGGACGGCTGCCCCCAGGACGCCGTTGGGAGGAGGCCATCCGGACGGACGGGGCAAACGGGACCATGGAGACCATTCCTCTCGATCCGTGGGGATTCCGGGTGTTCCGGGCGCAGGCGACGGCGATGGCGACGGGCGGCCGATGAGGGCCTGGCCCGGAGCCCCCTACCCGTTGGGCGCATCGTGGGACGGCGAAGGCGTGAACTTCGCCCTCTTCTCGGAGCACGCTGAGGGCGTCCGCCTGGAACTGTTCGAGGATCCGCGGTCAGGCGTGCCCTCCACCGTGATCCAGCTGACGGAGACGACCGACCAGGTGTGGCATGTCTACCTCCCCGACGTGAGGCCCGGCGCGCTCTACGGCTACAAGGTCGACGGCCCCTACGACCCCGCCGCCGGCCACCGGTTCAACCCCCACAAGCTCCTCATCGACCCTTACGCCAAGGCAGTGAGCGGGCCGATCGACTGGAGCGACGATCTGTTCGGCTATACGGTCGGTGACCCCGAACAGGACATCTCATTCGACACGCGTGACTCCACCAGCGCCATGCCCAAGTCCGTCGTCGTCGATCCGTCGTTCACCTGGCAGGACGACCGTCCCCCCCGTACGCCCTGGAACCGCACGGTCATCTACGAGACGCACGTGCGAGGGATGACCATGCAGCATCCGGGGGTGCCCCCCAACCTGCGCGGCACCTTCCTGGGCTTGGCCTCGGATCCCATCGTCGACCACCTGCTGAACCTGGGCGTCACCGCGGTGGAGCTGATGCCCGTCCATCACTTCGTGGCCGATCGGAACCTGGTCGCGAAGGATCTGACCAACTACTGGGGCTACAACTCCATCGCCTTCTTCGCCCCTCACGTCGGGTATGCCACGGGGGCGCTCGGCGAGCAGGTGGGCGAGTTCAAGTCGATGGTGCGCACGCTGCACCGGGCTGGCATCGAGGTGATCCTCGACGTCGTCTACAACCACACCGGCGAAGGGAACCAGCTGGGCCCGACGCTCTCGCTCAAAGGCGTCGACAACGCCGTGTACTACCGGCTCTCACCCGAGGATCCGCGTTACTACGTCGACTACACGGGCACGGGCAACAGCCTGAACGTCCTCCATCCACGGACCATGGGTCTGGTCACCGACAGCCTGCGCTACTGGGTCACCGACATGCACGTGGACGGGTTCCGTTTCGACCTGGCTCCGGTGCTGGCCCGGGGCGACGGCGCTGGGCAGTCCAGCGCCTTCTTCGAGATCCTCCTTCAGGACCCCGTGCTCTCGACCGTGAAGCTGATCGCCGAGCCGTGGGACGCCAGCGCGGACGGGTACCAACTGGGCCACTTCCCCCCGGGGTGGTCGGAGTGGAACGGGGCCTACCGGGACTGCATCCGGCGCTTCTGGCGAGGGGACCCCGGCATGGTGCCCGAGCTGGCGTCGCGTCTTACCGGCTCAAGCGACATTTACGCCCCCAGCGGCCGGCGCACCTACGCCAGCGTCAACTTCATCACCTGCCACGACGGCTTCACCCTGACCGACCTGGTGAGGTTCGAGCACAAGCGGAACGAGACCAACGGCGAGGACAACCACGACGGGAGCGACCAGAACTACAGCCGCAATTGGGGCGCCGAGGGCGAATCGGAGTCGGCACGGATTCAGCGGACGCGCGACCGGATGAAACGGAACTTCCTGGCCACGCTGTTCTTCTCCCAGGGTGTCCCCATGCTCCTGGGCGGAGACGAGATCGGTCGCACGCAGCTGGGCAACAACAACGCCTACTGCCAGGACAACGAGGTCAGCTGGTTCAACTGGGATGTCGGCGAAACCGGGGAGGATCTGCGCAAATTCGTGCGCGACGTCATCGAGGTCATGCAGGACAACCCCATTCTCCGGCGTCGTGCCTTCTTCACCGGAGAGCCGCACCCCGGCATGGAGACCAAGGACGTCACCTGGATCCGCCCTGACGGTTCGGAAATGACGGAGCAGGACTGGGCGGATCGCGAATTGCACAGCATCGGCATGCTCCTGTTCGGCCTGGCGACCGACGAGGTCGACATCAGGGGCCGGTCCTACGCGGGAGACTCGCTCTTCTTGATGCTCAACTCCGGAACCCGGTCCCGCTCGTACGCGCTCCCCCGGATGGAGCTCGCCGGCCAGTGGGAGGAGGTGCTGAACACGGCGCAGCCCGGACCGTGGTCCCGCATCGTCCGTAACGAGGCCGTCTCTCTCAACGCCCACTCCACGCTTCTTTTGCGACATTCCGAACGCCACCGCGGATGACCCTCGGCGACACGCTCGGCTCCACCTACCGATTGCAGCTCAACGGGGTCGGGTTTTCGGGGGCCCGTGCGCTCGTCCCCTATCTCCACGAGCTCGGGATCGAGACCCTCTACCTCTCACCCCTGTTGGCCGCCGCCCCGGGGAGTACGCACGGCTACGACGTGATCGATCCGGGCCGGCTCGACCCCGCCCTCGGCTCGTCCGCGCAATTCGCGGCGCTCCTCGATGAGCTCGGTGCTCACGGGATGCGGGCGCTTCTCGACATTGTGCCGAACCACATGGCTGCGGATCCCTCCAACGCCTGGTGGTGGGACACCCTCCGCCGGGGACAGGATTCAGAAGTCGCACACACCTTCGACATCGATTGGAGCCAGCACGGCGGGAGGGTGCTGACGCCGGTCCTGAGCCAGCCTCTCGCCGATGCCTCTCGAGAGGCGTCCGTCCGCCGGGACCCGGACGGCGTGATCCTCGACCTGGGCGGGCAACGTTTTCCCCTCACGCTCGAGAGTGAGCGCCGTCTGCCGCTCCTCGACCTCTTGGCGGCGCAACACTTCCGGCCGGCCTCCTGGCGGCTGGGAGACACCGCCGGGAACTACAGGCGGTTCTTCAACATCAACGGTCTCGTCGGCGTACGCGTCGAAGACCCCGAGGTCTTCGCCCGGACCCACGACTTCATCTCCGTGCTCTGCGCCGACCCGCGGGTCGCCGGCCTCCGCGTCGACCACCTCGACGGCCTGTCGGATCCCACCGGCTACGTCGATCGCCTCAACGAGGCGATCGCGACACCGGACCGCGCTCGTCGTCCAGTCGTCCTGGTAGAGAAGATCCTCGGCCGTGACGAAGTGCTCGACGAACGATGGCGGGTCGACGGCACCACCGGTTACGAGTTCGCCGACCGGGCCGGTGGTCTCTTCCTCAGAGAGGAGGGCTGCCGCGCGCTGTCTGACCTCGGGGCCGCACTGACGGGAAAAGACACGACGTTCGACGATCTGGGCCTGGCGGCAAAGCGCGAGATGCTGGAGCGGACGTTCGTGGCCCAGCTCGACCGGGTCGCGCGTTCGGCGCTGTTGGCGCTCGACGTCGAGGTCCCCGGACACGATCTCGCCACGACCGATGTGCGGCGGGCCGTGGCGGAGCTCACCGTGTTCCTCGACGTGTACCGGACGTATCTCGACGGACGCCCTCCGGCACGCGTCGATGTGGCGACGATGGCCCGGGCCGCGGCCCGGCGTGGCGCCGGCGGACCCGACCACGAGGTGGAACGAGCCATCGGGCTGCTCGTGAGCGGCCTGTTGGAAAGCGGGCGCAATGGGGGCTCGTGGCTCACCGTGGCGAGCCAGTGGCAGCAGCTCTCGGGTGCCGTGATGGCGAAGGGAGTCGAGGACACCGCGACCTACCGATACGACGGCCTCCTCAGCCACGCCGAAGTCGGCTGCGACCCGGATCGGGCCAGCTGTAGCGTCGAGGAGTTCCACCGTTTCGTGCGCCGCCGCGCACGCAAGCGAGGAAGCGACGGAGGTCTCAACGCCACGTCGACGCACGACTCGAAGCGCAACGAGGACGCCCGCAGCCGCCTGGCGGTGCTCTCGGAAGCGAGTGCCGAATGGGGACGTCTGGTAGGCCGCTGGCACGGCCGCTATGCCGTCGCCTCTCCCGCGCTGCAACCGCACGATGCAATCGTGGCGTATCAGACACTCGCTGTGTTGTGGCCCGTCGGGCGGCCCGGTCTGCCCGCACGGGATGTGCGGCGAGTTCAGGACTATGCCCTCAAGGCAGCCAGGGAGGCGAAGCTGCGCACGTCATGGACGGAGCCGGACCCCCGATATGAGCGGGCGCTCCGTTCCTACGTTGCTCGCATCTGCCGCGATCGGCGCTTCCGGACGGAGATGGGGCGGTTCGTCCGCACCATCGCGCCGGCTGCGGCCTCGAATGCCTTGGCTCTCATGGTGCTCAAGGTCTGCACCCCTGGAGTTCCGGACTTCTTCCAGGGCACGGAGCTCTTCGAGGCCACCCTGACCGATCCCGACAACCGTCGCCCGGTCGATTTCACGGTCCGGAAGGCCCTGCTGGCGTCACTCCCGGCTCCGGGAACACCGGAGGCCGACCTGGTGCCCCAGGTCCAGCGGATGCTGGACGACTGGGAGAACGGGCAGATCAAGCTGCACGTCATCCGGGCCCTTTTGCAGCTGCGACGCGCATTCCCGGACCTCTTCGCCGAAGGTTCCTATGTTCCCCTTGCGACGTCAGGGCGGAGAGGGGTGAACCTGGTGGCATGGTCGCGGCGCCGCGGGCGCCATTGGGTCGTCGCCGTGGTCCCCCGCTTGGCACTCGAGGTAGGCGGTCCAAGGCGATTCCCGATCGGATCCCGGATCTGGGAGAACACGACCTGTGTGCTCCCCCAGGGTGCCCCGCGGTCCTACGTCGACATCTTCACGGGCCGGCGTATCGCGACCACGCGCGGCCGCATTGAGGTGGCGAACGTCCTCAGGGTGCTCCCCGTCGCGGTGCTGCGCGTCGCCGACGAAGGGTGAGCCACCACTGTGCCCTTTTGTCCGTCCAGAACGACGTTGCTCGGGAGCTGGCGCCCGGCCTTGACGGAGTCGCGGCCCAAACGTAGGTTCCTCGGGATGCCGCAGCTCGCGCCTCGAGCGGTGGTCGACCTTTCTGGAGACGGGGGATTACAGGTGCCTGAAGACCAGCTCCTCGTTGCCGACCTCATCGTCGAATGCCTCGAACAGGAGGGCGTGACCCACGTCTTCGGGATCCCGGGCGAAGAGAACATTCACCTCGTCGACGCCTTGTCTCGTTCGTCCATCCGATTCGTGCTCGTGCGTCACGAGCAAGGGGCCTCCTTCATGGCCGAGACGTACGGAAGGCTGACCGGGAAGGCGGGCGTCTGCCTCGCCACTCTCGGGCCCGGGGCCATCAACTTGCTCCTCGGCGTCGCTGACGCAACAACCAACTCGACACCTCTCGTGGCTGTTTCGGCACAGGTGGGGATGAACCGGAGCTTCAAGGAGTCACACCAGGGTGTGGACCTGGTCTCGATGTTTGCTCCCGTCACCAAATGGTCGGCGCTCGTGGCCACCCGAGAGGCACCACCGGAGATGATCCGGAAGGCCTTCAAGCTGGCGCAGACCGAGCGGCCGGGCGCTGTGTATCTCGCCGTGCCTGAAGACATCGAGAGCGCCCTCGCGCCGGCAGACGCAAGACCGCTCGAGGTGAACGTCCCTCGACCCGACGAACCGTCTCCGAGCCAGGTGGCCCGTGCCGCCGCTATTCTCAAGGCGGCCTCCAATCCGATCGTCCTGGCCGGTCACGGTGCGGCGCGCGCCAACGCCGGACCGAACCTGATCCGATTTGCCGAGTCGCTTGGCGTGTCGGTGGCCACCACGTTCCACGGCAAGGGCGTGTTCCCCGACGACCACCCGCAGGCCCTGGGTGCGATCGGGTTCATGCGTCACGACTACGTCAATTTCGGATTCGACCAGGCCGACGCCATCGTCACGGTTGGCTACGAGCTGCAGGAGTTCGACCCGGTCCGGATCAATCCTGGAGGCGACAAGCAGATCATTCACATCCATCGCTTTCCGGCCGAGGTCGATCGCCATTACAACGTCGCGGTCGGGCTGCAGGCCGACATCGGGCACAGCCTCGACGCCCTCGCGGGCGCCCTGGACTGCCACTTCGAGAATCAGACCGCGAAACTCGAGATACGCGGCCTCTTGGCTCAGGAGTTGGCCCAAGGGAGCGCGGACAACAGGTTCCCGATGGCTCCCGCACGGATCGTGGCCGACACTCGGGCGGCCATGCGCAGCGACGACATCGTGCTGGTCGACACGGGCGCGCTGAAGATGTGGATGGCGCGGCTGTATCGCACCTACTCGCCCAACACCTGCCTCATCTCGAACGGCCTGTCGACGATGGCCTGGACCTTGCCGGGAGCCATCGGCGCCAAGATCGCCCGGCCAGACGCCCGGGTGCTCGTCGCCACCGGTGACGGCGGCTTCCTGATGAACTCCCAGGAGATCGAGACTGCGCTGCGGGAACGGATCGCCATGGTGATCCTGGTCTGGGTCGACGATGCGTACGGTCTTATCAGTTGGAAGATGGATCTCGAACTGGGACACGACGTGGACACCACATTCGGAAATCCTGACTTCGTGGCCTACGCGGAGAGCTTCGGCGCAGCCGGCTACCAGATCACCGCGCCCGAGCAACTCCTGCCCGTTCTGCAGACGGCCCTCGCCGACGACACCGTCTCGGTCATCGCATGTCCGGTCGACTATTCGGCGAACCTCGAGCTGATTCGGTCTCTCGGCGAACTCGATGAGTCCCTGTCGTAGGCGTCTCCACCGCGGTCACTCCGACCTTGGCGGTAGAGAACAGCCCGTGTAGCCTCAGCACGAATCGACACAGGCGACCGGCTCTCTGAGCGTGTCTCGGCGAGCGAGAGGGCTGCGCTGATCACACGTTGCATCCGTCCAAAAGAAAGGGAACCAGCGATCGATGTCCGAGTATTCAGGCGTTCGGCTGCATGAGGCGGACTCGGTCGCCACCATCCGCATCGACGACGGCAAGGTCAATGCCTTCACCGAAGATCTCCTGCAATCTCTTTCGGAGGCGCTCGACCTCGCCGTCGACCGGGACAGAGCGGCGTTGATTCTCGGCAGCGATCGATGTCTTTCTGCCGGATTCGATCTCTCCGTGATGCGCCGGGACCCTGAAGCCAGGAAGAGCCTGGTACTTGCAGGTTTGGAGGTCGCCCTGAAGATCTTCGAATCCCCGATACCCGTCGTCGTCGGCTGCACGGGTCACGCCATCGCCGCCGGCACCCTTCTTCTTTTAGGAGCGGATCATGTCGTTATCGGCGACGGGCCGGTGAAAATCGGATTCAACGAGACAACCATCGGCATCGAACTCTCTCCCTTCGTCCTCGAGCTTGCGCGATACCGGCTCCTCCCTTCCGCCTACAACCAGATCCTGCAAGGAACGCTCTACGGCGCAGAGGCGGCCGAGTCGGCCGGTTACGTCGACGAGGTCGTCACGGCGAGTGACCTCCTCCCTCGTGCCACGGAGGTCGCGAATCAGATGGCAGGTCTCCACCCGGCCAGCTATCGGCTGACGAAGAAGGCGATGCGGTCGAGCACGGGGGCGACACTGCGGTCGGCTCTCGAACGCAAGCGTGCGGAATAGATCGGCAGCCGGAGCGCCCCGAGACTGCATCCGGGGCCCCTATCGGAGGACACCTTGACCAAACCTGGACCACTGCTCGAGGCAGACGAAGGGCTCAACCACCAGATCGCGGACACCTTCGCCCGGGTGGGTCAGACCGATCGGTCGTGGACCGAGAAGATATGGGCCATGGCCGCGTCCAGGGACGGGTCGTTGAGCGTGGCGTTCGGGTTGGGCAAATACATCAATCGGAACGTGATGGACGGGTTCGCCGGCGTGTCGCGCGGGACAGAACAGTGGACCGTGCGCTCCAGTCGCCGTCTGTCCCCTGACCTGGAGAGGAGCGTTGTCGGGCCCATCGCCTACGACATCGTCGAACCCCTCCGGCGGACCCGATACCGGCTCGAGCCGACCGACATCGTCCCGATCAGTTTCGACGTCGAGATCGAGGGAGTGGCGCCGCCGTCGATGGAGGAACGAGAAACCCACATCAGCCGAAGCCGCTCCCGGATCGACGCCGACATTCTCCGCTTTCATCAGAGCGGCGTGGCACGGGGTTGGGTGGAGGTGGAAGGCACACGCCTCGAGATCGACGACGGGCAGTGGGTGGGCGCGCGCGACCGCTCCTGGGGCGTCCGTTACGGCGTCGGCGTTCCCCCCGAGGACATAGAGGCACAACCGATGCCCGCCGACGCGTCGGGGATGTTCGTGTGGATGCCGGTGACGATGACACGGCCCGACGGCCGTCCCTTCACCCTGTTCGTCTACTACCAGCGCTTCAGCGGACCGGGCTGGTCAACGGGGAGCGCCCGGGGAGCCATTGAGCTCCCCGACGGGAGGACCAAGCCGTTTCAGGACGTCATCCCCGATCTGCGATTCCGAGACGACAATCGCCGCCTGCTCGGTGGCACCCTGCGCGCCGTCCTCCCCGACGGGACGGATCGCACGTATCGGATCGAACCCCTCTCGGCGACAGGATTTCACCTGGGCACCGGGCTCTACGGTGGCTTCGAAGGGCACTACCAGGGCGAGTGGCGCGGCGACCTTCACACCGACGGTGAACACATCACCGGGTGCGACACCGTTGCCGTGGCCCACCGCATCCACCAGCATCGCGACTGCATCGTGCGAGTGGAGAGTCTCGAAGACGGATCGACTGGGGTCGGCGCGCTCCAGTCCAACGCCGTCGGGGCGCACGCGGACATGGGCCTCAGCGCCGCCGCCTCGTTCCTGTAGGTCGAGCGTTGGCCGCGGGTGGCCATGACGAACCGAGCCGCCAGAGCCAGGTGGTCGCACAAGATACGACGCGAACGAGGGACACTTGCTGCGACATCACAACGGCCGGCGGTTTTGACGCCGGTCGAACGTGACGCCGGTCGAATCAGTCAGTCAACCCCTGGGCGGCGCTGATCCGGGCCGTCAGACGATCGAGCTCCGGCGAAAGGTCTTCGGGAACGTGCTGGAATGCCTCCCGGTCGTCACCGACGTCATCGATGGCTTTGACCAGCCTGCTCATGGCGTGCGTCAGGTCTGCGGCCGCTGTCGCAACGGCCTCTGTCTCCTTGGTCATGTCAGGAACCTTTCTCGATCGGCAGTCACGCTAGCGGGCCGGGGTCACAACGGCGACTGGCGCCGGCACGACCGCGTTCTCCTCCAGGCAGTCTCCGAGTGAGCAGGTTCGGCCACACTCTGGCCGCACTCGGCTGGTTTGTTCCGCCTGCGGATGATCGGGCACTCCTGAAAGACCGGACTGGGGCAACCCGGCGCCCGACATGGACTGGGAAACCGGCCGGGTAGCAAATCCCTGGTGAACGGGCTGGGCGAGCGCCGACTTCAGGTCTCGACATCGGAGTCAGACGATGTCGTGGATCGGATGCACGCACCTCCCGGTACAACTGTTTCGTGGGCAATTCTGCAATCGCACCGACCGTTGCCTGGCAGCCGTCGCTGTGGGCGAACCAGGGCACTGAAGTCGACTCGTCCTTTCGTGGCCTGAAGCGAACCCAGCTCGACGCCGACTCCTGGGTCGACTACTGCCCCGGCTGGGTGTCGGGCTCCGACCGGGCCTTCGAGGAGCTGCTTCGTGACGCTCCCTGGAGCCAGCGGCGCCGCTGGATGTACGACCGCGAGGTCGATGAACCTCGCCTGACCTCATGGCAGACGTTCGACGAGCACACCGTCGGCGCTTCGCCCTGGCTGGAAGACGCTCGTGCGGCGCTGTCCGCGCGGTACCAGGTCCTGTTCGACTCTGCCGGGATGAATCTCTACCGCGATGGCGCCGACAGCGTCGCCTGGCACCGCGACCGCATACCTCCTGAGATCGTGGATCCCGTGGTCGCGTTGGTCTCGTTGGGCGAGCCTCGCCGATTCCTCCTCCGGGCCGAGGGAGGGGGCAGGTCGATCGCCTTCCATCTCGGTCGTGGCGATCTGTTCGTCACGGGTGGCCAGACCCAGCGCCGCTTCGAACACAGTGTCCCGAAGACCAAGGCGGCAGGTCCGCGGTTGAGCATCGCATTCCGGCACGGAGTGGGTTGATCGGGAGCGTTGGGGAGGATCATCCACCTCCGAAGCTGTAGGTCCCCACCGACAGGGGCGCCGAGCAATCACCCGATCAAATGTGGCCTGACCCTTCGGCTGGCCTCATGACTTCGAATCAGCCCGTAACCACGGCGACCAGTCGCCCTCTGGGTCAGTGGTTTGCCCCACCTCGATCAAATAACCGTCGGGATCGCGGATGTAACAACGGATCTCGTACG
>Ga0302314_10008079_pt1 | contig 18792 bp, 16 predicted proteins | sample III_Palsa_N2_3_FD_200533 | JGI IMG/M metagenome (GOLD analysis project Ga0302314, IMG submission 200533) | Peat permafrost microbial communities from Stordalen Mire near Abisko, Sweden - III_Palsa_N2_3 | ecosystem: Environmental > Terrestrial > Soil > Palsa > Peat permafrost | place: Sweden...
AGCGCCGACCAGGCGCCCTTCCTGATCGGTCAACGGGTGCTGGTGAAATTCCTCAAGCCCGGACTGGCCTTGGCGAAGACACCGACGAGCGCCGCGGCCGGCTGAGCGCTGCTAGGTAACAATTAACCATGCGCTGCGAGGCTCCCGCCCTACGCTGCAACCGGTGGGACTTTCATGGGAACGAGTCGTTCCAGCACGGCCGCCCTCGCTGGTCAGACGGAAAGTCCGTCGGACATCAGCGACGGCGCGCTCCAGGACCTGATCCAGGGCGCCCTCGCCGCGGTGAAGGCCGAAAGTTACCAGACCGCCGCTGAACTGGCGATCAAGGCGCTCAATATCGACGAGCGTAACGGCCACGCCTGGTATCTGCTTGGCCTGGCCCGCGAGAAGATCGGCGATCCGAAGAGCGCGATCGCCGCCTATGAGGCTGCGCTCACGCTGATGCCGGCTCAGCTGGACATCGCCACCGATATCGGCCGCCTCAATTTTCAGCTGGGACAGATGGCGCCGGCGGCCAGTTTCTTCGTCCGCGTTCACGCCGCCCACCCCGGCGTGGGCAGCGCCAACAACCTGGCCTGCGCGTTGCGCGAACTCCATGAGTTCGACGAGGCGATCGAGATCCTGCGGCCCGCCATCCAGGCGCATCCCGGCTCCGCGCTGCTCTGGAACACGCTGGGAACCGTACTCGACCACCGCGGCGATCCGGCTGGAGCCCTTACCTTCTTCGAAGAAGCCCTGCGCCTTGATCCTGGTCATGTGAAAGCTCGGTGCAACCTTGGCGGCGCAAGGCTCGCTCTGGGCGACGCGGCCGGATCGCTGGCCGACTGTGACGCGGCGATGGCGTTGACCACCTCGCCAGCCGAGTTGGCCTTCATGCGACTGGCCCGTTCGACCATATTGTTCTGCCAGGGCCGGGTTGGCGAAGGGTGGGATGACTACGAGGCCAGAATTGACCCCTATCTCGCCGACGGCACCCAGTTTTTGCTCGACCGGCCGCCTTGGGACCTAACCTCAGATATCACCGGCAAGTCATTGCTGCTGTTCGGTGAACAGGGGCTGGGCGATAGCGTCTCCTTCGCCGGGATCGTGCCCGACCTGCTACACGAACTGGGTCCGGACGGGCGGCTGACCATCGCCGTCGAGCCCCGGCTGATCACCCTGTTTCAGCGCGCCTTTCCAAGCACCGCCATCGTCGCGCTGTCGGGCTTCAAGCACAACAGCCGCTTCGTCCGCACCCTGCCGAATATCGATCCGTCCACGTTCGATCTGTGGACGCCGATGGCCTCGCCGCACCGGCGTTACCGCCGCGCGCTCGCAGACTATCCGAACCCTCCTCGTATTCTTGTCGCCGACCCGGACCGGGTGGCGCATTGGCGCGACGTCCTGGCGGCGCTGCCTGGCCTGAAGGTCGGACTGGCGTGGAAGAGCCTCAATCTGGACGGCGTCCGCAGCAAGTATTTCCCGACCTTTGAGACGATAGGCCCCGTGCTACAGACGCCAGGGGTCACCTTCGTCAATCTTCAGTATGGCGACTGCGACGCGGAGTTGGAAGCGGCCCACGATCTGTTCGGCGTCGACATCTGGCGCCCGCCCGGTATCGACCTGAAGGACGACCTGGAGGAGGTCGCCGCCCTGTCCTGCGCCATGGACGTGGTCCTGGGCCCCGCCAACGCCACCACCTCGATCGCCGCGTCCTGCGGCGCGCCCTTGTGGATGATCATCCCGCCAGCCGCGTGGCCCTGCCACGGAACGGATCGTTACGTCTGCTATCCGCGGTCGAGGGGTTTCGTCGCCGCCGGATATGGGCAGTGGGACGAGGTAATCTACCGCGTCGCCACCGCGCTCACCGAAGAGGTTAAACTCACCCCTAGGTGAGGCCGGCTATCGGGCCGCCTCGATCGCCTGGACCAGGGCGGCGGCGCGGGCCTGCCAGCGATGCTCCGCCGTGGCGCGCTGGTATCCGGCTCGGGCGATCGCCGCCTGGGCCGGCAGGTCAGCCATCAGGTCAAGCAACCTTCCTGGTATGCGATCCAGGCTGTCCAGGCCATAGGTGACGATCTCTCGGCCATCATCGAACGCGCCAGCGTAATAGGCGCTGGCCTCGGAGAATACGCAGGCGCCGGCGCGCATGGCGGTGAAGACTCGTTCATGGCCTCCCGCGACGAAGCCATTGTTGATGCTGAGCACGATCCTGGCGCGGCGCAGCAGATGCAGCGTCTCCTCGAAACTGCCGACGCCACCATACTGGAACGACGGATAGCGTGCGCAAAGCGGCTCCCAGCCCAGACCATAGACCTGAATCGGCGCCTCGGCGTCGCCAAGCGCCGTGAGGACCGCGTGGCGATGGTAGGCTTCGGCAAACTGCTGGACGGGCGGAAGCAGCGGAGTGATGGCACGCAAAACATCCACTGAAAGAGCAGCTCCCCGCGCATTCAGCGTGGCGTCCAGGGCGTCCAGCAGCGGCAAGCGACCATCCGCCGCCATCCGCTCCGCCGTCTGAGCGACGATCTGCGTGGCCGGACTATCAGGCCAGCCACGCCAGCCCTGTGTGGGCTCGCCGCGATAGGTGCCGGAAAACAGCACGGGAATGTCCCGCCGAGCGAAGGCCTCGTCGGACACATCCGGCGCCGCGTCCAGTTCGTTGGCCCCGGGCGGCAGCAGGCCGCCGGCGCCAATCGTTTCGGGGCCCGCCCGGGCCTTCATGAAGGCGATGTGGGTCGCATCGAGAAAGAACAGCGCGGGCCGCTGAATCCGGCTCTCCAGCCTGGTCAGGTGATGGATCGGATGGTCGACGTAGAAGCTGGCGAAGACAGAGCCTGACTGGCTCATGACGTCGCTTGCGGCGAATTCATGCAGCATGCCGTTGAAGCTGATGAGAGCATCGGTCCGCACGGCCATGGCGGCGTTGACGGCCCGCATCGGCTCCGCGTCGATCAGATCGACGACGACCGTCTCATGGCCGAGTTCGGACAGGGCGGCGGCGAGTTGGTCTATGTGCAGCCGCAGGGACCCGTATTGAGATCTGCCCTTGGCCAGTACGAGCCGCATGTCTTCTCCGTGTCCCTGGCGCCGAATCCGGCGCGGTTTGGCGCGGCGTCGGGTGGGACCTTGGCCAAAGCCGATTTGGGCGTCCAGCCTGATCTAGCCGGCTTTCGCACAAGGCGAGTCGTGCCATGATCCAGCCCACCGTAGCGCAGGGAGCAGACGCTTGGCCGACCCATCCTATTGGCTGATCAAATCCGAGCCGGCGAAGTACAGCTTCGACGACCTGGAGCGCGACGGCTCCACCGTCTGGGATGGGGTGCGCAACAACCAGGCGGCCATCTACCTGCGCACCATGAAGATCGGCGACCGCCTACTCTACTATCATTCGGTGGACGGGCTCGAGGTGGTGGGCATCGCCAAGGTCTCGAAGGAGTCCTTCCTGGATCCTTCCGACCCCAAGGGGCGCTTCGTGGCCGTGGAGGTGCAGCCAGACCACCGCCTGCCCAAGACCGTGCCGCTATCGGCGATGAAGGCCGAACCCAAGCTGGCCGGCATGGCCATGTTCCGCCAGTTCCGGCTGTCGGTCTCGCCGGTGACGGCGGACGAGTGGAAGGTCATCAGCGCCATGGGCGGCGAATAGGGCTTCAGCCTATCGGCGGCGCGGTTTCCATCTCCGCCAGGGGCGCCTCGCGTTCGCCGAGCACCACCAGCAGGCTTCCGGCGATGATCATCGCCCCACCGGTGGCGAGCGGCAGGGTCAGCTTGTCGCCGAACAGGCTGACGCCCAGGATCGTGCCCATCAAGGGCTCGATGTTGATAAACACCCCCGCGGAGGCCGACCCGACACGGGCGAGACCGAACTGGTAGGCCGCCGTCGCCAGGAAGGTGGAAAACACCCCCTGACCGACCACACCGGCCCAGCCTAACGGGCTGAGATCGAGCTGGGGCGGCCCGTGCAGGATCAGCGCGAGTGGCAGGACGGTGATCGCCGCCATCAGCACGGTCACCGCCGGCAAGGCCATGGCCTCCGGCGCCTTAGGCGCGCGGCGGATCAGGAACAGCCAGCCCAGGAAGATGAAGATGGCGATCACCGACAAGGCCACCCCCATAGGTGTGCCGGCCCCACCGGGGCGGGCGGCGATCAGGATGGCGCCGGTGCTGGCGCCGATGACGCCCGCCCAGGACAGCCGGCTGATCCGCTCGCCCAGCAACCGCGCGGTTATGGCGATCAGCGCCGGCTGTACACCGACGATCAGAGCCGCGAGGGTGACAGTGACCCGCGCCAACCCCTCGAACTGAAGCAGGAAGGCTATGCCATAGAGGCTGCCGCCGAGGAGCACCACCGGCGAGCGGAACAGCTTCCGCGCGCCGGGCCGCAAGGCGAAGGGCAAGGCGACCAAGGCGGCGACGGAGAGCCGAAGCAGCACCATGTGCGGGGCGTCGATCTCGCCCAGCACCAGCTTGGCGAGTGGAAACCCCAGGCCCCAGAAGACGCCCGCGCAGGTCAGGGAAAGGAAGGCCATCCGCCGCATGGGCGCTCCCCTGACAGACTCGGGGGGCGATGGCGAGCCGGTTGCGCTTGCGAAAATCGCTTGCCGGCGTCCATGATGACACCAAGCTGGCAGCTAGACTGGCCGGGAGGACACCCATGACCACAACCGTCATCGACGAACTGATCGAACTGCGCGGCCTGCGCTTTCATTATCGCGACTGGGCGGCGAAGACGCCGGGCGCGCCGGACCTCGTTCTGCTGCACGGCCTGACCGGCCATGCCCGATCCTGGGACGCCTTCGCCGAAGCCATGAGCGACCGCTATCGGGTGTTGGCGCTGGATCAGCGCGGCCACGGCGAGACCGGCTGGGCGCCGGCGGATCAGTACGGCATCGAGCAGATGGCCGACGATCTGGAGGCCTTCGTCAAGGCCATGGGGCTAAAGGACTTCCACCTGCTAGGCCTGTCCATGGGGGGCATGGTGACAATGGAATACGCCGGCCGGCGTCCGCCCGAACTGGCGCGCTGCGCGATCATCGACATCGGCCCCGAGATCATCGCCGCCGGATCGAGCCGGATTCAGTCGGGAATTCGCACCAGCGACGTGTTCGATAGTAAGGACGCCGCCTTCGCCGCGGCCCGCGCCGTCAACGCCATTCCGCCGGAAGCTCACCACCGCCAGCGGAGCGACGCCAACCTGATGCGGCTGGAAGACGGGCGCTGGACCTATCGCTATGACCGCGCCTTCCGCACCGGTTCCGCGTTGCGCCCACGCAACCCCGAACAGGCCTGGAAATCCTGCGCGGCGATTGCTGTGCCGACCCTGGTCATGCGCGGCGAGCTCTCCGACATCCTGTCGCCAGAGATCGGCAAGAAGATGATCGAGGTCATCCCGGACGCCCGCTACGTCGAGGTCGCCGGATCGAGCCACCCCGTCCCTTTGGACAAGCCGGACGCCTTCGCCGCGGCCGCCCGCGATTTCCTGACCGGCAAGGCGCTCGCGCCGGCTTGACGCGCCAGCCAGCACGACCCAAAAGCTCCGCCGACTTAGGTCTCAGACAGAGACGTTAGAAGGATTAGGCGACATGGCGGACCTGCGTTTCGACGGCAAGGTGGCGATCGTAACCGGCGCGGGCGGCGGCCTGGGCAAGCAGCATGCGCTTGAACTGGCGCGGCGCGGCGCCAAGGTGGTGGTCAACGACCTGGGCGGTTCGATGGATGGCTCGGGCGGATCCTCTTCTGCGGCCGACGCCGTGGTCGCCGAGATCAAGGCCGCCGGCGGTGAGGCCATCGCCAACGGCGCCTCGGTCACCGACGACGCCGGCGTGGCTCACCTGGTCCAACAGACCATGGACCAATGGGGCCGCATCGACGTGCTGATCGCCAACGCCGGCATCCTGCGCGACAAGTCCTTCTCCAAGATGGAGATCGCCGACTTCGAACTGGTTCTCAACGTGCACCTGATGGGCACCGTGAAGCCGACCAAGGCCGTCTGGGAGATCATGAAGGCCCAGAACTATGGCCGCATCGTCGTGACGACGTCCTCGTCGGGCCTGTACGGCAACTTCGGCCAGTCCAACTACGGCGCGGCCAAGCTCGGCATCATCGGCTTCATGAACACCATCAAGCTCGAGGGTCAGAAGAACAACGTCCATATCAACGCCATCTCCCCCGTCGCCGCGACCCGGATGACCGAGAACCTGATGCCGGCCGCGACGCTCGAGCGGCTGAAGCCGGAATATGTGACCCCGGGCGTCGTCTATCTGGCCTCCGAAGAAGCGCCTACGGGCGCCATCCTCGCCGCCGGCGCCGGCGTCTTCGCCCTGGCCCGCATCTATGAGACCGAAGGCGTGCACCTGGGCGAAGCGGGTCTGTCCGCCGAAGCCGTGCGCGACAGCTGGGACAAGATCTCCGACCCGACCGGCCAGACCGCCTACTTCCAAGGCGGCGAACAAGGCGGGAAGATCTTCCGCAAACTCGCCGAGTAACACCAACTATCCGTCGGCCCGTCGCGCGCGCTTCAGCCGCGGCGGGTTACGGCTTTGCAATACAAAACCGGCTTGCGCCCTCCCGATTATCGGCGTTCAGATGCGCCGCTCAGACGTCCGATAGAGGCGTCCGGAGGAAACCAAGCCGAGGATGCCTAGTGACCGTTGAAACCGCGCCGTCGTCCAAGGGCGATCGCCTGTCGTTCGCCCGCCTTCTCGCCTTCAGCCAGCCAGGGCTGATCGTCGGCGCCCTGGCGGTGGCCATCAGCGTCCACCTTCCCAGATACTTCGCCGCTCATTTCGGCATGGGCCTGGCCGCCGTCGGCGGCATCTTCATGCTGGTGCGGGTGATCGACTGCGGGTTCGATCCGCTGATCGGCCTGGTGATGGACCGAACCCAGACCCGGGTTGGCCGCTACCGCGTCTGGCTGATGCTCGGCGCGCCCGTGATCGCCTTGGGCGTCTTCATGCTGTTCATCCCGCAAGCGACGGTGACCGGCCGCTACCTGTTCTTCTGGCTGCTGGTCTACTACATCGGCTACTCGCTGATCACCCTGTCCCACGCCTCCTGGGGCTCAGTGGTGGCCGGTCGGTACAACGAGCGCTCTCGGGTTTTCGGCGCGATCCAGATCGTGAGCACCATCGGCGCCACTCTGATCCTGGTCATTCCATCCTTGATGGGCGCCGCGGCGGAGAAGTCTGGCGCCAACGTACGCGGCATGGGCTGGGCCATCGTCATCGTCGTCCCCATCGCGGTGGCCCTGGCCGCCCTCGCCACGCCGGAACGGGCGGTGAGCGATAGCAGCCACGAACGGTTTGGCCTGAAGGACTATCTGGACATGATCCTGCGGCCCGACATGCTCCGCATCATCATCGCGGACTTCTGTCTGACGCTGGGTCCCGGTTGGATGTCGGCGCTCTACCTTTTTTACTTCCACGACGCGCGGGGTTTCGCCGCGCCCTCCGCCAACCTCCTGCTGCTGATTTACATCGGCGCCGGCGTGCTCGGCGCGATCGTCATGAGTCGCGTGGCGATGAAGATCGGAAAGCACCGGACGCTGCAGGTCGCGGCGGCTGGCTATTCGATCGGCCTGCTCAGCCTGGTTTTCGCCCCCAAGGGCGCCTTCCTAATCGCCGCCGTGCCAATGTTCGTTCTCGGGTTCCTGGCGTCGAGCTTCACAATGCTCGACCGCGCCATGGTCGCCGATGTTGGTGACGCCGTGCGGCTGGAACAGGGCAAGCAGCGCGTCAGCCTGCTGTACGCCATGATCACCAGCTCACAGAAAATCGCGACAGCCCTCTCTATCGGGCTGAGTTTCACCGTCCTCGCGGCCGTCGGCTTCAATCCGAAGGAGGGCGCTGTGAACACCCCCAGTGCGGTGCTCGGGCTGGAGCTGGTCTATCTGATCACCCCCGTGGTCTTCGTGATGATCGGCGCCGCCTGCTACTTCGGCTACAAGCTCGACCATAAGCGTCACGCCGAGATTCGCGGCCAACTCGACGAGCTGGACGCCCGGACCGCAGAAGAGGCCGAGCCCGGCTACCTGGAGTCCCCAATCATCGAGTCCATCGCCGGCTGACTCGCCTCGACACAACAATAGGGACAGCCGGTATGAGCGCGCCCGCGCAGAGCCGATCCTGGAACAACTGCGCGCGCTCAAGACCGCCGGCCCTGAACTGCTGACACTCGGATTTACCGGACAACCATCCCCCAACTGACGTTATGGGCTTGCACAAGCCCCCGGTGTGGGTTCTGATCCTGGGTATGTAGGGCGCGTTTCAGACGCCTCGTGAGATAGGGAGTTCCGGCTATGACGACAGCCGCCGTCGGCGCGAAGCCGAACAGGGTTTCATTTCTCACCATGCTGCTGTTCGGGCCGCCAGGATTGGCGCTCGCCGGCTTCCTCCTGATCGCCGGGGTCTACCTGCCCCGCTACTATGTCGGCCTGGGCGTTCCCTTTGTCGCGGCGGGCGCGGCGCTCGGCATCGTCCGGCTGTTCGACATCTTCATCGACCCGATCTTTGGCCTGATGATCGACCGGACAAACACCCCGATAGGCCGCTTCAGGCCCTGGCTGCTGGTCGGCACCCCGATCATCATGTTCGGGCTCTTCAAGCTCCTCGTCGAGCCTGTCGCTCAGACGTCCTACCTCATCCTATGGATGATCTTCACCTACGTCGGCTATTCGATGGTCATCCTGTCCACGGCAGCCTGGGGCGCCAGCTTGGCCACCGATTACGGCGACCGCGCACGGGTCTATGGCTGGACGCAGGGCATGGCGGTGATCGGCTCGGTCGGCCTCCTGCTGCTCGGCGTCATCACCCACAACAAACTCGTCCTCGGCAAGCAGACCAGCATGCCGGCAATCGGCTGGATGCTGATCTACGCCTTCCCGATCTGCGCGATCATCTGCGCCCTGTTCACCCGAGAAAACCTGGATCGGGCCCAGGCGCGGCCGCGCTTCTCGTTCCGCGACTATGCCGGCGCCATCGCGCGGCCGACGATGCGTCGGGTGATTTTCGCAGATCTGCTTTTGACCCTCGGGCCCGGCACAACCGCGCCGATCTATGTCTACTTCTTCAAGGACGCCAAGGGCTTCAGCGTGGCCGAGGTCGGCCTGCTGCTGTTGTTCTACATCGCCGCCGGCATCATCGGCGCGCCCTTCTGGGGCGCGGTGGCAAGCCGAGTCGGCAAGCACCGCACCATCCAGATCGCCTGCGTGGTCTACGCCATCTGCCAAACCATCCTGATGGCGCTGCCGCGCGTGTGGCCCGGCCACACGCCCCTGCAGGGCCTTCCCACGGCCATCGGCATGTTCTTCGTCGGCTTCTGCGCCAGCGCTTTCCTGGCGCTGATCCGCGCCATGGTCGCCGACGTCATCGACGAGGTGAAGCTCGACACCGGGCAGGACCTGACCGGCCTGCTCTATTCCATGGTCACCACCACCGCCAAGGTGGGCGCCGCCATCTCGGTGTTCATCATCTTCCCCGTCCTCGCGGCGGTTGGCTACAACGGCAAGGAAGGCGCTTTGAACACCCCACATGCCGTCTTCGGCCTGGAGATGTGCTACCTGTTCGCGCCCATCATCATGGTCTTCTTCGGCGGCGGCGTGCTGTTCGGCTACAAGCTGGACAATGCGCGGCATTCCGCCATCCGCGAAGCGCTGGACCGGCGGGCGATCGGCGCCTCGGTCGCCGGCGCGGAGGAAACCCTGACCGGCATCGGCATCTCGCCCGAGCCGGCCGAATAACCCCTAGTCCTCGATCACGATGCGGGGCGCCGGCTTAATGTCGGCGCCCTTTTGCAATCCGTCCAGCACCGCTTCGGCGATGCTGAGGAAGGCCTTGCCGGCCAGGCTGTCGCCGGCCTCCAGCACGAATGGACGGCCTTCGTCGCAAGCCTGGCGCAAAGCGACATCAATAGGGATCTCGCCCAGGAAGGGCGCGCCGATCGCCTCTGCCGTCGCCCGGGCGCCGCCATGGCCAAAGATGGGAATGGGCGCCCCCGTCGTGGGATCGGGGAAGTAGGCCATGTTCTCGACCACGCCCAGGATCGGCACGTGGGTCTTTTCGAACATGGAGACCCCGCGGCGCACGTCAATCAACGCCACCTCCTGCGGGGTCGACACCACCACCGCGCCGGCCAGAGCCACCCGCTGGGCCAGGGTCAGCTGGATGTCGCCAGTGCCCGGGGGCATGTCGATGATCAGGATGTCCAAGGGATCCTCTTCCGAGCCCCAGGCGACGTCGTTCAGCATCTGGTTCAGCGCCGAGGAGGCCATCGGTCCGCGCCAGATCATCGGCGCGGCCTCGTCGACCAAGAAGCCGATCGACATAACCTTCAGGCCCCAGGCCTCGATAGGCTTGAGCTTCTTTTCAGGCGTCATCACCGGCTCGGCGTCGGCCCCGGTCATGCGCGGTATCGAGGGGCCGTAGACGTCGGCGTCCAGCAAGCCGACGCGGCGGCCAAGCATGGCCAGGGCGCAGGCTAGATTCACCGCGACGGTCGATTTGCCCACCCCGCCCTTGCCGCTGGCCACAGCCACGATCTGGCCGACGTGCGCCGGATTGAGGGGCCCGGCGGCGCCGGCAGGCCTCGCCGCGGGCGGCTGAACCTGCGCCTGAGCCGCGGGGGAAAGCTGTGCGCCGCGACGCACCCGCACCGCGCCTTCCGCCAGTGGCGGCTCGTCTTGACGGGCGGCGGCGCCACTGGATGAGGCCGTCAGCACCACCTGGGCCCGTTCGATGCCCGGCAAGGCGCGCAGCAGCGCTTCGGCTTGGTCTCGGATAGGTTCGTAGAGGCCGACGTCAGCGCGCGGCACCTCCATCATGAAGCCGGCGCGGCCCGGCGCGACCACCAGGCCCTGAACCAGTCCGGCAGCGGACAAGCCTGCGCCGCTCTTAGGATCGCGAATGCGGTCCAGGGCCTGCAAAATCGCTGCACGATCAGGCGATAGGGTCTCGGTCATAAAGAACGATCTCAAGCGTAATGTCTTGCGCGGCGCGGCGCGGGGTTTCATATCCGGGGCCGGGCGGCGCTTTACAAGCCTTGCCACCCAACATCGTCCCGTCGCGATCCGCGCGCCCTCAAGAGTCATTCCCCCACCTATGCCCTGGACCGACAATTCCGACGACGGCAAGGCGGGCCAGAAGCCGGGGCCATGGGGCGCACCGCCGCCTGGCGGCTCGGGCGGCGGCAATGAACAACCCCCGCCCCCGCGCCGCCCATCGGGTGGGCCGAGGCGGCCTCCGCCGCCGATCAATCCAGACGATTTGACAGCAATGCTTCGGCGCTGGCGTCAGCGCATTGAAACGACCTTGGCCGGCATCGGCGGACATCCGACCCCGCAACTATTCGGCCTGATCGCCCTGGGGCTGGCGGCGATCTGGCTATTGTCCGGAATCTATTTCGTCCAACCCGCCGAGCAGGGCGTGGTGACGACCTTTGGAGCCTATTCCCGCTCGACCGGACCCGGCGCCCACTGGCGGTTTGCGCCCTTCGAGCACGTCCAAAAGGTTCAGGTCGCCTCGCTGCAACGGGTGGATATCGGTGGGTCCGGCGACAGCGAAGTGCCGGCGGAAAGCCTGATGTTGACCGGCGACGAGAACATCGTCGACCTGACCTTCACGGTTCAGTATCGCATCAATGACGCGGCCAAATTCCTATTTCGGGTGGCTGATCCTGGCGATCAGACCATCCGCTCGGTGGCCGAAAGTTCGATCCGCGAGGTGGTCGGCCAGACCAACCTCGATGACATTCTCACCAATGGCCGCGGCAAGCTGCAGGATCAGACTGAAACGCTGATGCAGCGCATCCTCGACAACTATGGCGCCGGCGTCACCGTGGTCGAGGTTCAGGTTCGCTCGGCCAATCCGCCCAAGGATGTCGTCCCCGACTTCCAGGCCGTCGCCAGCGCCAGCCAGTATGCGGACTCGGCCATCAACGAGGCCAACGCCTATAAGAACCGGGTCGTCAACGAGGCCAAGGGCAACGCCGCCCAGCTCGTTCAGCAGGCCCAGGCCTATCGTGAGCGAGTGGTCGACACCGCGCAGGGCGACGCCTCCCGATTCAACCAGATCTATGAACAGTATCGCCGCGCGCCGGCGGTGACGCGCGAGCGGCTCTATCTGGAGACCATGGAGCGGGTGCTGTCGAAGTCGAACAAGGTAATCGTCGACACCCACGGCGCCACGGCGCCGATCATCCTTCCCTCCGACGCCTTCCGGCCCAGAAGCGCAACCCCCTCCGCGCCGCCGCCTGAGGCTGCGGAGAGCCAGCAGCCCGCCGCGCCACAACCCCTGCCTCAGACCCAGTTACCGACGCCAGGACAAGCGCCTGCCGGAGCCACCCAATGAACCGCACCGCCCTTATCGCCAGCGTGGTCGTGCTGTTCGTCATCGCCGTCGTCGCCGCCAACACCTTCTATGTGGTCGACCAGACCCACGAAGCCGTCGTTCTGCGGTTCGGCCAACCCATCCGCGTGATCAATGCTCCAGGCTCCAGCGACCCTGGCCTGCACGTCAAGGAGCCGTTCCTGGAGAACGCCCTGCTGTTCGACAAACGCATCCAGCTGGTGGATCCCAATCAGGAGGCCGAGGTGCTGGCCTCCGATCAAAGGCGACTCCTGGTCGACGCCTTCCTGCGCTATCGGATCAGCGATCCGCTGCAATATTATCAGACCCTGCGCGACGATCAGACGGCGCAGGACCGACTCGACCGAATGGTCACCTCGTCCCTGCGCGAGGTGCTTGGGACAGCAACCTCCACCGACATCATTTCAGGACGTCGCGATCAGCTGATGGCGCAAGCTCGGGCGGAGGTCACCGCTCAGGCCAAGGCGTCGCGGCTCGGCATCGATGTGATCGACCTGCGGATCAAACGCGCCGACCTGCCGCCAGCCAACGAGGCCGCCATCTTCCGCCGCATGCAGACCAATCGTCAGCAGGAGGCGGAGCGGATCAAGGCCATCGGCGAACAGCACAAGCTCGAGATCATGGCCGAGGCCGACAAGGAGGTGCAGGTCACCTTGGCCAGCGCCCAGGAAGAAGCCGAGAGCACCCGCGGCCAAGGCGATTCCAAACGGGCCGTGATCTTCGCCCAGAGCTTCGGCCGCGACGCCAAGTTCGCCGCCTTCTACCGCTCGCTGCAGGCCTATGAAACCGCGCTCGGCCAGGGCGACACCACCATGGTGCTCTCCCCCGACAGCGACTTCTTCAAATATTTCAAGAAGGGCCCGGGGGGCTAGGCCAACAGCTGCCGCACATGATGCAGACTCTCGGCCACGTGGACGCACTTTTCGCGCATCTCTTCGGTGGGGTCGAGCAGGTCGGGGACCATCACCGTCATCATGCCAGCGGCGTGAGCGGCGCGGACCCCGGCGTGGGAGTCTTCCAGCGCCAGGCAGTCCTCAGGCGCGATGCCCAGCGCCTTGGCGGCGTTCAGGAACGGGTCTGGCGCTGGCTTGCCGCGCTCATAGTCGCCTCGAGCGATCACGGCGTCGAACCGAGTCAGGACGCCGCTTGGGGTAAGGTGGGCCTCCACCGCCTCGTGCGGTGATGACGTGGCGATGGCGCGCGGCATCCCCACGGCGTCGAGGTGGTCTAATAGTTCGATCACGCCGGCCTTGAGGATATTCTCCAGGTCGAGCCCGTCATGGAACCGGCGGCCGGCGTCATCCAGATAGCTGTCGACGTCGAAGCCGGCGCCGAATTCTTCGTGCAGAATCTCACGCGTGCGGGCGGCCGGGGTGCCGATCATGCGTTTGAAGGCGTCCATCGGCAGGTCGAGCCCTATGGCCTTCGCAGCCTCGATCATCCCCTCGCGCCACAGCACTTCGGTGTTGATCAACAGGCCGTCCATATCGAACACGACGGCTTTGACCGGGCGCGGGAAAACCATCAGTCGCCGTCCTTTGCGAATTCGCCGGCCCTATAACCCTGGAAATACAACAAGGTGGTCAGGTCGGTGTGATCGATCCGCGCATCGGCCTCGGCGGCCACCAGCGGCTTGGCGCGATAGGCGACGCCCAGGCCCGCGGCGTTGATCATCGCCAGGTCGTTGGCGCCGTCGCCGACGGCGAGGGTCTCGGCCAGGCCGATCCCGAGGGCTGCCGCGTCTTCGTTCAGCGCGGCGAGCTTGGCTTCACGGCCGAGGATGGGATCGCCGACCTCGCCGGTCAGCGCGCCGCCAGTCTCAATGAGGGTGTTGGCGCGGTCGGTGTGAAAGCCGGCAGCCTTCGCGACACGCGAGGTAAAGAAGCTGAACCCACCAGACACCAGCGCGCAGCGGGCGCCGTGGGCGGCCATGGTGGTCACCAAGGTGCGCGCGCCCGGATTGAGCCGCACCCGTTCGGCGTAGCACTGCTCCAGAGCCTCGATACGCAAGCCCCTCAGCATGCCGACGCGTTCGCGAAGCGCGCCCTCGAAGCCGATCTCACCGCGCATCGCCCGCTCGGTGATGGCCGAAACCTCGGCCTTTACCCCCGCGAAGTCCGCCAGCTCATCCAGGCATTCACAGCCGATGATGGTGGAATCCATGTCGGCGATCAGCAGCCGCTTGCGACGATGTGCGACGGGTTGGACGCAGTAATCGATCGGATGCTCGTCGAGCGCCGCCTTCACGGACTGATGAACAAGGTCGATGGCCGCCGCCTCAAAAATCAGGTCGAATGCGGCGGCGCTGAGGGCCAGGCTTTCCTTGACGGCCCCGCCAAGGCTTGCCACCGCTGAGCCTATCAGCGGAGCATAGGTCTCGGATTTCCCGGGCTCGGGACTCACTAGCGTGACAGCGATCAACATGGCCCCGCGCATCTGGCTTATCGCCGGCCCCACCGCAAGCGGGAAGTCGGCCCTGGCGTTACGGCTGGCCCACGAGACTGGCGCGGAGATCATCAATGCGGACGCGCTGCAGGTCTACCGCGACCTACGGGTTCTAAGCGCGCGGCCATCGCTCGATGAGGAAGCCCAGGCGCCGCACCACCTGTTCGGTGTCGCCGACGCGGCCGATGGCTGGACGGTGGGGCGATGGTTGAGGGCGACGCTGGCGGTGCTGGACGACATTCAGGCCCGCGAACGACCCGTGATCGTCGTCGGCGGGACAGGCCTCTATTTCCGCGCCCTTACCCAGGGCTTGGCGGATATTCCCAGCGTGCCAGCGGCGGTTCAGCACGAGGTCGACGCGCGCTTCGGCGCCCTCGGCGAGGCGACGTTCCGCGAGCAGCTGCGCGCCGCCGATCCGGCCGCCGAGAGCCGCATCACCGCCAACGATCGCCAGCGCCTGGCCCGCGCCCTTGCTGTCGCCGAGGCCACCGGCCGACCCTTGAGCGCCTGGCAGGCCGACACCCGCCCTGCCCTTCCTGCCGGCGCCTGGCGCGGCGTGCTGCTGGACCCACCGCGTGAAGCCCTCCACGCCCGCTGCGACGCACGCCTCGAGCAGATGATGGACCATGGCGCGTTGGAGGAAGCCGTCGCGCTGACCGCGCGCGGTCTGGCGGATCGCCTTCCGGCCATGAAGGCCGTGGGCCTGCGCGAACTGGCGGCCTATGCCCGAGGCGAGACCAGCCGCGCCCAGGCGCTATCCGCCGCCCAGGCAGCCACGCGCCAGTACGCCAAGCGCCAGACGACCTGGTTCAGGAACCAGACTCCGGATTGGCCGAGGGTGGCGGCGACCGAAACGGAGGATCAATGGCATGCGCTGGCTCCTATCTTGACCGCGCCGGACTCCCGTGCGATCTGAGTGGCCTTGAATTCGGAGACGCATGCCGTGGCGACCACGCTGCTCGTACTTATTAGGCGATCGATCACGGCGTAGGGTCCCTTACGCCGCTGTTCGATCGCGTGTTCACAAGGGCCCTCAGAGGCCCTTTTTCTTTGCCTTAAAGCCCTCTGTTTCCACTCAGTACAAAGCCGGGATTGCTCCCATGAACGCCTCCACCAAGACCGAACCCGCTCCCACTCAGGCCACCTTGCCTGAGACTCTCACGGGCGCCGAAATCGTGGTCCGCGCGCTTGTGGACCAGGGGGTGACGGACATCTTCGGCTATCCGGGCGGCGCCGTGCTGCCGATCTATGACGCCCTGTTCCACGAGGCGCGACTGCGCCACGTGCTGGTGCGCCACGAACAGGGCGCGACTCACGCGGCCGAGGGCTACGCCCGCTCAACCGGAAAGCCCGGCGTGGTGCTGGTCACCTCCGGTCCCGGCGCGACCAACGCCATCACCGGCATCGTCGATGCGCTGATGGACTCCATCCCCATGGTGGTCCTGACCGGCCAGGTGCCGACCCACCTGATCGGCTCGGACGCCTTCCAGGAGGCGGACACGGTCGGCATCACCCGCGCCTGCACCAAGCACAACTATCTGGTCAAACGCATCGAAGACCTGGCCGGCGTGCTGCACGAGGCCTTCCACATCGCCACCACCGGGCGTCCCGGCCCGGTGCTCGTCGACATCCCCAAGGACATCCAGTTCGCCAGCACGGCCTATGCCGGCAAGGATGGTCCGAAGCCGCACGCCTATAATCCACGGGTGAAGGGCGACCCCAATCGCATCCACGAGGCTGTCGAACTGATCGCTAACGCCAAGCGGCCCCTGTTCTACACCGGCGGCGGGATCATCAACGCCGGCCCGAAGGCCAGCGCCCTGCTGCGCGAGTTCCAGGCCCTGACCGGCGCGCCGGTGACCTCGACCCTGATGGGCCTGGGCGCCTTTCCGGCGTCCGATCCCAACTGGCTGGGCATGGTGGGCATGCACGGCGCCTACGAAGCCAACCATGCCATGCACGACTGCGACGTCATGGTCTGCCTGGCCGCCCGGTTCGACGACCGGGTGACGGGACGCCTCGACGCCTTCTCGCCAGGCTCGAAGAAGATCCACGTCGATATCGACCCCTCGTCGATCAACAAGAATGTCCGCGTGGACGTGGGCATCGTCGGCGACGCGGCCAATGTGCTGACCGACATGATCGCGGCCTGGAAGTCCGCGCGCCGCCGAGACGATGCGACCCTGGCGCCCTGGCGCGCTCAGATCGACCAATGGCGGGCCAAGAAGGGTTTCCGCTATCGCCCCTCCGACACCATCATCAAGCCGCAGTACGCCCTCGAGCGCCTCTATGCCCTGACCCGCGATAGGGACCTCTACATCACCACCGAGGTGGGCCAGCACCAGATGTGGGCGGCGCAGTTCCTGCACTTCGACGAGCCGAACCGGTGGATGACTTCCGGCGGCCTGGGGACCATGGGCTACGGCCTGCCCGCTGCTGTCGGCGTGCAGATCGCCCACCCGAACAGCCTGGTCATCGACATCGCCGGCGAGGCCTCCGTGCAGATGACCATGCAGGAGATGTCGACGGCGGTGCAGTACAACCTGCCGATCAAGATCTTCATCCTCAACAATGAGTGGATGGGCATGGTGCGCCAGTGGCAGCAGTTGCTGCACGGAGAGCGCTACAGCCACTCCTATTCCGAAAGCCTGCCCGACTTCGTGAAACTGGCGGAGGCCTATGGCGGCGTCGGCATCCATTGCGACCGGCCGGACGAACTGGACGCCAAGATCATGCAGATGATCGAGACGCCCAAGCCGGTGATCTTCGACTGCCGCGTGGAGAAGGCCGAGAACTGCTTCCCCATGATCCCCTCGGGCAAGGCTCACAACGAGATGATCCTGGGCGAGGAAGTGCAAGACATCGGCTCGGTGATCGATGACGCCGGGCGCAAGCTCGTCTAATCAGCCAGTCCCAACCGCGTCGAGCAAAGCCATGACCATCGAGCCCCCCGCCTCCGCCTATGACATGACCCACGCGGTGGAGAGCGAACAGCGCGCGACGTTCGCGGTCGTCGTGGACAACGAGCCGGGGGTGCTGCACCGGGTGGTCGGGCTGTTCGCGGCGCGAGGCTACAATATCGAAAGCCTCACGGTGGCCGAAACCGACCACAGCGCCCACACCAGCCGCATCACCATCGTCACCTCGGGCACGCTCGAGGTGCTGGACCAGATCCGGGCTCAGCTGGGGAAGATGGTCTCGGCGCGCGACGTGAGGGACGTGACCCGCGATCCGCTCGGCATCGAGCGGGAGCTCGCGCTGGTGAAGGTGATTGGGACGGGCGCCGACCGGGCCGAAGCCTTGCGTGTGGCCGACATCTTCCGCGCCCGGGTGATCGACACCACCCACGAGAGTTTCGTGTTCGAGCTCACCGGCGCGCCCTCCAAGATCGACAAGTTTGCCGAACTGATGCGCCCACTGGGCCTGGTCGAGGTGTCGCGCACAGGCGTGCTCTCGATCTCGCGCGGCGTGATGTAGCTGAGGCCTTCAGCTACGACAGCGTCGCCAACACTTCCGGCGGCAGCACCACGTCGCCGCGCATGACCCGACGCCTGCCGATGAAGCGCATGATCGCAAACTGGATCAGGAACAGGCCGATCAGCGAGCCCGTACCCCAGATCGACATCCACTTGGCCCAGGTCAGGGCGTCGACCTTCATGGCCACGACGACATTCAGCGCTGCCGTGAAGAGCATCAGGCCTGACCAGACGAAGCCGAACACGACGGCGATATCCGGCACGATCAGCTGGGCGGCATCCGGAAGGTAGCGGTTCATCCATCCCTTCTTCAGCATGAAAACGCCGATGATGATGTGGATCACGCTGGGCTTCATCATCACGAAGCGAGGGTCGTTGGTCAGGAAGGTGGCCACGCCGCCGGCGACCACCAGAGCGACGCTCAGCCACTGCATGGCGTCGATTTTTTCCTTGCGCACCAAATGCCAGGCGATCTGGCAGACGCCGAGCACCATGCCGGCGGCGACCGCGATCAGGGTCGCCTGGGTCAGCTG
>Ga0302314_10008080_pt1 | contig 18792 bp, 15 predicted proteins | sample III_Palsa_N2_3_FD_200533 | JGI IMG/M metagenome (GOLD analysis project Ga0302314, IMG submission 200533) | Peat permafrost microbial communities from Stordalen Mire near Abisko, Sweden - III_Palsa_N2_3 | ecosystem: Environmental > Terrestrial > Soil > Palsa > Peat permafrost | place: Sweden...
AAAGACGATGACGGTGTATAAACCGGAGCAGATCATTTAGGCATCCAAACGAGAGACTGTACTTTGCAGTGCCAGGGATTTTGAGTTCGGGCTAAATTCAGCCAGGCTCATCATGAATGCGGAACGGCCATCACGAGATGTGTCGGAAAGCAGCGATGCAATGCACCAAACCGTTTGCCAGGGCTGGCGAACGGGCCGGAAAAAGTAGCGCATGGGGCCATTTGTCTCGATGCTGTGAAACCTTCCAGGTAACGATGTTCAAGCCAATATTCGAGTTAACGCTTGAGACTGTTTTCATCGAACGACTTACGGACTGATCGCATTTCGCTCCTTCACAGGAGTGCTGCATGCCTTGAGATGTGCGTGGAGTTCGCTTTTGGAAGCCAGATCGCAAGCACCCAATCGCAAGGGGAAACAACAGCACCATGTCAGAGCAGAATGTAATGGACACCCCGTCGCACCAAGCGGCGGAGCAGTTCGACGGCGGCGATTTCGGCAACAGTGACTTCGACGGTAACGATGGCGGCGACAGCAATGATGGCGGTGTGTCTCCCGGCATGGGCCAGAGCAAGAGCAGTCGGCGGCGGCGTCGCAAGCGCAAGGGCAAAGTAGCCGGTGCTCCTGAAGGAGCAGGCGACTCAGGCGAGAGCCCGTCGCAGGCGCCCATCCCTTTCGTCATGGAAGGCGAAAGCATCGCGCTCGCAGCCTCTGCCGCTCCTCAGCAGCAACAGCCGCGTCGCCAGCAGAGCAGCGGCGGCCAGAACAGCGGCAGCCAGAGCAACAACGGCGGCGGCCAGCAACAAGCCGGCCAGCAGCAAGGTCAAGGCCAGGGTGCCGGCGGCAAACGCTGGAAGAAGAAGTTCCGCGACCGCGAGCGCCGTCCCGGCAGCGGCGGTGGCGCACGCAACGAAAACCCCGGCAACGACTTCCGTGCAGATGCCGGCGCGTCCACAACCAGCAGCAGCAACGGCGGCGGTTTCAGCAACGGCTATCGTTCCGACAACTTCGGCAACGGCGGCGGTGGCGGCTTCAAGCGCAAGAACAAGGGTGGCGGCGGTGGCGGACAGCAGCGCAAAGAGCGCGGCGGCTTCGTCGGCCCCATGGACCACAGCTACCGCGAAGTCAACGGCAACGCCAACGACGCCGGTGCCTCCACGGTGCAGATCGGTCGTCGCGGCGGCCACCGCCATCACGGCGATTCGCAGCCCATCGACCACTCCATGCCCCGCGCCATTCCCATCCCTGAAAACGCGCAGACGCACATCTACTTCTTCATTGAAGAGCTGTTCTTCATCGCCAAGATCCAGTAGTCGGCACGCAAGCTCGGCGTAAAGGTAGCCTTCGTCAAGAACGAGAAGGAAGCCATCACCGCGCTCACCAACGGCGAAGACACCAACAAGCCCGCTCTGATCGTGTTCGATCTCAACAACGCCAACGCCAAGCCTCTCACGCTGATTCCGAAGCTCAAGGCCAAGCTCAAGCGTACGACCTCGATCATCGGCTTCCTTTCGCATCTGCAAGGAGACCTGAAGGCCAAGGCCGTAGAAGCCGGTTGCGACACAGTAATGCCGCGCTCGGCCTTCTCGCAAAACCTCCCCAACCTTCTCCGCCGCTACGGTGTCGAAGAAGAAGAAGAAGTGAACTACAACTACTAAGAAGCAGTTAACAGCGAATAGTTAACAGCCAACAGCTAGAAGCAACCGTTTTGGGAGAGAGAGATAGTAAGTCCGTCATTCTGAGCGTAGCGAAGAACCTCTGTATTTCGTTCGTAGTGGCACGCTCTATCCCAGGGCAAGAAATGTTCTAAAGCCAAAGCGCCTCATCATCAAGATGAGGCGCTTTTGTTCTGTCTGTTAACTATTCGCTGTTAACTGTTGGCTGCCTTACCGCATCTCACCAAGTGAAGGAGAACGACAAAATGCCAACCACCCAACACTCCGCCGCCGCCGAGCGCCACATGCAGGCGGCTCACGCTCATCAGGCCGCCGCAGCATCGCACAATCAGAACGACCACATGGCCGCACACGAGCAATCCAAGCGCGCCCAGGAGTTCTCCCGCGAAGCCCACGAGCACACCGAGCAGCTAGCGAAGGCCCACACCGAAACCAAGTAAATCTCTGCACCTATCTTCGCCTCTGCTCTTGCCTTTCTTTCTGTCATTCCCGAAGGGAATCTGCTTCTGCTTTTGTCCTTGCCTTTCTAGTTGTCATTCCGAGCGGAGCGAGCGAACCTGCTGTCTCCCGTTCTTCGCCAATACCAACACAAACAAATGGGTGCCCCATTCATGACAGTTCCATCGTCATGAGTGGGAAGTAAGACCTAACCCAAGCAAGCCCCAGCTAACCAGCACGCTCAGCTTTGTCTCTGCTTCTAGGGTTGCCAAGACTTCAGCCTTGGCATCTCCAGCCGAAAAGAGCTTGGGGCTTTAGCTCCTGGGGGTATGTTTCTTCTCTTGCGGTATACCCCGTAGGGCAAAACGATTCGCCATCTGTACCCCACTCCATTCCAACCACCGCCTCCCATCAAGCACAATAGATTCCATGAAGTCCCCCAAACAAAAGCTCCGCTGCTCCTGGGCCACCGGCAACCCCAACGATCCCGCCGACCCAAAGTACGCGCTCATGCAGCAGTACCACGACGAAGAGTGGGGCGTTCCCCTCCGCGACAGCCGCGCCCTCTGGGAGCTCCTCATGCTCGAAGGCTTCCAGGCCGGCCTTTCCTGGTCCATCATCCTCCGCAAGCGCGAAGCCTTCCGCAAGGCCTTCAAAAACTTCGACCCCGCCAAGGTAGCCCGCTTCACGCAAGCCGATATCGATCGCCTCATGCAGGACGAAGGCATCGTCCGCGCCCGCGCCAAGATCGAAGCCACCATCGCCGGCGCAAAAATCTACATGGAGATGCAACGCTCCGGCCAGCCCTTCGCCGACTTCCTCTGGAACCTCGCCGGCAACCACCCCCACCAGGGCACCGGCCTCTCGTTCCCCGTAACCTCGCCGCTGTCTGAGACCGTCTCGAAGGAGCTCAAAAAGCGCGGCTTCAAGTTCGTCGGCCCGGTCATCGTCTACGCCTTCCTGCAAGCCGCCGGCATCGTCAACGACCACTCCACCACCTGCTTCCGCCGCAAGGCCGTAAAGCAATAAGCAGCACCCTTCCTGTTGCTACTTTTCTCGCTTGTCATTCCGTAGCGCAGCGAAGGAATCTGCTTCTGTCTTTGCTCTTGCTTTCTCGTTGTCATTCCCGAGGGGAATCTGCGCCTTCCGTTGCGCCATCCATCGCTTCTATCGTAGCCTCTGCATCGCCGTAGCCACGCCGTACACCTTCACCCACCACCCCTGTCATCTCGATCCTGAGCGAAGTCGAAGGGCTTCGCCTTTGCGCCGCAGTGGAGAGACCCGCGTATTGGCTTTTGCCGTTGCAGTTGTTCTTGTTTCTGAGATAGGTATGGGCTTTAGCCCTTGGGATAGTTTTGTAGCAGCACACTCCACATCAGAGTAGGAACAGCTGTTGCCTTGTGCCGCAGTTTCCTTGTTGTCATTCCGCAGCGTAGCGGAGGAATCTGCTTCTCGTCTATGCAGGCTATCGATTCAAATCGTCGATGCTTAGTCACTGAGGAATTCGAAATTGAACTGATGTTCTCTGGGAACCCATCCTTCCGAGGAGCTCCGAATAGATTCCGTGAGGAAGTTCATGCGGCGCGAATAGTCGGGGCTTCGCGACTTAGTCTTTTTGAATTCTCGGCTAACCCATTGCTCCATTTCGTCAGCGCGCGCCGAGCTGCTTAAGTAAAACGCAAGCACTTCGGCCCACCACTCGCGCCCGCGAATATATTCACGAAGCGCGAACGCCTGTCGCCGCCCACTAGGATCACTAAGGTCTTTGGCTGCAAGGTACTCTTGAAATGAAAGGTGTGAGAATGTGATGTTTTCGCCGACGCGAGTAACTAGGCTATCTTCGAGAATTTCATCGAGCATATCTCGCCAGCTATTATTTGCGCTCATCGCTACATCTCCAACTGCCACCTTGAAATCGTGCTCCGTGGCCTCACGTCTTCCATCTAAATGAAGGATGCCAGCAAGTCGGGTGAGAACGTCTTTCTTTTGGCTGACTCCAAAGCGAAGTGTTCGACGAATATTCTTTGCCAAATCCCAGCCGCCACACATAAGTTCAACGAAAACTTCATAAAGGCTCGCGCGCGTGGCCGGGAGAGCCCCACTCCGCTTGAAGACTGCTATTACTAGTGTGCATAGTAGTGGGATTCTAGAAAGTGGTTCTAATGTTCGTGCGCGTTCTAGTTGATCATAAAATTGAGTGAAGTCTTCGGAGTCTTGCCCCAACCATTTAGCCACAAGCTCCCGGGACTGAAGACCAGTAAGCTCCGCCAAGTCTATTCTGGATAGCCATCTCAACCAAGGGCCGCTTACATGATTTCGGGCAGTGACGATTACTTGAAGATTTGAATAGGAGGCACTTAACTTTTGTGCCAGTACCATCAAATCGCGTTGTTGGATCCCAGTAGTTACTTCGTCTAATCCGTCGAGGAAAATTCTCATCCGCTTGCCTTCAGCGTTAAGATTCTTCAGCAACTGTACTAGTTCAGGGTCCTGAAGAAAGGTCTCCTCGCATGAACCAAGAGCTTGTGTCGCGTGTTGATGCAGGGGTACGTAAAATGGCACGATATCAGTTTGCTTCTCTTCAAGAAGTTTGATGTTCTCAAGTACATGCCATTTGCAAAATGATGTCTTTCCGTAGCCAGCCGCAGCCGTTATCAATAGTGGTGCTGAAGTGGAGGAGAGAAGACCTGCACCTAAAGTTCTGATGCTACGGTCAGTTCTGCGAAATGCAGTGGGGTGCAAATTAACAAGTTCTTCTATGCGGCAATAGTTGAGGAACTCTGGAGTTCCAAGCTCGTTCAAGATGTCTTTACTTTGAAGTGCCCAAATGTTGGCCTCGTTCATTCTGCGCAGGACGGTCTTAATAATTTTTTCAGTAGCATCTACAGCGAGTGTGAACTTCTTACTCACACTCGCGTCAATTTCAACTTCGGGGCCTCTACCAGTTGCTGCTACATACTGACGAGGGCGAGCCGTGCGGTTCGCAACTTCGAACCGAGTATCAAACTGATCTTTCAACTCTCTAAGTGTTACGAGTAAAGAATCTGCAGCGATTTTGCCCTTTTCCTCTTCACCCTCTTCCCACAGTTGGCCATCTGAAATCAGCGATAGCAGGAATTGAGCTCGCGCGAAAATTTCTTGGAAACCGGGGCGATCAAGTGTCTCTGTCATTTGGGGGAAGGTGGTTGTAAGCATCAAGTGAGCTTCAAAGCGACTCACTGTCTTCATGAAGTTCTGCCTCACATACACAGATTCGAAACTCTTGAGGCCGCTAGCGACAAGATCGTGGTTCTGCATTAAGAAACGAATCGGGTCGATGCTACGTAGTTTCTTTTGCAGTTGTAAGACGTACGTTCCCAAGAAGGTTGAATCGAAAATAAGAGTCTCTGGTGAATACTGCTCGAAAAGCTCTAATAACCGTGTACCGCAGAGAAATTGAACCTGTCCGCGTCTCTGAGCAAGCTTTCCCTGAATTGACAACATCGCGGCCTGCGAACATTCATGCGGCGTTATTACGTAGACAGTCGAAGCGTATAAATCGACGCCGTTATCCCCAACAAGAGGAGTGTCCAAGGCTTGTTCAGCCTGAAAAAGCACCGTCTTCGCGCCCCGGTTCGATTCGACAGAGCCAGTGATTTGTGAGTTCTTCACGACACATGCGTTTAAAAGCCATCCTCCCAGCGCGTCTTTGCTATGGAAGACGATATCTTTCCCGCGCTCTACAGTTCCATGAGTGATCCGCACTCCTTGGGTCTGGGGCATCTTTCGGAATAAGACCGCGAGTTTCTCGCGGAGGTCGCTTTCGTTTTTGAAAAGCTTTGCGAATTGAGCAAGAGATATCACGGTAGAAGCTTATCTCATCCCTATCGCTAAGGAAGGCTAGTTATTGAACTAGGTCTGCCATCTATGGTTTTGAAGGCCGCCGGCAAGGTGGCCGCGTGGAGGCTCCGAAGGCCCGCTTACGCCGGCAAGCCGAAGCCTGGCAGTTCAGCCCCGCCTTCCCCCCACCTGCGAACTCCGGTTCCAAAGCGGCGACTACCGCTGCATCCTCACCGACGGGCTGGTTGGCTGAGCGGCGAAAAACCACGTTTTCGCCGCTCACCGCACGCGGTCCACAAAATCACCGTAGCGTCACCGTAAAACCACCACAAATCACCGACGCACGTTCGTGGATGCGACACTTCCAAAACCGGCTGAAACCCTTCTCAGCAAAGGGTTTCAGCCCGAACTACACCCCTGTATAAGGGTTCGGCGTACCGGGAGTTCCCACCGGCGGCGCTGGCGGATTTTCCGGACGTTGCGGCAACACCGCCCGAGCCGCATCGATACCCTGAGCCGGCGTATGTCCCCCGCGCAATCCCGCCAGAATCTGCGTCTGAAACTCACCCGCAGCGCCCGGACTATTGGGCAGAAACAACGTATTCGTCCCACCCCGCGTACCGATATCGCGCAGCGTATCGAAGTACTGCGTCAGCAACACAAGAGCCATCACATCTTCTGCAGATGCTCCCGGAACACCCTGCTGAAAGTGCTCAATCGAAGCCGACAAACCATCGATGATCGCTTGCCGCTCCGCTGCAATTCCCTTGCCCTGCAAGGCTTTTGACTCCGCTTCAGCTTCAGCCTGCTTCACCTTGAGGATCTTCTCAGCCTCACCACGAGCCTGCGCTGCAACCTGCGCACGCTGTGCTGCGTTGATGTCATTCATCGCAGCCTTCACCTTCACATCAGGGATGATGTCGGTCACAAGAGCCGTCAAAATATTGAACCCAAAGTTCGACATAATCTGATCCAGCTCCACCTTCACCGCAACCGAAATCCCCGACTGCTGCTCAAACGTTTCATCCAACGTGAGCTTAGGAACATGCCCCAGAATGCTGTTGAACACAAACGATTCAATCTGCTTCTGCGGCGCGGAAAGCTTATAAAAAGCATCCGCAATCTTGTCATCCAAAACCTGGTACTGCACGCTCACAGGGATCTGAACGAACACGTTATCGCGTGTCTTCGTCTCCACCTGGAACTGTGCTTGCTTCACCTGCAAATCAACGAAGTAAACACGCTCTGCAAACGGAATCAGGAAGTGCAAGCCGGGGCGCGTAATGCGATCGAACTTACCAAACTTCTCAACGACACCGGCAGTAGCGGTGCGCACGATGTAGTAAGTCTTGGCGATAAGAATAAGGAGAAAGAGCACAAGAACTGCGATTGCGATAATGACGGGTGGCATGTACGTACCTTTCAGATACATGCCGAGGATATACCCGCACCGTGCAGAGCGCATGAACCAAGGTAGTTAACACCTTGCTCAAGGCTTACTTGAAGTGTGCGAAAGCGTGAACCGCACTAGTTAACACTGGGGTGAAGCGTTGGTTGAGGTGTTACTGAGGAGTAACGGGTTAGGCTGTGCGGCCGCGGGCCTGGATTTCGAGGAAGGTCTGCACAAGTGAGACAGCGGCAGGGGTTACGCCGGATATGCGGCTGGCCTGGCCTAGTGTCATGGGGCGGATTTGGTCGAGCTTTTCGACCATCTCGCGGGAGAGTCCGGAGCAGGCGCGGTAGTTGAACCAATCGGGTATGGAACGGGCTTCATTGGCGCGTAAACGCTGCATGGATCGCTGCTGCTGGGCGAGGTAGCCGGCGAACTTTATGCCCGTTTCTACGGTCTTTAGCTCGTTGCGAACCCATGCTGGAATGGTGCCGGTTGTGGTGAAATTTGTGGCTTCCAGCGCGGTGATCCACGGAGCAAACGCGGTGTTTGTGTGGAGTCGGGAAAGCAAAATGGGGAGGAGCTGCTCGATGGTGGTTTCGGGGCGCTTGAGGAACTGCGCGAAGAGGTCGCCTTTGAGGGGGGCTGGACCTTTGGAATTGTTCGACTGCGAAAAAGAAGCAGATCCTTCGCTGCGCTCAGGATGACAAATTTCTTCTGAGAGCGATTGAAGGGCGAGGAGGTCGGCGTCCGCCAGGCGGGTGGTTTCGAGGAGCTGGGTCAGGGCGGTGAAGCGGAGTTGCTTGGCTTCAAAGGCGGCCCAGGCGGTGTCGTCGATGAGGCCGAGGGCGCGACCGTGAGGGGTGAGGCGGGTGTCGGCGTTGTCGATGCGGAGGTGGAGGCGAAACTCGGCGCGCGAGGTGAACATGCGGTACGGCTCGTCGGTGCCCTTGCTGATGAGGTCGTCGATGAGGATGCCGGTGTAGGCTTCGGTGCGATCGAGCGTGAAGGTCTGGGGCTGAGTTCCCTCAGGGGCTAAAGCCCCCTCCTTTTGGGGTTCGTGGATGTACGGGCTGAAGCCCGTACCCTTCAAAGCCTGCATGCCGCTTGCATTGTGCAACTGCGAGAGAGAAGCAGATTCCTCCGCTGCGCTGCGGAATGACAATACTGAAAGGGACGATAACAGTTCAGATTTTGCGAAGAGCGCTGCGTTGATGCCGGCGATGAGGCCCTGGCAGGCGGCTTCTTCGTAGCCGGAGGTGCCGTTGATCTGGCCGGCGAGGTAGAGGCCGGTGAACTTTTTGACGCGGAGCGTGCGGTCGAGCTCGGTGGGGTCGATGGCGTCGTACTCGATGGCGTAGCCGGGGCGGAGCATCTCGGCGTTTTCGAGGCCGGGGATCGAGCGGACCATGGCGGACTGGACTTCCTGCGGCAGCGACGTGCTCATGCCATTGATGTAGACCTCGTGCGTGTTGAGGCCTTCGGGTTCGAGGAAGAACTGGTGCGAGAGCTTGTCGGGGAAGCGGACGATCTTGTCTTCGATGGATGGGCAGTAGCGTGGGCCGATGCCTTCGATCTGGCCGGTGTACATGGGGCTGCGGTGGACGTTGTCGCGGATGAGCTGCAGCGTTTCAGGCGTCGTCGTGGCGATGTGGCAGGAGACCTGGCGGAGGGGTGGTGTCCAGTGGGATTGTGCGGCTACATCCCGGGTCCCAGAATCGGGACCCGGGGCACCCGGATCGGTGATGGGGATAAGGCTGCGGAAGCTGAAAGGCGTTGGGTCGGTGTCGCCGGGTTGTTCTTCGAAGCGGGACCAGTCGATGGTGCGTCCGTCGAGGCGGGGTGGCGTGCCGGTCTTGAGGCGGGTTTCGCGGAGCCCCAGCTTCTTGAGCGATTCGCCGAGCAGGACGCTGGCGGGTTCGCCGGAGCGGCCAGCGGTGTACTGCTGCTCACCGCAGTGGATGAGGCCGTTGAGGAACGTGCCGGTGGTGACGATGACGGAGGTTGCAGCGATGGTGCGTCCGTCGCGGAGGAGGACTCCGGTGATGCGGGGCATTTCCTCCGGGGCTAAAGCCCCTCCCTTTATGGAGGCTATTTCAGGGGCCTGAAGGCCCCTGCTCCCTCCGTCAAGTGCGGGTTCGATGACGAGGTCGATGACTTCGGCTTGCTTGATGAAGAGGTTGGGGATGGACTCCAGCTTTTCGCGCATCTTGGTGCGGTAGAGAGCTTTGTCGCACTGGGCGCGGGGGCTCCAGACAGCGGGGCCGCGGGAGGTGTTGAGCAGGCGGAACTGGATGCCGCAGGAGTCCGCGACTTCTCCCATGATGCCGCCGAGGGCGTCGACTTCGCGGACGAGATGTCCCTTGGCTACGCCGCCTATTGCGGGGTTGCAGGACATCTGCGCGATGAGGTCGAGGTTGAGCGTGAAGAGCGCGGTGCGGAGGCCCATGCGTGCGGCCGCGGCTGCGGCTTCGCAGCCGGCGTGGCCAGCGCCGACGATGAGTACGTCGAAGCTCTCGGAAGCGCGCGATCTCTCGGGCTGTTCGTGGAATGCCATCACTCTTGATTTTAGTGGTTTCTGGCAGAAATGCCGAGATGAGCACAGGTTGGGCCTCTGGTTCGACCTCCTGAACAGCCAGGAGCTTATCTGATTGGGTTTCCCGGGATACTTCTCCAGTGAGTTGGCCTCAATCCCTGCGAACGCGAATGTCACGTTGGTTGAGGTCGTTGTTGCGACGCACGTCGATTTCGACGATCCTGCCGTTTCTAACCGTAAACCTCATCACAGAAAACAACTGGCCGCCCGGAAGCCATGAGCGAATTCCCGGAGCGCCATTCACCAGCACCGGCTCTACAAACTCGGCAAGTCGCGAGAACATTAATGCCTGCTGAGCAACAGTATTAGCACCGCGAATCTCAGAGAACGTGCCGTCATTCTGCTCGGCATGCAGCACAATTTGTGGGTCAAGGACATCAAGAAGAGCTGCAAAATCTCCCCGCCGTACGGCATCCAGGAAGGCATCCACAACTTTTCTCTGTCGGTGTAGATCCGCCGCGGGAGGCGGTGCGACTCCCCTGACTTTGCGGCGAGCGCGGCTTGCAAGTTGCCTCGCAGCAACCGGAGAGCACTTCACGATTGAAGCGATTTCATCAAAAGGCATGGCAAACATATCGTGCAGGACAAACGCAAGCCGTTCCTGCGGAGCCAGGGTCTCTAGAACAACAAGCAAGGCAAGCCCCACTGACTCGCCCAACAGCGTTTCCTGCTCAGGATCCTTTCGATCTTCCTCACCTGGCATCAAGTCAGGTGACTGCTCCTCGAGGGACTCTTCTTTGCGAGACTTGCGTGATCGTAGTATGTCGAGACACACTCTTGCGACCACCGTCGTTAGCCAGCCGCCAAGATTATCAATGGCATCGGCATCGGAGCCATTCAGGCGAATCCAGGCCTCCTGAACTGCATCCTCGGCTTCAGGCAATGACCCGAGCATTCGATACGCTACCGCCCGCAGATGGGGACGGGTCGCTTGAAATTTTTGTGCAAGATAATCTTCTTTGGCCATGCGTCAGAGTCCCCTGATGTAGTGACGAACGCCACGGAAAAGATGTGACAGCTTCACGAAAGCTGTCACATCTTAGGTCTCCGATCCGTCATTGCCGGTAGAGGAGAACAATATGCAATTCATATTACTGATCTATCAAGGCCCCACGCCCACGTTACCCGGTTCCGATCGCTGGAAAGAACTTTCGGAAGCGGAACAGCAGTCGATTTACGCCGACTACGCCGCTCTTAACCAGACAGAGGGGATCAGCCCAGGCCTTCCTTTAGGCCTGCCTGAGTCAGCCAGGACGTTGCAGGTGCTCAACGGAAAGAACCACGTCAAAGACGGAGCTTACCTCGCTGAAAGTGTCGGCGGATATTATGTGTTGGAGGCTGAGAGCATAGAGGCTGCCATCGAATCGGCTGCGAGGATACCGGCGGCACGTTTAGGTGGCGCGGTGGAGATACGTCCGACGGAAAAGTACTGGTAAGGAATTTTCGACTCGCTGCATCGAGAGTGTCACTCGCGTGTCGCGACTATTGGAGCGGGTTGCTGCCAGCCCGCTCCGACAATTCCTTCCAGGCTTTCTCAACGAGTGCATCATCGCCAATGGGCTCACCAACGTTCGGGTTAGTGCCAGGAAGCCGGCTTCTCGGAAGCAATTGCTCGAGTTCGGTAGGATTGCGACATGGTGATGTTGAGTGTGGTTGAGGTGTGAGTAGTTGGAGCTCTTTGTGGGAATGAGGAAGATTTTGAAAAGTTCTATTACTCGAAGAGGGTTTGTAAATCTTGCGGCGGTTGGCGTAGGTGGAAGCTTGCTGGAGACGGCCATAAAGCCGTTGCTGGCGGAGCCTGTCGCGAAAGGACAGATCAAGGCGATCCTCTTTGACGGATTCCCAATCTTTGATGTCCGCTCGGTGTTTGCGCTGGTCGAAAAGATGTTTCCTCAGAAGGGTGTTGAGCTGAGCAACGAATGGCGTACGCGCCAGTTCGAGTACACCTGGCTGCGTGTGGTGTCGCAACGCTATGTCGATTTCTGGCAAGTGACAGAAGAGTCGTTGGGATATGCCGCGGAAAAGGTGAATGTAGAAGTGACGCCGCAACAGCGCGCAGAGTTGATGAATGCGTATCTCGAGTTGAAGCCATGGCCGGAGGTTCCGGCGGCTCTGGATGCGTTGAAGAAGGCAGGCTACCGGCTGGGCTTTCTTTCAAACCTGACGCCGAAGATGCTGGCTGGGTGCCTTAGAAGTTCAGGCTTGGAGGGGATGTTTGAGAAGGTGTTGAGTACGGATGACGTGAAGACCTTCAAGCCCGATCCACGGGCGTACCAGTTGGGAGTGGACTCCCTGAAGCTAAAGCGCGAGAGTATTTTGTTTGTCGCGTTTGCGGGTTGGGATGCAGCCGGCGCGAAGAGCTTTGGGTATCCAACGTTTTGGGTCAATCGACTGAAGCTGCCGATGGAGCGGCTTGGCGTTGTTCCTGATGCTACGGGTGGAACCTTGGCGGATGTTGTGCAGTACCTTGCCTGATTGCGACGCGACTTTCGATAGCATAGGGACATGGCGATGTTGAGTGTGGTTGAGGCGCGCGTGGTTGGGGCTCTTTGTGAGAAAGAGATCAATACGCCGGAGTATTATCCGCTGTCGTTGAATGCGACGTTGAATGCTTGCAATCAGAAGAGCAGCCGCGATCCGGTGATGGAGTTGACCGAGGCCGATGTGCGCACAGCGTTGTTTGAGCTGTCGCAGATGGGGCTGGTGCGGACGATTGCGGATACGCGAGTGTCGAAGTTTGAGCACCGGCTGCGCGATGTGTTGAATCTGCGGCGGGATGAGGTTGCGGTGGTTTGTCTGCTGCTGCTGCGTGGGCCGCAGACACCGGCGGAGTTGCGTGGGCGCGCGGAGCGGATGTACTCGTTTGACGACAATGCTGCGGTGACGGCGACGCTGGAGCGGTTGGCTGCGCGTGAAGAACCGCTGACGGTGTTGATGGCGAGGCAGCCGGGTTCGCGGGAGGCTCGGTGGGCGCATTTGTTGAGTGGGGAGGTGGATGCGGGGTTTGTTGCTGGTACAAGCGAGAAGCAGGTCCTTCACTCCGCTCAGGATGACAACTCAAAGGAAGTTTTGTCGCAGCGTGTTGAGGTGTTGGAGGAGTTGGTGCGGACTCTTGAAGAGAGGTTGAGGGTGTTGGAGGATTGCGGTGTGTTTCGTTCCGAGTAGCTGGCGGTTGAAGCTGTGACACTGCGGGCGGAAAGCATACCCCACGGGCTAAAGCCCTATTCTGTGGCGGGTCTATGAGACCCGAGGCTGAAGCCTCGGGGTACCCGAGTGTGCTGGGGTGGGAGAGAGCAACCGCAACTGCAACCGCAACCGCAACCGCAACCGCAAAAGCAAAAGCAAAAGCAGATTCCCTTCGGGAATGACAACCAAAAGGGCAAGGGCAAGGGCAAGGGCAAGGGCAAAAGGCAAAAGGAAATGACAAAGCCCGGCTTGTTGCCGGGCTTTTGTGTTGCGTGTTGGTGGTGGGTTAGAAGTCTTCGCCGAAGCCTACTTCACCTTCTACGGCGGACTGGTAGGCGGAGACGCGGCGCTCGAAGAAGTTGGTGAGCTCCTGCACGTCTTGAAGATCCATGAAGGCGAAGGGGTTCTTGGAGTTGAAGGCCGGTGCGATGCCGAGGCGTTGCAGGCGGGAGTCGGCTACGAAGCCGAGGTACTCGCGCATGTCGCGAAGGCTGAGGCCGGCGACGCCGCCCGAGAGGAGGTCTTCGGCGAACTGTGCTTCGGCGTCAACCGCTTCATGCAGCATGGTGACGATGTCTTTTTCGAGGTCGGCGTCCCAGAGATCGGGCTCCTGCGCGCGGACTACGTTGACGACTTCGAAGGCGAACTCGAGATGGCAGCTCTCGTCGCGGAAGACCCAGTTGGTGCCAGCGGCGAGGCCGTGCAGCAGGCCCTTCGAGCGGAAGAAGTAGACGTACGCAAACGCGGCGAAGAAGAAGAGGCCTTCGATGCAGGCGGCGAAGCAGATGAGGTTGAGCAGGAACTGGCGGCGATGCTCGCGGGTTTCGAGAGCTTCGAGCTGCTGGATGGAGTCCATCCACTTCATACAGAAGTCGGCCTTCTTGCTGATGGAGGGAATGTTTTCGACGGCGGCGAAGGCGGCGTTGCGCTCTTCGGTGTCAGGCACGTAGTTGTCGAGCAGCGTGAGATAGAACTGCACGTGTACGGCTTCTTCAAACAACTGGCGCGAGAGATAGAGACGCGCTTCCGGCGAGTTGATGTGCTTGTAGAGGTTGAGCACGAGGTTGTTCGAGACGATGCTGTCACCGGTCGCGAAGAAGGCGACGAGGCGTTTGATGACGTGGACTTCAGCCGGGCTGATGCGCTGCTTCAGATCGACGAGGTCAGTCTGGAAGTCGACTTCTTCTACCGTCCAGGTGTTCTTGATGCCGTCGCGAAACATGTCGTAGAAGACAGGGAAACGCATGGGGCGGAGGGTGAGACAAAGGCCGGGGTCGAGGATGTTGGTGGGTGCGGCGACGGAGTTGTGAGAGGTGTGGGCTGGGGCGATGGTGTCGGACATTTGGGGCTCGCTTTCGGTGGGGCAGCGGTGGTGGCGTGGGCGAAGAACGGGAGACAGCAGGTTCTTCACTGCGCTCAGAATGACAACTGGAAAAGCAAGAGCAGAAGCTTGGGTGCTGCCGTACTCGATGCCCCATCCTGTCGCACAAAAGTGCGTGTCAAGGCTGGGGCTTTCGGGTTACTGGCAGGCTTCGCAGGACTCTGGATTTTCCAGCGAGCAGGCGATGGCTGCGGTGTCGGCTACGGCAGAGACAGATGGCAAGGCGTTGGAGGTTGCTGCGCCGGTGCGTGTGCTGGCGTTTGCTACGGTCGCTTTTGCGATCTTGGTAGCAGGGCGCGAGCGCAGGTAGTAGGTGGTCTTCAATCCTTGCTTCCAGGCGTACATGTACATGCTGGAAAGCTTGCCGATGTTGGGGCTTTCGGCGAAGAGGTTGAGAGACTGCGACTGGTCGATGTACGCGTTGCGTGCGGCGGCCATGTCGATGAGGGCACGCATGGGGACTTCCCAGACGGTGCGATAGAGGAGCTTGAGATCGTCGGGTAGCTCGGCGATGTTTTGCACGGAGCCTTCGGCGAGCTTGAGCTTCATGCGCATCTCTTCGGTCCAGAGACCGCGGAGCTGTAGCTCGTCGATGAGGTAGCGATTGACCTGCAGGAACTCGCCGGAGAGTGTTTCGCGCTTGAAGAGGTTGGAGATCTGCGGCTCGATGCACTCGTAGCAGCCAACGATGGACGCGATGGTCGCCGTCGGTGCGATAGCGATGACAAGCGAGTTGCGCACGCCGGACTTGGCGATGCGAGCACGCAGCTCGCCCCAACGTACAGCGTCTTCCGGCTGCACGTTCCAGAGATCGAACTGGAAGTGTCCCTTTGCGATACGTGTGTCGGCAAACGTTGGGTGTGGGCCGTTCTTCTCGGCGAGCTCTACCGAGGCCATGAGTGCGTGGTAGTAGATCTCTTCCTGGATTTTGGTGGAGAGAGCGGCTGCTTCGGCGGAGTCAAAGGGCAAGCGGAGTTGGAAGAAGACATCCTGCAGGCCCATGAGGCCGAGGCCGATGGGACGCCACTGCACGTTGCTGCTGGCAGCCTGTGCGATGGGATAGTAGTTGATGTCGATCACGCGATCGAGCATGGGAACAGCGGTTTTGACGGTGGCTGCGAGCTTGTCGAAGTCGAAGACCGGTGTGCCGTTGTCGTTGAGCTTGATGTGACGTGCGAGGTTGATGGAGCCGAGGTTGCAGACCGCGGTCTGGTCGTTGGAGGTGACCTCGGTGATCTCGGTGCAGAGATTGGAGAGGTGCACGACGTTGCCGGGTGCGCCGGTCTGGTTGCACTTGAGGTTAGTGGCGTCTTTGAACGTCATCCAGCCGTTGCCGGTTTCGGCGAGCGAACGCATCATGCGGAGATAGAGGTCGCGTGCCTTGATCTGGCGGTGGTAGAGCTTGGCTTCTTCAGCCGCTTCATAGGCTTCGGTGAACTCCTGGCCGTAGAGATCGGGGAGGTGACGGACGGTGCTGGGGTCGAAGAGCGACCACATGCCGTCGGCTTCCACGCGCTGCATGAAGAGGTCGGGAATCCAGTTGGCGAGGTTCAGGTTGTAGGTGCGTCGTGCGCCGTCGCCGGTGTTTTCGCGGAGCTCGAGGAAGCTTTCGATGTCAGCGTGCCAAGGCTCGAGATAGACGCAGCATGCGCCCTTACGCTTGCCACCCTGGTTGACGGCGGCGACGGAGCTATCGAGCGTGCGCAGCCATGGAACGATGCCGTTCGAGAGGCCGTTGGTCGCGCGGATGAGGGAACCTTCGCTACGGACGCGGTGGAACGCGAGGCCGATGCCGCCGGAGAACTTGGAGAGCATCGCGACGTTCTTATAGGTGTCGTAGATGCTTTCGAGCGAGTCCAGAGGGGAGTCGTGGAGGTAGCAGCTCGACATCTGCGCGTGCTTGGTGCCGGAGTTGAAGAGCGTCGGCGATGAGGGCATGTAGTCGAGCGAAGCGATGAGGCGATAGAACTCGATGGCCTCATGCGGCGTGCCGGCGAGTCCGCAAGCGACGCGCAGGAAGAAGTGCTGCGGCGTTTCAATGACAGCGCGGGAGATCGGGTCGCGGAGGAGGTAGCGGTCGTAGACGGTGCGCAGGCCGAAGTACTCGAAGCGGTCGGAGAAGGTGTCGTCGATCGCGTGATTGAGCTTGCGCGCGTGGGTCTGGACGAACTCGGCGGTCGCTTTCGAGACGACGCCTTCCTGGTGACCGTAAGCGATGGCCTGCGAGAAGCTGTGCAGGTTGAGCGCGGAGACTTCCTTGACGATGGTCGCGAGCAGCAGGCGGCCGGCGAGGCGCGAGTACTGGGGCTCTTCTGCGATGAGAGCTGCTGCGGTGTCGATGGAGATGGTGTCGAGCTCGCGCGTGGTGGCTCCGTCATAGAGTCCGCCGATGGTCTTGGAGGCGACGCGGATGGCATCGACGTGCGAGAGGCCGTGCGAGGATCGCTGGACGGCGCGGACGATCTTATTGACGTCTACAGGTTCGAGCACGCCGTTGCGCTTGCGAACGTGCATGACGGGGACCTCTTCGCGAACGGGGAAACCGGGCGTGAGATCGGCGAGGGTGGTTTGGGTGCTGAGAGTGTGGTCTGCGGCGGCCATGGATGGTTCTCCTTGGCCTCCTGAGTGTTGCGAAGAAACAACGGCGTTTTCGTCAGGGACGTAAAACGGGACGTTGACCCCTCGCCTCCCCTCGGAGGCGTGATCGATTAATTCCAGGGCAGGTCTTCGGACTTCGCAGGGTCGAACCTAATGGCCGGACTTCCCAGCCTTTTTGAAGGGCCAGTGTCATCTTGGGCTTTCGTACCTGCTTACCGCTGCGGGGCAGTTCCGGAGTTTCACCGGCTTCCCTTTTGATTCTCCTCACGGAGAAACCTTGGAATGAAGACCACCATATCTTGCGTGAGGCGGCGAAGCAAGACTATTTGTTGTGGATATTGTGCGACCTGGACGAATAGCGGGGAGGTGCGGTTTTTGTTGAGAAATTGAGGGTTAGCAGTTTGCGGACAGGCGGCGAAGCCTGGTTTTGGACGCGAAAGCAGGGAACCCTGTTTGGTTCCGGTGTCAAGGGGTAGGGCTGCCGGCGGCTAGTTTTTCAGCTCGGCTTGGCGCCGGGAGTCTTGGCGACGGTGGACGGGATAAGGCAAGGGCTAGGGGGCTGGAATGAGTCAGGTTGTCTCGGCCAGAAGGAGTGCGGTGACGCGATTACGGATGTCGTCGCGGATGGCACGGACGGTCTCGATGGATTTTCCTTTGGGGTCGGGGAGTGGCCAGTCGGCGCGGCGGAGGTTGGGGATGTAGGGACACTCGTCGCCGCAACCCATCGTGATGAGCATTTCGGCCTGCTGGGCGAGTTCGGCGGTGAGTTTTTGGGGCTGTGTGGTGGAGAGATCAATGCCGACTTCGTGCATGACCTCGACGACGATAGGGTGAACGCGGTCGGCGGGTTGCGTGCCGGCCGAGATGGCATGGGCGAGTGTGGGATCGGCGAGTTGGTTGAAGAAGGCGGCTGACATTTGCGAACGGCCCGCGTTGTGGATGCAGGCGAAGATGTAGGTGCGCATGGTTTTCTCTGGGTGGCAATAACGAGGCTAGGAGTTACGTTGGACGAAGTGGCGGACACGGTTGCCGATGTCGTCGCGCACTTCGCGGAAGATAGCGAGTACCTCTTCGTCGGAGCCGGTCGCTGCTGCGGGATCGCGAATCGGCCAGTGCTCGCGGTAGCTGATGCCGGGGAAGATGGGGCAGCGGTCTTTGGCGCGGTCACAGACGGTGATGAGAAAGGGAATGAACTGTCCGAGGAAGTCGCACACGTCCTTTGAGGTTTGGTGGGAGATATCGATGCCGATCTCGGCCATGACATTTATTGCGAGTGGATTGACAGTGCTGGGTTCAAGCCCAGCGCTGACGGCTTCGAAGTTGATGTTTGAGGGAGATTGAAGTACGAGATGCCGCAGCCAGCCTTCGGCCATCTGGCTACGGCACGAGTTGCCGGTACAGAGAAAAAGAACCTTAGGCATGATGATCCTTTGGCTTGAGCGCATAGATCTTCATGCTTGCGGCGGCTTCATTGACGTCGTACTGCGAAAGCAGGCTGGTGAGTTCTTGGTGGAGAGTTGTGGGTGCGCAGCAGGGCGCTGATTCGCCGGCAGATTCCATGGTTGGGGAGCAACAGCCAGCCTGGTTTTCGATCTTGGCATACGCGTTTAAATCAGCACCACTGTCAACGATTTCGACAGGAGCAAAGCCTGCGAGAAGAAGTTCGCTACGGTAGGTGTCAACGTGGATCGCCCCTGCGATGCAGCCGACG
>Ga0302314_10008081_pt1 | contig 18791 bp, 10 predicted proteins | sample III_Palsa_N2_3_FD_200533 | JGI IMG/M metagenome (GOLD analysis project Ga0302314, IMG submission 200533) | Peat permafrost microbial communities from Stordalen Mire near Abisko, Sweden - III_Palsa_N2_3 | ecosystem: Environmental > Terrestrial > Soil > Palsa > Peat permafrost | place: Sweden...
CGACGAGAATCACGGTGCTGCCGGGCTGGCCGGGGCGGTCGGCTTTCTGGTCGCCACCAAGGGCGCCGAGGCACTGGTCCTGATCCCGCCCGACATTGTCGGCGACCTCGCCATCCATGCCTTCAAGGCCAAGGCCATCGCCACCATCAGCGTGCCCTGCGGCATTCTGTCGGGCATCGTCGCCGGCGCGCTCTACAATCGCTTCAAGGACATCAAGCTACCGGAATATCTGGCATTTTTCGGCGGCAGGCGCTTCGTGCCGATCGCCACCGGCTGCGCCGGCCTGCTGCTCGCGGCTGCCTTCGGCTACGGCTTTCCGGCCGTGGAGCAGGGGCTCGACGTGCTCAGCCGCTCGGTGCTGAATTCCGGTTCGGCCGGGCTGTTCATCTATGGCGTGCTGAACCGGCTGCTGCTGGTCACCGGGCTGCATCACATCCTGAACAATATCGCCTGGTTCGTGCTCGGCGATTACAACGGCACGACCGGCGATCTGAAGCGCTTCTTCGCCGGCGATCCGAGCGCCGGTGGCTTCATGTCCGGGTTCTTCCCGGTCATGATGTTCGGCCTGCCGGCGGCCTGCCTAGCGATGTATCGCACGGCCAAGCCGGCGCGCCGGGCCGCCGTCGCCGGCATGCTGCTGTCGATGGCGCTGACCTCGTTCCTGACCGGCGTCACCGAGCCGATCGAATTCAGCTTCATGTTCGCAGCCCCCGCACTCTACGCGATCCATGCCGTGCTGACCGGCCTCGCCATGGTCACCATGCATTTGCTCGACGTGAAACTGGGCTTCGGCTTTTCGGCCGGGCTGTTCGACTATGTGCTGAATTACAGCAAGGCGACCCACCCGCTGCTGCTGCTGCCGGTCGGGCTGGCCTATTTCGCCATCTATTACGGCGTCTTCCGCTTCGCCATCACGGCGCTCAAGCTGAAGACGCTGGGTCGCGAAGACGACGACACGGCAACACCGGCGCGCAGCGCGCTCCCGGCCGATCGCGGCCGCGCCTTCGCGCAGGCGCTGGGCGGCGCCGGCAATCTCACCCATATCGATGCCTGCACCACTCGGCTGCGGCTCGAGACCGTCGACAGCGCCGCCATCGACGAGCCGGCCCTGCGGAGCCTCGGCGCCCGCGGCGTGCTGCGCCCGTCCAGGACCACGGTGCAGGTCGTGCTGGGGCCGATCGCCGATATGGTCGCCGGCGAAATCCGCGCAGCACTCGGCAGCCCGGCCCCGACATCCAACGACGCCGATCGCCTGCTGGCCGCCCTCGGCGGCGCCGGCAATCTGCGCGAGGTCGAGGCACGCAGCACGCGGCTGCGGATCACGCTCGCCGATGGCGGCAAGATCGACCGGGATATGCTGAGTGCGATCGCCAAGCGCGGGCTGGTCCAGGCCGGTCCGGAATGCCTGCACCTGCTGATCGGTGCCGAAGCCGAGACCCTGGCCGCGGGGTTGCGGCAGGCGGTAGCGTAGCGCGTCGGAGGTCGGCATCGGAGTGGTCCCGCGGAAGGGGCGGCTGCCATAGCCAAAAGACGAAGGCCGGATCAGATTGAAACCTCTGACCCGGCCTGTGATCACCCTGTCCGCTACGGCGCCTCGATTGCCACGCTGGTCGAACCATGCAGCCCGCCAGTGACATCCTTGAAGCGCACGAACACCCGCGACGTCGCCGGCGCGAAGGCGATGGTGCCGCTCGCGTCGAGGAAGATTGAGAAGGTCGGCTCCATATCGCCGGCAAAGCTGAGCGACACGGACGCGGCCGGCGTGGCAAAACACTGGCCGGTGGTGGAGTTCGTTTCGCAGATGGTCAAACTGACCGGCAGGGTCGCCGCGCCGGTGTCGGCCGCCACGGTGATCGGCGTGGTGACCCCGAGATTGATGCTGGCGACGGCGAAGGCCGCAGCACCCCCGACCGGCACCTCGATGATGCCGTTATTGGTCGGCGTCGCGGACAGCGCGATGATGTCGGCGATGGGGGTGCTCGACATGACCAGATCGACGGTATCGACGCCCGGGACGATCGCGGCCATCGGCGTTCCATCACAGTCGAAGTCGAGTGGCATGGCCGGCGCGCTGAAGGCCGAAGTGCCGTGAAACGAGATGACGAAGCTCTGCTGGCCATTGCCGGCGATGGTCACCGGAACGTCCGGTGAGCCGGTCAGCGCATTGGTGGCCGGGTTGGTGGTCTGATAATCCAGTGTCAATCCGGCGGGCGAACCGGCGAGGAGCGAGATACTGCAATTGTCGAGCGCCGGCGTGCCGGTGTTCATCATCGTGGCAAAGATGGTCGCCGGATTGCCGAGCTCCACCGAGCGCGAGCCGGGCAGCACCGAGGCGAGGAGCACCGTGGGGCCGCTGGCGGCGGGAACGGTGATGGTATTCGCATCCGCCGTGACGGTTCCGCCAAAGACCAGGGCCCTGCCGCTCAAGCTGGCAAGATGCCCGAACGAGATGCCGGCCGCATCGATGATGGTTCCGACGCTGGTCGCGTTGGCGCCGAACGTCGTGGCCGAGAGCGACGTCCAAAAGACGTTGGCCGCGGTGGCGCCATTGGTCAGGCTGACCGTGGCGTTGGCACCGAGGCCCAGCGCACCGCCCGACCTGAAGATATAGACGCCGTTGCCGCTCAGGGTCACGGTCGCGAGCGTGCTTATGTTCATCGCCCCGCCGCTGGAATAGCAACCCGGCGGGATGGTTCCCGGCTTGTTGGTGCCGATGACCACCGTATCCAGGACCACCACGCCCCCGCCGAGGGAAATGCAGGTTTCACCGTTCAGCGTCGCCAAGGCAGCGTTTTGATCCAGCCCGATTTGGGCGGCACAGGGGACCGTCTGCGTGCCATTGAGCGTGAAGGCAGTACTGGGCCCCGTGGTGAAACAGACATTGCCGTTGATGGTGGTGGCGGCATTGGTATTGGTGAAAGTGCTGGAGACAATTCCGAAGGGGCTGGTCGTTCCGAGGTCTGGCGCGGTAGCCGCCCGGGAGACGGCGCTGTCTGCCAAGGACAGCAGGGCGGCCAAGCCCAGAATTGCCAAGGTTACGGACTTGTTTCGGCCGGGCCGGCGCGCTGGCGCCGTATCGCCGGCGCTGCGCTTGCATGCGTTTTTGGAGTCCGTGGGCGGGTTCATTGCATTCTCCTGACATGATCGACAAGGCCTCGCCGGGCCTTGCGCTGTAGGGTCAATGCAGAATTCACCCGGTGAGCCGACAGCGACGGAAACGGTCATGGCAGGCCGAACCGCCGGCGGCGACGTGGCACCATGATCCCAGAACCTGCTTCTGATACTGCGCAGCGGGCGCGCGCCGGTAGCCTCGGAATCTACCCAGTCCGGCGTTGGGCACGGGGCGGAGGGCGTATAAGTATCCGACCCGGCAGCGAAGGGCGGCACCGATCAGCCAGTCGATGCCGCTGACATCGCCTTGCGACCGCCGCTACGGCGCGCCCGTCAGCCGCAGCGTCCCGAAGGCGGCCGGCACGTGGAAGGTCGGCTTCCCGGTCGGCTGCCAGGCGATCAGCGCCCGATCCGGCGGCGGGCCCTGCTGTCGGAAGAAATTGGCCCGCATTTCGAGCCCGGCGCGCGGCGCCGCTGCCGTCAGCGCCGCCCAGGGTATCGCCATCGCGCCGTACCACAGGTGATGCGCCGCATCGATCCTTGCCGCCACCGTGAAGCCGGAATTCCAGCCGGGATCGCCCCATTGCGATTGGCGCGGATCGATGGCGAGATCGATCCATTCGCCCTGCGGCGAGACCTCGAATTCACGGTAGCGCTCGACATGTTCGAGATCGCCGGCGATGAAGGCCTCGGCGACGTCCCAGTTCCATAGGCCATTGGTCTTGTGCGCCGGATCGGGATCGGGCTTGGCATAGAGCCGGTCATAGGGACAGATGAACAGCAGATAGAGCGTGGTCGCAGACCAGCGCGAGCGAATTTCGGTGCGCAGGGTGGGCAGCGCCGCGCCGAAAGTGTTGCCCTCGGCGAAAATGCCTGGGACGTCACGCCAGAAGGGGGCTCCGGGATCGGCCGTGAGGGCAGCATCCGCGGCCGGGATACTGTCGATGACCTGCGCCCGCGCACCGGGTGCCGCCGCCAGGACCAGGCAGAGCAGGAAGATCCAGCGCATCGAACCCCGCCTCCCCTCAGCCGCGTCGATTCAGCATAGTCCGGCCCGAAGCCGAGTGCCATGATGCAGCAGAATACGCCTCGAGAGAGCTTGATCATGATCGACGACATGCCGGGTCCGACGTCCCGGATCTATTTCTCGCAGCGGCTGCGGCTGCATTATGTCGACTGGGGCAATCCCGGCAAGCCGCCGCTGCTGCTGGTCCATGGCGGCCAGGATCATTGCCGCAATTGGGATTGGGTCGCGGCCCAGCTGCGCCACGACTGGCATGTCATCGCCCCCGATCTGCGCGGCCATGGCAACAGCGAATGGGCCCATGACGGCAACTACCCGATGGCGAGCTATGTCTATGATCTGGCCCAGCTGATCCATCAGCAGGAGCTGGCGCCGGTCACCATCGTCGCGCATTCCATGGGCGGCAATATCGCGCTGCGCTATACCGGCATCTACCCCGACAAGGTGCGGAAGCTGGTCGCCATCGAGGGGCTGGGACCCTCACCCAAGCTGCTGGCCGAGCGGGCGGCGCTGCCGATTGCCGAGCGGATGGCCAAATGGATCGACAGCACCCGTGCACTCGCCGGACGCCTGCCGCGCCGCTACCCCTCGATCGAAGACGCGTTCAAGCGCATGCAGGAGGAGAACAAGCACCTCTCGCCCGATCAGGCGCGGCACCTGACCCAGCACGGCGTCAACCAGAACGAGGACGGCACCTATAGCTGGAAATTCGACAACTACGTCCGGGTCTGGCCGCCCTACGACATTCCGCAAGCCGACACCGAACAGCTGTGGCAGCGCATCACCTGCCCGACCCTGCTGGTCTATGGCAAGGAAAGCTGGGCCTCCAACCCGGAAACCGACGGCCGCGCCAAGCATTTCACGACCGCCGAAATCGTGACCTTTGAGCGTGCCGGGCATTGGGTGCATCACGACCGGCTGGAGGATTTCCTCAAGCTGATGCGGGGATTTCTGTAGGCAGGCTCCCGCTTCAGAACCCGAACACCGTCGCTCCCGCCTCCGCACCGCCGACGGCGCGGCGGAAGACGGCGAAGAGTTCGCGGCCGGTGCCGGCGGCGCTCGGGCCGGGATCATGGATGGCGGGGGTGCGGGCGGCCAGAACTGCCGGATCGACCAGCAATTCGAGAGTGCCGGTCTCGGCATCGAGCCGGATCATGTCGCCATCATGCACCAAAGCGAGCGCACCGCCATCGAGCGCCTCCGGCGTGACATGGATGGCGGCCGGGATCTTGCCCGAGGCGCCGGACATGCGGCCGTCGGTGACGAGGGCGACATGGAAACCCAGATCCTGCAGCACGCCCAAGGCCGGGGTCAGCTTGTGCAGCTCAGGCATGCCATTAGCCTGCGGCCCCTGGAAGCGCACCACGGCGACGACGTCGCGATGCAGCTCGCCGGCCTTGAACGCTGCCTGCAATTCCTCCTGGGCCGCGAAGACGCGGGCCGGTGCCTCGATGATCCGGTGCGCCGGCTTGACCGCCGAGACCTTGATCACGGCACGACCGAGATTGCCGTCGAGGATGCGCAACCCGCCATCGGCCGAGAAGGGCGATGACACCGACGCCAGCACCGTGGCATCGAGGCTGGCCGCCGGTGCGTCGCGCCAGACCAACTCGCCCTCGACCAGCGCCGGCTCGCGGCGATAATGGTCGAGCCCGGGGCCGGCCACCGTCTGCACATCGGCATGAAGCAGCCCGGCATCGAGCAGCGACCCGATCAGCACCGGCATGCCGCCCGCCGCCTGGAAATGGTTCACATCGGCCGTACCGTTGGGATAGATCCGGGTCAGCAGCGGCACGACATCCGAAAGCGCCGAGAAATCCGCCCAATTGATCCGGATGCCGGCGGCTGCCGCCATCGCCACCAGATGCAGCGTGTGGTTGGTCGAGCCGCCGGTCGCCAGCAACCCGATGATGCCGTTGACCACGGCACGCTCGTCGACCACGTCGCAGAGCCGGGTCGGCGCATCGCCGAGTGCCGTCAGCCGCAGCACGCGCTGGGACGCCGCCGCGGTCAGTGCATCGCGCAAGGGTGTGCCGGGATTGACGAAACTCGCGCCCGGCAGATGCAGCCCCATGATCTCCATCAGCATCTGATTGGAATTGGCGGTGCCGTAGAAGGTGCAGGTGCCGGGCCCATGATAGGCCGCGCTCTCGGCCTCGAGCAGCTCGGCCCGGCCGACTTTGCCCTCGGCATAGAGCTGGCGGATCTTGGCCTTTTCGCTATTGCCCATGCCCGAGGTCATCGGGCCGGCCGGCACGAAGATGCCGGCCAGATGGCCGAAGGTGAGCGCGCCGATGACCAGGCCGGGCACGATCTTGTCGCAGACGCCCAGACACAGCACGCCGTCGAACATGTCGTGGCTGAGTGCTACCGCCGTGCTCATGGCGATGACTTCGCGGCTGAACAGCGACAGCTCCATGCCGGCGCGGCCTTGTGTCACGCCATCGCACATGGCCGGCACCCCGCCGGCGAATTGTGCCACGCCGCCGGCCGCGCGCACCGCCTGCTTGATCAGCCCGGGAAAACGCTCGAGCGGCTGATGCGCCGAGAGCATGTCGTTATAGGCCGAGACGATGGCGATATTCGCCTTGGGCGAAGTCTTGAGATCGGATTTATCGCCCGGCTCGCAGGCGGCATAGCCATGAGCCAGATTGGCGCAGCCGAGATCGGTACGGTGCGGCCGCGGATCGGCGGCGGCGTCCATCCGGTCGAGATAGGTGGCGCGGCTGGCCGCACTGCGCGCGACAATCCGTTCGGTCACCTCGGCGACGCGGGCATTCAACGGCGCAGGCATGTCTCGAACTCCGTTACATCGGCTCGTCGTGCCAGGTCCGGCCGTCGCGTTCGATCAGCGCAATGGCGGCGGACGGACCCCAGGTGCCGGAGGTATAGGGTTTGCAGGTCTGGCCGGTCCGGCTCCAGCCCTCCAAAATCGGCTCAACCCAGCTCCACGCCGCCTCGACCTCGTCGCGACGCATGAACAGCGTGGCGTTGCCGCGCACCACATCCATCAGCAGCCGCTCATAGGCGTCCGGGAAGCGCGTCTTGAACGCCTCGGCAAAGCTCAAGTTAAGGGCTGTGTTCCGGAGGCGCAACCCGCCGGGCCCGGGATCCTTGCTGACCAGCATCAGCTTGATGCCCTCGTCGGGCTGCAGCCTGACGATCAGCAAGTTCGGATCGATCCGGCCGGCGCCCTCCGGGAAGATGTCGAGCGCCACCGGGCGGAACTGGATGACGATCTCCGAGGCCTTCTCCTGCAGCCTTTTGCCGGTCCTGAGATAGAACGGCACACCGGCCCAGCGCCAGCTGTTGACCTCGAGCTTGAGCGCCACGAAAGTCTCGGTGTCGCTGACGGCATTGCCGCCCAGATCGTCGAGATAGCCCGGCACCGAGCCGCCCTCGCTGGCACCGGCGCGGTACTGGCCGCGCACGCTGTTGAGGCCGACCGTCTCGTGGGTGATCGGCTTCAGCGCGCGCAGCACCTTGAGCTTCTCGTCGCGGACGTCATCGGCATCGAGATGGGTCGGCGATTCCATCGCGACCAGGCACAGCAGCTGCAGCAGATGGTTCTGCACCATGTCGCGCAAGGCACCGCTATGGTCGTAGTAGCCGCCGCGCTGGCCGACGCCGATGGTTTCGGCCACGGTGATCTGGACATGGTCGATGGCATCGCGGTTCCACAGCCGCTCGAACAGCGAATTGGCAAAGCGCAGGGCCATCAGGTTCTGCACCGTCTCCTTGCCCAAGTAATGGTCGATGCGGAAGATCTGCTGCTCGGCGAAGACCGCGCCGACCTGCTCATTGACCAGCTGGGCCGAGGCCAGATCACGGCCGAGCGGCTTTTCCAGCACGATACGCGAGGCCGGCGTGATCAGCCCGTGATCATGCAGGTTGCGGCTGATCCGGCCGAACAGATCGGGCGCCGTCGCCATGTAGAAGACCCGGATCTCGTCGGCGCGGCCGGCCAGCAGCGCCTGCAGCCGGTCCCAGCCGCGCTCTTCCGCGGCTTCGAGCGAGACATAGCTCAGCCGCCGTGCGAAACGCTCCCAGACTTCGGCGCTGAACTCCTCGGCTGGAATATGGGTCTGCAGCGCGTCATGCACCCGCTTCACGATCTCCGCCGTGTCGCCTTCGCCGCGCGAGGCCAGGATGATCCGCGAATCCGCCGTCAGCTGCTGATCCCGGTCGCGGAAATACAGCGACGGCAGCAGCTTGCGCAGCGACAGATCGCCGGTACCACCGAAAACAACGAAATCGAAACAGGCGACAGGGATGATCTTCTGCATGGTCCAGCTTCTCTGACGGTGCCCGGCGCCCCCACTCGCAGCACAGCACGATAGGGCGGCTCAATCCGCCCCCTTGTAGAGCCTAGCGCAGCGATATGACACGGGAATTTCAGGACAGGGAGCGTGTCTTGCGTGTCGAGCATACCCGCGAACGGACGACTTCATCCAATCGGATTCTGCTCGCAGCAGACGATGGGGGGCCCGGTCGCACAACTCCGGACCCCCCAGCCTAAAGAATAGAGGGAGGAGATTCTATTCCTTAGACCTTCGCCTACGCACCCCGGAAAAATCGCCGCCGATCAAGGCCGGTGGCGCCGGGTAGCCGCGGCGAGACGCTGATCGCATCGTCTCGCCGATCTCGAAATCTCAGGCGACCGGAGCGATCGGCCGCGCGGTCCGACGCCCTCACGGCGCCGGTATCGGGGCAACGGGCGGAGTGCCGAAAAAGGCGTTCGCGTCGCCGTAATAGAACGTCGTATTCGCGGTCAGACGGCCGGTCCTCGGATTGCCGTCATAGGTAAAATCCCGACCGATGGTCGCCGCATGCAGGCTGGTACTCTTGTAGATGATGGCGCGATTGAACACGGCATCATAGGAGGCGATGCGTTCGAAGAGCGGCGTGTCGCCGGCGATGTATTCGGCCGGCGCGGCACTCGCCAGCTCCTGTTGCAGCGTCGTCTCGTAAGTTGCTTGCCGATCTCTACTCATCGTCTCATATCCGGTCCGGCGGTGCCGGTAGAAAGAGGTGCCGCCATGGGGGTTGGTGAACAAATAGTGCAAGATCACGACAACATTCGGGTCCAGAAAATCCGTATGCGGGATGCGCTGCCTGACGCCGACTCGATTCGGCGGCGCCGTCACCATTGAAAAAGTACACAAACAATCGATCACGTCATTACCGCCCAACCCGAATACTTCCGGGATGATCCGCCGCGTGAAGAAATGCGCGAACAGCGGATATGGCGCTGGTACTGGAGCCTGCACGCCCGGATACATGGCGGCGGCGGGTTGAAATCCTGCACGGGTAGCGGCGTACTCCACGAGTTGGTCGGCATCGAGCAGAAAATTATCGATCACGACGACCGGCAGGCCCTGAACACCGATCCGATCGACACGCATCTGACACTTTTCATGCAGGAAGGGTCTGACTCTCATCCCGTCTGCTTCTCTAATCTCCCGGTGCGACAGCCGCACCGCCGGTCGCAAACTATGCCATGGCGGCGGCCGGTGTCGCCAGGCACCCTGGAATACATCTGCGGACCGAACATCCCGCCGCATTCGCGGGCATTTGCCGCTTCCGGCATCGATATCGAAAAACGACCTCGGAACCCAACTCCAGCCCCGAGGCCGGGACCTGCATTTCCTCGCTCGAGGGCGGGCCTTGCGGCACCGCCCCCGTCCCGTGCGAAGATTAGTACTTGGCCGTCACCGAGAAGAAGTACGTCCGGCCAACGTTGTAGTTACCAAGCTCGAGCCCATGCTGGTTGATGTCGTTTTCGGACTCATCAGCAATGTTCTGGATGCTCAGGCCAGCCGAGAAGTTCTTCGTGAGCGTGACGTTGAGCTGCCCGTCGAGCTGCCCGCCATCGCCCAGGAAGTACTTGTCGCCACGGCCGTCCAGCCCCTCATAGATGTCGGAGTGGCGGGTATAGGCCAGATGGACGCTGCCATACTGGTTTTCATAGTAGACCGTGAAGTTGCCGGTATCCTTGGCCGCGCCGAGCATCTGGCTACCGCCAATACCCTGGGTCGCCGAGTTCTGCTGGCTTTCGGCGTAGGTGAAGTTGGCCGAAGCACCGAAGCCCTTGACCGGCAGGAATGTATCGAAGGGCTGCTGCCAGCTGAGTTCGAAGCCCTTGGACTGGCCGCTGTTATTGACCGGCGCCACGATGTTGTAGTTGCGATAGATCGGATTGGCGAGACCGAGCGGGTTGTTCTTGTTCAGCGTCAGGCTGAGATCGATCAGGTTCTCGACCGTCGTGGCCTGGTCCCAGGTCGACTGCATCTGCATGTCGAACAAGGTGAAGCCGACATAGGATTCCGGCGCGTAGTACCATTCGGTGCCGATGTCGAAATTCGCGGACCGAGTGGGCTTCAGGCTCGCGTTGCTGGCCTGACCGGTCAAGAGCGAGTCGGTCAGAGACAGGGGGCCGGCCAATTGGTAGTAATCTGGACGGCTCACCGTCTCCGAGGCCGCCGTCCGGATGATCCAATCCGGGGTCAGATCGAATTTGAAGGACGCGCTCGGCAGGATGTCGACATAGGTGTTGGTGAAAGGGTTCACATAGTAGTTGCCGAACAGCGACGAGGTGATCACCGGGATCGACGGATTTTCCGGGGCGGCCGCGTAGCTCTGGATGCTTTCGTCGGTCGCCGAGACCCGGACACCAACATTGCCCTGCCAATTCGTCCCGCCCAGCTTGGTCATGACGTAGCCGGAGTCGGTATTTTCCTGGAAGCCGTAGGCGCCTTGAGCATAGAAGCGGCCGAGCGAGGTGCCAGGCCCGCCATTGCCGTTGATCGCGTTGATGACCTCGTTCTGCAGCGCGTTCTGGCCAACCGAGACGGTGAAGGGCGCGCCGATACCGGCGGCCGAGAACCCGCCGGTGGGGAAGAGCCCGTTGGAGATGCCGCCGAGCGACAGGTTGCAGGCAGCACTGTAGCAACCAGCGAAATCCTCGGATTCCGTGGAGTTGCGATTATGCTGGGTGACGCGAACGCCGGCCTTGATCGACTGGATGATGCCTTCATCGAACAGGTATTCGGCATCCAACTGGCCGTAGCCTTCACTGTCGATATAAGCGAACTGGTCGAAGCCGACCCAGTCCTGGTTGCCGTTGCCGCCGAAGGCCGTGTAGTTGGCCGGGTTGTTGAGGGCAGCGCCGGCTCCCGGGAAGCTGACCGTAGCCGGATTGGCCCCGTTCAGCGTATAGGCCACGCCCGATTCGGCGTTGCCCGAGGTGCCGAGCGCGAACTGATTGGTGCCGCTCTTGCCTTGGGTGTAACCCATATTGGCGTGGAAGATCAGGCTCGAGGTCGGCTTGTAGGTGCCGTCGAGATTGAGGTAGTAGCTCGAGGCGATGGCGTCCGGGCGGTCGATGTCGTTGATGCCCGGCTGGCCATAGGTGGTTCCGCTCGGGTAAAGGCCCGGCGCCCAGGTCGCCGAATTCACCAGGCCGTTCGAAACCGAGTAGGAGTTCGGGACGACGCCGTTGCCGATCAGGCTGCCGCCGCCGGCGATGTTGGCAAAATCGCTCTGGTTGAAGTTGTTGTCGTTCTCATAGCTGTAGAAGCCATCGAACTTCAGGTCGAACTGCGGTGTCGGCTTCCATTCAACCGCGAAATCGCCGCCACGGCGGGTCCGCTGATCCTGGAAATACGCCGTATTGAGAATGTCGGGAACCGACGCCCCCTGCAACGCCGTCGGAAACGGAGCCGCATTGGGGATGGCGGAATAGCCGAGGATTTCCTGGCCTTCGCGCGCAATGTAATGGTCCGTATAGAACCCCTGCAGCATGACGCCGAAGGTGTTGTCGGTGTTCTTCCAGGCCAGGAGCGCGTTCACGTCCGGCCCGACCTTTCCGGAGAGATCGCCGAAGACACCGCCGCCCGTAACCTCGGCCGTGTACTGGTCCTGGAACCCGAGCGGGAAGCGCGTAAAGATGTCGACGGAACCGGCAGTGCCGCCCTCGGCGTCGTCCGCCTCGGAACTCTTGCGGACTTCGATCCGGTCGACGATTTCCGAGGGGATGTTCTCGGTGGAGACGCTGCGGCTGGCAGCGTTCAGCTGATCGAGGATGAACCAGTCGCCGGTGCTGACGGAATGTCCGTTCAACAGAACGGAGGTCAGGGTCGGCGCCGTACCGCGCATTTCGATGCGGTCGTTCTCACCGAAGCCGCCGGAGCCGGCCGAGGCGGACTGGATCGTGTTGACGCCGGGCAGACGCTGCACGTCGTCCGCGATGTTCTTGTCCGGCAGCTTGCCGATATCTTCGGCGCTGACGGCATCGACGAAGCCATCGGCGTTGCGCTTGACTTCCAGGGATTTCTGCAGCGATGCGCGAATACCGGTGACGACGATCTGCTCGGCTTCGATCGGGGCCGCCCCCGGGGCCGTCTGCGCCACCTGGGTCGCGGCCGGAGCCGCTGGGGTCGCCGTCTGCGCCTGCGCGATGCCCGCCGTGGCGAACAACGCAAACGCGCTAACGGAGCCTCTCAACAATTTCTTCCTACTCGACATTGTCCCGCCTCCTCACATGTTCTTGGGTGCTGTGGGCCATGTCGTGCCGCGGTTGGACCGTTCTGCCCTCGCCCTGACCGCAGCGCTTGATGCGCCCCCCGATTCATCGCCTAGACGCTGCAGACTTCCGGACCTGAGCCCGGGCGGCCTGAGCAAGCAATTCCCCTTTCGCCAGCGCAGTCAAAGCGCATCCGGCATCTCGCGAAAGGCGAAAACCGGCAGATTGGCGAAAATGACAAAAATAAGTAGCGGGCGGATTCCCTGGCGCGACAAGGCGCTGGCGGACGACTCGGCGCGAATCCTCGGATGGCGATCGGCCGGGGCGCCAAGCCGGTGATCGACTCCGACGCGATGATCGCCCTTCTGCTGCGCCGGAGCAGGGCGGGCCGACCGCACTCTATTAGGAAGACTCGCCCGGATGCGTCAGACGCGCTCGGCCTGGCGCAGATGCAGCTTCAACCGGGCCAGGGCCTCGGCCAGACGCTGGCGGTCGGGTGATGGTTCGGGGGCATTGCGCAACACATATTCCGCGGTACGGACGACGTCCCGCCAGCGCGGATTGCGCGGCAGCGTTTCGACCAGCAGGTATTTGTCCAGGGTGCGGGTCTGCAGCGAACTGCGGTCCATATAGACTCGCCACAGCCCGCTCTCTTCAGCCAGCTCGATTTTGCCCTTGTGCTTGGTCTTCTGCCAATAGTCGAGCGCCAGCGTCATGACGTCGACAATCGACTGCCGGAAGCCCTCATCGGCCTCGAGCTGAGCGTCGATCAGCTTGTCGGCGGCCGGAATCGGCTCATGGCCATCATGATCGCCATTCGGATCGATGTCGTGGAGCGGTGCCTCGAGTGCGGGCACCGGCTCGGCGCCGCCGAGTTCGACGGCGGCTGGTGCCGGCAAAGCCGGGGCCAGCACCGGGCCGGCGTCGGGGGCCAGCCGTCGGAATAACCAGACCGACAGGGCCACGGCGCCGATTCCAGCCGCGACCAGCATGATGAACTCGAACCACAACCCGCCGGACAACGCGCCGTGGTCGGCCAGCACGACATAATGCCAGCCGGTCAGCGGCACTAAGAAGGGACCATAGGCGGTCTCGCGCGGTGCTGCGGCCGGCTGCGTGACGACGACCGGTGCGCCCTTGTCGTCGAGCATCTGCACGCGGATGCCGGGGCTGCTCAACGCCGCCAGACGCTGCTCGATCGCCGTCAACGGCATGCGGAACGCCACCACGCCCTCGACCACGTCATGCCGGATCACCGGCCGCGCCAGCAGCACGCCGTAGCCGCCCTCCAGCTTCAACACATTGGAAACGAACAAAACCTGAGTCGGGTCGCTGGTCTGCTGCAGCCGGGCCATGACCTCGCGAAAGGCCTCGGCCAGCGGCGTGTCCCGATAGCGCGGCTGGGTCAGATCGGCCGCGAAGGCGCTGTCCTTCTGCAGCGAATAGACGACGCGCCCGGAATGATCGACCAGGTAGAGGTCATCGAACACGGTCGAGGCGATCAGGCCTTCGAAACTCGGATGGAAGCGGTCATGGACGCTGACATAGGGCGGCAGCGACGGCGGCATGTCCGGAGGCTGCGGCTGGTCCTTGGCATAATATTTCCGCAGCAGCGCCGCCGCCCGTTCCGGATCGGGCGAGATCTGGGCGAAGGCCGGCGCAAATCCATAATAGCGGCCAATGCTGTAGCCAATGAAACTGGTGCTGGCGAAGGCGGCACTCTGGCTGCTTGCAAAATTGATGAGCGAGGTCAGATCGTGATTGGCCGAGCTTTGCGCCGCGTCGATCTGGGATTGCGTCTTTTGCGCAATAGTATTCGACAGCAGGAGGAGTGCTGCCAGAAACACCAGAATCATCGGGGCCAGAAAAAGACCGGCCCTCGAAACGTGGCCCCCCACCCGAATCACTACCATCCCCCCGCCAGCGACGGTGTTTCGTTTACAATTTTGACGTTTTTGCCGTCAGCTTCGTCAATCCGATTCAGCGCCAAAGTAGGGAGAGTATACGGGCAAGTTCCAGGGTCCGTAAAGCGGCGGAGGGGGGCTGCGGCAATCGTGGCCGGTTTCGTGCCCTGGCCGCCACACTTCGCGCCGGCCGCCCAATCGCGACCGGAAACTCAACCTGGGGCGGCGTAAACGGCCCCGGATCGGCCGCGCAGCAACGATCGCATCGTCCCACCGCGCCGCATTGCCGTCCGCGTGGCCATCGGCGATGGTGGTCGCGCTGCCGGCCCGGGGCGACCCGAGAGGCGCCGGGGCGACCGCCCCCGCCCGATCACCACCGCGGGTACCAACCCGAAATGCCCAAGACAGCCGATTCGTTCCGTTCCCCCACCGCACGGAGGCCATCGCCATGGTGCCCATAAAACAACAGAAATCCAGCCGGCGACTGACGAAAACAACGAGTTTGCAACCTAGTCGCCCCGCGCGATGCCGTGACACAGTCGGCGCTCCTGAAGGCGGGCTCGAGGGCTGCACTCCAGGGGGAGGCACAAAACCCGGGCCAAGGACCCCGATGTTCAGAACTTTATCCGCCATACTGTTGATCTTGTTGACACCGGCGAGCGCGCTTGCCGAGTCGAACCTGACCATTGTCGCCAATCTGACGACGGGCTGGGTGCGGAACTTCAATCCGTTCAACGAGACGACCCGGCTGCACAGCGTGCGCGACTTCGTCTTCGAGCCGCTGGTCGTGTTCAATGCCATGCATGGCGGCAGCCCGCATTTTCGGCTGGCCACGGATTACAGCTATGACGGCAATCTGCTGAAGCTGATTTTCCATCTGCGCGACGGAGTCGAATGGTCCGACGGCCAGCCCTTCAACGCCCGCGACGTCGTCTTCACCTTCGACATGCTGAAAAAGCATCGTGCGCTCGACACGCTCGACATCTGGAATCGGATCACCGCGGTCGAAGCGCCCGATGCCGACACCGTCATCTTCACGCTGAAGCGGGTCAATACCAACATCGCCTATGAGATCGTGCGCGTGCCGATCGTGCCGGAGCATATCTGGAGCAAGGTCGACGACCCGGTCACCTTCACCAACGAGAACCCGGTCGGCACCGGCCCGATGACCGAGATCCGGCGTTTCACCTCGCAGATCTACATGCAATGCCGCAATCCGCATTACTGGGACGCCCAGGATCTCAAGATCGACTGCCTGAGTTTTCCGCAAGTCGGCACCAACGAGCAATTGCTGACCGCCGCCGCCGCCGGCAGCATCGATTGGTTCGGCGCCTTCCTGCCCGATATCGAACGCACCTATGTCGCGGCCGATCCGAACCACCACCGCTACTGGTTTCCGCCCGGCGGCACGGTCGCCATCAACATCAATTTCGACACGCCCGATCCCGCCAATCGCAAGGCCTTCCGCGACCTGAATTTCCGCCGGGCGGTCAGCATGGCGATCGACCGGGCGGCGATCGTCGACATCGCCGGCTACGGCTATCCGACCGTCAACGACTACGCCAGCGGACTCGGCCGCACCTATCAGGACTGGGCCAATCCGGAAGCCGAGAAGGATTACGGCAAATACGCGCGTTTCGACAAGAACGCGGCGCGGGCATTGCTGGCCGAGAGCGGCTTTCGCGATACCAAGGGCGACGGCTTCCTCGCCAACCCGGATGGCAGCCCGATCAGCTTCACCATCCTGGCGCCCAATGGCTGGACCGATTGGGTGAATACGACGCAGCTGGTGGCCGAGAGCCTCAATGTCATCGGCATCAATGCCCGGGTGGCTACCCCGGATCCGGCCGCCTGGACGCAGAAGCTGATCAGCGGCAATTACGACATGGCGATCAACAGCTACCTGACCGGCGAGACGCCCTATCGCTCCTTCGACACCGCGTTCCATTCGCGCTTTTCCGGCAAGACCCGCTTCGCCGCGACCCGCTTCATCGACCCCGGCCTCGACGCCGCCCTCGACGCCTTCGTCTCGACCATCGATCCCAAGGAACAGCGTGAGGATATGGACAAGGTCCAGATGATCGTGGCCGCCAATACGCCCTATGTGCCGCTCTACAGCAATCCGGTCTGGTACGAATACAACACCAAACGCTTCAAGGGCTGGTTCAACGCCGACAATCCGGGGGCACGGCCCGACGTCTTCGACGAGACACCGGAGCGCCTGTTGCATCTGCTGGCGCTCGAACCGGTGGTGACGCAATGAAGATTGGCCGAGCCCAGAAGACTCCTCTCCGCCCCATTGGGGGGGAGAGGCCGGGTGAGGTGGGGAGCGCTCTCCTATCGCCTCGCTCCGATTTCGTGCAGCGGCATCGAAGCCACACCCTTTCCTCAAGGATGGCGAACGGTACGGCGACGCTGCGATCGTCGAGCATTCCCCACCACACCCCGACCCACTCCCCCCCAAAGGGGCGGAGAGGGAGGCTTTGCCGGGCTCCGCACCGTCCACCGCGCTGCCCATCCGGAAGGGCCCACTGATGGGCTTCCTGTTGCGACGCCTGGGCTTCTATGTCGCGGCCTTCATCGCCGCCGCCAGTTTCAATTTCCTGCTGCCGCGGCTGCTGCCCGGCGACCCGGTCGAGACCATGTTCGCCCAGGCCGGCACCGCGCTCCCGCCAGAGAGCATGGCGGCGCTCCGGGCCACTTTCGGTTTCCTCGACGAACCGCTGCCGCTGCAATACCTGCATTACCTGGAAAGCGTCTTCACCTGGGATCTCGGGCTCTCGATCAAATTCTATCCGCAATCCGTCGGCCAGGTGCTGTTGCACGCCCTGCCCTGGACCGTGCTGCTGGTGCTGACCTCGTCGGTGCTGGCCTTCGCGCTGGGCTCGCTGGCCGGGGCGCGCGCGGCCTGGCGGCGCGGCGGCGGCTTCGACAGCTTCGTCGCACCCGGTGCCATCATGCTGCAGGCGGTGCCGCCGCTGGTGACCTCGCTGCTGGCGCTGTTTCTGTTTGCGATCAGCCTGAAATGGCTGCCGACCGGCTTCGCCTGGGATCCGATGACCGATCTCGACGGCTCGGCCGGGGCCTGGACCAGCGTGCTCTACCACGCCGTGCTGCCGGTCGCGACCCTGGCCATGGCCCAGCTCGGCGGCTACCTGGTGACCATGCGCAACAGCATGATCAACCTGCTGGGCGAGGATTACATCATTCTCGGCATGGCCAAGGGCCTGACCGATGCCAGGCTCAGCCTGTCTTACGCCGCGCGCAACGCGCTGCTGCCGGCGCTGACCAGCTTCGCCATGAGCCTGGGCGCCGTGTTCGGTGGTGCCCTCATCACCGAAATCGTGTTCAACTATCCGGGCCTGGGCTACACGCTCTACGAAGGCATCACCGCGCGGGACTATCCGCTGATCCAGGGCCAGCTCCTGGTCATGACGCTGGCGATGCTGAGTGCCAATTTCATTGCCGACCTCCTCTATTTCATCGTCGATCCGCGCCTGAGGAGGGCCTGACGATCCGCACATTGTTCGCCACGCTCACCGGCAACCGCAAGGCCGCCATCGGCCTGGGTATCGTCGGGCTGTTCCTGCTGGTGGCGATCCTGGCCCCGGTGCTGGCGCCCTATGCGCCCATGATGCGCACCGCCCATCCGCACGAGGCGCCCGATGCGGCGCATGTCCTGGGCGCCACCCGCATGGGCCGCGACGTGCTGGCGCAGATCATCTGGGGCACGCGCACCTCGCTGCTGGTGGGATTTGCGGCCGGCCTGGTCGTCACCCTGATCGGCGTCGCCGTCGGCGTCACCGCCGGCTATTTCGGCGGCCGGGTCGACGAGGCGCTCAACCTGCTGACCAATGTCGTGCTGGTCATTCCCAATCTGCCGCTGATGCTGGTGCTGGCCGCTTTCATCGGCCAGGCCGGGCCGCTGGTCATCGCCGCCATCATCGGCCTGACCTCCTGGGGCTGGGGCGCCCGCGTGGTCCGTGCCCAAGCGCTCAGCCTGCGCCAGCGCGACTATGTCCGCGCCGCCGAGCTGCTGGGCGAGCCGGCCTGGCGGATCATCGCGGTCGAGCTCTTGCCCAATCTGGTCTCGATCATCGGCTTCAACTTCATCGGCAGCGTGCTCTACGCCATGACCACCGAGGCGACGCTGGAATTTCTCGGCCTGGGCGATCCGCTGGCCATGTCCTGGGGCACCATGCTCTATCATGCGCGCACGACCTCGGCG
>Ga0302314_10008082_pt1 | contig 18789 bp, 16 predicted proteins | sample III_Palsa_N2_3_FD_200533 | JGI IMG/M metagenome (GOLD analysis project Ga0302314, IMG submission 200533) | Peat permafrost microbial communities from Stordalen Mire near Abisko, Sweden - III_Palsa_N2_3 | ecosystem: Environmental > Terrestrial > Soil > Palsa > Peat permafrost | place: Sweden...
GGGGAACAGGTCGATCTTGACGTGCTCGAGGAATTCGCTGGAGTCGTGGGTGTCGCTCTGGATGTCGATCAGCGACTGCAGCCACATCGCACCCAGGCGCTGCGCCTCGTCGGGCCGGCCGGTGCCGGGCGTGCTGGCCTTGTACATCCAGTGCGCCGCGATGCCGGCCTCGGCCACCGCGTGCATCTCCTCGGTGCGGATCTGGAACTCCACCGCCGTGCCCAGCGGATTGACCAGCGTCGTGTGCAGCGACTGGTAGCCGTTGGCCTTGGGGATCGCGATGTAGTCCTTGAAGCGGCCCGGCACCGGCTTGTACATCTGGTGCAGCGTGCCCAGCGACAGGTAGCACTCGGGCAGCGAGTTCACGACGATGCGGAAGCCGAAGATGTCGTTGACCTGTGCGAAGCCGGCATGCTTCTCGCGCATCTTGCGGTAGATCGAGAAGACGGTCTTCTCGCGGCTGTAGACCGTGACCTTGGTGCGCGCCTCGGCGAACGACTTCTCGACGTCGCGCCGCATCCGGTCGACGATGTCGCGCCGCGTGCCGCGCGCGCGCTCGAGCGCCTTGCCGACCGCCGCATACCGCCACGGGTACATGAAGCGGAACGACAGGTCCTGGAGCTCGCGGTACATCTGGTTCAGGCCCAGCCGGTGCGCGATGGGGGCGAAGATCTCGATGGTCTCGCGCGCGATGCGCGAACGCTTGGCCGGCGCCATCGCGTCCATCGTGCGCATGTTGTGCAGCCGGTCGCACAGCTTGATCAGGATGACGCGCACGTCGCGCGACATCGCCAGCAGCATCTTGCGGAACGACTCGGCCTGGCCGTCCTCGCGCGTGGAGAACTGCAGCTTGTCGAGCTTGGTCAGGCCGTCCACGAGGTCGGCCGTGGGCGCGCCGAACAGCTCGATCAGCTCGGGCTTGGTGACGCCGCAGTCCTCGATGGTGTCGTGCATCAGCGCGGCCATCAGGGCGGTGGCGTCGAGCTTCCAGTCGGCGACGAGCCCGGTGACGGCCAGCGGGTGCGTGATGTAGGGAATGCCGCTGGCGCGCAACTGCCCCAGGTGCGCCTGGTCGGCGAACTTGTAGGCCTCGCGCACCTTCTTCAGGTCCGACTTGCTGAGATAGGCGAGCTTCTCGGACAGCTCGGCAAAGGTGGCGACTTCGGCCTGCGGCGGGGCGGCGGCGGCCGGGGCGCGCGCCAGCGTGCTGTGCAGCTTGGCTGGCAGCAGGTCGGCGGCGAACGAACGAATGCTCATGTGCTGAATTTAGCCTGTTATGGGGCGGGAGCCGCCGCGGTCGGGAAATTGAGCGCCGGCTCGACAGGAAGCCCGTCGCCGATGGCGTGGATTCGTCGGTTCCGGCGTCCCGGCATACCGTGTTCGGGGGATTATTTGAAACCGCTTTCAAAAAATTCCGGGAAATGCAGCTCCCACGCCGCGTTCCGGAGTCAAATGCGCTCCGCCCCGGCCGCGGCAGGCAAACGGCACGGGGTATGGCTCGAGTGTCTGCGGGACGCCCGAAACGTCCCGCCGGCGCGCCCGAGAGCGGACTGGCCTGAGCACGACGCATGCGGACGCGTCACCCCGATAAAACAGGAGACAGCGATGATTCGACGTGTTGCGGGACTAGCCGTCCTGCTTGCATTTTCCCTCTGGCGAGCGGCCCCGGCCGAGGCCCAGACGGCCGCCGACTACACCCAGAGCGTGACCGTCAGCGGCACCACCGCGACGATCAACTTCAACCCGACGTCGACGACCACGACGTGGACCGATGTCCACTATTCGGTCGACGGCGGTGCGCTGCAGAACCTGCGGATGGCGCGCAACGCGACGACCGGCGCCGAGACCCAACAGGTCCTGCAAGCGGTTTCAGTCGGCGACACGATCAGCTACAGCTTCACCTACAACAAGGGCACCCCGGCCTACAACTCCGCCACGTACTCGTACACGGTGCCGTCGGCCACGGTCACGCCGGCGGCCGGCCAGGTGTGCTTCTTCACCGACATCAATTACGGCGGCACCTCGATGTGCGCCAGCGCCAGCTCGAGCTGGGTCGGCAGCGCCTGGAACGACGTGATCTCGTCGGTGAAGGTGTCGTCCGGCACGCAGGTCGTGCTGTACGCCGACATCAACTACGGCGGCTCGACGCTGACGCTGACCAGCGACACGCCCAACCTGGTGTCGTCGAACTTCAACGACATGGCGTCCTCGTACCAGATCTCGCCGGTGGCCGGCAGCGGCGGCACCTGGAACCAGCAGACCACCTTCCAGATCGTCAACGGCACCCACGGCGCCTACGCCGACTCGCAGGTCTACTGGGCCATCATCGGCCTCGACTGGAACACGGGCAAGTTCGTGTGGGTCAACGCCGCCGGGCAGCTGGTGCCGATGTCCACCGCCGACAACGGCGCGCTGAGCAAGAACGGCGTCGGCTACACCAACTACTTCCACACGATCGCGCAGGCCGGCTCGGTCACCATCCCGCCGATCAACTCGGCGCGGCTGATGCTCAGCGTGGGCGGCCCGATGTACATCCAGGTCAACCAGGACGTCAACGGCAACATCGGCTACGCCGGCGCCAACATCGAGAACCCGACCGACCCGAACATCGACGTGACGTTCGACTTCGTCGAGATGGCCATCGTGCCGTCCAGCGGCTTCTACGGCAACACGACCCGCGTCGACCAGTTCGGCTTCCCGGTGACGCTGCGCCTGCAGGGCCTGGGCGGCTACGACCAGACCGTCGGCGAGACCGCGACGCGCGCGTCGCTGATCTCGGCGTGGTCGTCGGCGGTGCCGGCGCAGTTCCAGAGCCTGGCGCAGGCGCCGTATTCGCCGTACCGCATCATCGCGCCGGCGCATGCGACGTTCGGGGCCGGCCAGGCCAACGGCACCTACCTGGACAGCTACATCCAGGGCCTGTGGAGCAAGTACGCGACGCAGACGCTGACCTTCACCGACCAGCAGGGCACGTTCACGGGCCACGTCGTCAACGGCCAGTTCCAGTTCACGGACGGCCAGGGCACGTACACGATCCAGCGCGCGCCGACCACGCAGGAGGCGCTGCTCGGCTCGGGCGTGCTCAACGACGCCACCGGCCAGACGCCGGGCAGCGCGGGCTACGACAAGCAGCTGCAGATCCAGGCGCAGCTGTGCGCGGCGATCAACCGGCACATCGTCGAGAATCCGGCGCAGTGGTCGACGCCCAGCGCGTTCTACGTGTCGCCGGCCAACTCGTACGCGAAGTTCTGGCACGCCAACAGCCTCAACGGCCTGGCCTACGGTTTCGCCTATGACGACGTCGGCGGCTTCAGCTCGTCGCTGCACACCGCGGCGCCGACGACGGCCACCGTCACGGTGGGCTGGTAGGTCGCGAGAAGGAGCGCCGCGGGCGGCCGCGGAGCGCCTGGGGGCCGGAAGCCGCGCAGGCGTCGCGTGCGTGTCTTCCGGCATTTTTCCAGGCTGCCAATCGCCAGCCGGCCAACAAAAAAGCCCGTGTCTCGCGACGCGGGCTTTCTTCGTTCCGGCGAGCGCCCGGGTGGGCGCCATGCGCAGGCTCAGGTCGGAACCTTGCGCAGCATTTCCTTGCCGATCTCGCCGGCGGCGATCTCGCGCAGGGCGGTCACGCCGTGCTTGTTCTTCGATTCGATCTTGGGCGTGTGGCCCTGGCTCAGCATGCGGGCGCGGTACGTCGCGGCGAGCACGAGCTGGAAGCGGTTCGGGATCTTTTCCAGGCAGTCTTCAACGGTGATGCGGGCCATGTGATGGTTCCTTGGCTAGAGACGAGAACAACGCGTTGACAAGCGCTGGCGATGAAAATCTGCAACTCCCGGGACCGGCGCGATCGCAGCGCAATCAGGCCAGGTTCAAGGCGGCGAAGACGTCGGGGTGGCTGGCGCGCTGGGCCGCGAAACGCAAGGCCTCGGGCTGCTCGCACACCACCGCGCGGAGTTCCGCCAGGGCCTTGTCGAGATAACCGTTGATTATAACAAAGTCGAAGCGGTCGGCCTGAGCGACCTCGTGGCGGGCGTTCGCGAGGCGCTGGGCGATGACCTCGGGCTGGTCCTCGCCGCGCCCGCGCAGGCGCTGTTCCAGCGCGTCCCAGCTGGGCGGCAGGATGAACACCAGCACCGCGGCCGGGAAGAGCGTGCGGATCTGCAGCGCGCCCTGCCAGTCGATCTCCAGCACGACATCCTTGCCGGCGGCCAGCAGCGTCTCGACGCTCTTGCGCGAGGTGCCGTACCAGTTGCCGTGGACGTGCGCGTGCTCGAAGAACTGGCCGGCGGCGACCATCCGCCGGAAGGTGTCGACGTCGGTGAAGTGGTATTCGCAGCCGTCGCGCTCCTGCCCGCGCGGCGCGCGCGTGGTGTGCGACACCGAGACGGCCAGGTGCGGCTCGTGCTTGAGCAGCGCCTTCACGAGGGTCGATTTGCCGGCGCCGCTGGGGGCGGCGACGACGAAGAGCTTGCCGGGGAGTTCCATGGGAGACGCGGGGGTATGCGGACGGGACTCGTCGGCGCTCGCGGGGCCGACTCAGGCGCTCGAGTATCGCCGCAATCCGCACCGCGGCAGCGCTTCGAATGCTGCAGGAATGCGCGCTTTCTCAGGCGGCGGTGCCGTCGAAGATGGTCTTCAGCCCCGGCGTGTGCAGCACGCTGGCAGGGGTGATCGTCTCGCGCTGCCACGGAATGCTGCCGAAGTACCAGACGCGCCAGAAGCCGACGTCCGCCTGCGGGGCGCTGGCCAGCAGTTGCCGGAAAGTCTCGACCTGGCCGACCTCGACGCCGGCGCCCTGCTGCAGCACCTCGCGCACGTAGCGCGAGCAGAACTGGCGGTGCGAACGGGCGTCGAAGCCGGTGTCGTAGAACACGTGCTCGCGCTGGGCGGCGGCCGCGACGATGGCGATCTGCTGGGCCTCGGTCAGCGGCGTGGGCAGGCGCATCACCGCGACGCGTCCGCCGGCCGAGCGCGCGACGAAGCGCGACAGCGGGGTCGAGCCCGAGAACGGGAAGCGGCTCTCGCCGATCATCGGCTCCTTGCCGGAGACGTCCAGCACGATGCCGACATGGTTCGTCCACGTGCCGGTGGCCTCGGCCACCTTGCGGAACGGATAGGCGCCGACGCGCGTGAAGACGATGTCGCCGACCTGCAGCGACTTGCCGAGCTCGGCCACGGGTTCGTTGGCGAGCGACGGGGCGACTTCGTCGTCGGCCGCATGGACGCGGGCCTGGGCGAAGGCGCCGCTGGCGGCCAGCGCCATGGACAGCGCGGCGACGCCGCCGACGCGGCGGAGCGGGAAATGAGGGCGGAACATGGTCGTCTCCGGTGGCTGGAAGTGGCGAAGCTGCGCAGGATCGCGCAACTCGGCCATGACGGAAACTGGTTCGGACGAGGTGCAGACAGCCGGTCCGGCCGGTATCGCGAGGCAGTACCCCGGGCCGCCGTCGACCGAGTCCCCTATGCAAGCGACGGATCGCTCGTGCTGGGGCGCCCGGTCTCGACGCGACCGGCCAGCCGGCGCAGAAACGTGGCGCTGCCGGCGGCCGTCACTGTCAGGTCGTACCAGCCGGCGCTGTCCTTGAGCGGCCAGACATCCGTCACGGACGCGTTCGGCGCGAGCACGAGATGGCGCGGCCGGCCCTTCGGATAGATCGACGGCGTCACCGTCACCCGCACCGGCGCCGTGCCGCGGTTGGACAGGACCAGCCGCAACCGGCCGCCGCGCTCGCGCCGGTGCTCGCCGTGCACGTCGACGGCCAGCGCCGGGTCGTCGCGGAAGCGGCGATGGAACGCGCCGGGGCCGGTCAGGACGAAGTCCGACGTGGCGATCGCCACCGTGTCGCCGAGCTCCTTGCCGGGCTCGACCGTGTAGGTGCGCGGCGCGTCGGCCGAGCCGGTCGCGCTCAGGCGGAACACCGCGCCGGCGCTGCCGCCGTTGGCCAGCGTGAGCGCGAAGCGCCGGCGTTCGGCGTCGAAGGTGCCGGTGGCGTGGAAGTCGTAGGGCAGGGCCCGCGAATGGCGCAGGCCGCGCTCCTGCTGCGGCAGCGCCTGGGCGGCGGTCGGCGCGGGAATCCAGTCGGGGTGGCGCGTGGTGTCGGCCGGCGCGTAGCCGTGCGTCGCCGGCAGCGGCGGCAGCGACCCGTTCGGGTCGGCGAAATCGAATGCCGATACCAGGTCGCCGGTGATCGCGCGCCGCCACGGGCTGATGTTGGTCTCGGTCAATGCGTCGTTGCCGGCGCCGAAGCGGCGTTCGATGAAGCGGATCAGCGAGGTGTGGTCGAACACCTCCGAGCAGACCCAGCCGCCGCGCGTCCACGGCGAGACCACGATCATCGGCACGCGCTGGCCCAGGCCGTACGGCCCGGCCGCGTAGTTCGCGTCGCCGGGGAAGCGCTCGCGCGCCGTGTCGACCGTCGACAGGCCTTGCGCCGGCGTGGCCGCGGGCGTGGGCGGCACGACGTGGTCGAAGAAGCCGTCGTTCTCGTCGTAGGTGATGAACAGCGCGGTACGGCTCCAGACATCGGGGTTCGAGGTCAGCGCCTCCAGCACCTGCGAGACGTACCAGGCGCCGTAGTTCGCGGGCCAGTTCGGATGCTCGGTGAACGCCTCGGGCGCGACGATCCACGACACGGCCGGCAGGCTGCCGTTCGCCACGTCGGCCCCCAGGATGTCGAACAGCCCCTGCTTCGGATCTGCGGCGATACGGGTACCCGTACGCGCCTTGTCGTACAGCGGCGAGCCGGGTTGCGCGGCGCGGTACTGGTCGAAGTACAGCAGCGAGTTGTCGCCGTAGTTGCCTATGCAGGCGTTGTCGGAGCAGCCCCAGTTCCCGGCCTTGTCGAGGCCGTCGCCGACGTCCTGGTAGACCTTCCACGACACGCCCGCGGCCTCGAGGCGCTCGGGATACGTCGTCCATGCATAGCCGGCCTCGGCGTTGGTGATGACGGGCGCGTGGGCGCCGTCGTTGCCGGTGCAGCCCGTCCACAGGTGGTAGCGGTTCGGGTCGGTGGGGCCGAGCAGCGAGCAGTGGTAGGCGTCGCAGATCGTGAAGGCGTCGGCGAGCGCGTAGTGGAACGGGATGTCGGCGCGCGTGAAGTGCGCCATCGTGTTGTCGCCCTTGGCCGCGACCCACTGGTCGGAGCGGCCTTCGTTCCACGCCTTCTGCGTCGTCGGCCAGTCGTGCGGCGTGCCGACCATGAACTCCAGTCCCGCGTGCGGCGACTCGGGCCGGAACGGCAGGCGCTCGCCGCCGGGCGCGGGCTGATGAAAGACCGTCTTGCCGTTTGGCAGCAGCGCGGGCCGCGGATCGCCGAAGCCGCACACGCCCTTGAGCGTGCCGAAGTAGTGGTCGAACGAGCGGTTCTCCTGCATCAGGATGACGATGTGCTCGACGTCCTGCAGCGTGCCGGTGCCGCGCCGCGCGGGGATCGCGAGCGCCTTCGCGATCGCGGGCGGCAGCGCGCCGACCGCGGTGAGGCCGGCGCCGAGCAGGGCCTGGCGGAGGAAGTCGCGGCGGTCGTCGGAATGCATGGAAGACGTCAGTTCGGCAGGTATTGGAGTGCGGCGGCGTCGGCGGTCAGCTCGACCCAGTCGCCGGCGGCGAGCGGCAGCGCGGCGAGATCGCGCGACAGCGTCAGCGCATCGCCCGCCTCGGTTTCGAGGTCGACGCTGACGCGCTGCTGGCCGAACCAGCTCTCGACGACGCGGGCGCGCAGCGTCAGGCCGTCGGAGCGCTGGCCGTCGCGCACGCGCAGCGCGGCTAGCGGCAGCGCCCACCAGCCGGTCTCGCGTCGCAAGGACCCCGGCGCCGCTGGCGCGGCGATCAGGTTGAACGCGCCGAGGAAGGTCGCGACCTGCCGGGTCGCGGGCTGGCGCCACAGCATCGCCGGCGTGTCGCACTGCGCGATGCGGCCGTCGAACATCACGGCCACGCGGTCGGCCAGCTCGAAGGCCTCGGCGCGGTCGTGCGTGACGACCAGGCAGGTCTGCTGCAACTGACGCTGCAGGCGGCGGAACGAGCGCCGCAGCGGCACGCGCAACGATTCGTCGAGCGCGGAGAACGGCTCGTCCATCAGCAGCAGCGACGGCTTGCGCGCGAGGGCGCGCGCCAGCGCGACACGCTGGCGCTGGCCGCCGGACAGCCGCGCCGGACGGCTGTCGCGATGCGCCTCCAGCTCGACGAGCCGCAGCAGCGACTCGGCGCGCGCGGTGGCCGACGCCTGGTCGGCGCCGGCGGCCAGCAGCCCGAACTTGATGTTCTCCAGCACCGACAGGTTCGGAAACAGCGCGTAGTGCTGGAACACCACGCCGACGCCGCGTTGCTGCGCGCTGGCCTGCGTGACATCGCGGCCGCCGATGGCGATCGTGCCGGCATCGAGCGTCGCGAGCCCCGCGATCGACCGCAGCAGCGTCGTCTTGCCGCAGCCCGACGCGCCCAGCAGCGCGACGACCTCGCCGCGCGCAAGCTCGAGATCGACGTCGCGCAGGATCGCGCGGCCGCCGAGCCTCAATGCGGCCTGTCGGACTACGAGTTCCTGCGGGTGTTCCATGCCATCAATCCTTCGACCAACATTCCCATCGCGGCGATCACCGCGAAACTCAGCACCGCCAGCGCGGCGGACAGGTGCCCTTTGACGTTGCGCATGCCGTTCATCAGCGGCTGCAGCATCTCGATCGATCCGCCCAGCAGCAGGTTGGCGATTGCGAACTCCATCGCCGCGGTCACCCAGCACAGCAGCAGGCAGGCGACCAGCGCCGGCGCCAGCAGCGGCAGCAGCACGCGGCGCAGCAGATATCCGTCGGTGGCGCCCAGCGTGTGCGCGGCCTCCATCAGCGGCTCGACGTCGAGCTGGCGCATCGCGGCGCCGAGCGTCTTGTGCAGCAGCGGAAACAGCAGCGGCGACACCACCCCCACGTAGACCACGCGCAGGTCGAGCCAGCCGCCCCAGCGGCCGACGAACAGCTCCAGCGCGCCGATCGCGATCACCACCGGCGGGATCGCGTAGGGCAGCAGCGAGAGCGTGTCCAGCAGCGCGGTGACGCGCGGCGAGACGAGGCGCGCGACGATGGTCGCGGTGCCGCCCACGAGCAGCGTCAGCAGCGCGCTCGCGAACGACAGCGCGAGCGTCTGCGCGACCGCCGACTGCACCTGCGGCGTGCGCAGCGTCTCGAGCATCCAGGCCCAGGTCGCGCCCTCGGGCAACACGCTGCGGTCCCAGCGCGTGGAGAACGCGTACGACAGCACCGCCAGCGGCGGCAGCACCGCGAGCACGACCATCGTCGCGAGCGCCAGTCCCGGCCACGAGAACAGGCGGCGCTTCATGCGTCGCGCTCCCGCAGCCGCCCGGCGACCCAGCTCGCCCCGGCGATGACGATCACGAGCAACGCGAACATCAGCAGCGCGAGCAGCGACGACAGGCCGGGATTGGAGAAGATGTCGCCGCTGACCAGCGCGGCGATGCGCACCGCCAGCACGTTGGCCGACGTGCCCGACAACGCGAAGGGCGTCGCGTACGCCGCGGCGGCGTTGGCGAACAGCAGGCTGCCCACCTCGATCAGGCTGGGCAGCAGCAGCGGCAGGCCGACGCGGCGCCAGAACAGCGCCGGACCGGCGCCCAGCGTCGCGGCCGCGTCCATCAGGCCGGCTTCGAGCATCTGCACCGGCAGCGCGAGCATCAGCGTGGCGAGCGGCGCCTGGAAGCACAGGTAGGCGACGACCAGGCCGGCGTTGCCGTCGAGGTCGAACGGCAGCGCGATGCCCGCGCTCGCCAGCGCCTGCCGCAGCACGCCCTGCACGCCGAACAGCAGCGTCAGCGCGAGCGCCAGCGGCACGCCGGCGAAGTTCGCGCCGAGGTTGGCCAGCACCGAACTCGCGCGGCGCCACGCGGGATGCTCGGCCAGCGCCACCGCCGCGGCGCCGCCGATCGCGAGCGCGGCCAGCGTCGACAACGCCGAGATCCACGCCGTGTTGAAGACCGCCTTGGCGTAGTAGCCGTCCGCGACGAGGTCGCGCAGCGCGCAGTCGGCGCCGCGCACGCAGTCGGACACGAAGCTCCAGCTGCGCCACGCGAACGGCAGCACCACCGCGAGCGCGACGATCGCCAGCAGCGGCGCGGCGGCGATCCAGGAAGCGCGCCGGGACAGGTTCACCGCGGCGCGTCCAGGCGGTCGACCAGGAAGCGGCGGATCTCCAGCTGCGACGCCGGCCACGCTGCGGGCTCCGCGCTCCCGTCGCCGCTCGCGGGCATCCACACGAACGGCACCGCGCGTTCCTCCGGCGCGTTGCCGCCGTGCATGCGATCGGCGTTCATGCCGTGGTCGCTGGTCACGACGATGTCGTAGCCGTCGGCGAGCCAGTGCGGCAGCAGCAGCGCCAGCGCCATGTCCAGCTTGCGCGCGGCGAGGTTGTAGGCGTCGGTGCCGCCGCCGTGCACGTGGCCGGCGTTGTCCAGGCCCATCGGATGCACGAACAGCAGCTCGGGCGCGTGGCGCCGGCGCAGGTCCTCGGCGTCGGCAAGCAGGTGCGAGTCGGGATAGTCGTCCGCGAAGTACCAGCTGCCCGCGATGACGCCGCGGCCCGCGCACGCGGCCGTGCGGTGGCGCGCGGGCGCGAAGCGCTCGCCCGCGAGCAGCTCGTAGAACCAGTCGTACGCCGCCACCGCGCTGCGGCCGCCGCGCGCATGCACGTCGTCGAACAGCGTGTCGTCCAGGCGCACGCCGACGTTGTCGTTGCTGAGGATGCCGTGGTCGACCGGGCGCCGGCCGCTGACCACGGTCGCGTACAGCGGGCGCGACAGGCTGGGCAGCTCGCACGTCAGCGTGGACCAGCGCGCGCGGCCGGCCTCCTGCAGCGCGAGCATGTAGCCCATGCAGCGGCGCGCGGTGTCGTCGCGCAGTCCGTCGACCAGGATCACGGCGAGGCGGTTCATCGTCAGGCGTCCATCACGTCGTGCTGCCAGGCGCGCGGCAGCTTCTTGACCTCGTCGGTCCACACCGCCGGCCGCACCGCGCGCGCCTTCGCATATTCCCTGCCGTCGATCAGCTTGCGGCGCACGTCCTCGGGCAGCGCGAGGCTGTCGGCGCGGATCGGCCGCGCGTTGCCGCGCGCGAGCTGCGTCTGGCCGGCGTCGCTGAAGATGTACTCGCGCGCCAGCATCGCGGCGTTCGGGTGCGGCGCGTTCTTGTTGAGGATGGTCGTGTAGCCGCTGGTGACCGAGCCATCGGACGGGATCATGATCTCGTAGTCGGCCGCGTTGGGGATCTTGTCGCGGTACGACAGCGCGTTGAAGTCCCACAGGATGAACACGTCGGCCTCGCCGCGTTCCATCAGCGCGGGCGAGCCGTTGGTCGTCACCAGGCGATGCTGTTTCGCGAGCGGCGCGAACGCGGCCAGCGCGGGCTGCAGGCGGGTCTCGTCGCCGCCGAGCGCGATCGCCGCCGCCAGCACGCCGGCGTTGGCCTGTGCCGCGCGGCCCACCTCGCCGATCAGCACGCGCGCGTTCGACTCGAACAACGCCTTCCAGCTGCGCGGCACGTTCTTCATGCGCTTCGCATTGACCGCGAACGCGATCGTGCCGGTGTAGGCGAGCGCCCAGTGGCCGTCGGCGTCCTTGGCCCAGTCGGGCACCTGGGCCCACGTGGTCGGCTTGTACGCACGCGTGACGCCGCGCGCCTTCGCGATGGCGCCGAACTCGAAGCCGACGTCGCCGATGTCCACGCTCGCGTTGCCCTTCTCGGCCTCGATCTTGGCGATCTCCTCGGCGCTGCTCATGTCGGAGTCGACGTGCGCGATGCCGTACAGCCGCTGCATGTCGGCCCAGGTGCCGCGCCAGTTGGCCCAGTCGTCGGGCATGCCCACGCTGGCGAGCCTGCCTTCGGCGCGCGCGAGGCGCTCGAGGTCCTTGAGCGAGGGTTGCGCGGACTGCGGGCGGGCGGGCAGGGCGGCCGCGCCGAAGGCGGCGGCCAGCAGGGTGGAGGCGTGACGGCGGTTGATCATGCGGACGGGCTTTCTTTCCTGGAACTGGAATGCACAAGGCGCGCAGCCCTTGCGGGCCGCGCGCCGATCGGGGACGAGGCGATCAGAACTTCGCGGCGAACGTCATCGTCCACTCGCGCGGCGCGCCCGGCAGCAGCGTCTGCGCCGTGCCGTTCGGGTCGCTGTTGACGAAGCCGTTGCTGCCCAGCGTCGCGATGTACCTGCGGTCGGTCAGGTTCGTCACGTTCAGCTGGATGCTGCTCTGCTTGACGAAGCTGAACGGCGCGAAGCGGTAGCCGGCGCTGAGGTTCATCAGCAGGCGCGACGGCACCGACGCGTCGTTGGTGTAGCTGTAGTAGCGCTTGGACATGAAGTCCGCGCCCACGTCGCCGAACAGGTGGCTGTCGTCGTAGCCCAGGATCGACTTGAGCATCGTATCCGGCGCATCGACGACGTGCTTGCCCTTGATGTCGATCGGCGTGCCGCCGCTGACGACATCGTCCTGGTAGGTCGAACGGCTCTCGCTGAGGCTGTTGGTCCAGCTCAGGCCCGGCATCAGGCGGAACGACAGCGCGGCTTCCAGGCCGTACGAGCGCACGCCGCCGACGTTGGACAGCACCACCGGATCGCCCTGGATGCCCGAGCCCGGCTGCACGCCCAGCAGGCGGTCGTGGAAGTTGACCAGGTAGCCCGCCAGCGTCGCCTCGTACAGCTTGGCGTGCGTGCGCCAGCCGGCTTCGAAGTCGTCCGAGGTCTCGGGCTTGAGCGTGTTCTTGATCGCGTCGAAGCCTTCGGCCGTCGTCGCGAACGGCGTCGTGCCGGTGGCCGCGGCCTGGAACGCGCGCATGTTCTTCGAGTACGACGCGAACAGTTCGTCGGTGCTCGAGAGCTTGAAGTTCAGGCCGACCTGCGGCAGGAAGTTCTTCTTCGATTGCACGGTGCCGGCCGGGCTGTCGGTGCCGACGATCGGCGTGCCGTCGGTCGTCACGTGCAGGCTCTTGAAGCCGGCGGTGAGCGTCAGCGCATCGCTGATCGCCCAGTCATCGGACAGCCAGTACTGGTTCGTCGTCGTCTGGAACGTGTACTGCCACTGCGTGAGGAACGGGTTGCTGAGGAAGTCGTACGGCGACGGGAACGACGTGGCCGAGTCCACGGCGTAGAAGCGGCGCGCCTGGTCGAAGGTGTTGCCTTCGTGCCAGAGGCCGAACTTGACCGTGTTCGACGGCACGATCTCGAAGTCGAAGTTGGCGATTTCGCCGCTGCGGTCGATGTTGTATTCGGTCGTGCGGATCGACACCGGCACGCCGTTGGGCGACGGCGTGTACGGCGTGTACCAGAGGCCTTCGCCCTTGTTGGTATGCGTGTAGCCGGTCAGCGCCATGTGCAGCTTGTCCCAGACGCGCGTCTCGAAGGTGACGCCGGCCAGCGTGTCGTTGCGCAGGCCCGAGCCGGCGTAGTACGCGTCGTCGCACTGCGTGACGTAGGTGGTGCCGTTGTTGCCGCACAGCGTCTGCGCGGCCTTGACGGCGGCGCCGACGTTGGGGAAGAAGTTGTCCCAGTTGTAGCCGAGGCGGCTGATCATGCTCAGCGACATGTCCTGGTAGTCGATCTCGCGGCGCTCGGACGTGTTGACGAAGCCCTTGACGCTGCTGTCGCCCCAGGTCTGCAGGTAGCCGAGGTTGAACTGCTTCTGGCGCTGGTGGCCGGTGCCCTTCCACTTCTCGGCGTCCTGGTCGGTGTAGCTCATCGAGAACATGCCGAAGCCGGTCTGGCCGGTGTCGGCGCGCAGGTAGGTGCGGTGCTCGGCGTCGCTGCCCAGCGTCTCGCGGGCGTCGAGGGCGAAGGTGTCCGACGGGGCGCGCGAGATGAACTGCAGCGTGCCGCCGAGGTTGCTCGAGGACGCGGTGTCCAGCGAGCCCGAGCCCTGCGACAGGAACGCGCCGCCGACGTTCTCGGCCGAGATCGCGCGGCTGATGTGCAGGCCGTTGAAGTTGCCGTACGACATGTCGCCCAGCGGCACGTTGTCCAGCGTGAAGCCCAGCTGGTTCTGCGAGAACGAGCGCACGGTGATGCGCGCCGACCACTCGTAGTTGCCGAGCGGATCGGCCGACTGGAAGTTCACGCCCGGCAGGCGGGAGATGGTCAGCAGCGGGCTGGTGCCGGCGGGCGCCTCGGTGAATTCCTTGGAATCCAGGCCCTGCACCGATCGCACCTGGCCGCGGCCTTGCGTGATCGTGACGGCCTGGGCATCGCCCGCCGCGGACGCGGCGGCGGACGGCGCTGCAGCCGCCGCGACGGTCTGGGTCTGGGCCTGGGCCTGGGTGATGAACGCCAGGGACAGCGCGGTGGCCAGGGCGGAGAGTCGGTGGATGCGAGCCATGAATTGCCTTGTGGGGTGGGAGTGGGGCTGCTGATGAGCAGCTCGACCCCGCCACTATCTCGACCGTTCATGACAAAACAACTAAATCCAACAGAAAACAACAAGAAACCACACAGTCACAACCAAGTCCTCGTGTTGTCATATCAAAAGGGCATCGTCGTTCTGGTTTTTGTGGATCTCGTCTAGACGATCCCCATGAAGAATCGACGCCACCGCCGAGCGCCAGGAGACTCAAACACCCATGTGGGCCCATGAAAGACACTCTCGAATCGTTGCGCTGCTCAACGAACGGCAGCGCCTGACGACCGAGACCATTTCCGCCGAGCTGGGCGTCTCCAAGGAGACGATCCGGCGCGACCTGATCGAGCTGGAGCTGTCGGGCAAGCTGAGCCGGGTGCACGGCGGCGCGATTCCGCAGAGCGTGCCGATCGAGCCGAGCTACATCGAGCGCGAGGAATTGCACCGGCCCGAGAAGCGCGCCATCGCGCGCGCGGCGGCCACGCTGATCCAGCCGGGCATGTCGTGCTTCATCGACGCCGGCTCCACGACGCAGGCGCTCGCGCAGGTGTTGCTGGCGCGCACCGACATCCAGATCATCACGAATTCGGTCAGCATCGCGTCCGATCTCGCGGGCAATCCGGCGCTCGACGTCGTGCTGCTGGGCGGGCGCATCGCCCAGGAGATGCCGGCCACCTACGGCGACCAGACCGTCGCCGAGATCGGGCGCTACCACCTCGACCTGGCCATCGTCTCGCCGGTGGGCATCGACGCGCGCGCCGGCGCGATGGACTACCTGTGGCACGAGGCCGCCGTCGCCCGCGCGATGCTGGAGCACGCGCGCCAGCGCATCCTGCTGGCCGACCGCAGCAAGCTGGGGCAGACCAGTCGCATGCAGATCTGCGCGGCGAGCGCGGTGGACGTGCTTGTCACCGATGCCCCGGAAAGCGACAAGATCGTGCGGCAGCTGCAGACGGGCGGCGTCAAGAGCGTGCTGCACGCCGAGCCGCCGGCCGAGCGCGGGGCCAATCCGTCGGGAAACGCTGCCGGGCGGTAACCAGAGCTTGCAATTTCGGTGCTCGACGGCGTTCATCGAGCAGCCAAAATGGACGAAGAAAAGAAGGCAGCCCGCCGAATTCCGGACGACGCTGCCCCGAGGGTGCTTGTTTGCAACCGGCCTGCAAGGCATCTTTAATCGTTGGTCCCAACATGATCTCCTCCAATACTGTTTCGGCCATGTCCGTTGCTCCCATCGCCGGCGGCGGGATGCTCCACCGGCTTCGCAACCTGCTGACGAGCCCGATCCGGCTCGAACGCCGCGGCTTCGACTGGCATTTCGTGCTCGGCCCGGTCCCGCGTAAGGCGGGCACGCGGCGCGCGAGCGAATCCGCGCCGCGCCGTCGCAGCCCGGCGGAACTGCCGTCGATGACGTCCAGCGAGGTCGCCGAGGTGTGCGCCAACTTGCGCGGCATGCTCGGCGGCGAAGTGGGCCACCATCCACGCCTGCCGTCGCTCGCGCTGCTGGAACGCGCGCTGGGCAAGAACGGCGAACGCGGCATCGACGACGTGCCGGCCGCCGTGCTGCGCCACGCCGCGCAGGCGCTCGACGCGTTCGACCTCGACCGCTACGGCCCCGGCCTGGTGCTGCTGCGCCGTCGCATCGAGCAGGTGCTGCGCCGCCGCCACGGCGACCGCCACACGCAGGCCGGCCATTCGCAGCCCGACCAGACCACCGAACGCCTCGCCGCCGCGATGGCGCCGGGCGCGCTGAAGGACTTCTCGGACAGCATGACCGAGTTCATAGACATCGACCGGATGTTCGGCGACCGCAAGGCCTGACAACGCCGACGCCAAAAAAAAGAGCCGCGAAATGCGGCTCTTCGTCTTTGCGGCGGGCCTGCGGCCCGTCGATGGACTGCGCTTTACAGCGCCGCGTCCTTCAGCTTCTTCAGCGCGCGCGTCTTGATCTTCACGGACGCCGGCTTGGCAGCGAACATGCGCTCCACGCCGGTGAACGGGTCCTTGCCCATGCGCTTCTTCTTGGCCGGCACGTTCTGCACGGTCACCTTGAGCAGGCCGGGCAGCGTGAACGAGCCGAGGCCCTTCTTGTTGACCGACATGACGATCGCGCCTTCGAGCGCGGCCAGCACGGCCTTGGTCGACTTCGCGTCGACGCCGGACTGCTCGGCGACGTGCGCGGCGAGGCTGGACTTGTTGAACGCCGTCTTGATCGGCTTCAGCGCGGCCGGGGCGGCCTTCGCGGCCTTGGCCGGAGCGGCCTTCGCCTTGGTGGTCTTGGCCGGCGCAGCGGCCTTGACGGCCTTCTTGACGACGGGAGCGGGAGTCTTCTTTGCAGTTGCCATGAGTTCTCGGGGTACTTGAATGTCGATGCCGCAGCGAACTGCTGCGGCGGGCGCGATTGTAGGTGCCTTGCGGGCCGCCTCGTTTTTCAAGCGCTATTCGACGTTCTGCACCTGCTCGCGCATCTGCTCGATCAGCACCTTCATCTCGACCGACACGCCGGTGAGTTCCAGCGCCGCCGACTTCGAGCCGAGGGTGTTGGCTTCGCGGTGCAACTCCTGGATCAGGAAGTCCAGCCGCTTGCCCAGTTCGCCGCCGCCCTTGAGCAGGCGGGCGATTTCCTCGAGGTGCGCGCGCAGCCGCGACAGTTCCTCGGCCACGTCGATGCGCAGCGCGAAGGTGGCGGCCTCGTTCATCGCGCGTTCGCGCAACGCCTCGGTGGGAATGCTGCCGGCCGACGACGTGGCCTCGTGGCCGCCCGTGGCCTTCAGCGCCTCGGCCCAGCGTTCGAGGAAGCGCTGCTGCTGGCGTTCGACGACCGCCGGCACCAGCGGCTCGGCCTGGGCCGCGAGCTCGCGCAGGCGCACGATGCGTTCCATCAGGATGGCCACCAGCTTGTCGCCTTCGCGCGCGCGGGCTTCCCGGAGCGCGGCGACGGCGCGCTTGCCGGCTTCCATCAGCGCCTCGTCGACGCGGCCGCCCGTCGCCGCGGGCGCGCAACGGCACCAATGCAGGACTTCGTTCACGGTCAGCGGCTGTGCCTTGCCCATCCACGACGTCACCGTGCCTTCCAGGCGTGACAATCGATTGAGCTGGTCGGCCGTGGGCTGGGGCCAGTCGTCGCCGCTGCCCTTGGCCGCGCTGACGCGCACATCGACCTTGCCGCGCCGGCATCCGGCGGCGATCAGGTCGCGCAAGGCCCCCTCGTGCTGACGCAGTTCGTCGGGCATGCGGAACGAAATGTCGAGAAACCGGCTATTCACCGATCGGAGTTCGACGGTGACTGCCGCAGAATCCGTGGCGGCCGCGCCTTCGGAAGAGGCGGCGGATGCCGCGGTCGCCGAGGCGTTACCGAAGCCGGTCATGCTGTAAACTGCCATGTCGCGAGTGCCAGGTTGCAAAAAGAGATTATGTCAAAGCCAAAACCCGCCCCGCTTCCTTCGGGGACTGTGGTCGGCGGCTATCAGATCGTCAAGAAGATCGCCGCGGGCGGTTTCGGCATCGTTTACCTGGCCGAAGATGAAACACGTCACCTCGTCGCGCTGAAGGAATATCTTCCCGCCTCGCTCGCCGATCGGTCGCCAGGTGAATTGATTCCGCGCGTGAAGCCGGAAAAGCAGCCACTGTACCGCCTGGGCCTCAAGAGTTTCTTCGAAGAGGGCCGTTCGCTCGCGCAGATCTCGCATGCGAGCGTCGTCTCGGTGCTGAATTTCTTCCGCGAGAACGAAACCGTCTACATGGTGATGAATTATCTGCAGGGTGACACCATGCAGGATTTCATCGTCACCGCGCGCGACCTGAAACGCGAAAAGGTATTGCGCGAGTCCACCATTCGCTCGTTGTTCGACGAAATATTGCGCGGCCTGCGCATCGTCCACCAGCACAAGATGCTGCACCTGGACATCAAGCCGGCGAATATCTTCATCACCAACGACAACCGCGCGGTGCTGCTCGACTTCGGCGCCGCGCGCGAAGTGCTGAGCAAGGAAGGCCAGTTCATCCGGCCGATGTACACGCCGGGATTCGCCGCACCGGAGATGTATCGCCGCGACGGCTCGCTGGGCCCGTGGACCGACATCTACGCCATCGGCGCCTGCCTCTACGCGTGCATGCAGGGCTATCCGCCCAACGACGCGCCGCAGCGCATCGACAAGGATCGCCTGCCGCTGTCGCTCTCGCGCCTGCGCAACGTGTACTCGGACAACCTCATCGAAGTCATCGAATGGTGCATGGCGCTCGATCCGCTGTCGCGTCCGCAGAGCGTGTTCGCGCTGCAGAAGGAACTGTCGCGCGAGATCGAACGCCGCTACACCACGCTCAGCTTCTCGGAGCGGCTCAAGCTGCAGATCGAGAACCTGAAGTCAGGAACACACCCTTGAGCGTACGCTCGGGGTTGGAGAAACACTGATGAAGTTTG
>Ga0302314_10008083_pt1 | contig 18786 bp, 18 predicted proteins | sample III_Palsa_N2_3_FD_200533 | JGI IMG/M metagenome (GOLD analysis project Ga0302314, IMG submission 200533) | Peat permafrost microbial communities from Stordalen Mire near Abisko, Sweden - III_Palsa_N2_3 | ecosystem: Environmental > Terrestrial > Soil > Palsa > Peat permafrost | place: Sweden...
AAGCGATTCCACGACACCTACCTGTCCGGCGACGAACGCGACTACCAGCGCGCGGTCAGCGACGGGGCCCGGGCATGACCGCCACCACTGCCACTGCCACCGCCGCCGACCAACAGCGGGCCACCCGGGCCGAGGTCTGCGTCGCTGCCTGCGCCGAGGCCTGGCGCGGCGACGGGGAGCTGCTGGCCAGCCCGATGGGCGTGATCCCCACCATCGGCGCACGGCTGGCCCGTGACCTGTTCGAGCCGGAGCTGCTGCTCTCCGACGGCGAGGCCACCCTGGTCGCCGGAACCTGGGCAGTGGACGAAGCCGCCCCGCCCTTCGCCACCGAGGGGTGGATCCCCTACCGCGCCGTGTTCGACCTGGTCGCGGCCGGACGGCGGCACGTCATGATGGGCCCCAGCCAGCTCGACCGCCACGGCAACGCCAATATCTCCGCCATCGTCGCGGCAGGCAGCGACCTCCAGCACCCCACCCGGCAACTGCTCGGGCTGCGCGGCGCGCCCGGCAACACCGTCAACCACCCCACCAGCTACTGGGTGCCCAGGCACAGCCCCCGGGTGCTCACCGAGCGGGTGGACGTGGTCTGCGGCGTCGGCCACGACCGCGCCGTACAGGCCGGACCGGCCGCCTCCCGGTTCCACCAGCTGCGCCGGGTGGTCACCGACCTGGCGGTGCTGGACTTCGGCGGACCCGGGCACACCATGCGGCTGCTCACGGTGCACCCCGGCAGTAGCGCCGAACAGGTCCGCGCCGCCACCGGATTCCCGCTGCACACCGACGACGAACCGGGCACCACCCGTAGCCCCACGGCCGCCGAACTCGCGCTGATCCGCGAGGTCATCGACCCCCGCTCACGCCGCGACCGGGAGGTACCGCCGCGATGACCAGCCATCCACCCGGTGCGCCGCCCCGACCGCACCCCGAGACGCGCTGTGAGCCGCTCCCCGAGCCGCACCCCGCCCTGCACACCGCGCTGTGCGAGCTGACCGGGGTGCGCCACCCGGTGATGCAGACCGGTATGGGCTGGGTTTCCGGCCCGGAACTCACCGCCGCCACCGCCGAGGCCGGGGGACTGGGCATCCTGGCCGGGGCGACCCTCACCCTGGACGGTACCCGCGCGGCGATCCGGGCCGTCCGCGACCGCACTGGCGCCCCCTTCGGCGTCAACCTGCGCGGCGACGCCCCCGATCTCCCGGACCGGGCCGACCTGCTGGTCCGCGAGGGCGTGCGGGTCGCCTCCTTCGCGCTGGCGCCGGACGAACGGGTGATCCGCAGCCTCAAGGACGCCGGACTCATCGTCATCCCCTCCGTCGGCGCCCGCCGCCACGCCGAGAAGGTGCAGGCCTGGGGCGTGGACGCGGTCCTGGTCCAGGGCGGCGAGGGTGGCGGCCACACCGGTTCGGTGCCCACCTCCATCCTGCTGCCGCAGGTGGTGGACGCGGTGGGCATCCCGGTGATCGCCGCCGGGGGCTTCCACGACGGACGCGGGCTGGTCGCCGCCCTGGCCCAGGGCGCGGCTGGGATCGCCATGGGCACCCGTTTCCTGCTCACCAGCGACAGCACCGTGCCCGACCAGGTCAAGGCCGAGTACCTGCGGCGCGGCGTCGGCGACACCGTGGTCACCACCGTGCTCGACGGTGTTCCGCAGCGGGTGCTGCGCACCGAGCTGGTCGAGCGGCTGCTCCGAGCCGGTCCCGCCGCCCGGCTCACCCGCTCACTGCGGCACGCGGTCGCCTTCCAGCGGGTGTCCGGCATCGGCTGGCGCGACCTGGTCCGCGAAGGCCTGTCCATGCGCCGCAGCCACGACCTCGGCTGGAGCCAGGTGCTGATGGCGGCCAACACCCCGATGATGCTGCGCGCGGCCATGGTCGACGGCCGCACCGACCTCGGCACGCTGGCCTCCGGGCAGGTCGCCGGGCTGATCGAGGACCTGCCCAGCTGCGCCGAGCTGATCGGCCGAATCATCGCCGACGCCGGAGCCGTACTGGACCGGCTGACCGCCGCCGACGCGAGTGCTGTCGCCGACGCAACGTCTCATGCCACCAATGCCGTTCGGATCGGAGGAGAGTCATGACCGCACCCCGCCCGCACCCCGGGCACCAACTACTGGCCGGGAAAACCGCGTTGGTCACCGCCGCCGCCGGGACCGGCATCGGCTTCGCCACCGCCCGGCGGCTGGCCGAGGAGGGCGCGCGGGTCGCACTCAGCGACCGGCACGAGCGCCGACTCGCCGAGGCTGCCGCGCAGTTGGCGGAGCTCACCGGCACCAAGCCGCCCGCGATCCGCTGCGACGTCACCTCGCAGGCCGACGTCGACCACTTGTTCGCCGCCGTCAGTGCCGAACTCGGGCCGCTGGACCTGCTGGTGAACAACGCCGGTCTCGGTGGCACCGCCGAGGTCGCCGAGATGACCGACGAGCAGTGGAGCTCAGTCCTGGACGTCTCGCTCACCGGTACCTTCCGCTGCACCCGGGCCGCACTGCGGCTGATGCTGCCGCGCGGCAGCGGATGCATCGTCAACAACGCCTCGGTGCTCGGCTGGAGGGCGCAGCGCGGGCAGGCCCACTATGCCGCCGCCAAGGCCGGGGTGATGGCGTTGACCCGCTGCGCCGCGATCGAGGCGGGCCGCAGCGGAGTGCGGGTGAACGCGGTCGCCCCCAGCATCGCCATGCACCCGCACCTGGCTCGGACCACCAGCGGCGAGCTGCTGGAGCAGTTGGCGGCCGACGAGGCGTTCGGCCGGGCCGCCGAGCCGTGGGAGGTGGCCGACGTGATCGTGTTCCTCGCCAGCGACTACTCGTCCTACATGACCGGCGAGGTCGTCTCGGTGAGCAGCCGCCATCCCTGAGCCGGGGTGACGACCGGTGGACGACCGACGGACAACTGATGGATGCCTTGGGAGGGCGAGATGGGCGCAGAGATCATCCGCACCGCCGTCGACCGGCGCGGGGTCGCCGAGGTCGTGGTCGACTGCCCGCCGGTCAACGCCCTGCCGGTGGCCGGCTGGTACCGATTGGCCGAGGTGCTGACCGGGCTCGGCCGCGACCCCGCCGTACGGGCGGTGGTGCTGCGGGCCGAGGGTCGGGGCTTCAACGCCGGGGTGGACATCAAGGAGATCCAGGCCGACCCCGGCCACAGCGCGCTGATCGGGGCCAACCGGGGCTGCTTCGCCGCCTTCGCCGCCGTCTACGACTGCGCCGTGCCGGTGCTGGCTGCCGTCCACGGGTACTGCCTGGGCGGCGGGATCGGCCTGGTCGGCAACGCCGACCTGGTGATTGCCACCGAGGGGGCGGTCTTCGGCCTGCCGGAGGTGGACCGGGGGGCGCTCGGCGCGGCCACCCACCTGACCCGGCTGGTGCCGCCGCACCGGGCGCGGGCGATGATGTACACCGCGACCACCGCCACCGCCGCCGAGTTGCATGCCTTCGGCTCGGTGCTGGAAGTGGTGACAGATGATCAGCTCGGAGCCAGGGCAATGGAGTTGGCCGGGCAGATCGCCGCGAAGAACCCGACGGTGATCCGCGCCGCCAAGGAGGCGTTCGCGGGCATCGACCTGTGGGACGTCAAGCGCAGCTATCGCTACGAGCAGGGGTTCACCTTCGAGCTCAACCTGTCCGGGGTTGCCGACGAGGTCCGCCGCGACTTCGGCGACTCCCTCGGCGGCTCCTCCACCAGCTCGGAGGAGGGCTGAGATGGACCTCAGTTGGAGCCCGGAGGAGCAGGCCTTCCGCCGCGAGGCCCGTGCCTGGCTGCGGGCCAACGTCCCCGACCCACCGCTGCCGTCCGGTGACACCCGGGCCGGTTTCGCCGCGCACCTGGAGTGGGAGCGGACGCTGTACCGGGCGGGCTGGGCCGCGGTGTCCTGGCCGCGGGAGTTCGGCGGTCGGGACGCCACGCTCTGGCAGTGGCTGCTCTTCGAGGAGGAGTACTACCGGGCCGGGGCTCCGCAGCGGATCAGCCAGAACGGCATCTTCCTGCTCGCCCCGGCGCTGTTCCGCTTCGGCACCCCCGAGCAGCAGCGACGGCTGCTGCCCCGGATGGCGGCCGCACAGGACCTGTGGGCGCAGGGCTGGTCCGAGCCGGGTGCGGGCAGCGACCTGGCGGCCATCCGCAGTCGGGCGGTTCATGACGAGGCGTCACATGGCTGGCGGCTGACCGGTCAGAAGACCTGGACCTCGCGCGGGGCGTTCTGCACCCACGTGTTCGGCCTGTTCCGCACTGACCCGGAGGTCGAGCGGCACCGTGGCCTCAGCTACTTCCTGCTGCCGCTGGACGCCCCCGGCGTCACCGTGCGCGGCTTCCCGCGACTGGACGGCGACGAGGGCTTCGCCGACATCTTCCTGGACGACGTGTTCGTACCCGACCGTGACGTCCTCGGCGGCGTCGGTCAGGGCTGGTCGGTGGCGATGGCCACGACGGGTTCCGAGCGTGGGCTCACCCTGCGCTCGCCCGGCCGGTTCCTGCACGCCGCTGACCGGCTGCTGGAACTGGCCCGCGCGCGGCCGGACGGCCCGGGCGGGCACCGGGACCGGGTGGTGCAGAGCTGGATCGAGGCCCAGGCGTACCAGCTGTTCACCCTCGGCCAGGTCACCGGCCTGGTCGAGGGCCTGGCCGAGGGCCGCCAGGCCGGGGCGGAGTCCAGCCTGAACAAGCTGTACTGGTCCGAGCTGGACATCCGGCTGCACGAGACCGCGCTCGACCTGCTCGGCTCCGAGGCCGAGGTCGAGGGTCCGTGGAGCAAGGGGTACCAGTTCGCGCTGTCAGGACCGGTCTACGCGGGCACCAACGAGATCCAGCGCACCATCGTCGCCGAGCGGCTGCTCGGCCTGCCGAGGAGGTGACCGCAGCGATGCGCTTCGCCGTCGCCGAGGACCACGCGGCACTCGCCGCCGCAGCGGCCGCGCTGCTGGCCAAGGAGGCCGGGCCGGAGCTGGTCCGGTCCGGCTGGCCGGGTGGCAGCCCGGACCGGGTGGAGGCGGTCTGGCGCAGGCTCGCCGGGCTCGGCCTGCCGGCCCTGCTGGTGCCCGAACAGGCCGGCGGTCTGGGTCTGGACGAGGACGCGCTCACCCCGCTGCTGACCGAGCTCGGCCGCTCCGGCCTGCCGGTCCCGGCGGTGGAGACGATCGCGGTGGGCGCTCCGCTGCTGGCCGCCGCCGACTCCCCGCTGCTCGACCGGGTCATGTCCGGGGAAACAGTCCTGACGGCCAGTCATCACCCCTCAGCGCCGGTCCCGTTCGCCGCCCGGGCGGAGCTGCTGGTCCTGCGCGTCGGCGAGCAGGTGCGGCTGTACGAGCGTGGCGAGGTCGTCCTGGAGCCACTCGGCTCGGTCGACGGCTCGCGCGCGCTCGCCAGGGTCGCTGCTCCACCGGGCGGCGGCGTGCTGCTGGCCGAGGGCCCACGGCAGCTCGCCGTGGTCTGGGGGCGCGGTGTGCTGGGCACCGCCGCGCTGCTGCTGGGTCTGGGGGAGCGAATGCTCGACCTGACCGTCGCCCACGTCCGGGAGCGACGGCAGTTCGGTGCTCCGGTCGGTTCGTTCCAGGCCGTGCAGCACTCCCTGGCCGACGCCCTGGTCGCGCTTCGCTTCGCCGCGCCAGCGGTGCTGGCGGCCGGATGGGCGCAGTCCACCGGTCAGCCCGATGCCGTGCTGCGCACCTCGATGGCGAAGGTACTGGCCTCCGACGCGGCCCGGCGGGTCGCCCGGACCGCGATTCAGTGTCATGGCGCGATCGGCTGCACCACCGAGTACGAGCTGCACCTGTATGCCAAGCGGACCTGGGCACTTGCCGCCGACTGGGGCGATCCGGACCGGCATCGGCGGCTGATCGCGGCGGAGTTGGGCCTGAGCGAGGAGGGCACGGCGAATGACCGTACTTGACGATGCCTCAGTTCACTATCAACGGCGAGGCGCGGTGGCCGTCGTGACGATGAACCGGCCGAAGTACCGCAATGCGCAGAACTCGGCGATGACCTACGCCCTGGACGACGCCTTCTACCGGGCCGCAGCCGACCCCGAGATCAAGGTGGTGGTACTGGCCGGAGCGGGTGACCACTTCTCGGCCGGGCACGACATCGGCACCCCGGAGCGCGACGTGGACCGCTCCTTCGAGCGTCGGGCCGGGCTGTGGTGGGACCACGTCGGCCGACCCGGCGGCGAGAGCCGGTTCGCCCGCGAGCAGGAGGTCTACCTGGGTATGTGCAGGCGCTGGCGGGAGCTGCCCAAACCGATGATCGCCCAGGTCCAGGGCGCCTGTGTGGCCGGGGGTCTGATGCTGGCCTGGATCTGCGACCTGATCGTCGCCGCCGACGACGCGTTCTTCGCCGACCCGGTGGTGCGGATGGGCATCCCCGGCGTGGAGTACTTCGCCCACCCCTGGGTGATGGGTCCGCGCTTCGCCAAGGAGTTCCTCTTCCTCGGCGAGCGGGTCCCGGCCGAACGGGCCCTGGCCCTGGGCATGGTGAACCGGGTGGTAGCGCGCGACCGGCTGGAGGCCGAGGTCGGCGGCATCGCCCAGCGGATCGCCGCGATGCCGGCGCTCGGCCTGGCGCTCACCAAGAAGGCGGTGAACCAGGCCGAGGACCAGATGGGCCTGCAAACCGGCATGGATGCCGCCTTCGGCCTGCACCACTTCGCCCACGCCCACAACGCCGAGGTCGGCGCGGACTCGTTGGCCGGGCACAACGCCCGCTCCATGCGCGACGCCCAGCGCACTGCGGCGGTCGACGAGCCACGGGGGAGCGGGAAGTGACCGTCAGTCAGGGGATGATCTGCCGGGACCGGGTGGTCGTGGTGACCGGGGCCGGCCAGGGCCTCGGCCGGGAACACGCGTTGGCGCTGGCGTCGCACGGCGCGCGGGTGGTCGTCAACGACCTGACGGTCGGCGCGGCCGAGGCGGTGGCGGAGGAGGTCCGCGCGCTCGGCGGTAGCGCGCTGGCGCACACCGGTGACGTGAGCGACTGGGGCTGCGCCGAGGGTCTGGTGGCGCTGGCCGTCACCGGGTTCGGCCGGCTGGACGCGTTGGTGAACAACGCCGGGCTGAACCGGGACCGGATGCTGGTCTCGATGACCGAGGCCGAGTGGGACCTGGTGCTGCGGGTCGACCTCAAGGGCCATTTCGCACCGCTGCGGCATGCCGCCGAGTACTGGCGCGCCCAGGCCAAGCAGGGACGTCCGGTGGCCGCCCGGATCGTCAACACCAGCTCCGGGGCCGGGCTGATGGGCAGCGTCGGCCAGGGCAACTACGCCGCCGCCAAGGCCGGAATCGCCGCGCTGACGCAGGTCGCCGCAGTCGAACTGGCCCGCTACGGCGTTACCGTGAACGCCGTCGCCCCCTCCGCGCGCACCCCGATGACCATGGCGGTCCCGGCGATGGCCGAGCGGATGCGCGCGCCGGGGAGCGGCTTCGACGCGATGCACCCCGGCAATGTCTCTCCGCTGGTGGTCTGGCTGGCCTCGGCTGAGTCGGAGCAGGTCACCGGCCGGGTGTTCGAGGCCGAGGGCGGTAGCATCAGCCTCGCCGACGGCTGGCAGCACGGCCCGCAGGCGGTCCGCCCCGGCCGCTGGTCGCCAGCTGAAGTCGGTCCGGTGGTCCGCGAGTTGATCGCCAAGGCGGTCACTCCGGCACCGGTCTACGGGGCCTGACGGGTAGTCATGAGCTAATCCCGGGCCAGGTAGCGGCCGGGGGGTTCGCCGCCGCCGTGCACCGCCAGGTCCGCGCCGCTGACGTAACCGGCCAGCGGACCGGCCAGGTAGAGGCAGGCGGCAGCCACATCCCGGGGCAGGGCCAGTCGCCCCAACGGAACGATGGCGGCCTGGACCGCCCCACCGGGGGCGACCGGGCCCACGGTGATGTGGTTGACCCGGACCAGCGGCCCCCATTCCAGAGCCAGTGCCCGGGTGAGCGCCAGCAGGCCCGCCTTGGCGGCGGTGTAGGCGGCGGTGCCGGGCTGCGGGGTGTGCGCCGAGACGCTGCCGATGTTGATGATCGCGCCGCCCTGCGGCTGTTCCCGCATGACCAGGTTGGCCGCCTGTCCGACATAGAACGGGGCCAGCAGGTTCAACTGGACCACCTTCTCCACGAACCTGGGCGAGACCGTGGCCGCGTCCGCGTCCGGGGAGCCGCCGGCATTGTTGACCAGCACGTCCAGCCGTCCGAAGCGGCGCACCGCCGTCGCGACCAACTCCCTTGCGGCGGCTGGGTCGCGTACGTCGGCGCCGGTGAACACCGCCGTCCGGCCGCCCGCCTCGGGCAGCGCCCCCGGCGCGCTCCGGCCGCAGACCAGGACGTCCGCCCCGGCCGCGAGGAACGCCTCGGCGACGCCGAAGCCAATGCCCCGGGTCCCGCCGGTGACGATCACCGCCCGTCCGTCGAAGCCGCTGGAGCTGTCGAGGTCGCCTTGGGTCTCGTTCCCGTCGTCCGTCACCTTCCCGTCGTCCGTCACCGCCGGGCCTCAGCCCAGCCGCTCGATGACGGTCACATTGGCCTGTCCGCCGCCCTCGCACATGGTCAGCAGTCCGTACCGGCCGCGCCGCCGCTCCAGTTCGCCGAGCAGGCCGGTCATCAGTCGGGCGCCGGTCGCGCCCAGCGGATGGCCGAGGGCGATGGCTCCGCCGTTGACGTTCACCCGGTCCGGGTCCGCGCCGGTCTCGGCGGCCCAGGCGAGTACCACCGAGGCGAAGGCCTCGTTGATCTCCACCAGGTCGATCTCGTCCAGCCGCAGTCGGCACCTGGCCAGGGCATGGGCGGTGGCCGGGATGGGCGCGGTGAGCATCCACACCGGGTCGGCGGCCCGCGCCGACAGGTGGTGCAGCCGGGCGCGGGGAATCAGCCCGTGGGTGCGCAGCCCGCGCGCGCTGACGACCAGCAGTGCGGCGGCGGCGTCGGCGATCTGGCTGGCACAGGCGGCGGTGAGCCGTCCGCCGGCGGTCAGCGGCGGCAGCGAGCGGATCTTCGCCCGGTCCGGCGGGCGCGGGCACTCGTCCTGCTCCAGGCCGCCGCACGGCTCGGTCTCGGCGACGAACAGCCCCTCCGCACGGGCCCGCAACGCCCGCTCGTGCGAGTGCACGGCGTACTCCTCCATCTGCTCGCGGCTGATCGCCCACTTGCCGGCGATCAACTCGGCCGCGCGGAACTGCGAGACCTCCTGTAGGCCGTAGCGGTCGCGCCAGCCGACCGAGCCGGAGAACGGATCGCCGAAGCCGTACGGCTGGCCGGCCGTCATCGCGGCGGCGATCGGGATGGAGCTCATGCTCTGCACCCCGCCGGCCACCACCACGTCGGCGGTTCCGCTCATGACCGCCTGCGCGGCGAAGTGGATCGCCTGTTGGGACGAGCCGCACTGCCGGTCCACGGTCACCCCCGGGACGTGCTCCGGCAGGCCGGCCGCCAGCCAGGCGGTTCGGGCGATGTCCCCGGCCTGCGGGCCGATGGCGTCCACGCAGCCGAACACCACGTCCTCTACCGCGCCGGGGTCGATCCCGGTACGCCGCATCAACGCGGTCAGTGCGACCGCGCCCAGGTCCGCCGGGTGGACGGCGGACAGCCCGCCACCGCGCCGCCCGACCGGCGTCCGCACCGCGTCCACCAGGTACGCCTCGGCCATCCCGCCCCCTCAGCCGCCCGTCCCCGCAGTCGCGGGAAGCCGCACCCACGCTACCAAGCGCTTGCTCGGTAGGCCAGGGTCGTGCCTGCCGCACCGATCGTCGGCGGGGGCCCGACGCCGGTGGAACCGGAAGGGCGGGTCCTCCGTCAGAACCGCATGAGTCGATACCGGCGGTACCTCGTCCTTCCCATCGCCGTCTGCGGCCTGCTCGTTGGCTGCGGCAGCCAGTCCTCCGATCCGGGGGGCCAGGAGGTCCCGGCGACCACAGCCCGGGCGACGGCGGTCACGCCCGCCGTGACCGCGCGAGGGGACGCGCGGTCGCTGCTCGACCTGTTCCGGCCGCCGCCGGGGGCGAAACAGCTGTCCGGCGCGCCCAAGCCGCTGCCCGACCGGCTGAACCTGCCGTTCCCCGACTCGGCCGGCAGCAATCCCACCCGGGTCCTGCTGACCAGTTGGTGGTCCTACCCGGGGACCCTGCAACAGGCGAACACCTGGTTCGCCGCGCACCCGTTGAGCGGGACCGTGGACGGAGAGCAGGGGTCCGGCACCAGCCCCGCCGCCACCGCCTGGTACCGCTCCTACGACCGCCAACCGACCCCGCAACTGGCCGAGCGCTCGCTCGGGATCTCCGCGCAGACGGTAGGCGGCCGGACGCTGCTGCGGGTCGACGCCCAGTCGGTGTGGCTCCCGGCGCGGCCCGCCGACTCGATGATCCCGGCCGGGGTGACCCGGGTGGTCGTCAAGGAGCAACTGCCGGGCCAGAACGGGACCGTGCCCAAGCCGGTGACGGTGGCGACGGTGACCGACCCGCGGCTCGTCAGCGCGGACGTGGCCGCCTTCAACGGCCTGTCCAGGCCGGTCCCCGGCGCGGTGACCTCCTGCGGAATGGACACCGGCCGCTCGCTGTCGTTCGCCTTCTACCAGGGAAGTTCGGCTACCCCGGCGGCCACGGTCCACGTCCAGCTCGGGGGCTGCAACGGAGTGGACCTCAGCGTGCGCGGCGGGGCGCAGAGCGTCGATCTGAACGGCGACCAGGCCCTCTCGCGGGTGACCGCGCAGGTGCCGCTGGTCAGTCCGACGCGATAGCGGGCGCGGTGCCGAGTCGGCTCGGAGTGGAAACCGGGCCCGAAGGACGCCGGACCGTGCGAAGCTCGGCACATGCGCTACATCATCATCGGAGCAGGGGCGATCGGCGGCGGCATCGGCGGCCGGTTGCACGAGAGCGGTCAGGACGTGGTGCTGGTCGCGCGGGGTCCGCATCTGGCGGTGCTGCGCGAGTCCGGTCTGCGGTTCAGCACGCCCGAGGGAACCCGGACGCTCGCCGTCCCCGCGGTCGGTGGCCCCGACGAGCTGGAGCTGCGACCACAGGACGTGCTGGTACTGGCGGTCAAGTCGCAGCACAGCGCGGAGCTGCTGCGAACCTGGTCCGCCCGGTCGGTGGCCGGCGGCGGCACCGCCGGGGAGCTGCTGCCGCTGGTCTGCGCGCAGAACGGCGTCGCCAACGAGCGGTTCGCGCTGCGCTGGTTCCGCCAGGTGTACGGGATGTGCGTGTGGATGCCGGCCACCCATCTGGAACCGGGCCAGGTCGCCGTCCCCGGCACACCGGTCTCCGGCATCCTGCACCTGGGCCGTTACCCGACCGGGGACGGCGCGGTCGTCGAGGCGATCGCGGCCGACCTGGAGAAGGCGCGGTTCCTCGCGCCGGTGGTGCCGGACGTGATGCGGTGGAAGTACGGCAAGCTGATCGGCAACCTGGGCAACTCCCTGGACGCCATCGCCGAGTCCCGGCACGAGGGCTCGGCCGGGGAGCTGCTGGACCGGGCCCGGGCCGAGGGCGAGCGGGTGCTGACCGCGGCCGGGATCGACTACGCGACCTCGGCGGAGCAGCAGCAGCGGCGGGCCGGACTGATGACGATGGCGCCGCTGGAGGGCGTGGAGTTGGGCGGCAGCTCCTCACGGCAGAGCCTGGCCCGGGGCACGGGTTCGATCGAGGCGGACTACCTGAACGGCGAGATCGCGCTGCTCGCCCGCGAGCACGGGATACCGGCCCCGGTGAACGAGGCCCTGGCCCGGCTGGCCAACACCTGGGCCCGCGAGGCCCGGGTCCCCGGCAGCCTGCCGGAGTCGGAGCTGGTCGCGCTGCTGGCGCTCTGACGACTGATCAGCCGGCCGCCGGCCGCCCACCTCGCCGAGTCGTTGGTCCAGCTGGACGGCGGTGCGCCGCGGTAGCCGCCGCCATGCCCGGGGGAGGGTGGACAGCGGGGTGGGGACGGCATAACTTAACGAATGTTCGACATCCTCACTATGCCGCACCTCCCCGAAGGAGCGATCCGCCATGCGTGACGCAGTCATCGTCGACGCCGTACGCACCCCGGTCGGCCGGGGCAAGCCCGGTGGCGCCCTGTCCGGGGTGCACCCGGTCGACCTGTCCGCGCACGTCCTCAAGGCGCTGGCCGAGCGCACCGGACTGGACCCGGCCACCGTGGACGACGTGGTCTGGGGCTGCGTGTCCCAGGTCGGCGAGCAGACCGCCTGCGTCGGCCGGTACGCGGTACTGGCGGCCGGATGGCCGGAGAGCGTGCCCGGAGTGACCATCGACCGGCAGTGCGGCTCCTCGCAGCAGGCCGTGCACCAGGCCGCGGCCGGGGTCATCTCGGGGCAGTACGACATCGCGGTGGCCGGCGGGGTGGAGTCGATGAGCCGGGTCCCCCTGGGCTCCTCCTTCGCCGGTGGCAGCTACGGAGTGCCGTACGGGCCGCTGGTGGCCGAGCGCTATGACAACTTCTTCTTCAACCAGGGCGTCGGCGCCGAGATGATCGCCGCCGAGTACGGTCTGACCCGGACCCAGCTGGACCAGCACGCGCTGGACTCGCACGCCCGCGCGGCCCGCGCCGTCGACGAGGGCCGCTTCAAGGGCCAGATCGCCCCGGTCGGCGTCACCGACGCCGAGGGCGGCAGCCGGATCTTCGACACCGACGAGGGCATCCGCCGGGGCGGCACGCTGGAGCAGCTGGCCCAGCTGAAGACCCCGTTCCAGGCGGACGGCCTGGTCTCGGCGGGCAACTCCTCGCAGGTCTCGGACGGCGCGGCGGCACTGCTGGTGACCACCAGCGAGATCGCCGCTGCCAACGGGTGGACCCCGATCGCCCGGTTCCACACCGGAACCGTCGTCGGGACCGACCCGATCACCATGCTCAAGGGCCCGATCCCGGCCACCGAGAAGGTGCTCCGGCGGTCCGGCCTGAGCCTGGACCAGATCGGCGCGTTCGAGATCAACGAGGCGTTCGCCCCGGTCACCCTGGCCTGGCTGCGGGCCACCGGGGCCGACTACGAACTGCTCAACCCCAACGGCGGGGCGCTGGCGCTGGGCCACCCGCTCGGCGGCTCCGGAGCGCGGCTGATGACCACGCTGCTGCACCACATGCGCGACCAGGGCGTCCGCTACGGCCTGCAGGCCATGTGCGAGGGCGGTGGCATGGCCAACGCCACTGTGCTGGAACTACTCTGACTACTCGTCAGTCTCTCGGTCGAGGTCGAGGTCGAGGTCGAGGTCGAGGTCGAGGTCGAGGTCGGGATCGGCGTTGCCGGAGCCGAGGACGCCGCAGTCGAACAGCGCGTCCAACTGCTCCTCGCTGAGCACGCCCCCGCCGGCCGGGCCGCCGCTGTTCGGGCCGCCGCAGAGCACCGCTCGGGTGTCCGCTCCGCCGGTCGGCGCGGCGGTGGGGACGGCGGTGGGTGTGGCGCTGAAGCGGGGGGCCGGGGCGGGCTGGACGCTGCCGTCCCCGGCTCGGCGGTAGGTGCCGCGGGCGTGGTTGTGCGGGTGCGCCGGGGCCTCGGTCAGCGAGAGCACCGGCGTCACGCAGGCCCCCTGGCCGGCGAAGGCCGCCGTCCAGGCGTCCCGGTCGCGGGCGGCGAACACGGCGGCCAGCCGCTCGGCCATGACCGGCCAGGCGGCGCGGTCGTGCTGAGAGTGGGCGGCGAAGGCCGGGTCGTCGGTCAGCCCCAGCACCCGCAGCAGCGCCGCGTAGAACTGCGGCTCGATCGCGCCGACCGCGACATGGCGGCCGTCCGCGCAGCGGTAGCAACGGTAGAACGGCGCGCCGCCGTCCAGCAGGTTGGCCGCCGGGCGGTCCTGCCACAGGCCCTGGCCGAGGAACCCGTAGGTCATGGCCAGCAGCAGCGCGGTGCCGTCGGTCATCGCCGCGTCGACCACCTGGCCCTGCCCGCTGCCCCGGGCGTGCAGCAGCGCGCCCAGTACCCCGAGGGCCAGCAGCATCCCGCCGCCGCCGAAGTCGCCGACCAGGTTCAGCGGCGGCACCGGGTCGCCATCGGCAGGCGCGATCGCGTGCAGGGCCCCGGTCAGGGCGATGTAGTTGATGTCGTGGCCGGGCTCCTGGGCCAGCGGTCCGTGCTGGCCCCAGCCGGTCATCCGGCCGTAGACCAGGGCCGGGTTGCGGGCCAGGCACTGCTCCGGGCCCAGGCCCAGCCGCTCGGCCACACCCGGGCGGAAGCCCTCGATCAGCACGTCCGACCGGCGGACCAGGTCCAGCGCCACGGCCGCTCCCTCGGGCTGCTTGAGGTCGATCGCCACCGAGCGGCGGTTGCGGTGCAGCACCGGGTGCAGCGTCGGCCGTCCGGCCTCCGCCGGGTGCTCCACCCGGACCACCTCCGCGCCGAGGTCGCCGAGCAGCATGCCGCAGAACGGCCCGGGGCCGATGCCGCCCAGCTCCAGCACCCGCACTCCGGACAGTGGGCCCCGGCCGCTGAACGTCGCGGCGGTAGTGGTGTCGGTGTCCGGTACGGCGTCGGACATGGCGGCGGCCTCCTGGGCGCGCGGGCGAATGGACTCGAACGTTCGTTAAGTTAGGGCCCGATCGCAGCCCTGTCCAGCCCATCCGACCCGGTCCCAGCCCGGTGTCCCGCCCGGTGCCAGGCCGGTGTCCCGCCCGGTGCCAGGCCGGTGCCAGCTCGGCGTCCGGCCGGTGTCCCGCCTGGGAACGACCGCTCCCCGGGGGTCGGTGTCCCGGGGAGCGGACGAAAAGTGTCAGGATGTCTTCATGACAACCAAGGTCTACTTCGACATCACCATCGACGACGTCCCCGCCGGGCGGATCAACTTCAACCTGTTCGACGAGGTGGTCCCCAAGACCGCCGAGAACTTCCGCGCGCTGGCCACCGGCGAGAAGGGCTTCGGCTACGCCGGGTCCGGCTTCCACCGGGTCATCCCCGAGTTCATGCTCCAGGGCGGTGACTTCACCCGCGGCAACGGCACCGGTGGCAAGTCCATCTACGGCGAGAAGTTCGCCGACGAGAACTTCCAGCTCAAGCACGACCGTCCGGGCCTGCTCTCGATGGCCAACGCCGGCCCGAACACCAACGGCTCGCAGTTCTTCATCACCACCGTGGTGACGTCCTGGCTGGACGGCAAGCACGTGGTCTTCGGCGAGGTCGCCGACGAGACGAGCCTGGCGCTGGTGCGCAAGATCGAGGCGCTGGGCTCGCGCAGCGGCAGCACCAAGTCCAAGATCACCATCTCCGAGTCCGGCGCGCTCTGACGCACCCTCGGGCTGACCGGCGGGCCCAGCACGGGGCCCGCCGGTTGCGCCGAGCCGACTGAGATTGACCGACTGACCGACTGGCGGCACGGGCTGACCGGGCGTCAGCCCTCCTTCGGCTCAGCCAGGTTGGCCAGCAGGTCGAGGATCTGCTGCCCGTAGGCGGCGAGCTTGTTCTCGCCCACGCCGCTGATCGTGCTCAACTCGGCCAGTGTGCCTGGCCCGTTGAGGGCGATCTCGCGCAACGTCGCGTCGTGGAAGACCACATACGCGGGCACGCCCTGCTCCTTGGCGGTAGCGGCTCGCCAGCCGCGCAGCTCCTCGAAGACCGGCAGCAGCTCGGTCGGCAGGTCGACCGGGGCGGCCTTGCTCCCGCCGCCACCGGACTTGGCGGCCCTGGCGGCGCGGGCGGGCTTCTCCGGCTCGCGCCGCAGCGACACCGCCCGGCGTCCGCCGAGTACCTCGGCGCTGTCCTCGGTGAGCGCCATGGTGCCGTACTCGCCCTCCACCGCGATCAGCCGCTGGGCGAGCAACTGCCGTGCCACCGAACGCCATTCGGCCTCGGAGAGCTCGCTGCCGACGCCGAAGACGCTGAGCGCGTCATGGTCGAACTGGATCACCTTCGCGGTCTTCCGGCCGAGCAGGATGTCGGTGATCTGGGCCGCGCCGAAGCGCTGCCCGCGCTCGCGCTGCAAGCGGACGATGGTGGACAGGAACTTCTGCGCGGCCACCGTGCCGTCCCAGGACTGCGGCGGGGTCAGGCAGGTGTCGCAGTTGCCGCAGGGCTCGCTCTGCTGCCCGAAGTACGCCAGCAGCTGCACCCGGCGGCACTCCACCGTCTCGCACAGCGCCAGCATCGCGTCCACGTGCGCCGACAGCCGTCGGCGGTGGGCCTGGTCGCCCTCCGAGGTCTCGATCATCTTCCGCTGCTGCACCACGTCCTGCAGCCCGTAGGCCAGCCAGGCGGTGGACGGCAGCCCGTCCCGCCCGGCGCGGCCGGTCTCCTGGTAGTAGCCCTCGACCGACTTGGGCAGGTCCAGGTGGGCCACGAAGCGCACGTCCGGCTTGTCGATGCCCATGCCGAAGGCGATGGTGGCGACCATCACCAGCCCGTCCTCGCGCAGGAAACGGGACTGGTTCCCGGCCCGCACCCGCGCGTCCAGGCCGGCGTGGTACGGCAGCGCGTCGATGCCGTGCTCGACCAGGTAGGTGGCGGTCTTCTCGACCGAGGCCCGGGACAGGCAGTAGACGATCCCGGCCTCGCCCGGGTGCTCGGCGTTCAGCAGCGCCAGCAGCTGCTTGCGCGGCTCGTCCTTCGGTGCGATCCGGTACTGGATGTTGGGCCGGTCGAAGCTGGCGACGAAGTGCTTGGCGTCCTGCAGGTTCAGCCGACTGGTGATCTCGGCGTGGGTGGCCTCGGTCGCGGTCGCGGTCAGCGCGATCCGGGGCACCTGCGGCCAGCGCTCGTGCAGCGAGGACAGAGCCAGGTAGTCCGGCCGGAAATCGTGGCCCCACTGGGCGACGCAGTGTGCCTCGTCGATCGCGAACAGTGAGATCCGACCGCGCTCCAGCAGCCGGACGGTGGCGTCCACCCGCAGCCGCTCCGGCGCCAGGTACAGCAGGTCCAGCTCACCGGCGATGAACTCGGCCTCCACCAGCCGCCGTTCGTCCATGTCCTGGGTGGAGTTGAGGAACCCGGCGCGCACCCCGAGCGCCCGCAGCGCGTCCACCTGGTCCTGCATCAGTGCGATCAGCGGTGAGATCACCACCCCGGTGCCGGGCCGCACCAGCGCCGGAATCTGGTAGCAGAGCGACTTGCCGCCGCCGGTGGGCATCAGCACCAGCGCGTCGCCGCCACCGATCACCTGCTCGATGACCTCCTGCTGGCTGCCCCGGAAGGCGTCGTAGCCGAAGACCCGGCGCAGCACCTCCAGGGCCGGTCCGCCCTCGGCGGCTGGGTCCCCGGAGGTAGGGCCGACGGAGGTCGGGTCCTCGGAGGTCGGGGCGGCGGGGAGGTCCGCGGCGGGGAGGTCCAGAGGGCTCATCCGCCGATTGTACGAGCCAGGCGGACCGGGGCGATTCGGCTGCGCCGCCGGGCCGGGCCCGCGTACAATCACTGTTGAATGAAAGTTGTCCGGACAATGGGTCCGGAGATGTTGGGGGTTGCTGTGGTTGCTGGTCGTGTGGTGCGTTTTGACGGAGTCAGGGGCTACGGGTTCATCGCCCCCGACCACGGCGGGGAGGACGTCTTCCTGCATGTGAACGATCTGCTGATTCCCGAGTCCTCGGTACGCTCCGGCCTGGCGGTCGAGTTCGAGGTCGAGGACGGCGGACGCGGGCTGAAGGCCTCGGCGGTCCGGCTCGCCGAGGGTGCGACGGAGGCCACGCCGTTCACACCGGCCGCCTCGTCGCGGTCGCCGCTGCCTGCGGCGGACGGCGAGGAGCCAATGTGCGATCTGCTCTCGGTGGAGGAGGCGACCCGGGACCTGACCGAGTTGCTGCTCCGCTCCGCGCCGGGGCTGACCGGCGAGCAGATCCTGCGGATCCGCGGAGACCTGCTGAAGTTCGCCAAGACCCACGGCTGGACCGAGGGCTGAGCCAGCAGTCGGCCGACCGCAGGTGAACACCTGCGGTCGGCCGGACGGCTGTCCGGTTCTCCTCCGGGTCGGGCCCGGCCTGCACGGATAGGCTGATCCCACAGGTCACGGGCGGGTCGGCGGAGGAGTGCAGGTGTCGCAGGCAGGGAGTCAGCCGGGGAACCAGCCCGGAGGACAGCCGGGACAGTCGGCGACCCACGGCGAAGGCCCGGGCGCTCCAGGGAGTTCCGCTCCAGGGAGTTCCGGCGAGCCGACCGGGGTGCGCTGGCTGGTGCTGGTGTACAAGGTCCCGGCCGAGCCCACCCGGCTGCGAGCCGGGGTGTGGCGCAAGATCAAGGGCCTGGGCGCGATCTATCTGCAGAACTCGGTGGCCGCGCTACCGCAGGGCCCGAGCGCCGAACGCTCGTTCCGGGTGCTGCGCAACGAGATCGTGGAGATGGGCGGCAGCGCCCTGCTGCTGGGCTCCGAGGTGCTCGCGGGCAGCGCGGAGATCGAGCAGTCCTTCAACGCCGCGCGCAACGACGAGTACGAGGAGATCGTCGACCGCTGCCAGGACTTCCTCGGGCAGATCGACAAGGAGTACAAGGCGGAGCACTTCACCTACGCCGAGCTTGAGGAGAACGACGAGGACCTGGTGAAGCTGCGCAACTGGTTCGCCAAGGTCGAGAACCGCGATGTGCTGGCCGCTCCGGGCAAGGCCGAGGCCACGGCCGCGCTGGCCACCTGCGAGCAGGTGCTGGACGAGTACGCGGCCCGGGTCTACGCCGAGGAGGGGGAGGGCCGCTGACCCCGGCCTCCCCCCGCTGACCCGGCCCCCCGCGCTGGCCCGGCCCCCCGCTGACCGCGGTCTCAGCCCTGCCGGGCCGCGCGTACCACCCGGCGCAGCGACAGTCCCAGCAGCGCCGCCACCGCGACCGGCGGCAGCCACCAGGCGTTCAGGCCGCCCTGGACCAGGCCGTAGGTCGCCGCCAGCGCGAGCACCACGCCGAGCGCCACCCGCCAGTCGTCGCCGACGACGAAGTCGTACCAGAA
>Ga0302314_10008084_pt1 | contig 18785 bp, 16 predicted proteins | sample III_Palsa_N2_3_FD_200533 | JGI IMG/M metagenome (GOLD analysis project Ga0302314, IMG submission 200533) | Peat permafrost microbial communities from Stordalen Mire near Abisko, Sweden - III_Palsa_N2_3 | ecosystem: Environmental > Terrestrial > Soil > Palsa > Peat permafrost | place: Sweden...
AGTTGATGATCGAGGAAGAAGAAGCCTACGGCGAATTCGACGACGATGCCGCCCCCGGCGACCAGGAACACGGCGCCCATGCAGTTGCCCGAAGCGTCCGCAACTATTTGATCGGGCTCGCCTTGGCAACGCTGCTGACCGCGAGTTCGTTCTGGGTCGCGAGCGGCACCGGGCTGATCTATCAGCCGGGCGTGCCGATGGCGCTGGCGGCATTGGCGGTCGCCCAGATGGGCGTGCATCTGGCGTTTTTCCTGCACATCACGACCGGGCCGGACAATCTGAACAACGCGCTGGCGCTCGCCTTCGGCGTATTCGTGGTCAGTCTGGTGATCCTCGGGTCGCTATGGATTATGTATCATCTCAACGCCAACATGGTGATGCCAGCCGACATGATGAACATGCATATGCAGCCGTAAGTCCGTAGGTACAATTATTAAAGTTTTTTGCTTCTTTTTGTTCACAAAAAGAAGAATCTTGTCTTTGCTAAAAAGTAATATAAGCAAGAGTCTTCTCTTTTGAAAAAAAGAAGCAAAAAACTTTTGTCAATATTACGCGGCGCCGACAGCGACTTCTGCGGGGGGTGGAGTGCCTTTTGGGCGCAGACGCTTGGGGCTGCGCAGGAGCGCTTTGCGGGCTTCCCATTGCTGATCTAGCGGGACCTCGGCGACGAATTGGACCTCGCCGCCGGCGAGCAGGGCGATCGGCACACCGTCGCGATAGAGCACGCGACTGCCGGTGAGCGCGGGAAGCTTGGGACCTGGGGTTACGATGCCGGCGAGATTGAGCGGATCGGCGCCACAAAGCGAAATCCAGGCGGCGGAATGGGCGCGCCGGCGGACCTCGCGCAGCGTGCCGACCGCTTCGGGCAGCGCGTATTGCTCGCCGGAAAAGCCGGCGACGAAGCGGCCGCCGCGGATCTCCCCGCTCGCCTCCAGCCGCCGAAAGACCCGCAGCAGGTCCCGCCAGGGTGGCAGCCAGGGCGCTTCACGATCGAGCAGGCGCCAGAACACCACGCCGTAGCGGCGCAGCAGGGTGCGCGCGAGATGTTCCACCGCGGCGGCGTAGTGGGATCCCGCGGGTGCGCCGCGGGCGAGCGCCCAGCGCCCGGCATCCTGCATTTCGCTCGAGTAGCGGCCGTGGCGGCGGTGGATCACCGCGCCGGCAGTGCGTTTGGATGACGGTGCGAGCAGCGCGCGCAATCCGCCGAAACTGTCGGAGTTCACCAGCCCGGCGGCGACCAGTTCGGCCAGCGCGTCTTCCAATTTCGACGGCAACAGGCCGGTCGCCTCGATCAGCGCGTCGAAGAACGAAGCGCCCTCGGCCCGGATCGCCTCCAGCACGGCGCGCGCGTCGGGGCTGAGGTGCTGGCCGTCGGAGGGGGGCGATAACGTGGCCCAAAGCCCGGCGCGGCGGCGGGCCACCAGTGTGATCGGCGTAGTGCGGAGCGGCCCGCTGCCGCGCTCGGGCCCCACCAGGCGCGGGGCCGAGGGCCGCAGCCGCGCCCAGGCGACGCGGCCCGACAGGCATTGGGTGTCGAGCCAGGCTGGTTCGTAGTCGGCGATCCGGGCCGGCAGGATTTCGCTTTCCCACGCGCCGGCGGCGGCCTCGAAGCCTTCGAGCTGGTCGAGGATCGCTTCGACCGCCTCGGGACCTTCCATCCGGGTTTGGTCGGAGACCCGCTGCCAATCGAACAGGAAGCGCAGAAAGTCACGCGCCGCGACCGGTTCGATCTCGGCGCGCAGGCGTTTCACGGTGTAGCGATGGATGCGCGCGAGCAGGCGGCGTTCGCACCATTCTTCGGCGAAACCGGTGAAGCGGCCGCGCATCGCGAAGCCCTCGCTTTGCAGGGCCGCAAGCGCCATCGCGATGTCTTCGGGAGAGAGACCGATCGAGCTTGCCAGCGCGTCTTCGCTGACTGGTCCCAGCCCCTCCAGCCGCCCGCGCAGAATTTCGACCAGCGCCTCTTCGGTGGTCCAGGAACGCTGGTAGGAAGCGGGGGTGGTGATGGCGGGATGGTATTTCGCATCGGGCCAGACCGCCTGGAATTGTGGCAGGCGCTCGGCGGTGACCCAGAGCGCGGCACCAGGAATTTCCATCCGGGTCGCCCGGCGCTGGTGAGCCAGATCATCGAGCCAGGCGGACCAGAGGTTTGACGCCGCCGCTTCCTCGGCGGTGAGGAAGCCGAGCCACGCCAGCGCGTCGTGCAGCTCGTCCGCGTTCATTGCCTCGGGCCAGGCTTCCTCGCGCACCCGGGCGATCGCCTCGGCGTCGAGCCGGCCGAGGTCGGTTGCTTGTTCGGGCGCGAGCCAGCGGCGGCCCATCACCGCCTGGGTGCGGCGTTCCTCCAGCGGCGCGTCGTCGAGATAGGCGTAGGGACGTGCGCTGAGTACTTCGAGCGCGAGCGGCGAGGGTTCGGTGAGATCGCGGGTTTCAAGCCGGATTTCACCCGATTCCAGGCGTTTCAGCAGGAGCTCGAGCCCATCGATGTCCATGGCGTCGTGCAGACAATCGTCGAGCGTTTGGCGCACCAGCGGATGGTCGGGCACCTCGCGTTCGCCGACCAGGTTTTCCGCGCAGGCGATCTGATCGGGGAAGATCGCGCCTACCAGGTCTTCGGCGTCCATCCGGGCGAATTGCGGCGGGACCTTCTTGCCGCCCTTGAAGCGCGGCAAAGCAAGCGCCACCGCCGCGACCCAACGCCAGCGGGTGATGAACATCGGCGCGTCGAGCAGCGCCTGGATCAGCACCGGGCGCACGCTGGCCGAATGCAGATAGCGCGCCGCGTCGGCGAGATCGAAACTATGTGCTTGGGTCAGCGACAGCACGATGTTGTCTTCGGTGGCGGCGGCCTGGAGTTCGAAATTGAACTTGCGGCAGAAGCGTTTGCGCAGCGCCAGACCCCAGGCGCGGTTGATCCGGCTGCCGAACGGCGAGTGGATTACGAACTGCATGCCGCCGGCTTCATCGAAGAAGCGCTCGAACACCAGCAGATCCTGGGTCGGCAGGCAGCCGAGCGTGACGTAAGCGGCGCTGAGATATTCGAGCAGTTGCAGGGCGGCGGGTTCGACGATGCCGACGTCCTCTATCAGCCAGCGCAGCATGACTTCCGGCTTTTGCCCCGCCTTCAGCCGGGCCGCCAGGTCAGCGCGCAGGCGCGACACCGACTGGGAAAGCTCGTCGCTGCGGCCGAAGGCTTCGCCGAGCCAGAACGGAATGCTGGGAGGCTGGCCGTGGGCGTCTTCGACCCGCACCGTGCCGCGCTCGACTCGCAGGATGCGATAGGCGTTGTTGCCGAGCTGGAACACGTCGCCGGCGAGGCTTTCGACCGCGAAATCCTCGTTGACCGAGCCGATCACGTGGTTTTCGGGCTCGAGCAGCACCTGGTAATCGGCGAGGTCGGGGATGGTGCCGCCGGAGGTGAGCGCAGTGAGCGCGGAACCCCGCCGGCCGCGGACCAGATTGTTCACCGCGTCGAAGTGCACCAGTGCGCCGCGCCGGCCGCGGCGGGTAGTGAAACCCTCGGCCAGCATGGTGACCAGTTCGTCGAATTCTTCGCGTTTCAGATCGCGGTAGGGCCAGGCGCGGCAGAACAGCGCGTAGAGCGCGGCGGTGTCCCATTCCTGCATCGCGGCCTCGGCGGCGATCTGCTGCGCCAGAACGTCGAGCGGCTGATGCGGGATCGCGAGCCGGTCGAGCTCGCCGCGGCGGACGCTGTCAAGCAGCGCGGCGCACTCCACCAGCTCGTCGCGCGAGAGCGGAAACAGGCGGCCCTTGGGCAGGCCGCCGACGGCGTGACCGGAGCGGCCGACGCGCTGCAGGAAGCCCGCGATGGTGCGGGGCGAGCCGAGCTGGCAGACCAGATCGATGTCACCGATGTCGATGCCGAGTTCGAGCGAGGCGGTGGCAACCAGGGCTTTAAGCTGCCCATTCTTCAGGCGCTGCTCGGCGGACAGGCGCAGTTCCTTCGCCAGGCTGCCATGATGTGCGGCGACGTATTCTTCGCCCACGCGTTCGGAGATGTGGCGGGTTACCCGTTCGGCCATGCGGCGGGTGTTGACGAAAATCAGCGTGGTGCGGTGCTGTTCGATCAAGGCGGCGAGCTGGTCGTAGACCTGGGTCCAGACCTCGCCGGACATCACCGATTCGAGCGGCGCGGACGGGACTTCGAGTGCCAGTGCTCGAGCGCGGACGTGGCCGGTGTCGATGATCTCACACGCATCCGATCCCGCGCCGGTGAGGAAGCGCGCCACAGTTTCGATCGGCTTCTGGGTGGCGGAAAGGCCGATCCGCAGCAGCCGCTCGCCGCACAGCGCTTCCAGGCGTTCGAGCGAAAGTGCCAGATGCGCGCCGCGCTTGTTCGGAGCCAGCGCATGGATCTCGTCCACGATCACCGTGCGGGTGGTCGCCAGCATCCGCCGGCCGGACGCCGAGCCGAGCAGGATGTAGAGCGATTCCGGCGTGGTCACCACGATGTGCGGCGGCTGCTTGCGCATCCGGTTGCGCTCGGCGGCCGGGGTGTCGCCGGTGCGCACCCAGCTGCGGATCGGCGGCGACGGCAGACCCAGTACCTGGAGTTCGGCTTCGATGCCTGCGAGCGGCGCTTCGAGGTTGCGGCGGATGTCGTTGGAGAGCGCCTTCAGCGGCGAGACATACACGATCTGGGTTTCGTCCTTGAGTGCGCCGGCCACACCCTGGCGCACCAGGCCATCGATTGCGGCGAGAAATGCCGCGAGCGTCTTGCCCGAACCGGTGGGGGCAGCGATCAGCGTGTGCCGTCCGGCCTGGATCGCCGGCCACGCCGCCGCCTGGGCCGCGGTGGGGCCGGGGAAGCTGCGGTTGAACCAGGCTTCGACCGCCGGATCGAACGAATAGGCAGGGCTCATGTAACCTCAGGCACGGGGGATATGTCGTTCGCTAAATGTTCTAGCGTCGAGCGCGGGCGTAGGCAAGCGGAAGAAAGAAAAGTCTTCTTTTTTGAAAAAAAGAAGTCTTACCCTGCACTGCTTTTATTAAGCTTTGCCATCAATGTTCGTGCGTCATCCGGCGCGCGCCGTTTATCGGTATTATCGAAGAACACGAACACGTCCCGCTTTTTGTGAGGAGGCTCGCTTTTGTCAATGAACTCGCCATCATTCATTGCCTCACCTGAGAGCCAAGCCCGGATGCGTGCGGCCCAGCGATCGAGTACGGCCTCGTCGTAGCCGCTGCGGTAGAGTTCCTCCGAGCCGTGCAAGCGGCAATAGGCGAAATCGGAAGTCAGATCCATCAGGCGCGGCCATTCGACGGTATCGGCGCAGACCAGGGCGACATCGTGATCGCGGAGCAATTTAATGAAGTTCGGGTCGCGAAAGCTATCGTGGCGGATTTCGATCGCGTGGCGCAAGCGCTTGACACCTTCCGTTTTCAGCCAGGCGGGGCTTCTCAGGCGCTCGTCATGGCGGCGAGCGAGCTTGGCTGCTTGGTCCGGATCATGCGGCAGCAAGGCGAGAAATGGCTCCAGCAGTGCCGGATCGAAGCGGAAGTTGGGCGGGAATTGCCAAAGGATCGGGCCGAGTTTCGCGCCGAGGCGCAGCAGGCCGGACGCGAAGAAATTGGCGATCGGCGCTTCGGGCTCGCGCAGGCGGCGGATGTGGGTGATGAAGCGCGGCGCCTTCACTGAGAAGACGAAATCGTCGGGGGTCTGTTCGACCCAGCGGCCGTAGCTGGATGGGGTTTGCGAACCGTAGAACGTGCCGTTCAGCTCGATCGCGCGAAATATCGAACTGGCGTACGCCAATTCGCGCTGTTGCGGCAACCCGTGCGGGTAGAACGAGCCGCGCCACGGCGCATAAGTCCAACCCGAAATGCCGATCCTGAGGTCAGCGCTCATGACACCTTGATGGAAATCCCAGCGATAAAAATAGATTTTTCCACCTAGGGCACAACGAGCCTTGGATATTTGTCACGCGGCGGCGGGATTATCCCAGGATTGTCACAGCTCCCGGCCGACTGGGAAGCCCCTTGCGTGGCGGCGGCGCGGCGGGCAACATCAAGGCGCCTGCCCGATCGACGCGGATCGGGTCCAAGAAAAAAGGCCGCGAAAGGGAGAAATGAATGAAAGTCGCGGAGCCTGTCCACGATCCGTCGTACGAGCGGCGCGCCGTGACCTTACTGTTGTTCGGATTTGGTCTGGTCGGGCTCGACCGCTGGGTGATCGCGCCGCTGTTTCCCTTCATAGTTCGTGACCTGCACGTGAATTACCAGGACCTCGGGACCGCGATCGGCGTGTTGGGAGTCGCGTGGGGCGTGTCGGCGATGTTCATGGGCTCGCTTTCCGATCGCATCGGCCGCCGCAAGGTGCTGGTTGGGGCGATGCTTATTTTTTCGCTGTTGTCGGTGATCACCGGCATGGCGACCGGGATTGTCACGCTGATCCTCGCGCGCGGCATCATGGGAGTTTCCGAGGGCGCGTTCTGCCCCACCAGCTTTGCCGCCACCGCCGAGGCCTCGCTACCAACCCGGCGCGGGTTCAATCAGGGATTGCAGCAAAGCTCGTTCGCCCTGTTCGGGCTAGGCATCGGCCCGATCCTGGCGACACAGTTGGTCGCGGTGATGTCGTGGCGGTGGGTGTTCATGATCGTCGGCTTGCCGGGGTTGATCCTGAGCTACCTGATTGCGCGCACCATCCGGGAAAACCGGCACATGATCCGCCACGCGAGCGGGAAGACCTCGGCACCGCACATGACGGTGAGGGACCTGTTCGCACATCGCAATGTCGCGCTCAGCATGTTCGCGCTGCTGTTTGCGATGATGGGAATCTTCGTGCTGAGCTCGATGACGCCGAGTTATCTTACCGACCATCTGGGGTTATCCGGGCGCCAGATGGGCTTCGTCACCTCGGCGATCGGGTTCGGCGGATTTCTCGGCCAGTGGGGCCTGGCGGGTTTTTCGGATCTTCTCGGCCGGCGCTCGATGGCGATTCTGGGCTTCATCGGCGGCGCGATCTTCATTGCGTTGTTCGCAGCCGCGGGACCGAATCCAATTCTGTTGTTCGTGCTGCTGTTTCTGGGAACCGGGATTGCATTCGGCCTGCTGTCGCTGATCACCGGGCCGATGGCAAGCGAAGCGGCGCCGCCGGGACGCGGCGCGTCGGTTGCCGGCATGATCATGGGTCCGGCGGAAATCTTCGGCGGCGGCATTGCGCCGTTCGCCGCCGGCTTTATCGCCCAGCGCTTCGGCATACAATACACGCTCTATGTCGCGATCGCCGGATTGCTGGTGGGCGCGGTGGTGAGCCTGTTCTTTCTTGAAACCGCGCCGCGGCGCACGGCGCAAACTTCCACCGCCGTAGCTGAAGATTGAGGATGGTGTCATGCGCGATGTAACCCCCGAAACTATCAGCGACGCCTTCGCGCAATACGCCGCCGCCCCGCAAAACCAGCGTGCCCGCGACATTATCGTGTCGCTGGCAGGCCATCTTCATGCCTTCGCGCGTGAGGTCGGATTGACCCACGAGGAATGGCGCGCGGGTCTCGACGCGCTCACTCGGGCCGCCGCAATTTCGGACGCGCAGCGGAACGAATTCGTGCTGTTCTCCGATATGCTCGGCGTGTCCTCGATGGTTGATATGATCAATACGCCGCCGGGTGCGACTTCTTCGTCGGTGCTGGGGCCGTTCCATCAGCGTGGCGCGCCGGTGCTGCGCAACGGCGGCGATCTTTGGAAAGGACAGCCCGGCGAGGTGCTGGTGGTTACGGGTGAGGTGGTTGATGCCGCCACCGGAGCGCCGGTTCCCGCAGCTACGCTCGATCTTTGGCAAAATGCGGACAACGGCTTCTATTCCGCGCAGGACCCGGCGCAGCCGGATAAGAATTATCACGGCATCCTGACCGCGGATGAGGAAGGACGTTTCTGCTTTTCGACCACGCGCTTCAAGGCCTACACCGTGCCCTACGATGGACCGGCAGGCGACATGCTGCGAGTGCTGGGGCGGGAAGCGTGGCGGCCGGCGCATCTGCACCTGATCGTCGAGGCCGAGGACTATCGCCCCATCGTGACCGAACTGTTTCCGAGCGACGACCAGTGGCTCGATCGGGACGCTGCATTCGGTGTGCGGCCCGATATTATTTTGGAATTGACACCGACTACGACGCGAAAAGACGTACCCGAGATGCTGGAGGTGCGCGACCGGTTGCCGGAGAGGTTCTTAATGGCGAATGTACGGTTGAGATTGGCAAAGGAAGAGAAAGGAAGAAGTCTTCTTTTTTGAAAAAAAGAAGCAAAAAACTTTTATCAAAAAGGGTTAAAAGTTTTTTGGTTCTTTTTTTCAAAAAAGAACCCTTCCTTCCCCTTACGTATTCATCGCATCAAAGAAGTCCTGATTGGTCTTGCTATATTTGAGCTTGTCCAACAGGAAATCCATCGAATCCTGGGCGCCCATCGGATTGAGAATCCGGCGCAACACCCACATCTTCGAAAGCGTGCCTTTATCCACCAGCAACTCTTCCTTGCGCGTGCCGGACTTGGTGATGTCGATCGCCGGGAACGTGCGCTTGTCGGAGAGCTTGCGGTCGAGGATGATTTCCGAATTACCAGTGCCTTTGAATTCCTCGAAAATCACTTCGTCCATACGGCTGCCGGTGTCGATCAGGGCAGTGGCAATGATGGTCAGCGATCCGCCTTCCTCGATATTGCGCGCGGCGCCGAAGAAGCGCTTCGGCCGCTGCAGCGCGTTGGCGTCGACACCACCGGTGAGTACCTTGCCCGACGAAGGCACCACAGTGTTATAGGCCCTGGCGAGACGCGTGATGCTGTCGAGCAAAATCACCACGTCGCGCTTGTGTTCTACCAGCCGCTTGGCTTTTTCCAGCACCATTTCGGTCACTTGCACGTGGCGCGTCGCCGGCTCGTCGAAGGTCGAGGCGACCACCTCGCCCTTCACGCTGCGCGACATGTCGGTCACTTCCTCGGGGCGCTCGTCGATCAGCAGCACGATCAGGAACACTTCGGGGTGGTTGGCGGCGATCGCGGTTGCGATGTTTTGCAGCATCACGGTCTTGCCGGTGCGCGGCGGCGCCACGATCAGAGCGCGCTGGCCCTTGCCGATCGGGGTGATTAGATCGATTACCCGGAGCGTGAAGTCCTTGTTGGCGGATTTCGCCACCGACTGGAAGTTTTCCACTTCCATCTTGAGCTTTTCGTCGGGGTAAAGCGGCGTGAGGTTGTCGAAATTGATCCGGTGGCGGACTTGTTCCGGCGCCTCGAAATTGACCGCGTCGATCTTGAGCATGGCGAAATAGCGCTCGCCGTCCTTGGGCGCGCGGATCTCACCCGAAACCGTGTCGCCGGTGCGCAGGCCATAGCGGCGGACCTGAACCGGGGAGACATAGATGTCGTCCGGCCCGGGGAGGTAGTTCGATTCCGGGCTGCGCAGGAAGCCGAACCCGTCGGCGAGGATTTCGAGCGTGCCGTCGCCGTGGATCGCCTGGTCGTTCTCGGCGAGCGCCTTCAGGATGGCGAACATCATATCCTGCTTGCGCAAGGATGATGCGTTTTCAACCTGAAGGTTCTCGGCGATGCTGAGCAGGTCGGCGGGGGATTTGGCCTTTAGATCGGCAAGATTCATCGGTTCAACCGCGGTAATGGGCGTCGGGGAAAGAACAGCCGCTAGGTGCGAGCGAAACCGCCGATCTCGGGACGAGAGGGCGGAACTGTTCCGAAGTGAGGATATGGAACGGGTTGGCCGCAGGAATCGCGGAAACCCTGAGAAGACCGGGGCAACGTAGGGTGGGATTGGGGGGGCGTCAAGAGGGCGATCGAGGTCGGCGTCAACGAAACCTGCGGGCTAACCTCGCCTGCTTCACCATCAAATTGTGCTGACCGCCAGCGCTGGACGGACATCAGTGTAGATAAAATCGTCGCCCTTGAACAGCAGCGGTAGGTCCATCGTCGTCGCCAACGCGTAGGAAAAACAGTCGCCGATGTTCAGTCCGGCGCGGTGCCGGCCCTTGCCGAAGCGCCGGAACCCGTCAATGGCGATTTCGGTCTGTTGCTTGGTCACAGCGACGGTTTCGATACCGGTCAGCCGCAAGAATTGCTCCAGGTGCTCCCGTCCAGCGTGACCCTTGCGACCCTCGATTACGAAAGTTAGTTCAACCCGAGTCACTGCCGAGATCATCCGTATAAGGTCAGCCTCGATCGCCTCGTCGTAGCGCCGTTGGTCGGGCTCACCGAACAGGATCGCCACGATCGCCGAGGTGTCGATCACCATCAGTGCCACATGCCGGTTTCATCGTAGCCTACGATCTCTTCCGGGCTGCGAGCGTCGAGATCGGGAAGTGCGGCACACTCCCGGCCAAGCTGCTCCAGACGATCCGCCAGCCGCATCGTGGTTCCTGCCCGATGCCGCTCGCGCTCCAACCGCTCAGCCAGCGCCTTGCGTACGGCGTCGGTCAGCGTCTCACCGGTGAGGGAAGCGACCTCGCGGGCCAGACGATCGGTCTCGGGGTCTTTCAGGCTTAGCGCCACGGCGGCCTCCTGTTTCTATAAACTGATCGAGAATATAGAACGAAAAATCCTCCAAGTCGAGAAATTGTGTGGACAGCTAGTGATCAGGTCCGCCGGCGGAGTCCCGGTCCGCCAGGGATCCGATCAGGGTCAGAGCAAAATCGCGGGCAGCCAGACGCACTGCCGCGCGGTCGCCGGGGAACCGGCGGTGGTGGGTCGTCACCTCGCCGCTACGCTCGGCGGTTCCGAACCAAACGGTGCCGACGGGCTTTTCCCGGCTCCCGCCGCCTGGCCCGGCGATGCCGGTGACGCTGACCGCGAGATCGGCGTGGGAGTGGAGCAAGGCACCCTCGGCCATGAGCGCCGCCACTTCGCGGGATACCGCGCCGACGCGCGCAATCACTGATGCCGGAACGCCCAGCATTTCGGTTTTGGCCTCGTTGGCGTAAGTCACGAAGCCGCGTTCGAACACGTCGGACGAGCCGGCAATGTCGGTGATGGCGGCGGCGATCATGCCGCCGGTGCAGCTTTCGGCGGTGGCGATGCGCAGATGTTTGGCGCGCAGCAGGTCGATCAGTTCCTCGATCATGGTAGCCATCCGAGATGACGAAGGAACAATAATACCAGGGCTGCCGCTACGCCTGCGAAAATATCGTCAGTCATGATGCCGAATGCGCCAGGCTGGCGATCGGCCCAGCCGATCGGGCCGGGCTTGGTGATGTCGAACAGGCGGAACAGGGCGAACGCCGCGATCACGCCCCAGAGCGACACGCGTCCCAGTGCGGCCATTGCGAGCCACTGCCCAGCCCATTCGTCGATTACCACAAAGCCAGGGTCTTCGTTGGGCGCGGCCACTAGCGGCACCGCCCAAAAGCCGGCGATGGTCGCGGCCAGGGCGGCGGGGGTCAGCAGGGCGGGCGAGAGTGCGAGGAATCCGGTGCCGAGGATTGCCGAAGCAAGCGATCCCGCGGTCCCCGGCGCCTTTGGAGAAAGTCCGCTGTAACAGCCCGTGGCAACAAAGAAGGGAAGGCCCGAGCGCATCAGCTGGTTCCAGCCACTGGGGTTTAGGGAAATCCAACGCCTTGCTGCTCTTTAACCAGTGCCGGGCGGCACCGCAGCCATAAGGCACCGGCCGGAAGCAGCCCACCAGGGAGAGACCAGACCCAGGGTTGTTTGAACCCAGTCAATTCTAGACGTAACAGCGACGAGAATAGCGCACCAAGAAACGTCATCAGCCAAGACCACCAAAGCCGCCTCCGGACCGATTCATCGTATGCATCTGCCTGCAGCATCAAATGCCGGCGAGCGAAGAACCAAACAGCTTCCTGCACAGGAGCGAAGGACATCAATGCCACGGAGAGGATGATGAAAAACCACTGGATATTTTGTTCGACCACGCGCGAACTACGTAGGAGAAGCATCGAAGGAAAGGCGATCCATGAAAACACGGCCAGCGCGTATCGAATTGCAACACGCCAGACATGCTCTCGCGAGGCCGGTTTCCGGCTATCCGGCGTTCGCCTAACACCGCGTTTGATCTCCTTCAAAACGTCGGCGCCGACACCAAACGCGGGGATCAATGTGAATGCAATACCGAGCAAATACCCTGGATGCTGGAAGAACCATGTGACCACAAGAAACTCCTCGTTACGGAGCGGATTAGTATATTACACCCAGAGCATCTCCTGGGGGAGAATTGCCTTACGCACGGCGCTCACCACCCCCAATAGAGGTCAAAGTTTTTTTGCTTCTTTTTGTTCACAAAAGGAAGTCTTCTTTTTGAAAAAAAGAAGCAAAAAACTTTTATCAATTTAGCCACTGCGCCAACGGATGGGCCTCGGCGCGACCCTCGCGGGCGCGGTAGATCACCAAATTCTCGATCACCCTTTGCACGTAGTTGCGGGTTTCGTTGAACGGGATCTGCTCGATCCAATCGATCATGTCGGGGCCGCCGGCTTGGCTCGGGTCGCCGAACTGGCCCAGCCACTGATCCACCCGCTCGGGGCCGGCGTTGTAGGCCGCAACGGCGAACGGCACTACATTGTCGTAACGATCCATCAGGCTCTGCAAATAACTGCTGCCGAGCTCGAGATTGAGCGTCGGGTCGCTGGTGAGCGCCACCATAGTGAGACGCCGCAGGTTCATCTTGCGCGCCAACGTCCGGGCAGTGGCCGGCATCAGTTGCATCAGCCCCAAGGCACCGGCCGAGCTTACCGCGTCGGCGTTGAAGTTGCTCTCCTGCCGGGTGATCGCGAGCGTCAGCGCCGGGTCGAGATCAGCGACCGCGGGTGGTGTCACCGGCGTCGGCCAACCCAGGTCGGGCATGAGAACGCCCTGGGCGGCGGCCTGCCGCGCAATCGCGAGCGCCTGGTCGGGCAGACCCAGCGTGTTGGCGAGATAGGCCGCGGCGACTTTCGACGCCGGATCAAGCGCGGTGGCGGCAAGCTGCTGCAAAAACAGGCGGGCCAGCACCAGATTGCCCTGATCGACCAGAATCTGCGCAGCGCGCGCCATTTCGGTGCCAGCGAGCGCGTTGGCGCGGATCGTATCCACTGCCGGGTCGTGCGCCGCATTGATCATCTGCGCCAGGTTGGCGTCGCTGTAGTGCAACGCCTTGATCGCGAGCTGGCCGTAATAGACATAAGGATACTGGGCCGCGGCGAGGTACTCGGCGCGCGCGGAATCCTCGTCGCCTTTGGCGGCGTAGGCGCGCCCCAGCCAGTAATGCGCGCGGCCGGCGGTGATCTCGGCGTGCGAGGCATTTTCGAGCGCGGTGAAATGCGCGATCGCAATGCCCGGCGCGTCGAGCTTGCGCAGCGCGATCCAGCCAGCGAGAAACTGCGCGTCGACAATGTTGGCGGGCGAAGTCTGCCCGTTGTCGCGGGCGAGATCGTAGGCGTCGGCCGGATCGTTGTCAGTCAGCAACTGGCGCGCGAGATCGCTGCGCGCGGTCCAGAACTGCGACAGCCGATCGGCGTCGGCGGCTTGGGCGATGTTGCCCAGCCTCTGCCAGAGCGCGAGCGCTCCCTTATCGTCGCCTGCGCGCAACAAATGGCGCGACCAGGCGAGAAACAGCACTGGATCGCTCTGCTCGGTCAGCGGCAACGCGGCGGCGAGGTCGGTTGCGTCCGGGCTGTTGCGGCGGAATGCGAGCAGGACGGTGGCGACTTGACGCTGCGCCGGGGTCAGCCGAGCGAGCTGGCGCTCGGCGAGATTGGTGTCGGTCGCGAGCAGCCGGGTGTAGCGGCGCCACTCGGCATAGGCGTCAAGCAGCGGGCCGAATTGGCGGAGGAACAGGGCCGCTTCAGCGGGATCGTCGTAGCCGCGGGCCCAGGCGGCGTCGGCATCCTGGGCGGCGCGGAGCGGATTGGCGGTCTCGGCGGCGGCGCAGCGGGCGAGCGTGCCCGCTTCCTGCGGGTTGATGGTCTCGCACGCGCCGAGCAGTATGGTGGGATCGGTGACGTTCATCAGCGCGTCTTCGCGGCGCTGGGCGAGCAGATTCTGCTGCGGCCAATCCGGGTTTTGCGCGATGAAGCTCGAGATTTCCTCAAAGCTGCCGCCGCCCGGCATCAGCAGCCGCTGGTAGTTCGCCAATTTCGCGGCGATATCCTGTGCCTGTGGTGAAGCCCCGGTGGCCGCGGCAGCGTCCGATGCGGGACCAATGTCGGCGGCCGCGGGAAAGGCGATCAGGACCAAAAACAGCGGAAGAACGAGTCGTGAGGCGCGCATGGCTAAGTTGTAGCGTGCTTGCCCTTGCGGGGCACTAGCCGTGTGCTTAGTTTCGCCCCCTCTTTGCCATCGCTTGGGGATAAAAAATGTTCAGAGGCTCTCTGGTCGCGCTGGTGACCCCGACGCGAGAAGACGGCGCGGTGGACGAGGTGCAGCTCGCCCGGCTGGTCGAATGGCAGATCGCCCAGGGCAGCAACGGGCTGGTCTCGGTCGGAACCACCGGCGAAAGCCCGACGCTGTCGCACGATGAACACAAGCGGGTGGTCGAGGTCACGGTCGAGGCCGCAGCAAGGCGAGTGCCGGTGATTGCGGGCGCGGGCTCGAACAGCACCTTGGAGGCGATCGGGCTGGCACGGCACGCCAAGCAGGCCGGTGCGGACGGGATTCTGGTGGTCACCCCCTATTACAACAAACCGACCCAGGAGGGTCTGTTCCTGCACTACAGTGCGATCGCCGATGCAGTGGAGCTGCCGCTGATCATCTACAACATTCCCTCGCGCAGCGTGGTGGACATGAGCGTAGAGACCATGGCGCGGCTGGCCCGCCACCCCAACATCGTCGGCGTGAAGGACAGCACCGCGAATCTCGCCCGGCCGTTGCACACTCGATCGGCCTGCGGCGCCGATTTCATCCAGCTTTCGGGCGAGGATCACACCGCGCTCGCGTTCAACGCCGCGGGCGGAGTGGGGTGCATTTCGGTCACCGCCAACGTCGCGCCGGCGCTGGTCGCCGGGATGCAGAAGGCTTGGGCCCAGGGTCGCATCGACGAAGCGATGGCGCTGCAAGACAGCCTGCTGCCGCTGCATGATGCGCTATTCGTGGAAACCAATCCTGCGCCGGTGAAATACGGCCTGTCGCTGCTGGGATTCACCCATGAAGCCTGCCGGCTGCCGCTGGCGCCGCTGGGGGCTTTGAGCCGGGATCGCGTGCATGCCGCGATGGGCGGACTCGGGCTGATCTGATCCGGTGACCGAGAAAAAGAAGAATTCCCTGATCTCCCACGGTGTCGCCGCGCAAAATCGCAAGGCGCGGTTCGACTACACGATCAAGGAGACGCTGGAAGCCGGCATCGTGCTGAAGGGGCCGGAGGTGAAGTCGCTGCGCCACGGCCGCGCGACGCTGACCGAGGCGTGGGCCGGCGAGCGCGAAGGCGAGATGTTTCTGTTCAACTGCTACATCCCCGAATACCAGGGCGGGGTGTTGTCACGCTTCGAACCGCGGGCACCGCGCAAGCTGCTGATGAAGCGCAAGCAAATTCGCCAGATGCTGGGCGCGATCGCGCGCCAGGGGATGAGTCTGGTGCCGCTCGATATCCATTTCAACGACCGCGGCTGCGCCAAGGTGCTGCTCGGCCTGGGCGAGGGCCGCAACAAGGCCGACAAGCGCCACGCGATCGCCGACCGCGACTGGCAGCGCGACAAGGCGCGCCTGATGCGGGATCGCGGGTAGCGGCGCAAGTTACAAAAGTTTTTTGCTTCTTTTTTTCAAAAAAGAAGACTTCTTAAGGTCTTCTTTTTGTGAACAAAAAGAAGCAAAAAAACTTTGTCAATTTTGGTTCGTGCTCCGCATCGCACTCGTGCGTATGGGTGGTTGCCACGCCGCTGGTATCATTCGGCGACCAGGAGCCCTTCGAATGGCGGCAGCAGATCGAGCCTGCGTCGCGCCGCCAGATGAAGGGGGGTGCCCGGCACGTGATAGCGATTGGCCAGACCCGCGGCAGCGGCGGTGGCGCGAAGTCGCGCCGCATCGAAGCCCGTGGTGAAATAGGCTACCGTGTCGGGCAATTCCGGCGGCACCATGGTGCCGCCACCGCCCAAGTCGGGAAGCTCCGCACTGGTAAACCCGTTCGGCGCGAGCGCGGCGACGCTGTTATCAACCAACAGCCGGCCGAGCAGCGGCCGCGCCCTGCTCAGCATGGCGATGCCATGGTCAGTTGCAGCCTGCCAGGCCCTGGACGGCGAATCCAGAAATGCTCGGGGAAGCGACAAGCGTCCAGGATTATAGGGCGGGCCGGAAGGGACGAAACTAAGCGCAATCAGGGCCGCGAAGCCGGCGATCGGCCTTCGCCACTCGAGGCCGCGGCGATTTCGCCATCGGTATACCGCAAGCAGCGGCCAAGCCATGCCGATCAGCAAAGGAAACGCGTAATAGCCGATCAGCGCGGCGGCCAGCGGGCCTTCAGCCAGCAGATTCAGCACCACCCACGGCACACTCGCGGCGTAGCCCAGCAGCAGATACGGGTTGCGCGACCACAGCGCCCAGAACACCGCGCCGAGCGCCGGCCACACCACGTAAGGGCGCTCGACCACGAAAAAGAGCAGGCGATTCCACAGCACGGAAGCGCCCAGAGCAGCAAACGGCGGATTGCCGACGTAGATCCGGACGAACGCTGAGGCGCCGGGAAACACCAGACGCTGCGCCGTCATCACGACGAGAACGTAGATCAGCGCTGCGGTGAGGTAGATCAATTCTGCCCGTTGCTGCCGCAGCGGTACCCGACGGGCAAGACCCACCGCCACCACCAGGCTGAGCACCGCAAAGTAATGCAGCCCGGCATCCTCGCGCGTCGCCAGGCCGAGGAGAAAAAAGCCGCAGGCGAGCCGCGCGTGCCCGAGGTATTGCGCCACGGCGAACATCAGGAAGAATGCCGCGATCAAGGTTTCGAAGTGAGGGTAGAGCGCGATCGCGATCGCAAGCGCGCTGAACGCGAATCCGACCGCTGCGAACGCAGCAAGCCACGGCGCGGCGCCACGCTTCAGGCCGAAGCCTTCGACCAGCAGCCAGAAAATTGGGAGCGCCAGCAACCCATGACTGAACCCGACGAATGCCGCGAAGAATTGTGGCATCGTCAGCGACAGCAACCGGCTGACTGCGGAAGCAAGCCAGAACAGGGGCGAAACATGAGTGGCGAAATAGCTCCCGCCGCCCATGCTGAGTGGCTGTGTCAAAGCCGCATCGCTGTGCCAAAGCAGGGATCCGAGCAGCCCCGAATCGAGCACGAAGCCGCCTTGCAGATAAAAATGAAACAATACCAGGCGCTCGAAGGCTGCGAAGGGCAATCCAACTGCCAGCGCCGTTGCCGAGGCAGTATTTAAACTTATTAAAAGCGCGCTTCGGTCTGGACCCAAGAATGCGGTCCTAATGCTTCATCGTTTTGCGGTCGGCTGCACAGAGCCCATCAGGTCCGCAAGCGCACTAGAGCGAAAGCGGCGGCGATATGCGGCTGCCGAGAAACAGCCACGCCGCGAAAATGACGATGCCCAATGCAGTGGACTTCAGTGCGGTACCCGGGGCGTCGGGCTGTCCTGCCTTCGGCATGAAAATCGTATAGGCGACGGTGAATCCGAACAGAACCGAGCCGGCCACCCAATAGACCAGGAAATCGTGCCCCTTGCGCCGGGCGATGAACGCCGGAATCAGGCCTATCAACAGGCTGAGAATGACTAACTGAAACGGGGTGAGAACGGGCATCGTTGGTTCCGGCGTTTGGTTGTGGTAGGCGGCTTATCCCACGCTCGAAAGAGTTTCTCCATGCGGAAAATGAGGGCGCAAGGCTCGAATAATGTCTGGGACCGCCGAGCCAGCTACAATTTTGCGCCGGCGCCGCCGCCGACCAGGCCGTAGGCGAACTCGGCGGCCGAGAACGGGCGCAGATCCTCGAGCCTTTCGCCCACCCCCACGGCGTGCACCGGCAGGGCGAATTCCTCCGCCAAGGCGACGACAATGCCGCCCCGGGCGCTGCCGTCGAGCTTGGTCACGATCAGGCCGGTGATGTCCACCATCTCCTTGAACACTCGCACTTGCTGCACCGCGTTCTGGCCGGTGGTGGCGTCGAGCACCAGGATCACCGAGTGCGGCGCGCTGGGGTCGCGCTTCTTGATGACGCGGATGATCTTGCGGAGTTCCTCCATGAGCGCCGTCTTGTTGTGCAGCCGGCCGGCAGTGTCGATCAGCAGCAGGCCGATCCCTTCGGCGCTCGCGCGGCCGAGAGCATCGAACGCGAGGCTCGCGGGGTCTGATTCCTGGGCCCCACGCACCACCGGGACGTGGGTGCGCTGGCCCCAGACCTGCAATTGTTCCACCGCGGCGGCGCGGAAAGTGTCGCCCGCGACCATCATCGGCTTGATCCCCTGGTCGCGGTAGAATTGCGCCAGCTTGCCGATGGTGGTGGTTTTGCCGGTGCCGTTGACGCCCACCATCATCACCACGTGGGGTGCGCGAGTGGGGTCGATTACGAGCGGGACCGCCGCCGGCTCCAGAATCGCAGCGATTTCGGCAGCCAGCGTGGTCTTCACTTCCTCGTCGGTGACTTCCTTGCCGAAACGGGTGCGGCGGAAGTTGTCGATCACGCGCACGGCGACGCGGGGACCGAGGTCGGCGGCGATCAGCAACTCCTCGAGTTCGTCGAGCGCCGCATCGTCGAGCGTGCGCTTGGTGAAGACGTCGGTGATGCCCTGGGTCAGCTTCTGGGTGCTGCGGGTTAGGCCCTCTTTCAGGCGGGAGAAGAAGGCACCTAGGGCCATGGGTCGACTTTCACGAATTCAGTGTCATTACGGTGAAGTGAAGGAAGA
>Ga0302314_10008085_pt1 | contig 18784 bp, 15 predicted proteins | sample III_Palsa_N2_3_FD_200533 | JGI IMG/M metagenome (GOLD analysis project Ga0302314, IMG submission 200533) | Peat permafrost microbial communities from Stordalen Mire near Abisko, Sweden - III_Palsa_N2_3 | ecosystem: Environmental > Terrestrial > Soil > Palsa > Peat permafrost | place: Sweden...
GCCGTCCCGCCGCGGCTCGCGGCCGCCGCTGACCCCCCTGCCGCCGCCGGCGCATCGCCGGTGCTGGCGGCGGTGCAGGACCGGGGCGGACGCGTCCAGGCGCTGCTCCGGCGCGAGCACGGATTCCTGGTCCTGTCCGTGCTGCTGAGCGCGCGGGCCGGCGGGGGCTGGCCGGCGCTGGAGCAGCGGCTGGCCGCGGTCCTCGGCAGCCCCGGCGCCCCGCTGCCCGGCTCCGCGCTGCTCGGCACGGCCGTGCTCCGCCTGGGGAAGAGCGGAAGCAGCCGGGTGCTCCGCCCGTGGGACGGCGACGGGGACGCGAACGGCGACGGGAGCGCGTCCACCCTGCCCGCGTCGGTCGGCGGCCTGCTACCGCAGGCGGCGCGCGGGACGCCGGGGGACTGCCGGGTCGGCAGCACCACCGACGGCCTGACGATCTGGGTGACCGCGCCGCGACTCCACGCGCTCCGCGAGGACCGGCACTTCGTGGTGCTGGCCGGGCCGGGGCAGGACCGCGCACTCGGCGCCTGGGTCTGGTCCGAGAGCGGCAGCGCGACCCTGCCGCCGTTCGTCCGCCATCTGCTGCACACGGCCGAGGTGCGCGACCGGCTCCGGCTGGAGCGCGGCATCCTGGCCGAGCCGGGGTCGCGGCGGACCGGGGAGCTGTCGCGCATCGTCGGCGCCTGGTCCCGGGCCGCCGAGGCGGTGGCCGACCGGTTCGCCGACCCCTCCCGGGCCGCGCCCTTCGACGAGGACTGCGCGACGGCGGCCCGGCTGGTCCAGGTCATCGACGGCGAGCGGCCGACCGTCCCGGACCAGGCGGCGGCAATTGTGCCGGTGCCGCGCCCGCGACCGGCGGCCGCGCCGCTGCGGGTCCTCGCCCTGGCCGACGAGTGGTACCCGAGGAGCGGCGGGCTCAGCACGCTGAACCGCCGGTTGTGCGCCGCGCTGGCCGCGGCCGGAGCACAGGTCTTCGCCATGGTTCCGGCCCCCACCGAGGCCGAGCGTGTCGACGCGGCCGGGCTCGGCGTTCAGCTGGCCGGGGTGCCGGCGCACACCGGGGGCTTGCCGCGCGATGCCCTGTTCCGGCGGCCCGGACTCCCCGAGGGCGTGGTCCCCGACGTCGTCATCGGCCACGGCCGGGTCACCGGACCGGCCGCGCGGGTCCAGGCCGAGGACCACTTCCCCGGATCGGCGCGGCTCCACTTCGTCCATGTCGAGCCGAACCACCTGGAGTGGCACAAGCCGGGTCGCAGCGACGACACCGGCCTCCGGGCCGAGCAGCGGACCACCATCGAACTGGACCTGGGCCGGGGCGCGGCCGCGGTGTTCGCGGTCGGACCCCGGCTGTACGAGTGGCTGGAGCGGGACCTGGCGGTGCTGGACGACGTGCCCGCGCTGCGTCGCCTCGACCCCGGATTCGACCTCCCCGCGGCCGGGGCGCGCACGCCGCCCCGAGGGGTGCCGCAGATCCTGGCGATGGGACGGCTGGAGGACGCCCCGGTCAAGGGCCTGGACATCGCCGCCCGGGCGATCGGCGCGGCGGTGCGCTGGAGTCCGGCCGACACGCGTTGGGAGTTCCTGGTCAGGGGCGCCCCGGCGGGGGAGTCCGAGGCGCTGCGGGCCGAGATCCGGGGCTGGATCGGTGATCCCCGGGTGAGCGTCGTGGTCCACCCCTACTCCGACCAGCCCGGTGCGGTGGCCAGGGACGTGCGCCGGGCGAGCCTGGTGCTGATGCCCTCCCGGGTGGAGGCGTTCGGGCTGGTCGGCCTGGAGGCCGTGGTGGCCGGGGCCCCGGTGCTGGTCAGCGCGGTCAGCGGGCTCGGGGTGCTGCTCCGGGAGGCGCTGCCCAGGGAGCAGGCCGGTCGCGTCGTCCTCCCGGTGGACGACGCTCCGGAGCAGGACACGGCCTTGTGGGGCACGGCGATCGCCGCCGCCCTGCGCAACCGCGACGCGGCTTTCACCGACGCGGAGTCGCTGCGGCGGGTGATGGCCCGCGAGCGGACCTGGGCCATGGCCGTGGAGCAGGTACTGGCGGCCGTGCGGTCGGCGCGGCCGAGCTGACGCCTGCTCAACCATGGTGCGGGGAAGGTGGATCACTGGTGGGTCTGCATGGCTGCTCCTCCAGGGGCGGGTTGCGGTGGCCGGCGGTGCGAGCAGGACACCACGGGCGGGGCCGACGCCGCCCGCAGGGCTGGAGAATGCTGGAAAGCGCTGGACCGACAGGGCCGGGCCGGTCCACCGGGGCCGGCGCACCGCAGGCCGGCCCGCCATGGAGGCTGTGATGACCCGTGCGACCGCCGACCCGGCGAACGCCGCTGCGGCGGCCAGGCGGCGGCTGACCGCCGCGCTGGCAGAGGCGGTGATCCAGGCCGAGCGCCGCGCCGGCCACGGACTCGACCGGTCCGAACTCGCCAAGCGGCTCCATGTCTCCACCGGCAGCCTCTACGCCTACCTGAACGGGACCACCCTCGCCCGCAGCGCCGTATTCGACCGGCTGCTCGGCGAGTTGGGAGTGACGGGTCCGGCCGCCGGCCGGCTGAGCAGCCTGCGCGACGCCGCCGAGGTCGCCCAGCGGACCCGTCGCGGCACAGCTGCGACGGCGGCCGGTCCGGCTCTGCCCCGACCGCGCCAACTGACCTCGGCGTTCGCGCATTTCGTCGACCGGGAGACCGAACTCCTGGCGCTGGAAGCCCTGCTGGAGGAGGCCGAGGCCTCGGGTTCCTCCGCCGTCGCCGTGATCGACGGGATGGCCGGGATCGGCAAGACCACGCTGGCGCTCCAGTGGGCGCACCAGGTCCAGGACCGGTTCCCGGACGGGCAACTCCAGGTGAACCTGCGCGGGTTCGACCGCCACCCGCCGCTGGACCCGGACGAGGCCCTGCACGGGTTCCTCCAGGCGCTCGGCGTCCCCGCGAACGCCGTGCCGACCGGCTCCGGGGCCAAGTCGGCGCTGCTGCGCAGCCTGCTGGCCGGACGGCGGGTGCTGGTCCTGGCCGACAACGCCCGGTCCGCCGAGCAGGTGCGCCCGCTCCTGCCCGGCACCCCGGGCTGCCTGGCCATCGTCACCAGCCGCAACCGGTTGGACGGGCTGACGGTCCGCGAGGGTGCGCGCCGGGTCACCCTCGGCGTGCTCTCCCGGGAGGGCGCGCTGGCGCTGCTGGAACGGCAGGTCGGTGCGGCCGGGCTCGCGGCGGAGCCGTGGGCGGCCGACGAGCTGGTCGATCTCTGCGCGCGGCTGCCGCTGGCGCTCAGCGTCGCCGGGGCGCGCGCGGCGGTCGGCCCCGGCCTGTCGCTGGGGGTACTGGCCGCCGAACTGCGGGCGGCCCGGGGCAGCCTGGACGGCCTGGAGTCGGGCGAGGCCGACGTCGACCTGCGCAGCGTCTTCCACAGCTCGTACGCGGCGCTGCCGGAACGGGAGGCCCGGCTGTTCCGGCTGCTGGCCGTCCACCCCGGGCCGGACATCGACGGCGCCGCGGCGGCCGCCCTGCTGGGGACGCAGGCGCCGCCGAGGGCGTCGCTGGCCGCGCTCACCGCGATGCACCTGCTGGTGGAGCAGTCGCCGGGCCGGTACGCCTTCCACGACCTGCTCCGCGCCTACGCACGGGAGTTGACCACCCGCGAGCCGGCGCTCCCGGACGGCGGGGACCAGCGCCGCGCGGCGGCGGCCCGGGTCCTGGACCACTACCTGCGGCTCGCCGTCGCGGCCGACCGGCATCTGCGGCCCTGGCAGCAGTCCGCCGACGTGTCCGGTCCGGCGCTCCCGCTCGCTGCACCCGGCAGCTACCCGCAGGCCATGGCCTGGTTCGAGGCGGAGATCGGCACCCTGCACGCGGTGGTCAGGTTCGCCGCCGAGGAGGGCCACCCCGTCCACGCCTGGCAGCTGGCCTGGGCCTGCGCGGTCTTCCTGCGCCGCACCGGTCGGATCGGACAGCGCGCGGAGGTCCACCGGATCGCCCGTGACGCGGCCGTCCGGCAGCAGGACCGGCCCGCGCAGGCGACCTGCGCCCGGCTGCTGGCCGACGCGCTCGCCCGCTCCGGCCACCGGACCGAGGCCGCTGAGCTGCTGGGCGCCGCCCTGACCGGGTTCCGCGAGCTGGGGGACGACGAGGGCACCCGGCAGGTCCACCTGTCCTGGGTGCGGCTGCACGAGTCGCAGGGCGCGCACCGGGAGGCGCTGCCGCACGCCGAACAGGCGCTGGCCCTCGCGTCGGGCTCGGCCGACCCCTCCGCCGGGCCCGACGGGCTGACCGCGGTGGCGAAACAGCTCGGGGCCCTGGGGCAGCCGGTGGAGTCGCTGGAGCTGAGTCGGCGCGCGCTGAGCGGGTACTCCGCCCTGGGCCACAGCGAGGGCGAGGCGGACATCCTGCTGCACATCGGCGACCTGGAGCGGCTGCTCGGTCGGCCCGGGCCGGCGGCCGACGCCTACGAGCGCTCGATCGCGCTCGACCGCGCCCTCGGCGACACCTACTGGGAGGCCCGCGCCCTGATCGCGCTGGCCGACGTGCCGGACCCGCTGGGCGATCCCGGCCCGGCCCGCGCCCGACGCGAGCAGGGGCTGCTGCTGCTGGACCGGTTGCACCACCCCGACGCGGACCGGCTCCGCGCTGAACGGCGGCGGTCCGCCCCCCAGCAGCGGTGAGCCGGTCGGCTAGGCGTCCCGGTCCCGCTCCGGTGGCGAGTCCTGCCAGCACAGCCCGTACCCGTAGCCGATGCGCATGTCGTGGAACTCCGCCCGTACCTCCCCCTCCCCGTCCGGGAGCAGCACGGCCGAACCGGGGCGGCGGTCGTAGAGCACCGCCGTGGGCACGCCGTCCACCCGCCACACGGCCCGCGGCGGCCGGGCCTGGTCGAAGCGGACGCAGAGCCGGAAGCTGTCGCTGCGCAGCAGCGGCACATGCACGAAGTGCGGGGCCATCGGTTGTCCCGCCGGGAGCCGCAGCCGCAGCGCGTAGCTGTGCCGCTGGCCGGTCCGGAGCGGGGCCGGCAGCACCAGCGACTGGCGGAAGTAGCTCTCGTACGGCTCCTCGTGGCTTTCGAGCCGTCCGCCGTAGAGGAGTTCGACGTCCAGGCCGTGGTCGGCGTCCTCGTCGTCGTGCCGGCGCGGGACGCTGACCGCGGTGTCCAGCTCGCCGAGCAGGTCGGTGGTGGCCACCACGGTCCGGCGCTCCACCGCCTCGGCGGTGTCGAGGTCCAGCCGGAGCAGCGCGCTGGCCTCCTCGACGTACCAGCCCCGGCCTCCGTCCACCGCAGCCGGGGCGACCGGATCGGCCGGGTCGGCCCGGGTGCCCGGCGGGGCCCAGCGGGGCAGCACCTGCCCGGCGAGGTCGGCGGGCGCGTCGCGGTCCAGTGCCTGCCGCAGCAGGATCCACCGGGCGCGCCAGGGGTCGGGGTCCTCGCCGCAGGCCTCGACCACGGCGAGGGTGACCGCGAGCGTCGGCAGGCGACGGCCGGCCAGTGCCTCCTGAAGGGTGCTGGTGGCGTAGCCGCTCCGCACCGCGAGCTGCTGGTAGGTCAGATCGCTGCTGCTGCGCAGGGCCCGCAGCCAGTAGGCGAAGTCCCGGACCGGTGAGCCGCCCCGGTCCAGCGGAGCCTCCGGACGTCCCATGCGGCGACCGCCTCCCGTCTCGCCCGGCTGACAATTCTCCTGCTGGAGCTTGTCACATCCGGTCCGGCGGGGACCGCCGCCCAACCGGGTTTTCCGGAGTTCACCCGGCTTGGCCGGTAAGGCTTGTGAGCCGTCGACCGCCGCTGTTAGACAGGATCCGTCGGCGGGGCCGGGGTCCCGGGGACGGATGCGGGGGGCTCGTTCCCGCCCGGGCCCCGCCGACCGGAACCAGTGCGGACTGTTTGCCGGATCGGCTGGACGCGGCCGGTCGCTCCGCTATTGTGCTACCCCCGGGCAGAGCCGGACGGATCGTCAAGTACGCATCAAAGCAAGGGATTTATGCCGCAGCGGCCGCAGAGGCCGCAGAAGGAGACAGACATGGTCGACCCGATCACCGCGACCGGCCTGGCCGCCGCCGCTCTCGCCGCCAGGGCGGCCCTGGAGTCGGCCGGCGACGAAGCGGGCCGGGCGTCGTGGCACGGGGCGTCGGGCATGCTCGCCCGGATCCAGCGGCGCTTCGCCGGGGACCGGCCCGCGGAGCAGGCACTGGAGGCGGCCCGGCTGGCGCCCGACGACGAAGCGGCGCTCGCCGCGCTCGGCCAGGCCGTGCGCGGATACCTGCTCAGGGACACCGAGTTCGCGCGGGCGATCCACGAGGACCTGGCGGGGGCTCCCGGGATCGCGGCGATGCCCCCGGTCGTGCAGGCGGCATACATCAGGAACCTCCAGGTCAACCAGCAGCCGGTGACGGTGAAGGGCGACCTGAACTTCAACTGACGGGCGCGGCAGTAGCAGTAATCGGGGGAACGGAGAGCGAACGTGGCAAGCGACACCGTCGACGCGCCGGTGGTGGAGGCCGTCGACGGACCGAGCCCTGGTCCGGCGCCGGCGGCACCGCCCCCGCCGCCGGACCAGGACGGGCCGGTCAGCGAGGCGGACGCGCTGCGGCTGCTGACCGGGGACGGTCCCGAGGTCTCCGAGAACGCCACCGCCGACAAGGTCGCCGCCATCGCCGACCTGCTGGCCGAACGGCTCCGCGGCGGCCCGAAGGGCCCGGCGCTGCCCGGGGCCGCCGACGGGCTCAGCATCGGCACGGTGGCGCTGTTCCAGGAGTCGGTCTCCTTCGGCGGCGATCTGAACGCCGGCGGGGGCCCTCGCCGGGTCGCCGGACTCGACGGCCTGGTGGCCGTCGACGAGGCCGAACTGACCGACTACATCGAGTACTTCGTCTCCCCGCCCGGCTACGGCGCCGCCTTCGAGGTGCTCCGCGAGCACCGGCTGGTGGTGCTGGCCGCCGCCCCCGGCAGCGGGCGCGAGGCGGCCGCGGTCAATCTGCTCGCCGAGGCCACCGCGTTGCTGGGTGCGGCCGAACCCGGCGGCCTGCACCGGGTGGTCTCGGCCGACCTCGCCGACGACTGGCAGCCGCCGGTGAAGGGGGCCGGGTTCCTGCTCGCCGCCGAAACCGGCCGGGCCTTCGACATCGACCACTCGTGGCTGGCCCGGACCTCCACCAGGCTGCGCGCCGCCGGAGGCTTCATGGTGGTCACCTCGGGACCGCCCAGGGGGGCGCTGGCGCGCGCGGCGGAGCTGGGCGAGCACGTCTGCACCCGCCTCGGCGCGGTCGACCTGTTCGCCGTGCTGTGCCGCCGGGTGCTGGGGGCCGCGGCGGACGAGGCGGCGGTGGCCGCCCTCCGACGCCGGCTGTCCGACTGCGGCGGCCTGGACGCGCTGCGCGAGCAGCCGTTCGTCCGCACCGCCGTCCGGCTGGCCCGGGTGGTGAACGAGGGCGGCGACCTGGCCGCCGAGGCAGCCGCGGTACGCGACCCGTCCGAGCAGGTCCGGCAGTGGTTCGCGGGCAACCGCGAGCCCGTCGCGCTGAGCTTCGCCCTGGCCGCGGCGGTGCTCGACGGGTGCAGCTACCTCACCGTCTCGGACGGCGCGCTCAGGCTGCTGGCACAGCTCACCCCGGCCGAGCCGCCGCCGGTGGACCTGCGCTTCCACGAGCGGCTCGGCGGCGAGCAGCCCTGGCTGGAGGTCGTCGCCGCCCCGGGCACGGCCGCGACCGTGCGGTTCCGCAGCCCGCTGGTCCCGCCGGCCCTGCTCGGTGACGCCTGGGTCAGGCTCGACGGGATGCGGGGCGGCGTCCTCAACTGGCTCAGGGGCCTGCTCAACCACCCGGACCTGGAGGTCCGGGCCCGCGCCGCGGTGGCGGCCGGCGTGATCGCCTGGCAGGACCCGGGCCACGCCATCCACGGCTACCTCCGGACCTGGTCCGGCAGCGAGTCGTTGTCGGTCCGCCGAGCCGGGGCCACCGCCCTGGCGGTGACCGCGGTGACACCGGCGGTCTCCGGCACGGCGGAGCAGGTGTGGTCCCTGCTCGAAGACTGGTCCGTCGCGCGGGCCTCGGCCTTCGAGCGCCGACTCGCCCGTACCGCGGTGATGGCGGTGGGCGGGACGCTGGGCCGGGCCGCCCCCGGCCGGGCCCTCGCGCTGCTGCGGACCGCCCTGGAGTGGACCGACGACTGGGCCAACCTGCCCACTGTCGCCCGCAGCGCCCTCGATCTGCTCCGGGCCGGCCACGGCCGCGACGTACTGCCCGCGCTGCTGGAGTGGTCGGCCGCACAGGACCTGTCCGAACCGGTGGCCAAGGCACTGTCCGTGTTCCTCTACCTGGCGCACCAGGACGACGACGACGGCGTACCGCTGCTGCTGGCCGAGACGGCGTCCGGGTCGCTGCCGATGTCGGCGACGGAGGAACTGTGGGCCCGCGCGCTGGCCCGCCGACCGGTCCAGGACCAGGCCCTGGTGGTGCTCAGGGAGTGGGTGCAGGCGGCCGACCCGGAGCGGCGTCCGGCCGCCCTCGCGACCCTGCGCACCCTGCTGCTCCGGATCGCCGGACGGCCCGGCAAGCACCGGGAGCGCCTGATCTACCACCTGTCCCAGTGGGAACGCCGACCGGGCCCGGCGCTGCCGGCCGCGCGCGTCCTGCGGCGCGCGCTCGACCTGCCCTCCTGAGCCCCTCCCTTCCCTGACCACCGGCGTGGAGGTAACCCGCGTGCCAGAGCCCACCTTCGACCCGATCCTGCACGAGCAGGACCTCGCCACCATCCGGCTGCTCAGCCCGATACGCCCGCCGGACCTCGGCCGGGCCCTGGTCCTGGTGCGCAGGGACGGCAGTTGCGTCACCGTCGGCCCGGGCGAGGCGGTCCCCGACGCCCGGCTCGGCGGCTACCGCAGGGCCGTCACCGTGGACACCACCGAGCACCGGCTGCAACTGGCGATGCCGCTGATCAGCCGGGACCACACCTTCTCGTTCCGGGCGCAGGTCGTGGTCGCCTGCCGGGTGGCCGACCCGGTGGAGATCCTGGCCCGGGGCATCCGGGACATGGCCGAGGCGCTGCTGGACCCGCTCCGGCTGCACCTGCGACAGGTCACCCGCCGCCACGACATCACGGAGTTCCACGAGGCCGAGGCCGAGCTCAACGCCACCGCCGGCGCCTGGACCGGCGACAAGGCCATCCGCATCGTCGGCGCCCAGGTGGAACTGCTCGTCAACGAGGAGGAGACGGCCACCAGCGGGCCCGCGATCCGCGGCCTCCTGCGGGACCAGCGACTGGCCGGCATCCGCCGGGACGGCACCCTCGGCTGGCTCCGCAACGACGGGTACGAGGGACTGCTCGCCGAGATCCTGAACACCGAGGGCGCCCGCGCTGTCGCCGAGCGGATCGAGGCCGCGGAGGGCGCCGAGCGGACCGAACTCGTCACCGCGCTGCGGCTGGTGCTCGAACGCGGTGACGCGGAACGCGAGCCGTTCGAGATCGCCGAGGCCGAACGGGCCATCCTCGGCCGGTTCCTCGGCGGCAGCTCCTCGCCCTTCGGCGGTACCCGCGCCAGCCGGGTGCTGGGGATCAGCGGCATACTTCCGGCGGGGCCCAGGCCCGACGCCGAGGAGCCGTTCCGGGTCACCTCGCTGCCGCCGGCCGCTCCCACCCGCACCCCGGACCCGGCCGCACCGCCCGAGGACGAGCCGCTGCCCGCCGCGGCCGCCGCCGCGACCGCGCCGCCGACCGCGCCGCCGACCGCGCCGCCGACCGCGCCGCCGACCGCCTCGTCCTCCGCCTCGTCCTCCGCCCGGCCGAAGGACGCCGCACCCGACGCGCCCCGGGTCAGCCGGGTCCAGGGCAGCTTCGGCAGCGGCGGCACCGGGAAGGGCGGCGGCCGATGATGCCGCCCATGCCGCGAGAGGCGCCGCTCGACCTGTGCGCGCCGCCGGACCTGGGCGTACTCGCGGTCCAGGACAACGAATTGCTGGGCTTCACGGTCTGGACCGAGTGCCGCCCCGGCCTCGGCGAGGACGCCGAACCGCTGATGCTGTACCACCGCCCCAGCATGGCCGGGCTGCTCGGCGTCCTGGACGGCTCCGGGGGCTCGGGTTCCGGGAGCGCCTGGACCGACCCGGCGGGGGTCCCGCACAGCGGGGCGTGGGTCGGCTCGCGGCTGGCCAGGCTCGGCGCCGAGTCGTGGTTCGCCACCCAGTTCGAGGGCACCGTGGAATCCCCCCGGTTCACCGGGCCGGACGATCTCGCCGAACAACTGCGCACCGTCCTGCGGATCCTGCCGGATCCCAGCCGCAGCAAGATCCAGGGCGACATGCTGCGCCGGCTCCCGACCACCATGGCCCTGATCCGCTACCACCACCTGCCGCAGGGCCTGTTGTGGGCCCAGTCGCTCTGGGCCGGCGACTCACGCGGCTACTGCCTGCGCCCTGACCAGGGGTTGCAACCGCTGACCCGCGACCACACCGTGGAGACGGACGCACTGGCCCAGCTCACCCAGGACCCCCCGGTGACCAACGTGCTCTGTGCCGACCGGAGGTTCCGGGTCGAGCGCCATCATCTCCGGATGCTGCTTCCGGTCGTGCTGCTCTGCGCCACCGACGGCTTCTTCGGCTATCTGCAGACACCGGCCGACTTCGAGCGGCTGCTGCTGGACACCCTGGCGTCGGCCGACGATCCGCAGCACTGGGGCGAACTGCTGACGGCGCAGGTGAAGGGCTACACGGCAGACGACGCCTCCCTCTCCCTGGTCTGCCTCGGCTACCGGGACTTCGCGCAGCTGCGCGACAGCTTCGCCGTTCGCACCGAGGACGTCCGCCGGCTGCTGGCCGGGCGGCCCGACCCGGGTCGGCAGCAACACCTCGACTGGCGGCAGAGGATGTGGGACCTGTACCGGTCCGGGTACGAAGCGATGATGCCGCCCGTCTCGACCGAAGGGAGCAGGAGATGAAGCAGGGCGACACCGTCGGCGGCTACCAGGTGGTCACCGAGCCGACCAACGCCGGTGGCGGCAAGTGCATGTGGGCCTTCGCCGAGAAGAACGGCAAGCAGTACTTCCTGAAGGAGTTCCTCACCCCGACGCGTCCTCTCCCCGGCGTGGGCAGCGCCGGACGGCGGGTCGCCATGGAGGCCGTCTGCAAGGAGTTCGAGGACCGGCACCGCGGCATCATGGCCCGACTGCGGCCGGACATGCCTGGTGGCGGCCACCTGGTGCTGGCAGAGGCCTTCTTCGGGGAGGGGACCAGCTACTACAAGGTGACCAAGCGGATCGACACCTCCAGCCTGGACCGGCCGCAACGGCTGGAGGTCGGGCAGAAGCGGGTGCTGCTCAAGTCCCTCGCGGTCAGCGTGCGGCTGCTGCACGACATCGGCGTGGTGCACGGCGACCTCAAGCCGGACAACGTCCTGGTGCAGAAGATGGCGGGAAACGCCTTCCACATCGCCAAGTTGATCGACTTCGACGACTCGTACCTGAGCGGGCAGCCGAGCGGCCGGACCGATGTCGCCGGCGACTCCCAGTACGGGGCGCCGGAGTGGCGCCGGTACGTCCAGGGCGACGAGGCCACCGCCCCCGAAGCACTGACCACCGCGGTCGACCTCTTCGCCTTCGGCCTGCTGACGCACTACTACCTGACCGGCGCGCTGCCCAGGCTCAAGCCCGGCTTCGGCGCCGCGGCGGACGCGGTCAACGCCGGGGAGCAACTGGGCCTGGACCGGCGGCTGACCGACCCGATGCGGAAGCTCCTGCGATCCATGCTGATGGCGGACCCGGCCGCCCGGCCGGCGATGAGCGCGGTGCTGGCGGCCCTGGACACTCCGGACATCTGTGCCCTCCGGCACCCTCGCCCGGCCGCCCCCTCGTCACCGGCACCAGCACCAGCACCGTCACCGGCACCAGCGCCAGCTTCCGTTCGCTCGCCCGAGGCGGCCACCGGCCGCTCCGGTGCCGGCACCGGCAAGGCCTCGCGGGTGGAGATGAGCATCTCGACCGCCCGGCTCCCGGCCCCCGCCGCCGCAGCGAAGACACCCGCCGCCCCGGCGAAGGCACCACCCGCCGCCCCGGCGCCGGCCCCGGCGAAAACGCCGGCCGAACCTGCCACCGGACGAACCTCCCGGGTGCGGATCTACCTCGACCGCCCCTGAGCGCGGTCACCGTCACGGACCTCACGATCCACAGGAGTTCAGATGAACCCGCAGAGCGACAACTACCAGGGCAATCTCCAGTACGCGGTCGACCTGGTGATGTGCATCGACGCCACCGCCAGCATGGGACCGGTGCTCGACTCGGTGAAGGAGGGCGCGCTGACCTTCCAGCGCCGACTGGCCGAGGCCATGGGCGCCAAGAGCAAGTCGATCAGCCAGCTCCGGGTCAGGGTCGTCGCCTTCCGCGACTTCGGCCACCGGACCGGCGACGCCCTGGAGACGACCGGGTTCCTCACCCTGCCGGAGCAGTCCGCCACCCTCAGGTCCTTCCTGGACGGGATCAAGGCGGACGGCGGCGGTGACATCCCCGAGTCCGGCCTGGAGGCCCTCGCGGTGGCCCTGGGATCCGACTGGGAGACCGGGCTGGACCGGCGCAGGCACGTGATCGTCGTCTTCACGGACGCACCGGCCCACCCGCTCGGCGGCCCGCACTCGAAGATCACCGGCTATCCGGCGGAGATTCCCCGCAGCATGGACGAGTTGACCGAGCAGTGGGGCTACCAGGGCAGCCAGCAGACGCTGATGGAACAGTCGGCCAAGCGACTGGTCCTGTTCGCGCCCGCCGAGGAGCCCTGGTCCTCGCTCCGGGGGACCTGGTCCTGGGACATGCTGCTGCACTTCCCCTCGCAGGCCGGTGAGGGCCTGGAGGAGTTCGAACTCGACCAGATCATCGACACCATTGCGCAGACCCTGTGAGCCCGATGAGAGGCCTCCCTGTCTCCCCGAGCCGGGGGTGGCTCCGCTGCACCCACGCGGACGTCGAACACGACGCCTCCACCCTGCACGTCCGCTGGGCCAACGGGAACATCCTGCGGATCAGCCTCGACCAGTGCCGCGGGGCCTCCGTCGTCCAGGTCGAGGACGGAACCTGCGAACTCGTCATCACCTTCGCGGCGGCGCGGAACGACTCCGGGTCCTCCTGGAAGGACCACATCACCATCGGCCTCGGCGTGCCCAGGTCGACGAGCCACGACGCCCTGGAGTTCACTGAGTTCCTCAACCGGCAACTGGACCTGCCGGGCATGGCGCAACCCGCCGAGGCCGGGCATTCCGCCCACGGCGCGCAGCCCGCCGCCCAGCCCGTTCCGCCTGCCCGGCCCGCGCATGGCGGCAGCGAAGCGGCCCCCGACCCGGTGGCCCTGCTCCCGACGCCGGAGGAACTCGCGCCGCGCCACGTCGGCCAGGACCGCCACCCAGGACCGGCCGACCGTCCCCAGGAGGTCGCGGCCCCCGGGGACGGCACGGCCGCCGAACCGTGGGCCGATCGGGAAGCCGAACCCCCGGTCTTCGCCCGCGCTCCGCGCGACCAGCCGTGGGTGAACCTGGTCCGGGACCGTGACTGCGCGGACCTCTACGCCGAGGTGCTCGCACTCCTGAGACCGTCCGGCTGAACCCCGATCCCTCGAAGGACCCCTCGAAGGAGGACTGTCCCGTGCTGGCCAAGACCTGGTTGTGTGTCCACTGCACCACCTACAACGAGGCCGGGGCCTCCCGCTGCCTGGTCTGCGGCAAGCAGCGCCGCCAGCCGGTGAAAGCCGCATCGACGCCGTGGAGTTGCGCGGAGTGCGGCACCTCCAACGGCGCCGGCGATCGCTCCTGCCTGGTCTGCGCCAGCCCGCGCCCGAAGCAGCCGGCCCGGGTCCGGGCGGAGCCGGGACCAACGGCCCCGAAAGCACACCCACCCACAGCGACCCCCACCCCCGCCCCCAGAAAGCCGAAGCCGACTCCCGCTCCGCCGAGGCCGACTCCCGCTCCGCCGAGGCCGACTCCCGCTCCGGCGAAGCCGACCCCTGAGCCGCCGAGGCCGACCGGCCCGGGCACCCGCCCCGGGCCGGCCGCCGCACCGACCCCCGCGCCGCTCGCGTCCTCCGCGCCGCCGCCCGGGTGGCGCTGCCTGGCCTGCCTCACCAGCAACGAAGCGACCAGGACCGACTGTGTCGTCTGCCGGGTCAGACGCGGCAGCACCGAGGCCCCCGGACGAGCCGGACCCGGGCTGACCGGATCGTCCTCAGCTGCCCGCGCACCGGGCCCGCACAGCCCGGCTCCCGGCGAGATGTTCTTCGGAACGCCCACCCCCGACCGTCGGTCGTTCACCCCGCCCCCGGAGCCGGTCCGCCCGGCGGCGTCCGGAACGCGCCGCCGCAGGCCGGCCGTCTGGGCGCTGGCGAGCATCGCCGTGCTGGCCGCCGGGGCGGGCGCGATGTCGCTGGTCGAGCACACCGAGTCCGGCAACCGGGCGATCACCACCCCGCCGTCCAGCACGGCCGCCGCCGCGGCCACCTGCCCGGCCCGGATCGCCGGACAGATCCCGCAGGGCGCCGGAGCCCGACTGGTCGCGGCTTTCCTGACGTCCAACAAGGAGATCGTGATCTGCCGGACCGAAGGCGGAAAGCTCTACTACTTCGGGGACTTCACCGACGACCCCAGCTCCTCGATCCTGATCCCCGCCGAGAGCAGCGCCGGAGGCTTCACGGCAGTCAACGGACTGTACCGCTACGTCATCGACGACAGCTACGTGACGATCTTCCACAACGGTGCGCAGATCGGCCGCGAGCACCTGACCGATCAACGGCTCGGCCCCGACTCGTCGGGCTGATCGGGTCGCCCGGCGCCGCCCTCGGGCTCGGGTGCGGGCTCGGGCTCGGGCTCGGGCTCTGTTTCAGCGGGCGGGGCGCCACATGGTGGTGACGACGTGGCCGGTGGCGATGGTGATCGTGTCGCGCGGGGTGAAGCCCACGCTCCGGTACCGGGCGATGTTCGCGGGGTTGGACGATTCCAGGTAGGCGGGCGCACCCTGGGCGTCGATGCGGGCGAGGCTCTCCGCCAGCAGGCCCATGCCGAGTCCCTTGCCGCGGTGGTCGTCGTGGACGCCCAGCAGGGTGAGATAGAAGCACGGCTCGCTGGGGTGCGCCTGCTCCAGTTGGCCGCCGATGGTCAGGATCGCCTCGGCCACCTCGGCGCCCGCGGTCCGCGTCAGCAGCTCCTCCAGGCCGCCTTCCTCCTCCGGGGTGAGCTCGGTGCCGCCCGGCGGGATCCACACGGCCGCGGCCTCCACCTTCGGCGTGACGCGCGTCCAGGGGTAGCGCAGCGCGGAGGTGGCGTACACCCGCCACATGGCCGCCGCCTGCCCGGCCCGCCGCTGTTCATCGGGGAAGGCCGGGCCCCACAGCGGGTCGTGGAAGAAGGCGGTGGTCATCGTGGACACGATGGCGTCGACGTCCGCCGGGGTGGCAGTCCGGGCCGGGACGGAGGGGTAGGTGCTGGTCATCGCCGTACCATAACCTCGCCCGGCCCCCGAACGCTCGACGGATTTCGTTGGTTCAGGTGGCGGCGAGGGCCGGTCGGGCCGGCCTCAGTTGTTCCGGGTGGCGGCTGGCGCGTCCTGCGGCCCTGCGAAGGGTCCCCGGTCGACGAATCGGCGCAGCAGGTGGGCGAAGGCCCGGGCGTCGGCCGGCGGCCAGGAGGCGAGGGAGGCCTCGATGCCGGCGGCCAGCCGTTCCCGGGTGGCCGACACCGTGGTGTGGCCCTCGGCGGTGAGCGCGAGCAGGGTCGCGCGGCCGTCGGCGGGGTCGGGTCGGCGTTCCAGCAGGGCGGCCCGTTCCAGCCGGTCGGCCCGGCGGGTGACCGTGGTGCGGTCCAGCCCGATCTCGCGGCCGAGGTCGGCGGCGCTGCACGGTCCGGTCCTGGCCAGGCCGCTGAGGAGGGGGTAGGTGAGTTCGTCGACCGCCTTTCCCAGGCCCTCGGTGAGCTGGGCGTAGAGGTGGGCGCGGGTGCTCCGCCGCAGCAGCACCCCCAGGGTGTCGGCGATGTCGTGTCCGGTGGTGTTCGTCACCCCTCCAGATTAGCGTGCTCCGCGCACGCTTTTGTTGTACAGTCGGATGCGTGCTTGAAGCACGCATCCCGTCGGCGCCATGGCGGGTGCCTCCCGTGAACCCAAGGAGTCCCGATGGACCACACCACCATCTCCGCCGCCCTCACCGACCTGCTGCTCACCCCGGGGCTCGACCTGGACGAGGCCGCCGACCGGCACTTCGCCCCTGACTACCGCCAGCGCACCGACGGCCGCTGGGACGACCGGGCCGCGTTCCTGGCCCATATCGCCCACCTGCGCACGGTCACGACCGGTGGCTCGGTCCAGGTGCACGACGAACTCGTGGGTGGCGACCGCTACGCCGACCGCCACACGGTGACCGCGACCAAGGTCGACGGGTCCGTGGTCCGGATGGAGGTCTACCTCTTCGCCGAGTTCGCCCCCGACGGGCGCTTTCGCCGGATCGAGGAGACCACCCTCATGCTTGAGGGCGCCGAAGCCGACCGGAACCTCGGCAGCGCCCGCTGACGCCGGACGCCGGCCCGGGGATCTGGGTTACCGTGGTGACGCCGCCGGATGGATCGATGCTTTCAGCGATCCGTGGCAGTTTCACAACGCGCGCCGGGCGCAGGAGCCGATCGGATCCGCGCCCGCGCCTCCCGGAGAATGGAAATGATGTGCACGCATTCATCATCGCCGCTGTGTTCGTCCTCGTCATCGTGGTCGGCGTCCTCGCCCAGGGGCCATGGATCTCGCGCTGGGTGAAAAAGAGGCAGGAACGCAAGCAGAACAACCTGCATTGAGGGCGTCCGGCTTTTCCGGGGTGGCCGGACGGAATTCAGCAATACGAAATTCGGTCATGCAGGTTCGGCAATACCGAATTCAGCAGGACCGACGGATGTGCCGGGCGGCGTCGCGGCGAGGGCGCCCGGTCTACTGCGCGCGTGGTCGCTCCGTGTGCTGCCCCGGGCGCGTCCCGGCCGCCGCGCCTGCCGCCACCGACCATGGTCGCCCGGGTCGCCTGCGACTCCGAACCCGAACCCGACCCCGGACCCCGACCGTGGAGCCGGATGCCATGGTGTCGGCGGTCCGGATCCGGCCGCCTCCCGACGCCGGGCCCCGGGGCGGCGGCCTGTCTGCGGTGGCCTGTCCGCGGGGCCCGTCCGCAGGGCTTGTCCTCTGGCGAACTCGACATGACCCTGCCAGACTTCTCGGCGCACAGTCGTTCCACAGTGTTTGATCCGGCGTCATATTGTGGTCGGGAATGTTGGCTAGAGTCACTGCATGTACATGGCGGACCAGCCGCCTGTGAGCACGGAGGCACCATGTCCTTCGCAACTCGTCCCATCCGCGCCCTGCTTGTCGCCCTCGCCGTGGTGGCCTGCCTGCTGCCGCTGTCGGCCGGTTCGGCGTCGGCCGACGGCACCGGCGGCCTGACCCTGGCCCAGGGCACCTCGGTCGGCATCCACAACACCTATGACGACACGACCCAGTTCCCTTATCTGGCACAGGCGTTGGACACCGGCGCCTCGCTGATCGAACTGGACACCTGGGTGGACCCGTTCACCAACGAGTGGAAGGTCAGCCACAGCAACCCGCTGGGCAACCAGAACAACTGCGTTGACGCCAGCACCCCGGCCGACCTCTACCAGGGCAGCGCCAACAAGGACCTCGGCAGCTGCCTGGACGACATCAGGGTCTGGCTCAGCGCCCACCCGAACAACCCGCCGATCATGATCAAGCTGGAGATGAAGGCGGGCTTCGACGCCACCGACAACCTGGGCCCGGCGCAGCTGGACGCGCTGGTCGCCGCGCACCTCGGCTCGGACGTCTACACCCCGGCCGACCTGCTCGGCAACTACCCCACGCTGGACGCCGCCGCCAAGGCCGACGCCTGGCCGACGCGGGCCGCGCTGGCCGGCAAGGTGATCCTGGAGGCCATCCCGGGCACCTTCGAGCAGGACAACCCCTTCGACCACCTGTGGACCGACACCGAGTACGCCGAGTACCTGGCCGGGCTCCAGGCCGCCGGGAACATCAGCCAGGCGCAGATCTTCCCCTCGGTCCTGGGCGCGGCCTCGGGCGACCCGCGCACCCGCTACTCGGACGCCTCGCTGCGGTCCTGGTTCGTGGTCTTCGACGGTGACGCCAGCGCCTATGTCGACGGCGGCATCGACACGTCCTGGTACGACACCAACCACTACCTGCTGATCATGACGGACGCCGAGAACGTCACCCCGGTGCTGTCGGACACCGCGCCGACCCAGGCCGACGCGCAGGCCCGGGTGGCCGAACTGGCCGCCGACCACGCCTCGTTCGTCTCCTGCGACTGGACCGGCCTGCCCGCGGTGCTGGGCGAGCAGCTGGCCCGGGGATAGTCCCGGGTTCGCCGGTGACCGCCCGGTCCGCGGCAGTACCGCGGACCGGGCGGTCGTCCTTCGGCCCGGAGCCGGGCCCGGAGCCGGGCGGTCCTGGAGAGCCGGTTGATCTACGCGCATTGCCCATGCGCGTAGACCGGCTCCGACCAGCCGCGATGCGGGAGGTCGAGAATTCGCCCTCGGCAGTATTCCCAAGTGACACACGGGGTTCAAAGTGGTCACCCATGATGGGCGTCTGACAACCACTCAAAATCCCGCTCCAGTCCGGTTCCAGGTCTAGGAGGACCGTGTCCAGATCCCGCTCGCGCGCACTGGTGGCAGCGGCAGCAGTCGCCGCCACCGTCGCCGCAGTCGCGCTCGCACCCACCGCGGGCGCCACCACCGCCTCGGCGGACGTCGTCGTCAACGAGGTCTACGGTGGCGGCGGCAACTCCGGTGCGACGCTCACCAA
>Ga0302314_10008086_pt1 | contig 18783 bp, 19 predicted proteins | sample III_Palsa_N2_3_FD_200533 | JGI IMG/M metagenome (GOLD analysis project Ga0302314, IMG submission 200533) | Peat permafrost microbial communities from Stordalen Mire near Abisko, Sweden - III_Palsa_N2_3 | ecosystem: Environmental > Terrestrial > Soil > Palsa > Peat permafrost | place: Sweden...
GGCCCGGGCGCTGGCGCCGAAGATCCGCGTCAACGTGATCTGCCCCGGCTATATCGACACGCCCTGGTTCGAGCGCGGCGTCGGCGCCGAGGCGGCCGAGCGGTTGCGCCATGGCGCGGCCGCTTCGACACCGCTGCAGCTGGCTTCGAAACCGGAGGATATCGCCGGCGCCGCGCTGTTCTTCGCCTCGCCCTCGGCGCGGCACATCACCGGCGAGACGCTGCTGGTCGACGCGGGATCGCACCTCGGCCGGGCCTCGCTGGCGATGCGCTGAGGCGCCGCGGCTTACGCTCGGCTTACGTCGTCGCCACGGCTTTCGCCTAGAATCCTTTCGCCCCATCGGCCTAGGTTCCCCGCCTATCTTGTAGGCAGGCGGGAGGGGTGGTTTTGCCCAACAAAATGGCAATGAACCGTCGCCAGCGCTCAATAATCGCTCTGCCCCGTCGGCGCGTCCGGATGGGTGGAAACTCGGCTGTGCGGAAATGGGGCCGCCGCCTGAGATAGTGCCGGGCGGTCGCAAAGGCCGTCCAGCGGAGCGCCGCGTCGGCAACAGCCGGGCGCCGCAAACATCAAGGGGATATCGATGACCAATCTCAAGCTGCTGCTCTGCGCCGGAACGGCCACGCTCGGCCTCGCCTTCGCTGGCGCGGCGTTCGCTGACGACCAATCCGCTCCGGCGGCCGCGGCGCCTGCCGCCGCGCCGGCCGCCCCGGCGCCGACGCCGATGGCCAATCCGGCCATGGCCGGCCCGATCAACGCCAATCCGCACCCGGCCACCTTCGACGCCGGCCCGCTCGGCTCCATCACCGTCGATGGCGTGCTCAGCGGCGGCGCGATTTTCCAGAACAACCCGTCCTTCGACGCATTCGGCAAGCAGAACGACAGCGCCGCTGTGGGCCTGACCAACGCCGCGCTGATCATCAACGGCGGCGTCGGACCGATTTCGTTCTACGTCCAGGCCGGCCCCTATTCGACGCCCAGCCTCGGCACGCCCTACTATCGGGAATCCACCACCTCGAGTAACGAGTTCGGCTATGTGCCGCAGGGCTTCATCAAGTATTCGCCGAACTCGACCTGGAGCGTCGAGGCCGGCGCTCTGCCGACTCTGATCGGCGACGAGTACACCTACAGCTTCGAGAACATGAACATCCAACGCGGCCTGCTCTGGAACCAGGAGCCGGCGGTCAGCAAGGGCGTTCAGGTCAACTACAGCAGCGGCCCGATCGCCTTCTCCGGCGCCGTGACCGACGGCTATTACTCCGACACCTACACCGCGTTCTCGGGCTTATTCACCTACACCTTCAAGAACACCGATACTCTCGCGTTCGCGGCCGAGGGCAACGCCGGCATCGCCCGAGTCTCGAGCTTCGTCACGGCGCCGCAGCAGAACAACGGCTCGATCTACAACCTGATCTTCACCCACAACATGGGTCCGTGGGTGATCTCGCCCTACCTGCAGTACAGCACCTCGCAGTACATCCCTGGCGTCTCGCTCCAGGGCGACACCTTCGGCGCCGCGGTTCTGGCGAAGTACCAGATCAACCCCGAATGGAGCATCGCCGGCCGCGCCGAGTACATCACCTCGTCGGGCGCCGCGAACCTGCTGGGCTACGGCGACGGCAGCAACGCCTGGTCGCTCACGCTCACGCCAACCTGGCAGAAGGGCATACTGTTCGCGCGGGGCGAGCTTTCCTACACCGGCATCGGCAGCGGCACGCCCGGCCTGGAGTTCGGCAGCCTCGGCGCCGCCGACAATCAGTTCCGGGGCCTGATCGAAGCGGGCGTGGCGTTCTAGACCCAAGTTCTCCCTGACCTTGTCGAGGCGGTCGGCTTTCGCTCGGCCGCCACTTTCTTTTTTTTGGGCCGTTCAGCCGCGGCCGACGTACGGCATCTTGGTCGCCATCACGGTCATGAACTGGACGTTGGCCGAGAGCGGCAGGCCCGCCATGTAGACGACCGCTCGCGCCACGTCGTTCACGTCCATCACCGGCTCCGGAGCGATCTCGCCGCTCGCCTGCGGCACGCCTTGGGCCATCCGGGCGGTCAGCGGCGTTTCGGCGTTGCCGATGTCGATCTGACCGCAGGCGATGTCGAACGCGCGGCCATCGAGCGCGCTCGAACGCGTCATGCCGGTGATCGCGTGCTTGGTCGCGGTGTAGGGCGCCGAGTTCGGCCGTGGCGCATGGGCCGAGATCGAACCGTTGTTGATGATCCGGCCGCCGCGCGGTTCCTGCCGCTTCATCAGCCGGAACGCACCCTGGGTGCAGAGGAAAGCCCCGGTGAGGTTGGTGTCCACCACCCGCCGCCAGTCCTCGATCGTCAGGTCCTCCAACGGCTTCGGCGGCGCGCCCACACCAGCGTTGTTGAACAGCAGATCGAGCCGGCCGAAGCCACTTTCAACCCGGGCGAACAGCGCTTCGACCGCTGCCGGATCGCCGACGTCGGCCTGGACCGCGATCGCGCTCGCCCCCTTCGCCGCCGCTTCGTCGCACACCGCCGACACCCGCTCCAGCCGCCGGCCGCAGAGCGTCAGCGACCAGCCCGCGTCGGCCAGGGCCAGCGCGCAGGCCTTGCCGACGCCACTGCCAGCGCCGGTGATCAGAGCGACCTTTTCCATGGCCCGCGGCCATAGCAGCGCGCATCACTGCTGGCGAGATACGGACTCTAAGGCGCGCATCTTATTGATCCCCAGCCACCCGGCGCGATAACGCCGGCGCCAATTCCGAGGAGACCCCATGGCCGCATCCGCCCAAGCCAAGCGCGACGCTTTCCGCCGCCTGCACCAGCAAGGCTGCTTCTTGCTGCCCAACCCCTGGGACGTCGGTTCGGCCAAGGTGCTGCAGCATCTCGGCTTCAAGGCCCTGGCCACCACCAGCGCCGGCATGGCCTGGGCCATGGGTCGGGCCGACGGGGCGGTAAGCCTAGACGAGGTGCTGCTGCACCTCTCCAGCCTCGCCCACGCCACCGATCTGCCGCTGAACGCCGACTTCGAAAACGGCTTCGCCGACGCCCCGGAGGATATCGCCGCCAATGTCACGCTGGCGGCCGACACCGGCGTCGCCGGCCTCTCGATCGAGGATTTCACTGGCCAGGCCGAGCGCGGCCTCTTCGACTTCGACCTCGCCGTCGCTCGCGTCGCCGCCGCCAGGGCGGCGATCGACCGCAGCGGATCGGGCGTGCTGCTGACCGGCCGCGCCGAAGGGGCCATTCGCGGCGCCCCTGAGTTGCCGGAGATCATCCGGCGCCTGACGGCCTATTCGGCGGCGGGCGCGGACTGCCTCTACGCCCCCGGCCTGCGCGACGAGGCCCAGGTCCGCGCCGTGGTCGAGGCGGTGGCGCCCAAGCCGGTCAACTTCCTCTCCGTCGGCCTGCCGGTGGCCACGGTCGCGGCCTGGGGCGTGCGCCGCATCAGCGTCGGCGGCGGCCTCGCCGGCGTCGCCTTCGGCGGCATGATGGCCGCCGCCAAGGAGATCGCCGAACAGGGCACCTTCACCCTCGCCGCCCAGTCGCCCGGCGGCCGCGGCCTGAACCAGATCTTCTCGGAGAGCTGACAATCCGCCGCCTCCAATCGGTCCTCCGCCACCGCTTCGCGCAGCGAGGCGGTGGCGTGTCGCGGCGCACCTAGTGCGACGTGACGGAAGGGGCGCAAGGCCGCCACAACGACCCCGCTTCCAGTTTTCCTACGCTCACCATTCGCGCAGCGCCCTGCGATGTTTCACGTGAAACCGCGGACCGCCGCAAATTACGGTCCCCCGTCCCGACCGCGCACACGGCGCCGCCCCAGATTTCCTACAGCCTCACGATGTCAAAGACCCAGCGCTGGCGCACCGGGGGTAATCACCCACACCACCGAATCGCGGTCAAGCCGGGCTGATCCGCTCAGCTACGCCCGGCGTAACCGCTTCCCGCCGACCAGCGCCCCCCACCACTGCGCCCGGAATTCCTGCGTGATCGCCACTGCGTCGTAGGCGGGGCTGCGCACCCAGTCTTCGTAGGAGACGCCGAGCGGCTCGACCTCCCGGATGTACTTCTCGAGCAGATAGTCGAGCACGCCGGTCCGCGGCCCATGCACATGGCCGAACTTGAAGAAGTCGAGCTGGCGGATCGCTTGCGAGATCGGCTGCTGCTGGCGGAAGTGCAGGTAGAGCACGCTCATCATGCCCGCCCGGCCCGAGCCGGACTTGCAGTGCATCATCGCCGGATATTCCAGGTCGTCGAACAGCTGCTTGGCGCCCAACACCTGCTCGCGGCTCGGCGCGGCAAGCGCGGTGACGGCGAAGCGCACCTGCTTGACGCCGTATCGGTCGCAGGCCTCCTGCTCCAGCACATGGTGGGCGTCCACCCCAACCCGCAGGTTGACGATGGTGCGCACGCCGTGGTCCCGCCAGGCCTTCACCTGGAACGGCCAGGGCTGGTGGCGCGCGCCAGCTCGCTGGAGAGCCAGTGCGCGTTGGAGCGGCCCAGCCGCACATAGGCGTGATCGTGCCAGAAGTGGCGCCAGTAGGTGGCGAACCGCCCGCGCGGCGTAGACAGATCAAAGGCTGGCACGAGCCCCGCCCCTCAGCTTGGCGGCGTTGCGTTAGGTAGGCTTCGGCGCGCGCGATGCAAAGGGCGCGAAACACGTCCTCTTCACGGCGCCCCATCGACGGCCGACTGGACCTGCTCTGATGATCGGAACCGCCGCTCGGGAAACAGAAGAAATTCGCCTGGCTGTCCGCGACGGAGATGGCCGGCCTCGGCTTCGCCTTTGCCGCCACTGCTGCAGCGGTCAGCCCGCCGAACGCAACTCCGGCGCCGACAAGGCCGCTAAGCGCGCCGGCGCCGGGCGAGGGCTCCATCGGCGCCATTTCATTGACGCTCTACAAGAACAGCGAGTGGAACTTCGCCCTGGATATCCCCGCGAGCTGGAACGCGTTTCCCGCCGATTCGAGGAACAGCCCCTTCGAGGTGATCCGCTTTTTCTCAAGCGAGAATGGCACGTACGGCTTGATCGTCTTTCGCGAACCCTACGACCCTGCGGTCAGCCCCGAACTGAACGTGGAGAAGGTACAACAGGGATTAGCGACGAATGGTTTCTCGAACTTCGTCTCGGGCGAGACCACGATAGGGTCACGTGCGGTGCGGACGCTGGATTTCGACAAGAAGCGGCCCGACGGCAAGACTCGGAGCGTCCGCGAGTATTTTATCATCGATGGAACGCTCAGCTACGTCTTGGGCTTCGGGACGACCGACCGGAACGCCATGTTCGGTGTCTACGATCAGATGGCGAAGAGCTTCACGTTCGGTCAGACATCGGATTAGCTTCCGTTCACCAGGGGTCCGTCGCCCCAGCCGAGCAGTTGCTCACCGAGCCCCCGCCGGGTTAGTCGGCGGGTCTCTGCGCCGTCACCGAAAGTGGGTCAGAAACGGCAGCTTTCTCCGCTTTCCCCGCTCGCTTGCGGCTTACCGGATCAATCGATGGTATCGAGGCCAGAGCCAAAGGAGTCCCCATGCCCATCGCCGAGCGCAATGGCGTCCGTCTTCACTGGGCGCAGCAGGGCGACGGTACGCCGCTGCTGCTGATCATGGGGCATCGGTACAGTTCGGCCATGTGGTATCCGCTGCTGCCCGCGCTGACGGCGCGCCACCGGGTGATCTGGTTCGACAATCGCGGCACGGGCGGCAGCGACAGCTGCACGGGGTTCACCGTGCGCGACATGGCGCTCGACGCGCTGGCGATCATGGACGCGGCCGGCGTCCAACTCGCGCATGTTTTCGGGGTGTCGATGGGCGGCGGCATCGCCCTTGAGCTGGCGATCCACCAGCCGCAGCGGGTGATCTCGCTGCTGCTCGGCTGCACCGCCATGCTGACCGCGGACAAGCCGCGCATGCCGGCGATCGTCCGCACGCTCTACTACTTGCCGCCTTGGGCCTTGCGCCTCATCCTGCCCAAGCCCGGCGCCGGGCAAGGCTACGGCAGCGCCGCGCCGGCGCAGGCCATCGCCGCCGATCAGGCCATGCTGGCGAAGGACAGGTCCGTGGTCCGCGGCGTCGTCGCCCAGGCCGCCGCCATCGCCGGCTACAGCGTAACGGCCGAAGCTGTCGCGGCGCTGACCATGCCATCGCTGGTGATGCACGGCGACGAGGACAGCGCCGTCCCCTTCGCCTGGGGCGTCGAACTGGCCGAGACCTTGCCCGACAGCCGCTTCGTCAAGTTCGCCGGCTGCGGCCACAACTTCATCGTCGCGGCCCGAGAGCAGGCGGATAGCGCGGTGCTGGAGTTCATCGAGACCGCGGACCGCTCGACTGAATCGCGATCAGGCGGGCGATCCGGCGTGGATCTCTCGTCGCAGCCGTTCTTGACAGAGTAGGCGCTGATGCCCCGACGGCTGAAGGTGTTCCAGGCGCGTCTCGGCTTCTACGATACCGTCGTGGCCGCGCCGAGCCAGGCCGCGGCCTTACGCGCCTGGGGCATTCACCAGAACCTGTTCGCCGACGGCGAGGCCCGCGTCTGCGAGGACGCCAAGGCGATCGAGGCGGCGCTGACCCATCCGGAAACGCCGCTGCGGCGACCGGCCGGCTCGGCGCAAGCGTTCGGGCTCGAGCCCGGCCTCCCCGCCCTCCCGAAGGCGCCCAAGGGAGCGCCCAGGCGCGGCCCAAAGTCCCGGCCCAGCGACAAGCCGAAGCCAAAAGCCGACCGTTCGGCGCTGAGCGCGGCCGAGACGGCGCTTCGCAAGCTCGATGCCGAGCGAAAGCACGAAGAAGCAGACTTCAAACGGCGCCGGGACGACCTCGATGCGGCGCGCGAGGCGGCGCAGACCGCCTACCACGATGACCGCAAGGCGGCTGCGTCGGCGGTTGTCCAGGCCCGCAAGGCCTATCGGAAGGCTGGCGGGTCGGATTGAAGATCGCGACCTTCAACATCAACAACGTCAACAAGCGGCTCGCCAATCTGCTGGCCTGGCTGGCGGCCGAGCAGCCGGACGTCGTCTGCCTGCAGGAGTTGAAGGCCGCCGACACCGCCTTCCCGATCGCCGCGATCGAGGCGGCCGGCTACGGCGCGGTCTGGCGCGGCGAGCGCACCTGGAACGGCGTCGCGATCCTCGCCCTCGGCGCGACCCCGGTCCTGACGCGTGAGACCCTCCCTGGAGACTCGGCCGATACACAGGCTCGCTACGTCGAAGCGGCGGTGCGCGGCGTGCTGATCGCTTCGATCTACCTGCCCAACGGCAATCCGCAGCCAGGGCCGAAGTTCGCGTACAAGCTGGCCTGGTTCGAGCGGCTGATCGCCCACGCCGGCGAGTTGCTGGGCGCCGGCGTGCCGGTGGTGCTGGCCGGCGACTACAACGTTGTGCCGACCGAAGCCGACATCTACCCGGGTCATCACGAACAGGCCAACGCCCTGCTGCAGCCCGAAACCCGTGCCGCCTACCAGCGGCTGCTGGACCAAGGATGGACCGACGCGCTCCGAAGCGTGCAGCCAAACGGCCCGCTCTGGACGTTCTGGGGCTACCTTCGCCACCGCTGGCCGAACGACAAGGGCATGCGCCTCGACCACCTGCTGCTGAGCCCGGACCTGGCCCCGCGGCTGCGCGACGCCGGGGTCGCCAGATCGTTCAGGGGCGAGGACGGCGCCAGCGATCACGCGCCGACGTGGATCGAGCTGGACCACGGCGCTGAACCCGCGAGAACCCGGACACGGCACCGACCATCGCCAGGATAGTCGTTCTTCCAGAGCCTCGCGCGGGCGCTACCCCGCCTGACGCTCCGGCGAAGTGTTCAGCGGCGGGTGGGTTGCGGCGACGATGTCGGCCAGTTCGAGCTGGCGCACGCGTTCGGAGATATTCAACCGGGTGTAGAGCTCGCTCACCTGGAAGCGCTGCTGGGCCTCCCCCCAGCGCTCGCGGGCGTCCTTCAGCAGGTTCTGCACTTCGCCAGCGTAGATCAACTCGCACTTTTCGCCGGTGAAGCGGCAATAGAGGAAGTTGCCGCCCATGGGCGACAGCGGGCGGCCGTCCTTGTGCCGCATGAAACGGTAGGTGACGCCCGACGCCCCGGTCACGTCGAAATAGTCTTTCACGCCAGCCTCCACCCATCCCCGCTACGCGCCCGATCGTGCCCCGGCAAGCCGGGCGCGAACGGGGCGGGTTTTCGACCTAACCAAGGCAAACCGTTAACGCCGCTCAAGCACGTCGTCCCCCCAGCCCTTTTTGAGGATCGCCTTTGTTAAGGACTGGATGCGCCTAATTACGCCGCTTCATCGGAAGACGCGACAGCGCCATGCGGGCCCTTGCCAAAGTCGCCGGCTTTCAAAGCCTGCGCAGCATCACAGCCAGATCGTCCTCGGCGCGGGTGCTGGACCTGCACGCCCTGGCGCAGGACATGAGCGACGACCCCGATCACGCCCAGCGGCCGATGTTCGCGCACCCGGTGCTGAACCGCACCATCATCGTCAAGCATCACCCCCGCGCCGGCGAATTCGAGACCGGCTCGGAGCACGGGGCCATCGTCACCAAGGTGATCTTCCCGTTCGATCCCGGCGATCTCGACCTCGGCGGCCAGTTCCTGCTGGTGGACGATCCTGACCTGACCGGCCAGCTGGAGCGCCATCTCGACTGGCGCGGGGTCGACATGGCGCACGACGTGATGACGCTGCGCCTGATCGACCGCCTGCCGACGCTCGACCCGTTTCTGCTGCACGAGGCGGCCGTGGCGAATCGGCTCGACGTCGCGCCGTGCTATTTCCGCCTCAGCGCCGCCGACAAGACCGAGATGCGCGACTTTGTCGCCCGCCAGGTGGAGACGCTGATCGGGCTCTGCTTCGCCGGCGCCAACGTCTCGGGCAGCCAGGCGGCGCGGCTCTCGGAGCTGATCCTGGCTGAGGGCGACAGCCCCGAACTCGCGCCGCTGCGGCGGGCGCTGCGCATGGAATCGGTGGAGTTCGCCCAGGCGATGTTCTGCTGGAAGGCGGTGCTCTACTACCGCTGGCGCAGCCGCGTGCTGGGGCCCGAGGTCAAGGCGACGCGGCGTTCGATCAAGTCGGTGGAGCTGTCGCGCTTCGACGCCGATCAGGCGAGATTCGTCCGCGCCGCGATCGGCCAGCTCGAAGACCTGATCGTCGATTGCGAGCGCCACATCGCCGAGATGTTCCGCAGCTACGACGAGGTGTTCGAGACCTTGACCGCGCAGCGCACGCCCGAGCCGTTCCGCCGCTTCCTGGTCGATGGCCCGCGCCTGTTCGCCCGCCTCGGCGAGCGCATGGGCCGGCTGGAGCAGCTGACCAGCTACTGGGCCCACCAGTTCCCCGGCCTGCGCACCCGCCAGCTGTCGCCGGAAACCATCTACGACGGTCTGCGCAACCTGCTGGGCGCGCTCTCGCTCGGCACGCCGCTGACCGAGCTGGAGGAGACCGGGACCGAGCGGGTCTGGGCGGCCGACGACATCGAGGTCTGGTCGGAGTCGAAGCGCGTGGGCGGCAATCGGCGCGCGCGCTGAGCGGCGTCCCTCTCCCTTGAGGGCAGGGTGGCCGAGCGAAGCGAAGTCGGGTGGGGGTCTTCTCCGCAACCCGGAAGTCGCCGGCAGCCCCCTTACCCCGGTCCCTCCCCTCAGGTGGCCCTCAAGTTGGGGAGTAACTCTACCCGAACAGCTCCGCCTGCGCCGCCGCCGGCGCGCCTTCGATCGCCAGCAGCCTCAGCTTGGTGCGCGCGCCGCCGCGCGCCGAGAAGCCGCCGAGCTTGCCGCCGGCCGCCGTCACCCGATGGCACGGCACCACGATCGGCCAGGGGTTCTGGCCCAGCGCCGCGCCGACATCCCGCGCCAGCAGCTTGTCCCCCAGCCGGACCGCGATCTCGCCATAGGTCAGAGTCTCGCCAGGCGGTATCCGCCGCGCGATCTCATAGACCTTGGCGTTGAACGCCGGCACGCGAGCCAGATCGAGCGGCGCGCCGGTGAGATCGGCCTTCTCGCCGCGCATCAGGGCGCGGATGGCCTCGACCACAGGCGCCAGGTCTTCGGTGGGCCCGGCTTCGACGGCGTCGGCGAAGCGCCGCAGGAGGCTGCGCCGCGCGATCCCCGGCTCGCGCTCGGGCAGATGAACCCCGACCAGCCCATGCTCGCCCCAAGCCAGCCCGGCCCAACCGATCGCGGTCTCGAACAGCGTGTACTTCGTCATAAGCACAATATAGCGCGCCGACGGCGCGGTGCTGGCGGTTTTCGGACGTCGCCCGCCGGCGTTTCCCTGCCCGGATGGCCGCTGACCGTGGTGCGGGCGGCCGGGGTCGAACCGGCACGGGGGTTGCCCCCCTACGGATTTTAAGTCCGTTGCGTCTACCAATTCCGCCACGCCCGCAGCGGCGTTAAGCCCTTATAGAGTCGGCAAAATAGCGTCCAGCGGCTGAAGTCGGAGGAACGTCGCCCAACTAAAGCGACTTAGAGCACGATAGGATCAGGCGAAATCGCCTAATCCCTGAATCGTGCTCGCAAATCAAAAGTTTAGAGCCTGATTCAGGGCTCAAGATGAGCCCATCAGGCTCTAGGCGTCGGCGGCGATCACGGCGGGCCGGCGGCGGCCCGGTCGAGGAACCATACCAGATCGCCGACCGGCCGGACTCTGGCGGCGGGAACCTGACTGTCGCCGCCCCGGATCGCGCCCACGACGGGCGCCTTGTCCTTGCCGACGACGAGGAAGGCGACCTGCCGACTGCTCTCGATGACCGGGTAGGTGGTCGTGATGCGCACCTCGGGCCGCCCGTGGGACACAGCGGCGACCCAGCGCCGGCGCTCCGCGAGCACGGCTTCGCCCGGCAGCAGCGAAGCGGTATGCCCGTCGGGCCCGAGCCCGAGCAGGGTGATATCGAACAGCGGCCGCGCCGGGTCCAGCACCGCCGCGCCGTAGGCCTTCCGCAGGGTCCGCTCGTAGCGAGCGGCGGCCGAATCGGGATCGCCGTCCGTCGGTATTGGATTGATGTTCTCCGGCGGGATCGGCGCCTTGGCCAGCAACGCCTCGCGCGTCATCCGGAAGTTGCTGTCCGGATTATCGTAAGGAACGAAGCGCTCGTCGCCCCAATACCAATGGACCCGCTCCCAGGGAAAACGCCCGATGAACGGGTCCGACGCCAGCAGCTCGTAGAGCGCCTTGGGCGTCGAGCCGCCGGAGAGCGACACGCGGAAGGCGCCGGGCGCGTCCAGCGCCAGGGCCGTCATCCACTCGGCGACATGGCGCGCCACCGACGGCGGATCCGCAAGCACCTCGACGTGGCCGATCATCTTGCTCATCGCGTCGTTTCAATCCGCCGAGCCGAGAACGAAGCGCTCCATCGCCTTGGCGAAGCCCTCGTCGTTGTAGGAATCGGTGGTCGCGCTGGCCTTGGCCTTCACCTCGTCGGAGGCGTTGCCCATGGCGATGCTGAAGCCGGACGGCTTGAACATCAGCACGTCGTTCGGCTGGTCGCCGATGGTGGCGATCTCCCGGGTCGGCACATGCAGGTGGGCCGCGAGATAGGCGACCACGGCGCCTTTGTTGGCGTCCTTGTGGGTGATGTCGAGGTAGTAGGGCTGCGAGCGGGCGGCCGTCGCGCGATCACCAAACGCGGCCTGAGCGTCGGCTTCACACTGCTTGACCTTGTCGAGGTCGTCGCTCACGCCGACGATCTTGGCGGCGCTGCTCAAGTCGTCCTTGGCGAAGTCGGAAACGACTTTCGCGTCGAACTTGACGGTCCAGGCCTCGCGCTCGACGTGCGGCGCGTTCGCCTTGGTGATCAGCCAGTCGTTGCCCCGGTAGACCCAGGCGTCGAGATCATGCCCGCGGATGAGCTCGATCGCCTTGGCGGCGACGTCGGCCGGCAGGGTCTTCTGCTCGATAATTGAGAGGTCGCGCTTGACGAACAGGCCGCCGTTGAAGCCGGCGATCGGCGTGCTCAACTGCAGCGGATCGAACAGCATCGCCATGCCCCGCGGCGGCCGCCCGCTGGTGATGGCGAAGTGGATGCCGGCCTCGCCCAGGCGGCGAACCGCGGCTTGCGCCCGCGCCGTCAGCACCTTGTCCTCGGTGACGAGGGTGCCGTCCACATCGGCCAGAACCAGCGAAATCTTGCGTGTCGGCGACATGGAGAACTCCGCGAGGGTCAGCCGAGCGGCCGCCAGGCTCGCCCATCGCGGGCGAGCAGGGCGTCTGACGCGGCCGGGCCGGGCCTGCCGGCGGCATAGTTCGGGAAATCGGTCGGCCGGACGCTCGCCCAGGCATCCACGATCGGCTGCACCGCCTGCCACCCGGCCTCGACCATGTCGGCGCGCTGGAACAGGGTCGCATCGCCGATCATGCAGTCGTAGAGCAGGGTTTCATACCCAGTGCTGGGCGCCATGTTGAAGAAGCGCTTGTAGGCGAAATCCATCGAGACGGGGCACAGGCTCATGGTCAAACCTGGGCGCTTGGCCGCGAATTCGAGCGCGATGCCCTCGTCCGGCTGTACCCGCAGGATCAGCCAATTGGGGTTCATCCGCTCCACATCCGTGCCCCTGAACAGTTGATACGGCGCCTGATGGAAGCGGATCGCGATCTCGGTGCGCCGGCTTGGCAGGTATTTCCCGGTGCGCAGGTAGAACGGCACGCCGGCCCAGCGCCAGTTGTCGATGTTCAGCTTCCAGCCGACGTAGGTCTCGGTAACCGAGTCCGGGGCCACGTCGGGTTCTTGGCGATAGGCGTTGGCCCGGCGGCCCAGGACGGCGCCGGCGCCATACTGGCCGCGGACGGCGTCCCTCAACGCGTCCTCAGACGTCAGCGGCCTAATCGACTGGATCACCTCGGCCTTCCTGGCCCGGATGGCGTCGGCGTCGAAGGAGATCGGCGGCTCCATCGCGGTCATCGCCAGCAGCTGGAACATGTGGTTCGGGACCATGTCGCGAAGCGCACCGGTCCTCTCGTAGAACGCGCCCCGCCGCTCGACGCCGACGGTCTCCGCGGCCGTGATCTGGACATGGTCGATATGCGAGCGGTTCCAGATCGGCTCGAACAGACCGTTGGCGAAGCGCAGCGCCATGATGTTCTGAACCGTCTCCTTGCCGAGGAAATGGTCGATCCGGTAGATTTGGCGCTCCTGCAGGGTCTTCAGGATTTCGGTGTTGAGCGCCTTAGCCGAGGCCAGGTCGTGGCCGAACGGCTTTTCGATCACCACGCGGCGCCAATGACCTTCCGGTTCCTTGGTGAGGCCGGCGGCGCCGAGGCCGGCGACCACGGCGCTGAAGAACCGGTCGGCGACGGCGAGATAGAACAGGTGATCGCCCGCACCGGACGCCTTCGCGTCTCTCGCCGCGAGGTTCTCGCACAGTCGCCGATAGAGCCCGGGATCGTTGAGGTCGCCCTGGAGGTAGCTCATCCGGGAGGTCAGCCAGCGCCAGGCGGTCTGGTCGATGTGATCGGCCTCGAACTCGCCCCCACCCGCGGTGACGAACTGGTTCATCGTCGCGGTCAGGCCGGCGCGCCAGTCCTCGGCGGTCTTGGCGGCGAGATCGACGCCGACGAGCTGGAAACCCTCGGCCAACTGACCGGCAAGCGCCAGGGTGTAGAGCGCCGGGATCACCAGGCGCTTGGTCAGGTCGCCCGCGGCCCCGAAGATGACCATGGTGCACGGCGGCGCCACACGCGCGTTTTCCGCCTGGGTTGGGCTCTCGACGCTGGCCGGCGGTTCTTGTCCTGCCTGATCGGTCCGGTTCATTGCGCCGCGCCGTCGCCGCCTTTCAGGCGGCGATAGCGCTTGATCAGCGCGTTGGTGGAGCTGTCGTGCGCCAGCGCGGGTTCCCCCTCGGCCTTCAGCTCGGGGATGATCTTCACGGCCAGCACCTTGCCCAGTTCGACGCCCCATTGGTCGAAGGAATCGATCCCCCAGATCACGCCCTGCACAAAGACGTTGTGCTCGTAGAGCGCCACCAGCTTGCCGAGCGCGGCCGGGGTCAGCTCCTCCAGCAAGAGGGTGTTGGACGGCCGGTTGCCTTCGAACACCCGGTGCGGAACCAGCCAGTCGGGCGTGCCCTCGGCCTTCACCTGCTCGGCGGTCTTGCCGAACGCCAGCGCCTCTGTCTGGGCGAAGACGTTGGCCAGCAGGATGTCGTGGTGGTCGCCGAGCGGGTTCAGCGTCCTGGCGAAGGCGATGAAGTCGGCCGGGATCAGCCGCGTGCCCTGGTGGATCAGCTGGTAGAACGAGTGCTGTCCGTTGGTGCCCGGCTCGCCCCAGTAGATCGGCCCGGTGTCGTAGTCGACGCGGGCGCCGTCGAGCGTCACATGCTTGCCGTTGCTCTCCATGGTCAGCTGCTGGAGGTAGGCGGGGAAGCGCTTGAGGTACTGCTCGTAGGGCAGCACGGCCACCGTCTGGGCGCCGAAGAAGTCGTTGTACCAGAGCGACAACAGCCCCATCAGCACTGGCAGGTTCTGCGCGAACGGCGCGGTGCGGAAGTGCTGGTCGATCTCGTGGAAGCCGGCCAGCATCTCGCCGAAGCCGTCCGGGCCGACGGCGATCATGGTGGAAAGGCCGATGGCGGAATCCATCGAATAGCGGCCGCCGACCCAGTCCCAGAAGCCGAACATGTTGGCGGTGTCGATGCCGAACTTGGTCACCTCGCCGGCATTGGTCGAGACGGCGACGAAGTGCTTGGCGATCGCGCGCTCGTCCTTCAGCCCCGCCAACAGCCAGTCCCGCGCCGTGTGGGCGTTAGTCATGGTCTCCAGGGTGGTGAAGGTCTTGGAAGAGACGATGAACAGCGTCTGCGCCGGATCGAGGCCCAGCACCGCTTCGGCGAAGTCCGTGCCATCGACGTTGGAGACGAAGCGGAAGGTCAGTTCGCGGGCGCTGTAGTGGCGTAGCGCCTCGTAGGCCATCACCGGGCCGAGGTCGGAGCCGCCGATACCGATGTTGATCACGTTGCGGATCGGCTGACCGGTTTGGCCCTTCCAACTGCCGTCGCGGATCTTCGTGGCGAAGGCGGCCATCCGGTCCAGCACCTCGTGCACGTCCGGCACGACGTTGCGGCCCTCGTGCAGGATCACCGCGCCGCGGGGCGCCCGCAACGCCACGTGCAGCACCGCGCGCTGCTCGGAGACATTGATCGCCTCGCCGCCGAACATGGCGTCGATCCGGCCGCGCAGGTCGGACTGCTCGGCCAGTTGCAGCAGCAGCGCCACCGTCTCGTCGGTGATCCGGTTTTTGGAATAGTCGAGATAGAGGCCGGCCGCCTCGGCGGTCAGCCGCTCGCCGCGCTTTGGATCGTCCGCGAACATCTGCCGCAAGCTGGTCGCGCTCACCTGTTGCTGGTGCGCCTCAAGCGCGGCCCAGGCGGGACGTTGGCGTAGCGGTGCGCTCATTTGTCCTGTCCTGACCTAATGCTCGAAGTGGCGTGGCTGCGTGCTGGCGCCGCAGACATTACACGCCCTGGACCACGCAAACGAAACCCAGTCGCCTGAGTTCCCTGACGCCAGCCCCTGCGGGCATTCGGCTGGGGACTAAGCTCCGCCGGTGGGCTCGCTACTTGCCGGGCGCGGGCGCGGCGGCGCCTCCGAGTTCCTTCTGCAGCGTGTTACTGAGGTCCTGGATGCTCTGGCCGGCGCCAGTGACCAAGGCGTTGCAGGTCTGGGCCTGCGACTTGATGTCGTTTGCGCTCATCTTCCGCGCCTCGGCGATCACTTGAGGCGCGACATTGGCGCTCGCGCCGCGGCCCTCGAGCCGGCCCCAGAAGTAAAGCAAGGAAGCGAAGCCGATCGCCTTCATCTGCGGGTCTTCGCTCTGGGCCAGGGCGCCGGAGACGATCACGCAACGGACGTCGGTGGTGGTGAGGTCGGAGGTCTGGGCGCTGGCGGCGGCAGGCAGGGCGCCGAGCGCGAGGGCGGCGGCGAGGATGAGCGCGGGGCGCATGGGGTGTTCCTTAGACTGAGACGAAGTCAGGCATCGACGCGGGCGATGGACTTCGCGCCGATGTCGCCCAGCGCCTCCATCAGGTCTTCGACGGTCTTCTCCACCAACTCGGCGTCGCGGCCGCGCACCACCAGGTTGGAGCCGTAGCCCGTCGGGCCGAAGAACGGATAGCTGCCGATCGAGAGGTCGGGGTGGGCCTTGGCCAGGTTGGCCAGCGGCTCGGCGATCACGCCTTCGCCCGCGCCTTCCACCCGCACGGTCTTCGAGATCACCACCGCGCCGGTGCGCAGGCGGGGGATCACGTCGTCCATCATGCTGCGCATCACCGCCGGCACGCCGGCCAGCACGAACACGTTCTCGATCTGGAAGCCGGGCGGGCCCTGCACGCCGTTCTTCACCAGCGAGCCGCCTTCCGGCACCCGCGCCATCCGCCGCCGCGCGGCGTTCAGCTCGCCCTGCCAGCGCGAGCGCATCATCTCGATGATCTCGGGGTGTTCGTAGAGCTTCACGCCGAACGCCTCGGCGACGCAGTCGGCGGTGATGTCGTCGTGGGTGGGGCCGATGCCGCCGGTGGTGATGACGTAGTCGTACTTGGTGCGCAGGGCATTCAGCGCCGCGATGATCTCTTCCTTGATGTCCGGCGCCACCCGCGCCTCGGCCAGATCGACGCCGTAGGTGGCCAGGTATTTGGCGATGAAGTTGAGGTTGGTGTCCTGGGTGCGGCCCGAGAGGATCTCGTCGCCGATGACCAGCACGGCGGCGGTGACGCGGTCTGTCATCGTTGTCCTCTGGACGCTGCGAGCCTGCGACGGCATAGGCCGACGATGCTTCTGCCGCAACCGATGGCGCACGGGCGCCTGGTCTCCCGCTACAAGCGGTTCTTCGCCGACGTGGTGCTGGACGACGGCACCGCGCTCACCGCTCACTGCCCGAATCCCGGCGCGATGCTGGGGCTGAACACGCCGGGGCTAGGGGTCTGGCTGTCGCGGTCGGACGCGCCGAAGCGCAAGCTGGCCTGGACGCTGGAACTGGTCGAGGACGGCGGGGGCCTCGCTGGGGTCAACACCATGAACCCGAACAAGCTGGTCGCCGAAGCGCTCGCGGCGGGGACGATCGCCGAACTGGCCGGGTACGACGTGCATCGCCGCGAGGTGAAGTTCGGAGCGGCGAGCCGGGTCGACTTCCTGCTCGAACACCCCGGCCGGTCGTCCTGCTATCTCGAGGTGAAGAACTGCCATTTGCGGCGCGGCGGGACGCTGGCGGAGTTCCCCGACTGCGTGGCGGCGCGCTCGACCAAACACCTGCGCGAGCTGACGGCGATGGTGGCGCTGGGCTTCCGCGCCGCAGCCCTGATCGCGGTCCAGCGCACCGACTGCGACGCCTTCAGCGCCTGCGCCGACCTCGACCCGGCCTTCGCCGCCGGATTGGAAGCTGCGGCCGACGCGGGGGTGGAAGTGCTGGTCTATCGGTGCGCGATGACGCCGGCCGCGGTGACGATCGAAGGGCGGATACCGTGGGTGCGGCTGGCATTACCGAGTAGAGCGTGACCCCAGCATGATATCCAAGTCGTACGGTTCTGTCCGGTCGCTCAAGAGCGGAAATAGCCGTTCGCTCAACTCGACTCCATGGACGCGATGCAGCCAGTCGGCAAATCCGCGCACTTTGACGGGGTGCCCTAGGTAGGCCTCCACGTTGTGGTCAACGATCTTGTTCACCTCGATTGAAGCCACGAGGCCGGTCACGCTCGATGGCAGGCGTTTTGCGTACTCGAAGGCCCGATCCAGCCATTCGCGCACTTGCGCGACATCTTCGTCGGAAGGCGATATGGCTGACCAAGGCCGGGGTCGGAGGCCCGCGACGTTGGCGACATGAAGGCCAAGCGCCGGACTTTCGAACTCCGGCGCAAGGCCTGTTCGCGCAAGGCGCCCACGCCACTCAAGTTCAAACGGTTCAACGTGCACCCCAAAGAAGATCTCCGGCGCTATTTCCGCAAAGGTGACCCGCCGAAAGAAGATTTGAACACTTGGCGACACTTCGCCGCCAAGGCTGAACGCCTGACCTTCCATCGGACAGCGCAACGGCCTGAACCCCGCGCGTTCCGCCGACTGTTCGGCGAGCGCGGCCCACTCAAACGTTTCCCTATTCCGGCTCATATGTAATTGTCACGTTCGCCAAGCCGGTCTCCAGTACGATCTTCGTCCCGAAGCGATAACCTCGTATCGGTGTTAGAAGTATCCCACCGTTGTCGCCAATAATTGCATCTTTCGCTTGCTGCAGCGGTGAATATCGCCCGCCGTTCACCTTCACCTCGATAAACCCGTCGTACGCCGTTACATTTCCGGCCGTACCCGCCGGAACGTGAACCATCACGTCTTCAACTCTTAGACCGAGTGGCGTCCGAACGTACACCTGTCTACCCAGAAGGGTCCAACCTTTAGCTTCAACGGCAGCTTCGATGAGAGCCTCGCCCTTCGGTCCTAGTTCGCGCCATTTGGAGATGGAATCGGCGACCTCGAGTTCATCGCCTAGCGCCCTGACCGCATGACCGAAGGGACCGGTAGGTGGCGGCAGCGCCGCGCCGATGATCGCCGATGGGAGTTCAACGGTGAACTGCTTTGGAGCATGACCGTCACTTGTCCTTTCTTGAGGTGCTCCGAGCGGATTAGCATGCGACGTGGCGTCGGAAGACGTTGCGGCGGTCGTCCATTCTCCACTGGTGGGGCCACTACCGGCGGGCACGCGCGGCTGATCTGGACTGTATTTCGATACTCGCTCATCAGGTGACATCTTGAGATCGAGCGCCCGCATGAGGGCCTCGGTGTCGACCCCCGCCTGCAACAAGCTGTCGGCCAGGAACAGGCGATGAGCGTCAGCGTTCGGCCGCATCAGGCGGCTGAGGCCGCTAAGC
>Ga0302314_10008088_pt1 | contig 18781 bp, 16 predicted proteins | sample III_Palsa_N2_3_FD_200533 | JGI IMG/M metagenome (GOLD analysis project Ga0302314, IMG submission 200533) | Peat permafrost microbial communities from Stordalen Mire near Abisko, Sweden - III_Palsa_N2_3 | ecosystem: Environmental > Terrestrial > Soil > Palsa > Peat permafrost | place: Sweden...
GCGGAGCGACCGGGGCGTCTTCATTGATGATCGCGGACATCGTGGTGATCGCCCCGCCGCGCTGCTCGTACGGCCCGCGTCCTTCCACCGCCGCGTAGATGGTCGCGCCCAGCGACCACAGGTCAGATCCGGGGGTGGCGTCGCCGCCGCGGATGCGCTCGGGAGCGGTGAACCCGGGGGAGCCCATCACCATGCCGGTCTGCGTCAGCCGGGGATCGCCCTCGAACTGGGCGATGCCAAAGTCGGTCAGCACCGCCCGCTCGTCCCAGACGTCCGCGGTCCTGCTGGCCGAGATCAGCACGTTGCTCGGCTTCACGTCCCGGTGCAGCACGCCAGCCGCGTGCGCGGCGGCCAGAGCGGACAGCAACTGCTGGCCGATCCGGCCGGCCCGGGCCGCGGGCAGCCGCCCGTCCGCGGTGAGCACCTGGTCGAGCGACTGGGACGGGACGAGTTCCATCACGATCCACGGCCGGGTGTCTTCCTCGACCACGTCGTAGATGGTGACCACCCCGCGGTGCGACAGCCGGGCAGCGGTGCGCGCCTCGCGCAGCGTGCGCTGGTACGCGTTGTGCCGCTCGTCCGCGCCGATCAACGCCGAGATGACGACCTCTTTGATCGCGACTTCGCGGTCAAGGAGTTGGTCACGCGCCCGCCACACCACGCCCATGGCCCCCCGGCCGATGGGGTGCTGCAGGTTGTAACGCCCGGCGATGACCCGTCCTGTCATAGGGGGCATAGCCGGACCATACCAGCGTTTAGGGGTGGCTGCCGATTGACAGCAGAGGCCCGGCGGCCTCGGCGAAGAAATCGTTGCCCTTGTCGTCGACGATGATGAAAGCGGGGAAGTCCCTGACCTCGATCCGCCACACCGCCTCCATCCCCAGTTCCGGGTATTCCAGCACTTCAACCTTGGTAATGCAGTCCTGCGCGAGCCGGGCGGCGGCGCCGCCGATCGAGCCGAGGTAGAAGCCGCCGTGCCGCTTGCACGCCTCCGTCACGGCCGCCGACCGGTTCCCCTTGGCCAGCATAACCAACGACCCGCCGGCCGCCTGGAATCGTTCCACATAGGAGTCCATTCGCCCGGCGGTAGTCGGCCCGAAAGACCCCGATGCGTACCCTTCTGGCGTCTTGGCCGGGCCCGCGTAGTAGACCGGGTGGTCACGAAGGTAATCGGGCATTGGCTCGCCCGCGTCGAGCCGCTCGGCGATCTTCGCGTGGGCGATATCGCGGGCGACGATCATCGTGCCGGTCAGCGACAGCCTTGTCTTCACCGGGTATTTCGTCAGTTCGGCGCGGATTTCCGGCATCGGCCGGTTGAGGTCGACCGACACGACTTCGGCCGAGTCGGACGTCACCGTGGCCGGGTCCGGCAGGTACTGCGCGGGATCGGTCTCGAGCTGCTCGAGGAAGACGCCGTCCGCGGTGATCTTGCCGAGGGCCTGCCGGTCGGCCGAGCAGGAGACGGCGATCGCCACCGGGCAGGACGCCCCGTGCCGCGGCAGCCGGATCACCCGCACGTCGTGACAGAAGTATTTGCCACCGAACTGCGCCCCGATGCCGATCTTCCTGGTGATCTCGAGGACGGTCTGCTCCAGCTCCAGGTCGCGGAAGCCGTTGGCGAGCATCGACCCCTCCGTCGGCAGCGTGTCCAGGTACCGGGCCGACGCGTACTTGGCGGTCTTCAGCGCGAACTCGGCGCTGGTCCCGCCAACCACGATCGCCAGGTGATAGGGCGGGCAGGCGGACGTCCCGATCGCGCGGATCTTCTCTTCGAGGAACCGGGCCATCCCCGCCGGGTTCAGCACCGCCTTGGTTTCCTGGTAGAGGTACGACTTGTTCGCCGACCCGCCGCCCTTGGCCATGAACAGGAACTTGTAGGCGTCCCCGTCGGTCGCGTACAGCTCGATCTGCGCGGGCAGGTTGGACCCAGTGTTCTTCTCTTCCCACATGGTCAGCGGCGCCATCTGGGAGTAGCGCAGGTTGAGCTGCGTGTAGGCGTCGTAGACCCCCCGGGCCAGGTGCTCTTCATCGCGGCCGTCGGTGAGCACTCCCTGGCCGCGCTTGCCCATCACGATCGCGGTCCCGGTGTCCTGGCACATCGGCAGGATGCCGCCCGCCGCGATGTTCGCGTTCTGCAGCAGGTCGCGCGCGACGTAGCGGTCGTTGGGGGACGCCTCGGGGTCGTCGAGGATGGAGCGCAGCTGCCGCAGGTGGGAGGGGCGCAGCAGGTGGGCGATGTCGCGGAAGGCGGTCCGGCTCAGCAGCGTGAGCGCCTCGGGCTCAACCGAAAGAAAGGACCGTCCGAACGCCTGCGTGGCCGCCACTCCGCCCTCGGCGATCTTGCGGTACGTGGTCTCGTCGTGCCCGAGCGGGAGCAGGTCCGTGTAGGAGAACTCAGCCATACCCCAAGCTTAGAACGGCCCGGGAGCCCCGGCAGGCGTGACATTGGTCGCTTTGACCAGGCTGGCGAAAATTCGTTGCCGTGTCGGGAACTTCCTGACTTGTTTGGGTATCCGCAACCTTGTATGGTGACGGTGTGCGGCGGCGCTGCGCCACGCGGTGCCCCCGTCCGCTTGTGGACTTGCTCGCCACGCAGTGCCCCCGTCTGCGGAGGCTGAGCGGTAGCCCGCCGCACTTAGCGTCAAGAAACGGTGGCCCCTGTACCCAGGGGCCACCGTTTTGTTTGCCCGGACTCACAGTTCTTCCATCTGCTCGGCGAGCCGGGTCAGGGCCGGGATCGCGGCCGCGAGCGCCTGCCGGTCCGCCGCTGGCAGCTGCTCGATGGCGCGCCCGGCCAGGTCGGTGCGGATGTCCCGCCACTGGTCAACCCGGGCGGCGCCCGCCTCGGTGATCGTCAGCCGGACCGAGCGCGCGTCGCTCGCGCCCCGGTCCCGGCTGAGCAGCCCGTCCTCGGCGAGCTTGCTGACCATCGTGCTGACGCTGTTGGGTGCCAGCCGCAGCTCGGCCGCCGCCTCAGCGACACCGATGCCGGGCCGCCGGGCCGCCAGCCGGAGCAGCTCGGACCGCGCGGGCGGCAGCGGATCGGCGTAGGCCGACGTCCGCACCGCGCGCCGGGCCACCCGGCGCACCGCCCCGATGGCGGCCAGCAGGTCGGTCGCCTCGGCCTTGGCCCGCTCAGTGTGCGCCGAGGGCGGTGGCGCAGCCGGGGAGCTTACATCGTTCACAGAGCTAACTGTATTAACTCGCCGCCCGTGCGCCAAGGGGCGGCCGGCCGGCGTCCGTTAAGGACTCGTATAGCTCGTGATGGCCTGCTAGGTGTGTACCGGAAACTTGGGGGTAGCGAAACCGAAAAGCCCCTGTAACTACGGGGGCTAGAGGGGCGGGGGGACGGAGTTGCGCATCCCTGACCGCATGGGAGACCTGACGAGCTCGCCGCCATCAGGATGGAACGGTTCAAAGGAGAGCGCCCATGGCGACTACGTCCTCCACGGCAACCAGCACTTCGCCGATTAGGAGCCTTATTCCGGCCCGGATCGACCGGTTGCCCTGGTCGAAGTTCCATACGAGGCTGGTGATAGCGCTCGGTGTCGCCTGGGTCCTCGACGGCCTGGAAATCACCATCGCCGCCAACGTCGGCCCCGACCTGACGCTGCACAACACGCTCAACCTAGGCGCGGGCTCGGTCGCTGACATCGCCTGGTGGTACCTGATCGGCGAGGTCATCGGGGCACTGTTCTTTGGCCAGCTGTCCGACAAGCTCGGCCGTAAGAACCTGTTCGTCATCACCCTCGGCGTGTACCTGATCGGCAGCGGGCTCACCGCGCTGACACCCGGGGGCGGCCACTGGATCATCTTCCTGTATGCCACCCGGGTCATCGCCGGCATGGGCATCGGCGGCGAGTACGCCGCCATCAACTCGGCGATCGACGAGATGATCCCGGCGAAGTACCGCGGCCGGATCGACCTCGCGGTCAACGGTACCTACTGGGGCGGCGCGCTCATCGGCACGGTCGTCACGCTCTTCCTGCTGAACCACGCGGCCGCGGAGTGGGGCTGGCGGATCGCCTACCTGGTCGGCCCGGTGCTCGCGCTCTGCATCATCTACGTGCGGCGCAACCTGCCAGAGTCGCCGCGCTGGCAGATCATGCACGGCCGCGAGCAAGCGGCCGAGGGATCGATCAGGGAAATCGAGGAGCAGGTCGAGGCGACCAAGGGGCCGCTGCCCCCGGTCGACGAGAGTAAGGAACTCGAGATCACGCCGACCGCGCGGATTGGCTACCTCGCGCTGCTGCGGACCCTGTTCCGCCAGTATCCCGGCCGGTCCGTGCTGGTCTTCGCGCTGATGTCCACCCAGTCGTTCCTCTACAACGCCATCTTCTTCACCTACGGCCTGGTCCTGGAGTACTTCTTCCATGTCAAGCCGACCGACACCGCTTATTACTTCTTCGCGTTCGCGGCCGGCAACCTGGCCGGCCCGCTGACGATCGGCCGGCTGTTCGACACGATCGGCCGCAAGAAGATGATCGCGGGCACCTACCTGCTGTCCGGGATACTGCTGCTGATCGTCTCCTTCCTGTTCAAGGCCGGCTCGCTCAACGCGACCACCCAGACGCTCGCCTGGGCGGTCATCTTCTTCTTCGCCTCGGCGGGGGCCAGCGCGGGCTACCTGACCGCGAGTGAGGTCTTCCCGCTCGAGGTCCGGGCAAAGGCCATCGCGGTGTTCTTCGCCATCGCCCAGTGCTTCGGCGCCTTCGGCGCGGCCTGGTACGGTCACCTGATCGGTACCGGCCAGGACCGCAACACACTGTTCATCGGCTACGTCGTCGGCGCGGTGGCGATGATGCTCGGCGGCCTGGCCGCGGTCTTCTTGGGGGTCAACGCCGAAGGCAAGTCGCTGGAAGACGTGGCGACCCCGCTGTCGGTGATCGCCAAGCCGTCCGCGGCGATCTTCCGCAGCGGCGACGCCCGCAGCGCCGTCAATCCGGTGCCGACCGACGGCGGCGACGACCGGGTCGGTGGCGCCGAGTCGGTTCCCGACCCACGTTACGGCGAGCACGACGACCCGTCGCCGACGAGGGACGACGGCACCCCGCTGGCGTAACCGGTGAACCGCCAGGGACGGAAAGGCCTGGCTTAGAACCTCATCCAGTGCTGGTAACACTCGTAGGCGGCGTCTTCGCGGACAGCGAAGTGCGCCGCCTCCGAGCGTTTCACCGCCAGGTAGGCGGCCGACCGCAGCGGGCCGAGCGCCGTCATCAGTACCGGGTCGCTCTCCAGGGCGTCCAGCGCGGCCGCCAGCGAGTCCGGCAGCTGGACCACGGAAAGCCGCTCCCATTCGGACTGATCCAGGGTCGCCGGGTCGACCAGCAGCGGCTCGCCCGGCTCGAGTGAACGGCGGATACCGTCGAGGCCCGCGTGGATGAAGGCGCCGAGCGCGAGGTACGGGTTGCCGGTGGAGTCGGCCGGCTTGAGTTCCAGGTTCACCGAGCCGGCCGACCCGATCGGCGAGCAGATGCGCAGTGCCGCCTCGCGGTTGTCCGGGCCGTAACAGGCAAACGCGCCCGACCACATGTGCGGCGCGAGCCGTCGGTAGCTGTTCACGGTGCCGCAGGTCAGTGCGACGAGCCCGGGCAGGTGGGCGAGCACCCCGGCCAGGAAGTGGTACCCGGTGGCGGACAGTCCGTAGCGGCCGCCTGGATCGGCGAACACGTTCGCACCGTCCGCCCACAGCGACGCGTGCAGGTGGGCGCCGTTGCCCGCCTGCTGGAGAACCGGCTTGGCCGCGAAGCTCGCCCACAGACCGTGCCTGATGGCAACGGCCCGGACGGTCTCGCGCAGCAGCACGTGGTTGTCCGCGGCGCGAAGCGCCGACGCGTACCTGATGGGTACCTCTTGCTGGCCGTGGCCAAGCTCGGGGTAATAGTGCTCGACCTCTAGACCTTGTTGGAGCAGCGCCTCGACGAGGTCGATCGTATAGTCGTGCGCCAGGTGGAAACCGGTAGCAGAGTAACAGTTGCTTTCGTCGGCCGGAATGAACGATGCGCCTTCGTGACGTCCGAGGCTGAACTCGGGCTCGAACGAGGCCCGCAGCTCGAATCCGGCCGCGGCGAGCTCGGCCACCGCCTGCTTCAAGAAGGTGCGCGCGCACCCGTCCCACGGGGAGCCGTCCGGGTTCACCTGGTCCGCCAGCATGGCCGCCGCGCCGGGCGCGTACGGCAGCGTGACGAACGTGTCCGGGTCCGGTTTGATCCTGACCTCGCCGACCGGCCCCATCCCGTCGACCGGGGCGAGTTCGTCCATCATCGACATCGCCATCATCGCCCGGGTGTGGCCGATGCCGGACTCGATCCGCTCGGCCAGCCGGCCGGTCGCGGCCGCCTTCCCCCGGACGATGCCGCCATGATCGACGTACAGGAACCGGGTGAGCGCGGTGCCTTCGTCCGTGGCCCGCCGCTGCAGCGCTTGCGTCATAGCGGAAAAGCGTAGCGCCGCGGCGGTTGCGCGGTTCCAGACGCGCAACGCCGGCCACAGCGCAGGTATCGTCCTAAGCATGCCGCCCCGCTTTGCGCCCCGCGACCTCCGGGCCTCCGACAGCGACCGGGAGCGTGTCATCGCCATGCTGGCCGAGGCGCTCGCAGACGGCCGGCTTTCCCACGACGAATACTCCGAACGGATGCCGCTTGCCCTGACCGCGCGCACCCTCGGCGAACTAGCCGCGCTGACGCGTGACCTGGCGGCACCCGAGCACCAGCCGCTGCAACTGGACGGCGGGCATCCGGTCACCGCGCTGTTCACCGGGGCCCACCGGCGCGGCCGGTGGGTCGTGCCGTCCACCATGACCTGTGTCTCCGCGTTCGGCGACGTGGTGCTCGACCTGAGCGAGGCCATCCTGCAAGAGCGGCACGTGGTGCTCAACGTCTACGCCGTCTTCGGCCGGCTGCGGCTGATCGTGCCGTCCGGCGTGGAGGTCGTCATGAACGGGACCAGCATCCTCGGCCGCCAGCGCGGCGCGACCGCCAAGCGGGTGCCGACCTCGTCCGAGATCCCGGTGATCGAGGTCCGCGGCTATTTCGCCGCCAGCGAGGTCATCGCCCGGACTCCGCCCCGGCCGCGCCGCTGGCCGCTCGGCCGCCGCCGCCCGCTCTCTTAATCGTATTTGATGCTCGAGTAGGCGCTCAGCTTCCACAGCGCGTGGTCGCTGACGATCGACCGGATGGTGCCCGACCGGGAGCGCATCACCAGTGAGTGGGTGCTGGCGCCCCCTCGCTTGTAACGCACCCCGGCCATCAGCTCGCCGTCGGTGATGCCGGTGGCGGCGAAGAAGCAGTCGTCCGACGAGACCAGGTCGTCGGTGGTGAGTACCCGGTTGAGGTCGTGCCCGGCGTCCAGCGCCCGGCGCCGCTCCTCTTCGTCCTTGGGTGCGAGCTTGCCGAGGATCACGCCGCCCATGCACTTGAGCGCGCAGGCCGCCACGATGCCCTCGGGGGTGCCGCCCACCCCGAGCATCAGGTCGATGCCGGTGCCCTCGCGGGCCGCCATGATCGCGCCCGCCACGTCTCCGTCGGTGATCAGGTGGATGCGGGCACCCGCCGCGCGTACCGCCTTGATCAGCCCCTCGTGCCGTGGCCGGTCCAGGATGACCACGGTGACGTCCTGCGCGGTGATGCCCTTCGCCTTGGCGACCGCCGCGATGTTGGCCGCGGGCGGCGCGTCGAGGTCAACCACGCCCGCCGCTTCCGGGCCGGTGGCCAGCTTGGTCATGTAGAAGACGGCGGACGGGTCGTACATCGAGCCGCGCTCGGCCACCGCGAGGACCGATACCGCGTTCGGCATCCCGTTCGCGCACAGCCTGGTTCCGTCGATCGGGTCCACTGCGACATCGACCGCCGGGCCGGTGCCGTCGCCGACCTCCTCGCCGTTGAACAACATCGGGGCGTGGTCCTTCTCGCCTTCCCCGATCACCACCACGCCGCGCATGGACACCGAGTTGATCAGCACGCGCATGGCGTTCACGGCCGCGCCGTCGGCCCCGTTCTTGTCACCACGGCCGACCCAGCGGGCGGCCGCCATCGCTGCCGCCTCGGTCACCCGGGCCAGTTCCAGTGCCAGGTTCCGGTTCGGCGCGTGCTCCGCGGGCTCGGGCGTCCCGGGAACGCCGGTCGCATTCTCAGTTGTCATGGTTTCCCCTTACCCGTTGCGTTACGTCTGCTTTACCCTGCACCGCGCGCATTAGCCCTGCCGTCCGCGGCGCCGGCGGCCCCCGGTCTCCCCAGGCCCCGTGTTGTCAGGTTCGGTGCTGTCCGCCCCTGCCGGCGGCTCGCGCCGTCCGGCTCGCGTCGTCAGCCCTCGCGTTCCAGGGCCTGGTCCAGTGCCCGGGTGAACAGCTCGGTCGGCTGCGCCCCAGACACGCCGAGGGCCATGTCGAATACGAAGAAGGGGACCCCGGTGATGCCAAGACCGCGTGCCTGCGACTCGTCGTCGCGCACGTCGTCGGTGTAGTCGTCGCCGGCCAGCACCTTGGCGACGACGGCCGGGTCGAGCCCGGCGGTGGCGGCAACCTCGGTCAGCTCGGCGTGGTCGAAAACCTGCCTGGCCTGCGCGAAGTACGCCTCGTTGATGGCGCTGACCAGACCGGGCTGCACGCCCTTGGCCCGGCCCAGGTGGATCACCCGGTGCAGGTCGAAGGTGTTGCCGATCGGCCGCTCGGAGTCGAAGCCGAGTCCCTCCGCGTGCGCCAGGGCGGCGACCTGCCCCTCGGCCTGGCGCGCCTTGGCCGGGTCAAGACCGTACTTCCGGCCCAGCATCTGCAGGTTCGTCTCACCACGCTCGTCGGCGGGGTACTCCGGGTCGAGTTGGAACGAGTGGTAGACCACCTCGACCTCGTCGCGCCGGGGATGACCGCTCAGCGCTTTCTCGAACCGGGCCTTGCCGACGTAACACCACGGGCAAACGACGTCGCTCCAGATATCCACGCGCATGGCTACAGCCTAGAATGCGCAGCGGGCGGCGGGTATCCCGCGCCGGTGTGACAGAACTCCTTTTCTTTTCGCTGCCCGTGCTGGTACCACCGCGCAGCGCAGAAAGCGGAGCTCAGAAGGGCGTCTCGCTGTCGCTGACGTTGTTCTTGGCCGCGGGCTGCTCCGCATCGGCCGGGTCGCGGGCCGCCATGGCCGCGTTCAGCCTGGCCCGCGCGCCGTCTAGCCACTCGGCGCAGATCGCGGCCAGCTTCTCGCCCCGCTCCCACAAGTCGAGCGACTGCTCGAGGCTGAGTCCGCCTGCCTCGAGCCGGCGCACCACGTTGGCGAGCTCGTCGCGGGCCTGCTCGTAGGAGAGGGAATCACGATCAGTCACGGAAGAAATCCTACTCGTCGTCGGCGGTGACGATCAGCTCGTCATCCGCGAACCGCAACAGCAGTTCCTCACCAGGCGAAACCTCGGCCGCGGAGCGGACGACGCCGCCTTCGGCGTTCTGTGCGATCGCGTAGCCACGGCGGAGCGTAGCGGCGGGGGAGAGGGCGAGCAGCCTTCCCCGGGTGTGCGCGATGTCATCGCCCGCCCGGTTCAGGGTCGCGTCGAGGCACTGCCGGGCGCGCCGGGCGAGCGCGTCGATCTGCTCCGCCTGGCGTTCGATCTCGCGAACCGGGTCGGCGATGGCAGGGCGCGACCGGGTCGCCTCCAGCCACGCCTGCTCACGGTCCAGCCAGCCGCGCATGCTCCGCCGCCCGCGGTCCCGCAGCTGGGTGACGAGGGCGAGCTGCTCGGCCACGTCGGGCACGATCCGCTTAGCCGCGTCGGTCGGGGTGGAGGCGCGCAGGTCGGCCACGTAGTCCAGCAGCGGGCTGTCCTGCTCATGCCCGATGGCGGACACCACCGGCGTGCGGCAGGCCGCCACCGCGCGCAGCAGCTCCTCGTCGGAGAAGGGGAGCAGGTCCTCGAGCGAGCCGCCGCCGCGGGCGATCACGATCACGTCGACCTCGGGGTCCGCGTCCAGCTTGTGCAGCGCCTCGGTGACCTCGCCTGCCGCGTACGGCCCCTGGACGGCGGACTGCTCGATCCTGAACCGGACGGCCGGCCACCGGCGCTGCGCGTTCTGCACGACGTCCCGCTCTGCCGCTGACTCCCGCCCGCACACCAGACCGATGACTCCAGGCAGAAAGGGCAGGCTGCGCTTGCGCTCGGCCGCGAACAGGCCCTCGGCGGTGAGTTCCCGGCGCAGTCTTTCCAGCCGCGCGAGCAGCTCACCGATGCCGACGGCGCGGATTTCGAGCGCGGTCAGCGCGAACGACCCGCGGGTGGCGTTGAAGTCCGGCTTCACGAAGATCACCACCCGGGTGCCCTCGGCCGGGTTGACCACGTCGAAGACCTGCCTGGTACAGATCACCTGGGCGGATACCGCCGCGATGGGATCCCTCAGGGTGACGAAGACGGTGCTGCCCCGTCGCTTGGCCTCGGCGATCTGCCCCTCGACCCAGATCCGGCCGAGCTTGCCGATCCAGCCGCCGACAGCCTGCAGCACGGTCCGCACCGGAACCGGCGCTTCCGCTGACGTCTCGAGGGCCATGCGTCTATCGCACCACAAGCGATCCGGCCCCGTCTGCCACGGGGCCAGATCGGCTCGCGCAATCGCCGGCTGGGCCTGGGTCCTGGCACGCCCCCCGGTCCCGGCGGGTTGGGTCGTGGCCTGCTAAAACTTGACCCGCTAGGACTCGGACTGGACCTTCACGATGCGGCGCTCGAACATGGAGATAACATCCGCGCGGGCGGCGTGGCTCTTTTCGTACTCGACGAGCTGGGTCAGCTGCTCGACCGAGAGGTTGCGCAGCCGGGCCCGCAGCGACGCGACCGTCGCCGCATCGTAGTTCGCCAGCGGCAGCGTGCCGCTGGTCTCCGGGGCAGCCGCCGTCTCGGCCCCGGCCGGCTCGGCCGTCGTCTCGACGGCCACGATGTCGGGTGCAGTCGGCGCCTCGCCGGCGACGATTTCCGGCTCCATCGTCACCTCAGCGGTCACGAGGTCTGGCTCAGTCGGCGTCTCGGCGGCGATTTCCGGCGCCGCTGACGTCTCGGGTGCTGCTGACGTCTCCGGTGCTGCTGACGTCTCCGGCGCCGCTGACGTCTCGGGCGCCCCCGTCGTCTCCGGGGCCGCTGGCGTCACTGGCGCCGCTGTCGCCGCGGGCTGGGCGGTGACGACCGGCTCGGTTGCCGCTGCCGTCGCGGCTGGACTAGTAGGGGCCGTCGTTTCCGCGTCGCTCGGGGCCGGCGGCGCGGGCTTGGCACGCACCTTGTCCACCACGGAGAGCAGCGAGCCCAGGCCTGCGAACATGGCCCGCAGCATCGACGCCGGGCGGTCTTTCATCTGCGGGGCGCTCATAATCACACTCCTCAAATCGCCTGATGGCACCCAGTGTGCCGCAGGAAGCGCCCGTCCGGTGTGTCTTAATAAAGGTGGTACACACGGTTTTCCTGCCCGGCATAAAAAATCTGTGACCAAACGGGCGACTGATGTCACACGGATCTGCCGGTACATACCAGATGCCTTGCATGCCCGACCGCGGCGCTCGCCTAACATGGGAGACATGTCTGAGACCCAACACCGGGTCCTGCTGGCAAAGCCTCGCGGCTACTGCGCAGGGGTCGACCGGGCCGTGCAAGCCGTGGAGATCGCGCTCGGCAGGTTCGGTGCACCGGTATACGTGCGCAAGCAGATCGTGCACAACACCTATGTGGTGAGCGAGCTGGAAAAGCGCGGCGCCATCTTCGTCGAGGAGACCGAGGAGGTGCCAGAGGGGAGCGTCGTCGTGTTCTCCGCGCATGGCATCGCGCCCGAAGTCCGCGAAGAAGCCGCGCGACGGCGGCTGGTGACGATCGACGCTACCTGCCCGCTCGTCACCAAGGTGCACAACGAGGCGCGGCGCTTCGCCGCCGCCGACTACGACATCTTGCTGATCGGCCACGAGGGCCACGAGGAAGTGGTGGGCACCACCGGCGAGGCCCCCGCCCGGGTGCAACTGGTCGACGGGCCCGAGGGTGCGGCCGACGTGCACGTCCGTGACCCGGCCAAGGTGGTCTGGCTGTCCCAGACGACGCTGTCGGTGGACGAGACCACCACTACGGTGTCCGCGCTGAAGACGCGGTTCCCGACGCTCATCGACCCGCCGAGCGACGACATTTGCTATGCCACCCAGAACCGGCAGGCGGCGGTGAAGGTGATCGCCCCGCAGTGCGACGTGGTGATCGTGGTTGGCTCGCGGAACTCGTCCAACTCGGTGCGTCTGGTCGAGGTGGCCAAGGACGCCGGCGCTCCCGCCGCCTACCTCGTCGACGACGCGGGCGAGGTTGACGACAACTGGCTCGCTGGCGTCAGCACGGTGGGCGTGTCCAGTGGCGCCTCGGTGCCGGAGGAGCTGGTCACCGGCGTGCTGGTCAAGCTCGCCGCGCTCGGCTACGGCGACGTGGAAGAGGTCGAGGCGGTCAAGGAGCGGATGACCTTCCAGCTCCCCCGGGAACTGCGCAAGCAGTAGCACTCCGGGGGTGCGGTGGGGTGAGCTGGCGCAGGGCGCGGGTCCTTACGGCAGCGGCTCGGAGGCGACCAGTTCGGGCGCCGACAGGGGCCGCGCCGTTTCGCTGACGGGTTCGGGCGCGGTCAGCTGGGCGTCCACCAGCCCCAGGGCGGTCAGCCGCCTGGCGCTCACCAGCACCCGGGTCTCCAGCGTGCCGACGGCCGAGTTGTAGGCGGCAACGGAGGTCGCCAGCGACTTGCCGACGCGCTCCAGGTGCCGGCCGAGGCCGGACAGCCGGTCGTACAGTTCCCGGCCCACCTCGAACACGGCCCGCGCGTTCTCCGAGAGCGCCTGCTGCTGCCAGGCGTACTGGACGGTGCGCAGCATCGAGACCAGCGTCGTCGGGGTGGCGAGGTGCACCCGGCGGGCAAGCGCGTATTCGAGCAGCGACGGGTCATACTCCAGCGCCGGGGCCAGGAACGCCTCACCGGGGACGAACATCACCACGAACTCTGGCGTTTCCGGCAGCGCCGACCAGTATGCCTTGGAGCCGAGCTGGTCCACGTGCGCCCGCAGGTGCCTGGCGTGCGCGGCGATGCGCGCCCCGCGGACGGCCTCGTCCCCGGCGGACGCGGCTTCCAGGTAGGCAGCGAGCGACACCTTTGAGTCAATGACCACGTTCTTGCCGCCCGCCAGGCGCACCACCATGTCCGGCCGCAGCCCGCCCTCGACGATCACCTGCTCGTCAAAGTCGACGTGCGCCGCCATGCCCGCGAGCTCGACCACCCGGCGCAGCTGAAGCTCGCCCCACCGGCCGCGCGCCTCCGGCCGCCGCAGCGCGGTGACGAGCGCGCTGGTCTGCTCACGGAGCTGCTCCGCGTCACGCCGGCTGAACTCGACCTGCTGGGAAAGCTCCGCGTGCGACTTGATCCGCTCCTGGTCAGAGTCGCGCAGCTGGCGTTCCACCCGGGCCAGCGTCTCGCGCATCGGGCCGACGAGAGACTCGACGTCGAAGCGCTGGGCGAGCTGCCCCTCGGCGAGGGCGGTCCGCTCCGCCGCCTGACGCTCGAGCAGCGCGGCCCGTTCCTGGGCCGCCCGGGCCCGTTCCGTCGCGGTCGCGGCGGCGGTGCCGAGGCGGTTGCGGGCGAGCAGGTAGCCGAGCAGCACGCCGATGGCGACACCGGCGAGCAAGGCGAAGAGGGTCATGATTCCAGTATCCGCAGGCCGCCGACAGCCCCGGCGGACGACACGCGCGGGGAGCCGGACACAATGGAGTTCGTGCAGGGGGCCATCGAGGCGCGCGCGGTCGGGCTCCGGACGCGGGCAGGAGAAGTCGCGGTTCGCGACATCTCGCTCACTGTTGGTCATGGTGAGCTGGTGGCGATTACCGGGACCGGACTGGGCAAGACAACGCTGCTCGAGGCGATGTCAGGGCTGCGCCCGCCGACATCCGGTGCCGTGGTGCGCAACGCGGGCCCGGCCACCGGGCCGCCGCCTGCCCGCCCGGCCGGCTACGTCCCCGCCGACGACATGATGCACCCCGTCCTGCCGCTCGCCCGGGCGCTCCGCTACGCGGCCGCGCTGCGCTCGGTGCGCGGCCTCCAGACGGTTGACGCGGCACTGACCGAAGCCCGGCTGCCAGCCAGCAGCGCGGCCGTTTCCATGAGCGCCCTGGACCCAGGGGAGCGCAAGCGCGCGGCCGTGGCCGGCGAGCTGCTGTCCCGCCCAGCCCAGCTTTTCCTCGACGAGCCGACCGCGGACCTCGACCCGCCGCAGGCGGCCGAGGTGCTCCGCATGCTCCGGCGGCTGGCCGACAGCGGCATGACCGTGGTGCTCAGCACGGGCAGCCCGCTCGATGCGGCCCGGTGCGACAAGGTGGCCCTGCTCGCGGCCGGCGGGGACCTGGCGTTCTTCGGCACACCGCAGGCCGCCTGCGGCTACTTCGGCGCGGACAGCCTGGAGGAGATCTACGAGCGGCTGGCGGGCGTCGGCGACCCCGCGGCGGCATGGTCGCGCCGCTTCTTTCACTTCTCCCGGATCGGGGCCGGCTTCGCTCCCGTCGCCGCGACGCCGCCTGGGGCAGGCCCGGCCTTCCTGGTGCCGGATTCGGCCGGCCCGCACTCCGCGGGCCGGGTCACCGTACCTGCCGAGCGGCCCGGCGCGGCCAGGCCGGCCGATGGCGCGACCAGTGGCCTCACGGCCACCGCGTCCAGCCGCGGCGAAGCCGCCCGCAGCGGCTCCCTGATTCTGTCAGCCCGCCAGCTGCCCGTCCTGATCAGGCGGAACGCCGAGATCGCCGCCCGCTCGGTATTCGCGCGGACGGTGCTGGTGGCCGCGCCCGCCGCGGTACTGCTCGCCTTCGCGGTGCTGATCGGTGCTGGCGCCTACAACGGGACCGGGGCCTGCCTGGCCTGGCCAGTGCTCGGCGGCTTCTGCATCGGGCTGGCCTACGGACTGCCCCAGGTCCGCGGCGAGCTTGGCGTGCTGCGGGCCGAGCGCTTCGGCGGCCTCAGCGCGACCGCGTATGTCCTGGCGAAGCTGGCCGTGCAGCTGCCCGTGCTGGCCGTCGCGGGGGCGGCCGCACTCGCCGTGCCTGCCGCCTTCGGCCGGCTGCCGCACGGTTACAGTCCGGGTTACCTGACCCTGCTGTTGTCCTCGGCGGTGGCGCTCGCCCTCGCGCTGCTGCTTTCGGCGACGGCACTGCTTCCCGCGACGGCGCCGGAAGCCAGCCGCCGGGTGCCCGCGGCCGGCAGCTGGCTGCCCGCCTTCTTGCTAGCGGGCGCTGTCCTCACGCTCCTCGACCGCCCCGGCTGGCCGGACTGGCTGGTGCTGGCGGCACTCGGCCTGGCGCTCACGACGGCTGCGATCGTCCTCATCCGGCGCCGTGCCCCGGCTGTCCCCGGTGACCGGCACTCCGCACGGTTCTGAGGGTTCCCCGTCGGTCACTAGACTCGGCGTTCGTGAGCCTGTCAATCGGAATCGTCGGCCTGCCCAACGTCGGTAAGTCCACCCTGTTCAACGCGCTGACCAAAGCCGGAGCCCTCGCTGCGAACTATCCGTTCGCCACGATCGAGCCGAATGTCGGCGTGGTTGGTGTGCCTGACCCCAGGCTGGACGCGCTGGCCAAGCTGTACAAGTCGGTGCGGGTAGTTCCCGCGGCGGTACGGTTCACCGACATCGCCGGCCTGGTCAAGGGCGCGTCGCAGGGGCAGGGGCTCGGTAACCAGTTCCTCGGCCACATCCGCGAAACCGACGCGATCTGCCAGGTCGTCCGGGTCTTCCGCGACCCCGACGTGACCCGGGTGGAAGGCTCAGCCGAGCCGGAAGGCGACATCGAGACGGTCGTCACCGAGCTGATCCTGGCCGACCTGCAGACGCTGGAGAAGGCGGCACCGCGGCTGGCGAAGGAGACCAAGTTCGCCAAAGACCCGGAGAAGCTCGCAACGGTGGCCGCGGCGCAGCAGGCGGTGGCGGTTCTGGACTCAGGCAAGACGCTGTTCGCCGGCGCGGCCGAGGCGGGTATCTCACTGCCCGATCTGCGGGAGCTGCACCTGCTGACGGCCAAGCCGTTCCTCTACGTGTTCAACATGGACGTGGCCGACCTCGCCGATGACGCGCTCAAGAAGCAGCTGTCGGCGCTGGTCGCGCCGGCCGAGGCGATCTTCCTCGACGCGAAGACCGAGGCGGACCTGGCGGAGCTCGACGACGACGAGGCGGCCGAACTGCTCGCCGAGGCGGGCCTGGGCGAGCCCGGCCTCGCCCAGCTCGCCCGGGCCGGGTTCCGTGCCCTCGGCCTGCAGACCTTCCTGACCGCGGGCCCCAAGGAGTCCCGCGCCTGGGAAATCCCGGTCGGCGCGACCGCACCCGAGGCGGCCGGCGTGATCCACACCGACTTCCAGCGCGGCTTCATCCGGGCCGAGATCGTCTCCTTCGACGACCTGATGGCAGCAGGCTCGGTGCCCGCGGCCCGCGCGGTGGGCAAGGCCCGCGTCGAAGGCAAGGACTACGTCATGCAAGACGGCGACGTAGTGGAGTTTCGCTTCAACGTGTGACTAGTCAGTCGGCCCGGAATGATCGGACTCCGGGAGAGTGGCTTTGTCCGGGGCTGGCAGACCCGGGTCGCGCCCCTGGTAGCGCTGCGGGTCCAGGCCGAAGTAGTGCCGGGCGCGAGCCAGCACGTCGCCCGGGGTGAGGTTGTCGATGTCCGCCCGCACGTCGGCCACCACCTTGGCCGCCACGCCATGGTCGTGCTTTTCGACGTAGGCAACCCACTGGTGCGAGGCATTGGCCTTGCCGTTGCCGTGCCCGAGCAGCAGGATCTGGTCGGCAGGCCGGAGCGCGTCGGCGATCTCGCGCCAGTACTCGGGGTTGCCGTTCTCGTAGGTTCCGTCCGGGTTGCCGGCCTTGTGGGCGATCTCGCGTGAGTGCCCTTCCGGGTCTACGTCGAGCACCTTTTCCGGCAGGCCGTCGTCGCCCTGGACGATCGGGTACACGCGGGTGCGGTGGAAGTCGACGGCGGCAACAACGAATCGGTTGCGGAGCGACTGGACGTTCGTCGTGTTGCGGTCTTCGGACTGGCCGCGGTGCTCTGCCACGTTGGTCCCTCCTGGGCGGGTCGTGTCACCCCTGATCATCCTCCAGACGCGCCGCCAGAGGATTACCAGGGGTGACGTAGTGAAGCTCTGCCCTGCACAAGGCGGCGTCGTGCCCGCAACCGTCCCCTGATCGCCGCAACAAGGGACATGCTCTGACGGCGATTATCGCCTTACCTAACACGGTCAAGTTCAAATTCGAGCGGTGTCTGACCGCTGCAGGCCGCACCGGACCGATCTCATAGAACTGTCAGTGCCTGCGCTTAGTCTCTTCGCATCCACACGCAGCCTGGACTGGGCGCCCGACTCCGGTTGCCATCCAGCACGTGGCGGCAGATGGTCCCGATGGGAGATGGGCACCGTGGGGCGTTGGGGAAAGGGCGAACAGACGGTTCAGTACCTGATTGACAGGTCTCGTCTGGAGAGCATCGAGGCGAACCGGCTCAGCGCGTTGGCAGATGCGCTGATCGGCAGGGCGGCGGGCGGGTTGAGACAACGGCTGCCGCCGCGCTTGCGGGCGGGGACGTGGATGGCGCGTACGTCGCGGCCTACGATGCCTACCGCATGGCGGCGGAGTCGCTTTTGGCCCGGCAGGGCCTGCGAGCTACCGGGGGCGACGGGTCACATATGGCCGTAGAGGATGCTGTCGCTGCGCAGTTCGCCGCAGACATTCCGGAGTTCGCGAAGCCGACATTCGAGCGATTCCGGCGAACTCGGCACTCGGCGCAGTATTTCGATCCTGATGCGGCGCCTATAACGAAGCCGGATGCGTCATGGGCAATTGAGAAGGCGACGGCTGCTGTGTCGCATGTGAGGGCCCTGCTGGCGTCTCCCGCTTCGCCGGAGCGGTTCGCCTAGCCGGCTGCCAGGGCGAGTTCGAGTAGCGGTCTGCTGGTCACGGTGTCGTGGAAGGAGCCCGTGCCCGAGCCGAGCCAGTCAGGATCGCGGATAGTGGCCTGGACGGGCCTTCCCAGGCGCTTTTCGGCGGCGTCGAGGGCGGAGTAGAGCTGGTCACGGTCGGGCTCGCCGAGAATCAGCACGTCGATATCCCCGACGGGACGCTGGCCGGCCTGGCCTTCATGCCGGGCGGCCCAGGACCCGTAGATATAGGCCGCGGTGACCCCCCGCAGGGGCCCTAGCGCCTCGGTCAGCACCGCAGGAACGCCGAAGGCCCTGGTTAGCACCTCCGCCAGCCCAGCGTAGTAGGGGCTCGCGGTGTTTGCGCGGACCAGTCTGGTGCTGCCGACCTTCCGGGTAGTAACTAGTCCGGCTTGCTCGGCGCGCTGGATCTCCCGGTAGACCGATGGGTGCGGGGTCCCCGTCCGGGACGAGATCTCTGTGAGGCTTAGCTCCAGACCGGGATCGCCGAGCAGCAGCGCGAGGATCTCGCCCTGCTGCTGCGACCGCAGGATGGGCAAGAGCGACGGCGTTGGTCTTCTATCCACAAAATGAAGAATACTCTTCAGTTTGTGGACAGGTGCCGTTGGTATCGGCAGCGATGCCATTTCCTCGTGGCGATGACCCTCAGGCTTACGGGTGATGAAACTGAAGCACTCCGGCGGCGCTCGGAGCTCGAGCAACGGTCGATGCAAGAGGTCGCCCGGCAGGCCGTCAGGGAGTACATCGAGAACCATGGCCGGGCTGAGTTGCTCGACCAGGGGGGCGGAGATCGCCCGGTGCATCGTTGCCGCGGCGGCGCGACGTCCTGCCCGACCAGGTCGGCCGACCTGG
>Ga0302314_10008089_pt1 | contig 18779 bp, 17 predicted proteins | sample III_Palsa_N2_3_FD_200533 | JGI IMG/M metagenome (GOLD analysis project Ga0302314, IMG submission 200533) | Peat permafrost microbial communities from Stordalen Mire near Abisko, Sweden - III_Palsa_N2_3 | ecosystem: Environmental > Terrestrial > Soil > Palsa > Peat permafrost | place: Sweden...
TTTCGGGCAGCGGCCGCCGAAGCTGATGTTGATTGAGAGCCACCCGAGACGCCTCCGGCATTTCGCCAGCCGCAGGCCATCACGATTGTGGTTAATAGCGCCTTAGGACCTGCCAGCGGAGGCGCTGCGCCTCAGATCGCCTTGCGCAGTTCGGCGATCCAGGCCCAGCGCGGGTCGGGGCCGCTGAAGCCGGAGGACATGGTGTTGGCGACATAGGCGGCCGCCGTGCCGCTCTCGGGGTGGGCGAAGGCGATCCGCCCGCCAGCGCCGTCGTGGCCGAACGACCCCTCGCCCAGCATCTCGGTCGGTTCACGCGCCAGCTGATAGCCGAGGCCGTAGCGTGTCGGCAGGCCGAGTTGCAGCTTGTCGAGGTCGCCGGGCGGGACCATCGAGCCGGTGCGCAGCGTGCGGGCGCGCTCCACCGTCTCGGGCTTCAGCAGCCGGAAGCCATCGACCTCGCCGATCATCGCCGCGTACATCTTCGCCACCGACGCCGCGTCGGCGATGCCGTTGCCCGCCGGCAGTTGGGCTGCCCGCAAGGCCCGGCTGTTCATATCCTCGATCAGTTCGGCTGTGTGCTGCAGCGAGAGCAGCACCACCTTGGCGAGCCGCGTCTCCGTATCGACGCCAAACCCGGTGAGCAGCGCCGCGATCTGCTCGGACGTCACGCCCGGCGTTGGCTGGAAGTGAGGCGCGACCCGCCGGTCTTCCTCGAGCGGAAGGCCGATCCAGAAATCCAGGCCGAGCGGGCCGCTGATCTCCTCGGCCAGCAACTGCGACACGCTCTTGCCCGTCACGCGGCGGACCACCGCATCCAGCAACGAGCCATAGGTGATCGGGTGGTAGAGACAGGAAGCGCCCGGCGACCACACCGGCGCCATGGCCTCCAGCGCCGGCAGGTGTCGGTCGAGCTCGAGCAGATCGTGCGCCTTGAGCCCGCTTTCCGGATCGACGCCCGGCAAGCCGACTGAGTGGCTCATCAGGTGCCAGATGCGCGCCTCGCCTTTGCCACCGGCCGCGAACTCCGGCCAGTAATCGCTGACCGGGGCCTCGTAGTCGATCAGGCCGCGCTCGGCCAGCTGGTGAACGACCGCCGCCGTCGCGCCCTTGGTGCACGACATGATGATGGCGATCGTGTCCTCGCCGTAGGGTCGGTCATTGATCTTGTCGCGCCCGGCCCAGAGGTCGACGACCTTCTCGCCATGGCGATAGATGCAGAGCTGGCCGCCGCCCTCGTCCGCGGCCTGGGCCGCCGCGAAGGCCTCGCGAACCCCCTCGTATCCGCGGGAAACATATCCGCCAACATCCATGCCGCGCTTCTTCCCTTTGTGGATCGGCCGCTCTCTTCGAGACCGTAACTCAGAACGTCTTTTCGACGCGAATACCGTACTGCCGGGGCGCGCCCGGGAACCTCAGGCCCGAATTGTCCTGGGAGACATAGTGCTGGTCGTTGAGGTTGGTCGAGTAGGCCGTGACACTCACAGTGCCCCGCGCATAGGTGAGTTCGGCGTTGACGATGCTGCGCGCGCTCAACAGATCACCTTCCGCCGTGTTCTCGAACAACGTCGCCCACTCCGCGCCGACGTAGCCGTAGTCGACGCGGGGAGTCAGGGTGGCGTTGTCGCCGACCTGGAAGGCGTATTGGGCGCCGATGTTGGCGGTCCAAGTCGGGGCGTCGGAGAGCCGGCGACCGGTCAGGTTGGTGCAGGCGGTCAGGGGCGAAGCTGGCCCCGTGGCGGTGTTGCAGGCGCCCGCTGAGATGAAGTCCGCCAACCGGGGATCGGTCGCGAAGAAAGTTCCCAGTGAGCTGTTCAGGTAGGAGCCGCTGAAATTCAGCTTCAAGGCCCCGAACGAGGCGTCGCCGGAAGCCTCGACTCCCTCGTTGATCGTGGTCGAGGGCACGTTGAGGATCAGGGAGGTGTTGGACACCGTGGGACTGTCGATACTCACCTGGAAATCTTCGTAACGGTTGTAGTAGGCGCCCAGCTGGGTGCGCACGTGACCGTCGAACAGGGTCGCCTTCCAGCCCACCTCATAGTCGGTGACATTCTCGGGCTTGATATGGGGCGGCAGGGTGGTCAGCGAGGTGGCGTTGGCGCCGCCTGGTTTGTTGCCTGTCGCCACGAAGGCGTAGAGGTAGTTGCGGTCGTTCAGCGTCCAGTTGAGGGCTACTTTGCCGGTGACGGCCGATTCATTGTCGACCTGGAACTGGCGACTGCCGGCGGATGCCGGAAGTCCAGGAACAAGACCGAAAAGCGGATCGATGACCGTGCTGGTGACGTCCGACGGCTCGCGCGTGTGGCTGTAGCGCAGCCCGCCCTGGATCTGGAAGCCATCCGGCAGATTGAAGCTGCCCTGGCCAAATCCCGCCATCGTCTCCCGCGCATAGGCCGCGGCGAGGGTTCCGTAGACCGATGCGGGGACACCGAGGGCCTTCTCGAGCACAGCCGTCGGGATGACGACATCGGTAAAACCGCCATTGGGAGGGATAACTGTGGAGTCATACTGGTAATACAGTCCGCCAATCCATCGGAAGAAGCCCGTATCCGGCGAAATCACGTTCAGTTCTTCTGACGTGATATTCTCATAAGCCCGATCCTCGAACGTCTCGAAGGACGTCAGCCCAGTCCCATCGGTTCCGTCCGCATCTTCGGCCAGGACGCCGCGCGCGTACTGGTAGCCAGATATCGAGCGGATATCGATGCCGTCTTGCAGCGTGTAGTCGGCGGTCAGGACAGAACGGAATATCTGGTCGATCTCGTCATTGTGGGCGTTGTTGCCGATCTTGAACTCGTCGGTGGTGGCGGTCTGAGGGCTGGCGATATAGCCGCCCTGGTCGATGTAGCTGTACTCGTTCTTGAAGTTGATCTTGAGCGCCGGGATCGGTTGCCAGAGCAGGCTGAGACGGGTGTTCGATTCCTTCAGTTGGCCGGGATCGCCGGTGAAGGCGCCAGCGATCTTGGCGAAGGAGTCGTGGTATTCGTCGTTGAAGGCGAGGCGGGCGGCGAGGGTGTCGCTGATCGGTATATTGATCGCGCCCCGCGCCAGGGTGTCGTTGTAGTTGCCGTATTGGCCCTCGACATAGCCGTGCAGGCCATCGAAGTTCGCCGAGTTCGTATTGACGACCAAGGCGCCGCCGGTGGCGTTCTGGCCCTGAAAGGTGCCTTGCGGACCGCGCAGCACCTCGATGCTGGAAATATCGTAGAAGGGCTCGTCCTGGAAAAAGCCAGGGAAGGTGGCGAGGCCGTCGCGATAGATGATCACGCCGACCACCGTCGTGCTGGCGGTCTCCGACTTGCCGATGCCGCGGATGTTCAGATTGCTGCTCTGGCCAGAGTTCTCCAGGTTGGCGGAAGGGCTCGCGAACTGGATCATGTCCTCGACGTCGACGCCGCGCGCCTGCAAGTCAGCCCCGGTCAGCACGGTGGCGGCGACGGGCGTGGTTTGGAGGTTGCTCACCCGGTGTTCGGCGGTGATCACCAGTTCGCCGACCGTCGAGCCGTTGGCGCCCGACCCACTGTCCGGCGTGCCGGTCGCGGGATCCGCGGCGAAGGCCGCGCCGCCCCAGAGCAGAACAGTCACGGATGCGGAGGCGAGAAGTGTCGAGCCCTTCCTCCTTTTCAGCCTCAACGCAGCGACCGAAGCCGAAGTGTTGCGCGCGCGCGCAATTGGAAACTGCAAAATGATCCTCCCCCGTCGTTTCTTGTGTCGCTTCAGCGACTGAGACGGAGGTATCAGCCGCGCCAGCCTAAGGAAAATTCATTCCACAGCCTCGGCATTCCTCATGAGAATACGTGAGCGTTAGAAATCGTGATGATCGAGGTGCGCCGTGGCGTCGGCTTGCACCGCGCCGATGAAGGCGCGAACCGCCGGTTTCGCGTCCCAACGCGCCCTGGTCGCGCAGCACATGTGGGCCGGCTCGAACGGCACGAGATGGTCGAGCAGGCAGAAGTCTCTCTGAAACCACGACGACGCCGCGTGGGTGAGGGACACGACACCGATGGCGTTCGAGGTCGCGACGATGCGCCGGACGATCGGGAAGTAGTCGATCACATGTAGGCGCGTTCGCCATTCGACGCCCTGGCTCTCGTATATCTCGCGGATAATTGCGCCGAAGGGACGCGAGTCGGAGGGCGACACGAAGTCATATTGGGCGAGTTCCGCTATGGTCGCCGGCGCCGCGCCGATGGCGGGATGTCCTCGCCTCACGAAGAGGGTGGTTTCGAGTTCCGGCATCGGGTCTCGGCGCAGATCCGGCCAATCGCTGAACGCCGCGTCCAACCCGACCGCGACATCGACGGCGCCGTTACGAAGCAGTTGCACCATGCGCTCAAAGCTCGAGCCGCTGACCTCGAAACGGATATTGGGATGGCGAGAGAGAAGGTTCGCCAGCGGCGCGATCAAACGCCATTCGAGCGAGGCCGGGCACACGCCGATACGAAGCGTGCCGGCATAGGGATCGTTGTTGGACGATCCGTCCAGAAGCTCGCGTGCGTCGTCCAGCAGTCTGGCGGCGCGCTCGACGAAGGCGCTACCCTTCTCGGTGAGCAAGGCGCCCCGCGCGGTTCGGTGAAACACCGAATAGCCGAGCTGACGTTCCAGGTCCGCGACGCCCTTGGTCACGGCTGACTGGGTGACGCCGATCGCTTGGGCGGCGGCGGTGAACGACCCGCACCGCGCGACGGCGACGAGGTGGCCGAGCCTTGGATCCAGCATGGGCCATTCCTAGGAGGCATGCGAGTGTCGCACAATGAATTTGACCGCGGGGCGTAAGGCGTAAATCGTCCTCCGGGACGACGGATAAGAAGCAAGAATTCGCCTCAGGGCCTCGCTGGGAAGCCCGCAACGCCGCATTCTCCGAAGGCCTCAAGGAAACCAATGACCGAATACGAACCCGCCGCGCACATGCCGCCAGCGCCAGACACCCTGAGCGCGGAAGCGCGCGCGGCGCTGGCCGTCCTCGCCAGCGCGGGACCCCTGCCCTCGATGGACATGTCGCAGATGCGGTTCTTCGCCGAGCAGATGCAGACGATGGTGGGCGCGGAGCAGCGCAAGGCGCACGAGGTGACCGTCACCGACGACGTGATCGCCGGCGTGCCCGTTCGCCGCATCGCGCGCGCCTCCGGCGAGATCGATCGCACGCGGGTGCTGATGAACCTGCACGGCGGCGGCTTCGCGACCGATTCCGGCTCGCTGACCGAAAACATCCCCATCGCGGCGCTGACCGGCATCAAGGTCGTCGCCGTGCTCTATCGGTTCGCGCCGGAACACCCCTACCCCGCCGCCGTCGACGACGCGCTCGCGGTCTACAAGGCGCTGCTCGCCGACCATGACCCGGCCGATATCGGGGTCTATGGCACGTCCGCGGGGGCGGTCATCGGGCCGCAACTGATGATGCGGCTGCAAGCCGAGGGGCTGCCAACGCCGGGCGTGCTCGGAGTGTTCTCCGGCGAGCCGGACCTGGTCGGCACCGCCGACTCGCTGAAGATCTTCGCCAAGGCGAACGAGGGCCAACTGCTCATCGACTGCAAGTGGGCCTATGTCGGCGGGGCCGATCCGAAGGATCCGATGCTCTCCCCGCTCTTCGGCGACCTCGCCTTCTTCCCCCCGACGCTCTGCGTCTCGAGCGGTCGCGACGTGCTGCTGAGCGGGACGGTCAACCTGAACCGCAAGCTCAGCGACGCCGGCGTCTATACGGAACTCGTCGTCTACGACGCGCTTCCGCACGCGTTCTGGGCCATGCTGCTGGCGCCGGAAAGCGACGACGCCTTCCGACGCATGTCGTCCTTTCTGACCAAGCATCTCGGCCGACGGTGATCGCGCTCGCGGCGGCGTCTCCGCCTTGAGCGTGGCGCTCCATCCAGCCGCGACCGCCGAGGCGCTGTCGGCTAGCACCCGGCGGACCGTGTGGAGCGCGGTGCTGTTGCTGGCGGCGGTGATGTTCGCCGGCGGCATGATCCGGACGGTGTTCTCGCCGCTCCAGGAAGCCGCCAAGCTCGACCTGAGGCTCTCGGACTTCGCCGTCAGCCTGGTGCAGGGGCTGGCCACGGGCGCGCCCATCGCCCTGGTTTCCATCCCGCTCGCTTGGGTGATCGACCACGGCCGCAGGGTCAGGCTGCTGGTCGCCCTCTTCGCCGTCTGCGTGATCGGAACCTTCTGGACCGCCTTCGCCACCGGTCTTGTTTCGCTGTTCCTGGCCCGGGTGCTCTCGGCCTTGGGCGCGAGCTGCGCGATTCCCGTGATCATTTCCCTCGTGGCCGACCTCTGCGCGCCCGACAAGCGTGGGCGGGCGATCGTGGTGCTGGGTCTTGGCGCCTATGCCGGCGCCGCGGCGGCCTTCGTGCTCGGCGGCGTGCTGCTGACGGCGCTGGCCAGCCATCCGATCGCCGCCCTGGGCGCGATGGCGCCCTGGCGCGGCACGCACCTGCTGGTTGGGATCGGCGGGACCTTGCTGCTGTTTCCGCTCTTCTTCCTGCGCGAGCCCGAGCGCCACGAGGTCGAGCTGAAAACGACCTCCGTGGGGCCGACGCTGCGGGCGCTCTGGGCCAAGCGGGCCTTCCTGATTCCGCTCTTCACCGGCCAGATCGGCGTCTCCATGGCGGACGCCGCCGCCAGCATCTGGGCGACGCCGGTGCTGATCCGCAGCTATCATCTGCAGCCGGCCCAGTTCGCCGGGTGGGTGGGCGCGATCCTGTTTGCCGCCGGCGTACTGGGTTCCGTGCTCGGCGGATTCGGCGCCGACCTTGGCCACAAGACCGGCCGTCGGGGCGGCCTGCTGTTTGGCGCGGTCCTCGCCACCGCGTTGGGTATTCCAGCCGCCCTCTTTCCGATCATGCCGAGCATCGGCGGATTTCAGCTGATGTTCTTCTTCCTGCTGCTCGGCGGCACGATCACCTCGGTGGTGGCGTCCACAACCGTGGCGGTGCTCATTCCCAACGAGGAGCGCGGCGCCTGCATGGCGGCGTTCAGCGTGATTAGCTCGATCATCGGCGCGAGCCTGGCCCCCACCATCGTGACGCTGGGCAGTACGCTGATGGGCGGAGAGCAGCACCTGGCCGTATCGCTGGCGGCGACCGGCTTCGTCACCGGCGTCATCTCGCTCGCGGGCTACTTCCTGGCCATGCGCAACGCACCGAAGAGCGCGACGGAGTGGCGCTGAAGCCGACGGGCTGAGCGCCCGGGGCTTTGCGCCCCCTCCGTCTCGTCGCGCTGGCGCGCGCCGATCCACCTCCCCCGCTGCGCGGTGGAGGAGCTAGATCGAGCCTCTTCGCTCCTCACCCGTGAAACGGGGGAGGTGGCAGACCGCGAAGCGGGCAGACAAGGGGGCGCAAGGCCTTCAGCTCTAGCGAACCTGTCTGGCTGGCAGCACGCCGTCCACGAACCTGCCGATCTCAACCCAGGCCCGACGCGTTTCGGGAAAGAAGGGCATCAACGGGTAGACATGCATCAGACCCTCTTCTTCGATGTATCTGACCTTATCCGGCGCCGAGGCGGCGAGGCGGCGCGCGTCGGCGACGAGGATGTCGGCTGATCCGCACAGCAGCAGCGTCGGCGGCAGCGCCGAGAGGTCGCCGAACAGCGGACTGACCAACGGGTCCCACAAATCCCTCGGCCCCGCCCACCATGCCCCCCAGGTGCGCAGGATGACGCGGTTGAGCAGCCACTCATGGCGCTCGATCTCGACCTGCGAGGGATCGGACACGCCCGCGTCCAGCCAGGGCGCGTTGAGGATGAGGCCGGCCGGCGTCGCCCCCGCCTGCTGCAGCATCGCCAGCGCCAAGCCGCCCCCGGCGGAGTCGCCCATGACGATGAGGTTCCGGCCACCGTGCTCGCGCTCAAGCCGGCGATATTCATCGCCGGCGAACGCTATCGCCTCGTCGCAGGCGTGCTCCGGCGCCAGCGGATAGCGGGGAACCGAGCAGGCGACGCCCAGGGTCTTCACCAGCCGAGCGATGAACCACCAGTGCAGGAAGGCCGGCGGATTCACATAGCCGCCGCCGTGAAGATAAAGGATCCAGCCGGGCACCGGTTCGCCATCGCGCGGCCGCACCGTGAAAATCCGGTTGCCGCCCACCTCGAGAACCTCGACCGCGCATTGCTTGTAGAGGCTCGCCGGCGGATCGCCCGCCGATGGGCGCCGGCCCTGTTGCAGGCTTTTTCGCAGCGCAGCCTCGTCGTGCGCCATCTGCCCGCGGAAGGCTGCGGCCATCAGCGATTGAACGGCTCGTGCGGTGAGGCTGGGCAAGATCGTCCCTACACCGACATCAGATATTCACGCCGCCGCCGACGATCAGCACTTCGCCACTGACGTAGTCGCTCTCGGGGATGCAGAAGAGATATACGCCTCCCGCGGCTTCGTCGGGCGTGCCGGCGCGCCCCAGCGGCACCATCGTCTTCAGCGCGCCCAGCATGGCGCCCGGCACGCCGGCCTGGATCGTCCGGCCCTCGATCTCGATCTGGGTTTCCGGATCGTCCATCGCCTTGGTGAGCCGGGTCTCGATGAAGCCGAAGGCGACGCAGTTCACGCACACCTTGTAGCGGCCCCACTCCTTGGAGAGCGTCTTGGTCATGCCGACCAGCGCCGCCTTGGCGGAGGAATAGTTGACCTGGCCGGGGTTGCCGTTGGTGCCCGCCATCGAGGAGATGTTGACCACCTTGCGGATCACCTCGCGGCCCTCGGCGGCCTCCTGCTTGGCGTAGAGGCGCAGCGGTTCGGACGCGGCGCGCAGGATGCGGAAGGGCGCCAGGACGTGCACGTCGAGCATCGACTGGAACTGCTCGTCGGTCTGTTTCTGGATCACCGCGTCGCGGGTGTAGCCGGCGTTGTTGACGATGATGTCGAGGCCGCCAAACTCGCTGATCGCCGTCTGCACGAACCGCTCGCCGAAGTCCTCGGCGGTGACGTTGCCGACGCAGGCGACCGCCTTGCCCCCCGCGGCCGCGATCGCGGCGACGGTCTCGGCGGCCGGCCCGGCGTCGAGGTCGTTGACGACAACGCGCGCGCCCTCGGACGCCAGCTTCAGCGCGACCGCCCGGCCGATCCCGCGTCCCGATCCGGAAATGATCGCGACCTTGCCTTCGAGCTTGCCCAACTGCTGTTCCTCTAAACTCACGCCAGCGCCACGACGGCTTCCCCGTCGAGGGTCTGCAATTCCTTGTCGGTCCAGGCGCCGATCTTCAGCCGCGCCAGCCGCTCGCCGCCCTCTTCCAGAATCTCCACGACCTCGCCCCGGCAGTGGACGGTGGCGTAGAGCGGCGTGATGGCGGTGAAGCGGGCGTTCCAGCGCCGCAGCCGCTCCTGCGGCGCCCAGCGCGTCACCGCCTGGGCGAGGTAGGCCATCGTGAGCATGCCGTGGGCGAACACGTCGTTCATGCCGGCGTCCTTGGCGTAGTCGCTGTCGATGTGCAGCCGCACATAGTCGTTCGAGGCGCCGGCGAAGAGCGCCAGCGTCGTGCGGGTGATCGGACCCTGGACGTGCTCCGGCAGAGCCGCGCCGACTTGCAGCGTTTTGGCGTTATCCATTTCGCACCACCGTCACGACGCTCATTTCGGCGCAGAGGTCTCCCGCGTCGTTCACCGCGCGGGTGTCCTGGACGATGAACTCCAGCGCGCCGCCGCGCTTCTCGTAGATGTCGCGGGTGGTGGTGGTGAGGGTCAGCCGGTCTCCGGCGTGGATCGGCCGATGGTAGGCGAACGATTGTTCCCCATGCAGGATCCGGCGCATGTCGACGCCGATGCCATTGTCGGGATCCAGCACCTCGCCGCGCTTGGCCGGCGCGCCGAGAGCCAGCGAGAACAGGTAGGTCGGCGGCGCGGGCAGCGCGGAGTGGCCCGCGGCGCGGGCCGCGGCCTCGTCGAAATAGATCGGGTCGGTCTCGCCGGTGGCGCGGGCGAAGAACTTCAGGAAGCTCGGCTCGACCACGACGGTGCGCGGCTCGGAGACCACGCCGATATGCTTCTCGCGATCGATCGCCACCGCGTCAGGCCCGGCCGTAGAGCGTGACCACGCAGGCGCCGCCAAGACCGAGGTTGTGTTGCAGGCCGTAGCGGGCGCCGTCGACCTGGCGCTTGTCGGCGTCGCCGCGCAGCTGGTGGCTCAACTCGTAGCACTGCGCCAGGCCCGTCGCGCCCAGCGGATGGCCCTTGGAGAGAAGGCCGCCGGAGGGATTGGTGACGTGGCTGCCGCCGTAGGTGTTGTCGCCGTCGCGGATGTACCGTTCGGCGCCGCCCTCGGGGCACAGCCCCAGCGCCTCATAGCTGATCAACTCATTGGGCGTGAAACAGTCGTGCAGCTCGACCACGTCGATGTCGGCCGGCCCGACACCCGCGGCCTCGTAGACCTGGCGGGCGGCCGCCTTGGTCATGTCGTAGCCGATCACCTTCATCATCGACTGGCCTTCGAAGGTGTCGGCGAAGTCCGTGGTCATGGCCTGGGCGACGATCTCGACCGAGGCGTCGAGGCCGTGCTTGGCCGCGAAGGCCGGCGACACCAGCACCGCCGCGGCCGCGCCGCAGGTGGGCGGGCAGGCCTGGAAGCGGGTGATCGGGCCAAAGAGGTGCTTGGAGGCCATCACCTCTTCCAGGGTCAGCGGGTCGCGGAAGACGGCCAGAGGATTGTTGGCGGCGTGCCGGCGCGCCTTCACCGAGATCATGCCGAAGGTCTCGTCGCTGGCGCCGTATTGCGCCTGGTAGTCGAGGCCGCCGCCGCCGAACTGCTGCGCGGCCATCGGCGCGTCCTTGTCCCAGCCCTGGATCTCGCCCTGCTTGGCCAGTTGCAGGTCGAGGGTCCGCTTGCGGTCGTTGAAGGTCATGCCGAGCGCGCCAGGCAGCATCTGCTCGAAGCCGACCGCCAGCACGCAATCGGCCGCGCCCAGCTCCACCATCTGCCGCGCCAGATAGAGGGCGGTCGAACCGGTGGAGCAGTTGTTGTTGACGTTGACGATCGGGATCCCGGTGATCCCGACCCGGTAGAGCGCCGACTGGCCGGCGGTGGAGTCGCCGTAGACGTAGCCGGCGTAGGCCTGCTGGATCAGCTCATAGCCGATGCCGGCGTCGGCCAGGGCCAGGCGCACGGCCTTCTCGGCCATCACGTCCCAGTCCTCGCTCTGGCCAGGCTTGGTGAAGGGGATCATGCCGACCCCGGCGACCCTGGCTTTCGTGGTCATCTCATGGCTCCTTGGCTCCGCGCGCCGCTAGAGGGTGCGGGCGATGATCAGTTTCATGACTTCGCTGGCGCCGCCGTAGACGCGCGACACCCGCGCGTCGGCGTAGAGCTGGGCGATCGGGTATTCGGCCATGTAGCCGTAGCCGCCGAACAGCTGCTGGCAGGCGTCTATCACCTTGCACTGGGTCTCGGTGGTCCAGAGCTTGGCCATGGCGGCGGTGGCGGCGTCGAGGTCTCCGGCGAGCAGGCGCACCATCAGGGCGTCGACCAGGGTCCGGGCGACCGTCGCCTCGGTCTTCGCGTCGGCCAGCACGAACTCGGTGTTCTGGAACGCGATCAGCGCCTTGCCGAACATCTTCCGCTCGCGGGCGTAGTCCACCGTCAGCTGGACGGCCCGTTCCATGTTCACCGTGGCGTCGAGGGCGATGATCATCCGCTCCCACGCCAGCTGGTGCATCAGCTGGCCGAAGCCGAGACCGGGCGTTTCGCCGATCAGGTTCGCCGCCGGAACGAAGACGTCGTCGAAGAAGAGCTCGGAGGTGTCCTGGGCGTGCATGCCCAGCTTCTCGAGCTTGCGCCCGCGCCGGAAGCCATCGGCGCCCGCGGCTTCCACGGCCACCAGCGAGAGGCCCTTCGCGCCAGGCTCATCACCCGTGCGGGCCACCACGACGATCAGGTCGGCGGTCTGTCCATTGCTGATGAAGGTCTTCTGGCCGTTCAGCCGATAGCCACCGTCCACCGGCCGCGCCGTCGTCCGCACGCCCTGAAGGTCCGAGCCCGCGTCCGGTTCGGTCATGGCGATGGCGCCGACCAACTCGCCGCGCGCCATCCGAGGCAGCCAGCGTTGTTTCTGGCCCTCGGTTCCGTAGGCGAGGATGTAATGGGCGACGATCGCCGAGGAGACGCTGTTGCCGGCGCCGAAGCCGCCAGCCAGGCCGGCGCGGGTCAGTTCCTGGTGGATCACCGCCTCGTGCGCCAGGGTCCCGCCGCCGCCGCCGTAGGCCTCGGGGATGCTGGCGCAGAGCAGCCCCGCCTCGCCCGCCTTCAGCCAGGCCGCGCGATCGACCTGCCGCGCCTGGCGCCAGCGGTCGGCGTGGGGCACGAATTCGCGCGCCACGAACCGTGCGACATGGTCCTGGAGCATCGCCAGCTCGTCGTCGATCCAGGGCGAGCGGCTAGGCGACATTGCGGTCGCGCCCCTGCCAATAGGGTTCCCGCAGCACGTGCTTCAGCACCTTGCCAGCGGCCGACAGCGGCAACGGTTCGGTCCGCAGCTCGATGGTCTTCGGACATTTGTAGCCGGCGATCAGGGCTCGGCAGTGGTCCATGATCTCGTCGCCGGCGACCAGGGCGCCGGGCCTGGGCACGATCACCGCATGCACCCGCTCGCCCCACCGCTCGTCGGGCACGCCGATCACCGCGCATTGGGCGACGGCCGGGTGGCGGGCGAGCGCGCTCTCGACCTCGCCCGAATAGACGTTCTCGCCGCCGGTGACGATCATGTCCTTCAGCCGGTCGACCACATAGACCAACCCGATCTCGTCCATCCGGCCGCCGTCGCCGGTGTGCATCCAGCCGCCGCGCAGGGCTTCGGCGGTGAGGTCCGGCTGGTTCCAGTAGCCCAGCATCAGCCCGGCGCCGCGCACCAGTATCTCGCCGACCTCGCCCACCGCCCGCGGCCGGTCCTCGTCGTCGGCGATCATCACCTCGGTATTGGCGATGACCTGGCCGGCGGCGCGGTGCCGGCCCGCCTTGCGATGATCGCCGAGATGAAATTCGGGGCGCAGGATCGTCGCCGCGCAGGAGACCTCGGTCATGCCGTAGGCCTGGTAGAAGTCCACCTGCGGCGCCGAGGCCATCATCCGGTCGAGGGTCGCCTCGGCGATGGGCGACGCGCCGTAGATGATCCGCTGCAATCGCGCGAGCCGGGCGGGGTCGAAGGCCGGATCATCGAGCACCATCTGGATCATGGTCGGCACCAGCAAGGCGTCGGTGACCGCCCCCGCCTCGATGGCCTCAAGCGTCGCGGCAGGCGTGAAGGCGCCGAGGATCACCGCCGTCCCGCCCGCCTGCATGATCGCCGCCAGCACCGCCGCGGCGGCAAGGTGGAACAGCGGCGCGACGACGAGGCCGCGGCACCCGTCCGGGAACGGGCCGGCGTCGCGGATCGCCTGGCAGTTGCCCACCAGCCCGGCGTGGCTGAGCATCACGCCCTTGGACCGCCCGGTGGTGCCGCCGGTGTAGAAGATGCCGAAAAGGTCGTCGCCGTGGCGCTCGGCGGGCTCTGTTGGCGCGGCGTCCAGCAGAGCGTCGTAATCGGTCCAGCCGTCGGGGGCCGGAGACGATGCGGCCCAAACGGGCGTCAGCGCCAGCGTGCGGTCGGCGATGAGTTCGAGCGCCGGCGCGCCGACGCCGTCGCCGACGAAGATCACCTTCGGCGTGCAGTCGCCGATCGCGTAGCGGTTCTCCTCGGCGCTCCAGCGAGGATTGAGCGGCGCGATCACCGCGCCCGCCCAGGGGATGGCGAGGTAGAGCTCCATATAGCGGTCACTGTTGGCGCCGAGGACCGCGACCCGATCGCCGGCTTCGACCCCAAGCCGACGCAAGCCGCTGGCGAGCCGGGCGGCCCGGTCCAGGAGATCGCCCCAGGATCTCGTCCTGCCCTCGAAGATCGACGCAGCCGCCTCGGCGTCGGTCGCCGCGGCGCGGATGGCGCTCACATAGCTGAGATCGCGCGGTTCCATTCGAGCCTCCCGTCGCCGCCGGTTCTTCGCCGGCGGACGCCCTTAGGCCAGACGTCTAGTAAGTGCGTTACCCGTGAGTAGCAACCGAAAACGCCGCGCCTCGCGGGACCAGCCCAACCGCCATCTGGTTGACGTAGATTTCCGCCACCGCGGCCGGGCTCAGATCCCCGGCGTCCCGGTACCATCGCCCGATGCCGTTGATGGCGCCGCCGAGCATGAAGGCGGTCAGGCGGGTGTCGCAGGGGGCGATCGAGCCGTCGGCCTTGCCCTTGTCGATCAAGGCTCGGAGCTGGCGGTCGATCGTCCGCTTGCCGTCGCGAATGCGCGCGCTCACCGCCTCGCCGACGTCGGCGTCGTTCAGCTGCGCGAGGCAGCGTCCGAAGTCGGTGGCGACCACCTCGGCATAGCGGCGCAGCAACTGTTTCAGCTGATCGAGACCGGAAGCGTGCGCATCGGCGGGTCCGAAGGCGCGGATCTGATCCAGCGCCCGCACAACGACGGCGGCGATCAGCTCGTCCTTGCCGGCGGCGTAGTAGTAGAGCGTGGGCTTGGAGATCCCGAGGCGTTCGGCGATGCCATCAAGCGAGGTTCGGTGGTAGCCGTTCTCGCTGAACGCCTGGGCCGCCGCATGGAGCACAGCTTCCATCTTCTGCTGGCGCTCGATCGCCCGATCCTGGGGCGACGACCAAGGTGATCGCGCGGCGGTCTTGGGTGATGGCATGGCTGGAGGATGGCACAAACGCGGAGGGGCTCAAAGCGCGCGCCACGAAGGTCACTACCCGCGGGTCACATTCTTACCTGGCAGTCGCTAGCCGCCGCTCGGAGTCGCTCGGCCGAAACCTTTGCCCGGATGGCGATGTTCAACCCGTGGCAGACCTTGAGCTTGGCGGTTTTGGGATAAGGGTAGGCGCTAAGTGAGCAACAAGCCGCCGTCGACCACGAGCACCTGGCCGGTCGTGAAGCCGCCCTTCATGAGATAGAGGTAGGCCTGCGCGGCCTCGGCCGGCAGACCAGCGCGGGCCAAAAGCTGCCGGTCGATGAAGGTCTTCATTCGCTCCTGCGGCATCGCCTTCACCGGCTCGGTCATGATCAGGCCGGGGCAGACGCCATTCACTCGGACGGGCGCCAGCTCCGCCGCCAGCCCAAGCACCAAGTGCTCCGAGGCGCCGGCGAAGGCGGTGTTGAGCGGCGAGCCGGGCCTCGGCCGGTGCGCGAGGACGCCGCTGGTCAGGGTGATCGAACCGTTCCCGGCGATGCGGCTTTGCGCCTGCCTGGCCGCCTTCAGGGCGCCCCAAAAACGCACGCCCAGCGCGCCGGGCGCGGTCTCGAAATCCATCGTCCGCAGCGGTCCGACGAAGCGCGCCGATCCCCAGTCGCCGGCCGTGAAGACCAGGTGGTCGAAGGCCCCGGCCTTGTCGAAGAAGGCCCCGATGGCCGCCTCGTCGTTCGCATCCACCGCCGAGCCGCCGGCGCCGTCGCCCAGCCGCGTCACGGCATCCTCGACCTTGGCGCCCTGGCTGGAGCCGACAAATACGCTCGCGCCTTCGGCGAGCGCGCCCTCGGCCACCGCGTAGCCGATGCCGGAGGTTCCGCCGATGACGACGACGCGCTGACCGCTAAGGGTAGGAAGAGACATCTGTTTGTTCCAATGCGTTATTCGCCGAGGGTCTGGTTGGCCGCCGCGTTCACCGGAGCGCGGAAAAGGGGGTTGGCGTCAGCATTCGCGTGGCGATCGAGACGATCATCCGATCGGCCTCCGTTTGCTTCGCCCGCGCTTCAATCCATTCAGGATCCACGCGGAAACTGGCCCACTTCTCCTCGCTCTCGGCCACGGAACTCCATCTCAGCATATAGACCAGATCCGAGGTCGACACGTCCTCCACGGTCCAGAATCCGATCGGCTCGATGCCATGCTTCTCGAAGAGTCGGCAGGTGAGTGTGGCGAAACGCTCGACCAACGCCTGCAGCCGCCCAGGGAGGCAGTGGTATGTCCGCAACTCATAGATCATGGCGCGCCTCTACTTGTCAGCCTTGGTCGACAGACCTGCTTCGATGTCAGCGATCAGCCCGGGGTGGGTTGGACGCCAGCCGAGGCGTTCCTGGGTCAGTGCGCTCGAGGCCGGGTTATCGACGGCGACGAACGGCGCGATGAAGCCGAAATGGCTTGCGGGCTTTTGCACTACGGGCACATTCAGGCGACGGCCGATCGTCTCGGCGATGGTCTTCAGCGGGACGCCCTCTTCGCCGATGGCATGATACCGGGCGCCCGCGACGCCTTTCTCCAGCGCCAGACGGAAGAGAAGCGCGGCATCGAGCACGTGCACGGCGGGCCACCGATTGAGCCCGTCGCCGACCAATCCCGAAACATGGGACGCGCGCGCCGTTTCGATCATGTGGCGGACCAGGCCCTGCCTGACCTCGTTGTGCACCGACGGTGGCAGCCGCACGACCGATGCGCGGACGCCGCGCGACGCCAAAGCCAATGTCACCGTTTCCGAGGGGGTTCGAGCGCCCCCTGGGGCGTTGGGATCAGGGGAGTCATCCTCCGTCGCAAGGCGGCCGGACATCATCGCCATGGTCGGAAAGGCGTTGACGAGCGGCCGATTCCCACCCACGAGCGCGGCGCCGAGGGTCTCGACCGCGCGCCGGTCCGTCTGGACGGCGAGCCTGACAAACCTCGCGACGATGCCCGCCGGACTTCCCCCGAGGATCACCCCGAGACGAGCCGAAAGGCTCGTTTGCTGAACGCCGTGAATGAAGGCGGTGTGGATCACGCCGTCGGAGGCGGCAGCGCCCCGGTGCAGGCTTTTCAAGTCGGCGAGATCGCCTCGGTGCGCCTTGGCGCCGGCGGCCAGGAGGGACTTGGCCCCGTTCGCCGACCGCGTGAGGCCGACCACCTCGTGACCGGCCTCGATGAGCGCGGCGACAACGGCCGAGCCGATGAACCCCGTAGCGCCTGTGACGAACACGCGCATCACGACTTCTCCCTTACTCGATGTGTGAGCGAGCCAGCGTTCGAGGCGCGGCCTAGATAAACTAAGAGATTGGGACGGGACGCTCTATGCGTTATCGTTCGGATTCTTATCGTGATCGTTCGAGGTATCTATGGCTCAGCTCCTAGAAGGCATAGATCCGCTCTCCGATGTGCTCTCGCTTCTGAGGCCCCGAAGCTCCGTTTCGGCCTTCCTTGACGCCGGCGGAGATTGGTCGATCCAATTCCCCCGCGAGGAAGGCATCAGATTTCAGGCCGTCATCACCGGCTATTGCTGGTTGGTGGTTGACGGCGTTCCTGATCCGGTGCGTCTGAATCCGGGCGATTGCTTCCTGCTGCCGAGCGGCCGTCCGTTCCGCCTAGCCAGCGACTTGGCCTTGGCGCCCGCTGACGCCTACGCGGTTTTGTCCGCCAAGCGGGATGGCGTCGCGACGTGCAACGGCGGCGGCGATTTCCTTGGGGTCGGTTGCCTCTTCACCCTGGCTGGCCGACATGCCGATTTCCTGCTCGGCGCACTGCCACCGATCGTGCAGGTCCGCGAGGAATCGGAGCAGCTGGCGCTAAGATGGTCCCTGGGGCGCATGCTTGAGGAACAGCGCACGCCGCGACCTGGCGGTTTCCTGGTCGCGCAACACCTTGCCCACATGATGTTGATCCAGGCGCTGCGGATGTGCCTGGCGGATAGACCCAAAGGCGCTGTGAGCTGGCTCTTTGCATTGGCCGACACACAGATGAGCGCGGCGATCACCGCCATGCACGAGGATCCGGCTCATCGTTGGACTTTGCGGGCCCTCGGTGAGCGCGCCGGCATGTCGCGAACGAGCTTTACCTTGAAATTCAAGCAGACAGTCGGGGCGTCGCCGATGGAATACCTGACGCGCTGGCGAATGCTGGTCGCCGGAGATCGCCTGACGCACTCCGCTGATCCCGTGTCAGCCATCGCCCTTTCGCTCGGATACGAATCCGAGAGCGCCTTCGGTACGGCCTTCAAGCGGGTCATGGGCTGTTCGCCGCGGCGATATAGCCGTGGCGGGCAGCGCTTGTTCAAGCACACAGTGGCATCGAAGGCGCTGTCGCCAGTCAGCTTGAGCCTATCCCAGGTCCAATAAGGTTCCGCGCGCTAAAGGCGGACGGCGACGACCTGCAGCCCGCCCCTATCGTGCGGAAAAGATTGAACCCGCGATGGTACCGCCTCCCTGGCTCGAACAGGGGACCTCTAGATCCACAATCTAGCGCTCTAACCAGCTGAGCTAAGGCGGCGTATCGCGAAGGCGACCCGTTTAATCGCGCCCGCCGCGACGATCAAGCGGCGGAGCCAGATAAGGAAAAGGCCCCGGAGATTTCGCTCCGGGGCCAAGCCTTGTCGATGAGAACCGGGTTAGTCCTTCGGCGCCTGGAAGCGGATCGGAACGTTGATCTGACCTCCGGCCACCGGCACGCCATCGCGCGTCTGCGGCTTCATCTTGAAGAAGTGCTCCATCTTCATCGCGGCTGCGCCGAAGCCCTGGTCCGGCGGATCCTCCGAGGCGATTGAGCAACTCAGCGTGCCCTGGGCGGAGACGGTGCAGTGCAGCACCGCGCGCCCGGAGACCCCGAGCCGTTGGGCCCGCTCGGGATAGTACTGCGCCAGTTCGTCGCCATCGGGCTGCCGGATCCAGTCCGGGTTGCTGATCACCGTCGGACGCGGCGGCGGTGGCTTCTCCGGCGTCACCACCGGCGGAGCCGGCGGCGGCGGGGCGGGATGCTCCACCGGCGCGATGGGCAGCGGCGGCGGGGCGGGCACGTTCACCGGAACCGCGGCCGGCGGACGCGGCTGGATCGGCGGCGGCTTCTCCATCTTCGGCGGCGGCGGGGGCGGGGGTGGCGGCGGAGGCGGAG
>Ga0302314_10008091_pt1 | contig 18775 bp, 12 predicted proteins | sample III_Palsa_N2_3_FD_200533 | JGI IMG/M metagenome (GOLD analysis project Ga0302314, IMG submission 200533) | Peat permafrost microbial communities from Stordalen Mire near Abisko, Sweden - III_Palsa_N2_3 | ecosystem: Environmental > Terrestrial > Soil > Palsa > Peat permafrost | place: Sweden...
CGCCGCCAACCGCCACGAAGCGGTCCAGCTCGCCCGCTCCCGCGGCTGGATCTGACCGCCCACCCGACTGCACCCCCCGCACATACCGGTTTGCCGTCCCTGTCGTGATCGGGGAAGGCCAGGGCCGGAGCGATTGAGGAACGCCAGGGCCGGAGCGATCAGGCCACACGCCCGTCCGCCCCCGGGACGATCCGCCCGGCCGCCCCTGCCGCGTCGAAGCGGGCTGGGAGGATCACAATACGGGTGTTCGCCGAGTGGTCCCTGATCTCAGCAGTACGTCGCTGGAGGCGGCCCAGGGTTTCTACGGCGACCTACTGGGACTGCGGCCGGTGACGGACCACGGCTGGATCGTCACGCTGGCCGATCCCGGACGGCCGGGTGCCCAGATCAGCCTCATGGCCCACGACGCCACCGCCCCTGTCATCCCCGATATCTCGGTTGTGGTGGATGACGTGGACGCCTGCCACGCGGCAGCGGTCCAGGCGGGCGCTACCCTTTGACCTACGAGCCGTGGGGCGTTCGCCGCACCTGTCTTACCGATGGCTCGAGACGGGCGGCAGTCAGACCTGACTGAGCCCCGTTCGCAGTCGACGCCTGTGGACGTCCAAGCCAGGGGTAGGCGTACAGAACAGCCTGGATCTGCGCGGCTCATCTGGTGACCGCCAAGACAGCCCTGGCCGCTCCGAACGGGAGTGTGCGCGTTCTCTCCGGCTTCGTTATCACTCAGCGTGACGCAGTTGTCGCCGCAACCGGCCGATGGTTGGCTGGCTTATCTGGAAGGTCAGCCACGGTGTCCGTCCATTCGTGGGAGCCAAGTGGGGAGCATCGTCGGCAGACATCAGACCACATGGAGACTACTAGAGCGTTCGATTCCTTAGCTTTAACAGCCATCCAGACACGACCAGACACTTCGGCCGACACTAAGGATCTCGTTCGCATCGAGGTGGTCTTGCGGAGCCCACACCATCACCGCCTCCGCCACCCGACCCCGACCCGGCTGCTCTGCGAGATCACCTCGACGTCACCACTTTGAGCGAAACGCTGGTCCTCCCCGAGGAGCGCACCGTCGTCTCCCCCTCTCCCGGCAGACGTCGGTATCAGGTCGTGGTTCATGCGTTCTGCCGAGCCCGCGCTTGCACCGTGTCCATCGTCTCCATGATCGAGATGGTCTCAGCCAGCGGCATCAACGGGCTCTCCAGGTCACCAGCAGCCAGCCGACGCGCGACCTCGTCGGCCTCGTGGCGCAGGCCCCGGCCCTCGTGCACCGACGCGACGCGGGTCGGAGCGCCATTCCTCGGTACGAGCGTCACGGCCGCGGGAGCGTAAAAGTCGCCCTCAACCTCGATCCTCCCGTCGCTGCCGACGATCGCAGCCCTCGTCGGACTCTTCGCCCGCAAGGTGCACGTCAGCACCGCCTGGGCGCCGTTCTCGTAACCGAACAACATGGACGTCTGCGCGTCCACGCCGGTGAACGCCGGGTCACTCATGGACACGATCCGGCTCGGCGTGCCGAGGACCATCGACGCGAACGACACCGGGTACACGCCGAGGTCCAGCAGCGCACCGCCGCCCAGTTCCGGTGCGAACAGCCGGAACCCGGCGTCCTCAGCGAACCACTGGCCGTGGTCCGCAGTCACGGTGACAACGTCGCCGAGCACGCCCCGCGCCAGCCAGTCCCGGATAATGGCCACGTGCGGCAGGAACCGGGTCCACATCGCCTCCATGGCGAACAGCCCGTGCTCCCTCGCCACCCGGACGATCTCGCGGGCCTCGGCGGCGTTCATCGTGAACGGCTTCTCGACCAGCACGTGCTTGCCGGCCCGCAGCGCCAGAATCGCGTTGTCGTGGTGCATCGGGTGCGGCGTCGCAACATAGATCACCTCGACGTCCGGATCGGCCACCAGCGACTCATAGCTGGCATGCCGGTTCGCGATACCGAACTCGTCCGCGAAACGGTCCGCGGATCCCTGGCTGCGCGACCCGACCGCCACTGCAACGCCGGAATCGGTCAGCCCGAGATCGGTCACGAACGTGCTCGCGATCCCGCCCGTCCCGAGAATTCCCCACCGCACGGGGCTGTCCGCCACGTCTTCGTCCCTCCGCCGGCCAGTATCGGTGATCAGCCTATTTGAAGACCGTGGCCCGTAGCTCGGAGATCACTTGCCCCCGGGAATACCTTGTCAGGTTCCGACGGTCCAGTAGACCGACCTGGTCGAAGCCCGCTTGCGGCCCGCTGGAGAGCTGCCGGCATCTGCCCAGGTCACGGGTCGTGGGCGCTGCCCACCAAAGAGCCCCGGCCTAAACTGGATTACCACACCGGGAATCGAGGCTAAACGCAAAGTCACGGAAAGCCATGTTCTCGGGGCTACCGGCCGACGGCGCTGACGAGTTTCGCGGCGTACCAGCCGGTGTCCAGATGGCGGTGCTGCGCCGCGTACCGACATCTCCCGCGATCAGCGGCCTCCGCCGCACGGCTTCAGTCCGGCGGGTTCGCGGGTCGCGGGATAGCCCAATTGGAAGCCTAACTGGTTGCCAACGGTCACCGTCACCCAGCTACATCCAGCCCTACTGAGCCTCGTAATGCCTGGCTAAATGCCACATCCCAGCCTCGTCTGCCGTCACCCAGCCACCTGCAGAATTGCCTGATACTCAAACAGGTCCAGAAGAGTCGCTATCCATTCTGATCAGTTGAATAGCCGATCCTTACTTCGGCGCCGCGGCGCAGTTCGGGGACGATCACCTTTCGGTAGACCGTCTCGGTCGTGAGGGTGCCCTTGTGGCCGACGAGGTCGGCGATGTCCTCGATCGGCATCCCGTCGGAGCTGAGTAGGGAGACGAACGTGTGCCGGAGTTCCCGTGGAACCCAGTCGGTACCCAGGCCAGCTGTCTCAGTGATCTTCCTGAACTCGCGCAGCACGTTGTGACGATCCAGGGGCGTGCCGATCGAGGACGCGAAGACCAGGCCGTGATCCTGCCACAGCGCTCCCGCTTTGAGCCGGTCGGCAGCCTGAAGCTTGTGATGCTCGCGGAGCGCCTGCACGGCTAGCTGCGGCAGCCCAAGGACACGCCGGCTCTTCCGTGTCTTGGTATCGCCGGTGACCCGCACGGAGCGGTAGACCGCGACAGCGGCGGCATCGAGATCAACCTCGCTCCAGCGAAGCGCCCGAAGTTCTTCGGTCCGCAGGCCTGTCATCACCGACAGGACCACGTAAGCATGCAGACGGGAATCCCGGGCGGCCTGCAGCAACGCCTGAGCCTGCTCCATGGTCAGGCTCTTGGACGGACGGCCGGCTGTTCCCCTGGGCGGCTTAACTACAGCCGCCGCGTTCCGGCCGACCAGGTCGCGGACCTCGGCGTGGCGGATGGCCCGCTCCAGGCAGTTGCGCAGGATCTGGAGGGTGCGGGTCGACAGACGGTCCGCTAGCGCATCCAACGTTTGCTGGACATCCCCGGCAGTGAGCTCCCTGAGCTTGATGTCGCCCAGAAGTTCCCGCAGCGGCTTGACGGTGTCCCGGTAGAGCTCCCTGGTCCGATCTGACCTACCGCTCAGCCCGCCCGCTAGCCAGTCATCCAAGGCGTTGCCGACCGTGTAGGTCGCGCTGGACCGGACTCCGTTATCCAGCTCCTGGCGCAGCTGCCGGAGCTTGGTCTTGACGGCTGTCTTGGTCCGGCCGGTCACGGTCTTGCGGACACGCTTGCCCGCCTTGTAACCGAGGGATACGGCCCCGACCCAGTGGTTGTTGGCCTGGTCGAAGTAGATCGAGTCCTCGCCATGGCCGCGCCGAGGCCGAGGTTCTGCCATGCCTCAAACGATACCGTTTGGCTCTTGGTTTGGCTCTTACCTGGAAGCCAGGAAGTCATTGCTAGCGGCTAAAGTGCCTTCTGGCTGGGTATATCTGGTGGGCGCAACTGGGTTCGAACCAGTGACCCCTCGCTTGTAAGGCGAGTGCTCTTCCGCTGAGCTATGCGCCCTCGGCGTCGGCCCTCGGACCGTGCGCCTGGATCGCAGCCAGCGTACCGGTCCCGTGCCGTGACTGCACCCGACGGGCGGCGCTGAGCTGGCACCAACCTGAATCTCCGTCCCGGCCTGCCTGCCCCCCTGGCCCGGTCGGGCCGGGGGGCGGGTCATCCTCGGTGGACGTGAATACCAACTGAGCACGGAGCGGCCCCTTCGCGTGAGCGTTTCAGCCGGCACCATGGAGCATCGAGCCGCATGGGACCTGCATGGGACCGAACCAATGCTCCATCGTGGCGATTCGCCGGGCCGGTGCGACGTTACTGGGGTTAGGGGTGTGGCTGGTGTTGTGCCTGCGGGGTTTCAGGGGTTAGCGGGCGGCTCGGCGTCGGTGGCCTTCGTAGTCGGGAGTAACGCCGGGGCGGACGGGGCGTCTGCGGCGGACGAAGACGATCAGCAGGGCCTCGCCGAGGAGGAACAGGCCGGCGACTACCGCGAGGATAATCAGACCGAGCGAATGGCCTGGCCGGACGTGGGCGGGCGGGGGCGCGTGGACCGCGACCATGACGGGGACCGCCTTGTCGGGCGTGCCGGGGCGCTGAGACGTTCCGCCGACGACAGCCTGGGTGGTCAGCGTGTAGCGTCCCGGTTTCGCATTGGCCGGCAGGCGGCCGGAGAGGACGATCCGGCCGGTTGCCCCGGCCGGCAGGGTGCCGGTGCAGGTCATGGTGGAGCGGTCACAGTGCCAGGCGGATATGCCGCTGGTGGCGTGCGCGGCGGTGTAGTCCAGACCGTGCTGCAGGCCGAACTTCACGCTCACCTTGTAGGCCGTCTGGGCCGACGGCGCGTTCGCGACGGTCACGGAGGCGTCAAAGGCGCCGCCGACCGCGCCGCTCCCGGTTCCGGGCGTCACGGTGACGGCGCTGTAGCCGAAGCTCCAGCGGGGCCCGGCCGGGCAAGCGCGGCGAACCACCGAGACTCCGGCCGACACCGGTCCGCTCAGCCCGGCGCAGGTGCGCAGGCTGGACAGGTGGCCGGTGGTGCCGTTGTACCGCCAGACCTGGCCGACGCCTCCTCCGCACTCGTCGACGAAGTCGATGTACAGGGGGGCGCCGCCGTGGCCGGAGCCGGCCTCCAGGCAGTAGCCGATTCCGTTCCTCAGGACGCCGGCCGGGGTCAGCGACCACTGCTGGGCCTCGACGGCGTGGTCGCACGTCTCCAGCAGGATCGGGAGGCCGTAGCCGGTGGCCTGCCAGCACAGGTGCGGGTGCCCGACCGGATTGATCTGGACGGGCCCGAGGGTGGTGCCGCCGCTTGCGGACGCGGGGCTTCCCGCGGCGAGAATCACCCCGATGGTCAGGACCATGATCGTCCTCAGCCAGTGAACGCTGCGCATCGGCACGGCCCCCCTGAACCATCTGTCACACATAGCGACTGAACGATTACAGGAGAGCCTACGGGCCGCGCGCGAGACGCTGGCCCTGATTGGGATAACTGAGCAGCTAGAGCATCCCTGTGGGCCTGGGGGCCGCCGGACAGCCGCTCGGCCGACCAAGCGCGACGGTAGTACAGCTGCGCGTCGCGCTCCCGGGTGAAGCCGATGTCGCCGACCATTCCGATCGCGGCTTCGGCCGCGCGACGGTAGCACTCGCCGGCCTGCAGGGCGGCGGCGTGGGCCGCCTTCTGGGCGTCGGCGGCGCTGACGTCGGTCGCGGCCGCGGCGTACCGGGCGGCCGCCGAGACGTTCTCCAGGTCGGCGAGCATCTCGACGCAGAAGCTGGCCACCGCCTCAAAGGAGCCGGCCGGGCGCTCGGACTGACCCTGCTCCCGGATGTAGGCCAGGCTGGCGTCCAGGCACCAGCCGATGCCGCCCGCGGCCTCCGCGGCGGTGCCGATCAGGAACTCGCGCTCGGCCCGGGCCAGCGCCGGGCCCGCGTCCTTGGTGAGCAGGACGGCGGGGGTCGCTTCGAAGGTGAGGATGCTGATCCGCCGGGTCAGGTCCAGGTCCAGCTGGCGAGAGGTCCGCAGGCTCGGGGACCCGGTTTCGGCCAGGAACATGGCGAGACCGGATTCGGTGACCGCCGGGACCACCAGGATGTCCGCGGCGTGGGCCGCCACGACGTACCAGCGGCGGCCGGACAGCCGCCAGCCGCCGGTGCCGTAATTGGCCCGGACGCCATCGGGGCCCGGGGCCCAGTAGCCGGCCTCGTCGGCGGCCGCTACCGTGCCGACCACCGTCCCGGCGGCCAGCTGGGGCAGCCAGCGCTCGCCGGCCTCGCGGTGGCCGGTCTCCAGCAGGGCCCCGGCCGCCACCGAACTGGGCAGGAACGGGCCGGGGTACAGGGCCCGGCCGAGCTCGACGTGGATGGCGCACGCCTCGACCTGGGATTTTCCGAGTCCGCCGAACTCCTCCGGAATCGTCCAACCGGCCAGTCCCAGCTGGCTCGCCAGCTGGGCGTGCAGTTCGGGACGGTAGCCGGGCTCGCTCTCCAGGGCGCTGCGCAGTTCGGCGGAGGACAGCTGGTCGGTCAGGAATGCGCGCAGGGTGTCATGCTGAGTGTGCGGGTCTTCGCTGACGTCGACCGAGTCCTGAATCATCGTGAAGGCCGCTCCCTCACCTGCGGCGCGCCGACCTGGGGACATCGGCGACGAACCGGGTCAGCCGTCTCATATTCTCAGACAGGACGCTTCTATTCAGGGCAATCTGCGGACCGGCCGTCTCGCTGGGAGGCGTGTCGCGCTTGGTGGCGCAAGGACCACGGCTCGTTCGGCATAAATTTGAGGACAGCACCGGGGATGGCGGGCCAGGGGGTTGACCGAGATGAGTGAACTCGTTCGGTACGAAGCGAGCGACGAGGTGGCCACCGTCACCTTGGATTCCCCGCACAACCGTAACGCCTTGTCCGCTCAGCTCCTGGCCGAGATGTCGGACCGGCTGAGCGAGGCGGGCGCGGACCAGGCGGTGCGGGCGGTCGTGCTCACGCACACCGGCCGGTCGTTCTGCTCCGGCGCCGATCTGGCCGCCGCGGGCACCGGCTCGCTCGGCGCCGCGGGCACCGCGGTCATGGCTTTGCTCAGGCTGATCGTGGAGCTGCCCAAGCCGGTGATCGCGCGGATCGCGGGGCACGTGCGGGCGGGCGGCATGGGCATCGTGGGCGCGTGCGACCTGGCCATCGCGGCGGAGGGCGCGTCGTTCGCGTTCACCGAGGCACGGATCGGCCTGGCCCCGGCGATGATCTCGCTGACCACGCTGGACATCATGGATTCGCGTCAGGCCATGCGGTACTACCTGACCGGCGAGACGTTCGGCGCGTCGGTGGCGGCGCGGCTGGGTCTGATCACGGCGGCCTGCGCGGGCGAGGAGCTCGACGGCGTGGTCGGGGGGCTGGTCGCGCAGCTGCGCGAAACTTCGCCGCAGGGCGCGGCGGAGACCAAGATGCTGCTGACCGCGCCGCGGCGGCAGCGGCTGGACGCGGCGGGCCCGGAGATGGCGGAGCTGTCGGCACGGCTGTTCGGGAGTCAGGAGGCGCAGGAAGGCATCCGCGCGTTCCTGGAGAAGCGGGCACCCGCCTGGCGGACCCGCGAATTAGCGCGGCAGGTCCGCGGGGACGGTGACGACCCGGGAGCGCAGGTACTCCCCCAGGCCCTTGGCCTGCGGGTCGGGGCGGGTCGTGGCGGACACGCCGGGAGCGAGCAGGCCGTGGACGACGAAGTTGAGGGCCAGCAGGTTCGGCAGCTCGTAGCGGTCGACCTCGAGGTCGGCGGCCTCGGTGAGGAGCTCGCGGAACCGGCCGACGGTCAGGTGCCGGCGCAGCCACGCGTAGGCGGCGGGGCTGACCGCCCACAGGCCCACGTTCGCGTTGCCGCCCTTGTCGCCGGACCGGGCGCCGCACAGCCGTCCGAGCGGGACGGCGACCAGCGGGCCGGTCGGTTGCTCCGGGTCACGGCCGGCGGGCTCGGGTGAGGGGTCCGGCACGGCCTGTCCCGGGGGATCATCAGTTCTATGCCGAACGGCCATGGTGCTTCCGTCCGGCAGGTACACCTGTTCCGTGACCACGCGCCGTGGGACGAGAGCCGGCCAGTAGATCCCGTAGGCGCTGGCGCCGGCGGGCGGGGTGGTGGTGTGGAAACCGGCGTATCCGGCCAGGGCGAGCTCGGTGATCGCGTCGGAGAACGCCCGGCCGACCTTGCGTTCGTCCTGGTCCTTCACGGTGATGCGCAGGTGCGCGGTGGCCAGTTCGTTGACCGGGGCGTCCGGGCGATCGAAGCGCAGCAACCGGATGTCAACGTCCTCGTACTGGCCGGCGCCGCCCAGGCGGTCCAGCAGGAGGCGGGTGGCGTGTTCGGCCTTCTGCTCGATGTCTAGGCCGGTGATGACCATGGTCATCGTGTTGCGGTAGCCGCCGAGCATGTTGAGCGCGACCTTGAGGTCCTCCGGCGGCGGGCTGCCGCGGGTGCCGGTCAGCGTCACCCGGTCCGGGCCGGCCTGCTCCAGGCCGATGGTGTCGAAGTGCGCGGTCACGTCGGGGTTGAGGTAGGCGGGTGCGCCGATCTCGTAGAGCAGCTGGGCGGTGACGGTACCGACCGAGACAAGCCCGCCGGTGCCGTCGTGCTTGGTGATGACGCTGCTGCCGTCGGCGGCGACCTCGGCGATAGGGAACCCCGGGGAGCGGCGGTCGGTGATCTCGTTCAGGAAGCTGTAGTTGCCGCCCGTGGCCTGCGGGCCGCACTCGATGACATGCCCGGCGGCGACCGCGCCGGCCAGGGCGTCCCAGTCGTCGCGGGCCCAGCCGTGCCACCAGGCGGCGGGCCCGGTGACCAGGCTAGCGTCGGTGACCCGGCCGCATATGACGATGTCCGCGCCGGCTTGCAGCGCCGCCGTGATGCCCCAGCCGCCGAGGTAGGCGTTGGCGGTGATCACCGGGAGTTCGGCCTTGGCCAGCGGCACGCCAGTGTCGAGGTTGGTGAACTCGTGGCCGTCGGCCTGCAGGTCCTCGATGGCCGGGGCCAGGTCGTCGCCGGTCAGGTAGGCGACCTTCGCGCTCGGGGCTAGCTCGGTGAGCTTGGCGGCCAGGGCCTCGGGGTTGAGGCCGCCGGCGTTGGCCACCACCTTGACGTCGCGCTCCAGGCAGGTGCCGAGCACGTCCTGCATCTGGCGCAGGAAGGTGGTGGCGTAGCCGAGGCTTTCGTCTTTGCGGCGGGCCTTCCAGAGGATCAGCATGGTGAGCTCGGCGAGGTAGTCACCGGTCAGCACGTCGATCGGGCCGTCCAGCATTTCCCGGGCGGCACTGATGCGGTCGCCGTAGAACCCCGAGCAGTTCGCGATGCGGACGGGCCTATTCATCGGCTTTCGCTTTCTTGGCTGGCGCCCGGCCGGGACCCGGCGGGCCGGCGAAGGCCTGGGCGATGGCCATCCACTCTTGCGCCGCCAGGCCATCGATGGTGAGGGCGAGGTCGTCGCGGTGCCTGCGCTGGGTGACGAGCAGGCAGAAGTCCAGGGCCGTTCCGGTCACCCGGTCCCCAGCGTCGGCCGGGCCCCAGGTCCACAGGGCGCCATCCGGGGCGGCCAGTTCGACGCGCACCGGGGTCTCGGGCGGGGTCTGGCCGCGGACGGCGTAGCTGAACGCGCGCGTGCCGACGCCGATGTGCGCGACGTGACGCAGCCGACGGGTTGGTTCGCGGGTGACGGCGAGGGCATCGGCGATGTCCTGGGTGTGCGCCCAGGTCTCCATGAGCCGCGCGGTCAGCGACGACGCGGCGCTCATAGCGGGCCCGAACCAGGGCAGCCGTGCCGCGGGGTCAAGGTTTGCGAACGTCCCGAGCAGCGCGGCACGGGCGTCCTCGAACCAGGCCAGCAGCTGGGCGCCGGTGCGGTCGCGGTAGCGGGTGGCGATGATGGCGGGATCGATGCCCCCGGCCGCCTGCGCCGCGGCCAGCTCGGCGCGGAACTCGCCGGGGCGGACCGCGGACTGGACCGCGACCTCGTCGAAGAAGGCCAGGTGGCCGATCTGGTCGGCGATGTCCCAGCCGGCGGCCGGGGTCGGCGTGTGCCAGCCGGGCTCGTCGAGGCCGACGATCAGGGCGCGGGTGACGGCGGACTCGGCGGCCAGGTCCGCGGCGAGCGCGGCCATGTCGACCGGCATGACGCTAGCTCTCCGCTTCGGTTGGGCTCGATTCGGCTGGGCTCGATTCAGCTGGGCTCGATTCAGCTGGGCTCGATTCGACCATGGCGAGAACCTGGCCGGTGCTGACCTGCTCCCCCGCCTTGGCCCGGAGTTCGGCGACCACGCCGGCGGCGGGCGCGGCCACCGTCTGCTCCATCTTCATCGCCTCCAGTACCAGCAGCGGCTGACCCGCGGTCACGAGGGCGCCGACCTCGACCAGGACGCGCCGGACCAGCCCGGGCATGGGGGCGAGCAGCGACCCGGCGGGGGCCGGCTTCTCCGGATCACCGAACCGCGGCACCTCGGTCAGGGCGCTGGACCCGTCGCTGGCGTCGACATAGGTGTCGGGACCGATCCGGTGCACCCGGTAGACCCGGCGTATCCCGTCGATTTCCAGGTCGACCCGGCCTGTTCCGGATCTTCCGAGGATCTCGACCTGGTCCAGCGGCACGTCGTTTACCGACGCCCGGACGGTATCGCCGAGGATCCGGTAGGCGACGTCGTACTGCTCACCCGCGGCGGTGTAGCTGACGCGCTGCGGCGCGGAGAAGACGTTGCGCCAGCCCGAGGGCAGGGTGCCGAGCACGGGGGCCGCGGCACGACTGACCGCCTGGCGGGCTAGCGCCGCGACCAGCGCGTGCCGTGCCGTCGCCGGTACGGCCGTTCCGGTCCCGGCTCCGGTCAGGGCTGCGGGCTCGTGGCGGGTTAGGTAGCCGGTGTCGGTGGCGCCGGCCAGGAAGTCCGGCTCGCGCAAGATGGCCACCAGGAGGTCGCGGTTCGTGGTCAGGCCGTGGATCTCGGCGTCCCGCAGCGCCCGGGCCAGGCGCCGGGCCGCGCCGGCCCGGGTGCGGCCGTGCGCGATCACCTTGGCCAGCATCGCGTCATAGTGCGGACTCACCACCGACCCGTCACCGAACCCCGTGTCCACCCGCAGGCCGGGGCCGGACGGGATGGCGAAGCGGTGCAGCGTGCCGGTGACGGGCAGGAACCCGGCCGGGACGTCCTCGGCGTACAGGCGGACCTCGATGGCGTGCCCGCTGATCGTGGCCTCGCGAGCCTCGGGCGGCAGCGGCTCGCCCTCGGCGATGCGCAGCTGGAGCTCCACCAGGTCCAGGCCGGTGACTTGTTCGGTGACCGGGTGCTCGACCTGCAGCCGGGTGTTCATCTCCAGGAAGTAGAACGACCCGTCGCGGTCAAGCACGAACTCGACGGTGCCCGCGCCGGTGTAGCCGACCGCCCGGCCGGCCGCGACGGCGGCTTTGGTCAGCGCGGCGCGCAGCTCCCCGTCGACGGCCGGGGACGGGGACTCTTCCACGATCTTCTGGTAGCGGCGCTGGATGGAGCACTCGCGCTCGAACAGGTGGATCACGTCGCCGTGGGCGTCGCCGAGGATCTGCACCTCGACGTGGCGCGGGTCCGGAACGTAGCGCTCCAGAAATACGGTCCCGTCGCCGAACGCGGCAGCTGCCTCGTGGCGGGCGCTGTTGACCGCTTCTTCGAGTCGGGCCGGGTCGGTGACCAGCCGCATGCCGCGCCCGCCACCGCCGAACGCCGCCTTGACCAGCAGCGGGAAGCCGACCTGCGCGGCGGCGTCGTCACGGACGCGGTCGGCGTCGACGGTCACGCTGGGCAGCACCGGGACGCCCGCTGCGGCCATCATGGCCTTGGCCGCGACCTTGTCGCCCATGGCTGCGATCGTGCCTGGTGCCGGGCCGACGAAGATCAGGCCGGCGTCGGCGCAGGCCCGAGCGAACGCGGCGTCCTCGGACAGGAACCCGTAGCCCGGATGGATGGCGTCGGCACGGGTCGCGACCGCCGCGGCGATGATCAGGTCGGCCCGCAGGTAGGTGTCGGCGGGCGCCGCTCCGGGCAGCCGGACGGCCTCGTCGGCCAGCGTCACGTAGGGAAGGCCTGCGTCCGGGTCGGAATAGACGGCGACGGTGGCGATGCCCAGGGCGTGCGCGGTCCGGATGACCCGAGCCGCGATCTCGCCGCGGTTGGCGATTAGGAGTTTTCCGATTCGCGTTTCCGGCGCGGAGGTCACTGCCGCCGCTGCTGTCACTGGTATCACTGGCGTCACATCCGGAACACGCCGAAGCCGCGGCGGCCGGCTACCGGGCCGGAGTGCGCGGCCGACAGGGTCAGGCCCAGGACGGTGCGGGTGTCGCGGGGGTCGATGATGCCGTCGTCGTACAGTCGCGCGGTGACGAAGAAGGCGTGCGACTCGGCCTCGATCTGGGCCTCGATCGCGGCCGTGCGGGCCAGGTCCGCCTCCTCGTCGAACGGCCGTCCGGCCGCTGTGGCCGAGGCCCGGCCGACGATCGAGAGCACCCCGGCGAGCTGGGCCGCGCCCATCACGGCGAGCTTGGCGCCGGGCCAGGCGAAGATGAACCGCGGATCGAAGGCCCGGCCGGACATGCCGTAGTTCCCGGCGCCGAACGAGGACGCCATCGTGACCGTGAGGTGCGGGACTTCGGAGTTGGCCACCGCGTTGATCATCTTGGCGCCGTCCTTGAGGATGCCGCCCCGCTCATAGCTGGTACCGACCATGTAGCCGGTGGTGTTCTGCAGGAAGATCAGCGGCGTGTCGGTCTGGTTGGCCAGCAGGATGAACTCGGCGGCCTTCTGCGACTCCTCGCTGAACAGCACACCCCGGTGGTTGGCCAGCACCCCGACCGGGTACCCGTGGACGCGAGCCCAGCCGGTCACCAGCGAGGTACCGTACAGCGGCTTGTACTCGTCGAAGTCCGAGTCGTCCACCACCCGGGCCAGGATCTCCCGCGGGTCGAACGGCACCTTCGCGTCGGCGGACACGATCCCGAGGATCTCATCAGGGTCATACCGCGGTCCCGTCACGGGTCCCGGCGGCGGACCCTGCTTGCGCCAGTTGATCCGGGCCATGATGTCGCGGCCGATGCGGATCGCGTCGTACTCGTCGACCGCGAAGTAGTCGGACAGGCCCGAGACGCGGGAGTGCATCTCGGCCCCGCCGAGCGACTCGTCGTCGGCCTCCTCGCCGGTGGCCATCCGCACTAGCGGCGGCCCGCCCAGGAACACCTTGGCCTGCCGGTCCACCAAGACCGCGTAGTCGCACATGCCCGGCACGTACGCGCCGCCCGCGGTGGAGTTGCCGAACACCAGGGCCACCGCGGGCACCCCGCTGGCGGACAGCGCGGTGAGCTCGTGGAAGATCCGGCCCGCCGGGACGAACAGGTCGGCCTGGGTCGGCAGGTCCGCGCCGCCTGACTCGACTAGGTTCATCACCGGCAGCCGGTTGATCCGCGCGATCTCCAGTGCGCGCAGGCTCTTGCGCAGCGAGTAGGGGTTCATCGCGCCACCGCGGACGGTCGGATCGTGCGCTATGATCACGCACTCGACGCCGGAGACCACACCGACGCCGGTCACCAGGCTCGCTCCGACGGTGAACTCGGTGCCCCACGCGGCCAGCGAGGACAGCTCCAGGAACGGGCTGTCCGGGTCGAGCAGGAGCTCGACCCGTTCCCGGGCGAGCAGCCTGCCCCGGTCCCGGTGCCGCTGCTGATAGCGCTCCCCGCCGCCGGCGATGGCCAGCTCGAGCTGCTTGTCCAGCTCCTTCAGGAGGGCTAGCTGGGCCTGCCGGTTGGCCCGGAAGGTCTCGTCGCGCGGGTCGAGGCGGGAGGTGAGCACCGGCACGTGGTCAGCCCTCCTCGTAGTGCTTGGTGCGCTCGGCCCGTATCACGTTCTTTTGGATCTTGCCGGTGGAAGTCTTGGGCAGCCGGTCGACGAAGACCACCGACTTGGGCACCTTGAAGCCGTCGAGCCTGGTCTTCAGCGTCGCGATCAGCTCGGCCGCGTCGATGGTCTGACCCGGCTTGGGCACCACGAACGCGGTGACCGCCTCGTCCCACCGCGGGTGCGGCAGCCCCACTACGACCACCTCGGCGACCCGCGGGTCGGCCGCGTAGACGGCCTTCTCGACCTCGATCGAGGCGACGTTCTCCCCGCCGGTCTTGATCACGTCCTTGTACCGGTCGGTGAACCACAGCACGCCGTCCTCGCCGAACCGGCCCACGTCGCCGGAGTGGAACCAGCCGTACTCGAACGCCTTATCGGTAGCCTCCCGGTCGTACAGGTAGCCGGACATCGTGCTCGGTCCCCGGTAGACGATCTCGCCGGTCTCGCCCGTCGGCAGCAGGTCGCCGTCCGGGCTCATGATCGCGACCTGGACGCCGATCAGCGGGGTACCCACCGCGCCGATGTGGGACAGCTGGTGCTCGGGCCGGAACAAGGTGGTGATCGGGCTCATCTCGGTCTGCCCGAACAGCAGCGCGAAGTCGCAGCCGAACCCGGTCAGGCAGCGGCCGATGAGATCGTCGGGCATGGGCGCCATCGCGTACACCGCGCGGCGGAGGCTCAGCAGGTCGCGGTCGGCAAAGCCTTCGTGGTCCAGCAGGGCGCGGTACATCATCGGCAGCCCGAAGACCTGGGTGATCTGCTCGCGCTCGATCAGGTCGAGCAACGCGGCCGGGTCGAACCCGCGCAGCACGTAGATCGTCGCGCCGACCAGGATCGCCGGGGTGCAGAACGCGTTGAGCTGCGCGGTATGGAACATCGGCATCATCGCGGCGAACCGGTCGCGGGCGTTCCACCCGGAGTCGAGCGCGCCGGACATCGACTCCAGGTAAATCGCCAGGTGAGAACCGACCACGCCCTTGGGGAACGACGTGGTGCCGGAGGTGTACAGGTAGCTCAGCGCATCACGGTCATCGACGAAGCACTCCGGCTCTCGCGCATGGTCATGGCTGCTCAGGGCCTCGAGGGTGGTCCAGGCCCGGTCGGCGGGCTCGGGCTCGTAGCTATTCTGGGTGCCGGGAGCGACGACTACGTCGAGGACCTCGGGCACCTTGGCGATGGCGTCCCGCATCGCGGCCGCCAGCTGGGTCTCGATCACGATGCCGCGGGCCCGCGAGTGGCCGAGCACGTAGGCCACCTCGTCCGACCGCCAGCCCAGGTTGACCGGCACGCAGATCACGCCGAGCTTGGCGCACGCGTAGTAGACGGCCAGGAAGTCGGCGCTGTTGCCGGAGGCGACCGCAAGCGCCGCGCCGCGCTCGTAGCCGAGCCCGGCCAGGCCGTGCGCGATCCGGTTGACGTAGGCGTTGAAGTCCGCGTAGCTGAAGCGGCGGTCGCCGTCGACCACCGCGAGCTGGCCGGGGCGGGCCGCGGCGGAGCGGGCCAGGCTGTCGCCGACGTTGATCCGGCCGATGAGGTTGCGCGCGAGGTCCATCGGTCGCTCCTCTAGTAGGACCGGGGCAGGCCCAGGCTGTGCTGGGCGACGAAGTTGAGGATCATCTCCCGGCTGACCGGCGCGATGCGCAGCAGCCGCGCCAGTCCCCAGTAGGGCATCAGGCCGTACTCGGTGGACACGCCGTTTCCGCCGTGGGTCTGCATGGCGGCGTCGAGGGCGGCAGCCGCCGCCTCGCCGGCGGCGTACTTGGCCATGTTGGAGGATTCTCCCGCGGCCTCGCCGTGGTCATGCTGCCAGGCGGCCTGGCGGGTCATCAGCGCGGCGAGCTCGGTCTCGATCTTCGCCTTAGCCAGCGGATGGGATACGCCCTGATGGGCGCCGATCGGCTGGGACCAGACCGTGCGCTCGTTGGCGTACCGGGCCGCGGCGGTCAGCGCGTACCTGGCCACGCCGACGCCCAGCGCGGCACCGGTGATCCGCTCCGGGTTCAGCCCGTGGAACACCTGCCGGAAGCCCGCGCCCTCCTCGCCGACCAGCGCGTCCGGGCCCACATGGACATGGTCGAAATGCAGGGTGAACTGCCGCTCGGGGAGCAGCAGGTCGACCGGCAGCAGGCGCTTGTCCAGGCCCGCGGCGTCGGTCGGGACGATGAACAGCGAGAGCGCGTCCTGGCCGGTCTTCGCCACCACCAGGAGCGCCTCGGCCTCGTCTACCCCGGAGATGTAGTACTTGGTGCCGTTCAGCACCCAGTCCTCGCCGTCCCGCTTTGCCGTCGTGGACAGGCGATGGGTGTTGGAGCCGGCGTCCGGTTCCGTGATCGCGAACACCATCTTCGAGGTGCCGCTGGCCAGGCGGGGCAGCCAGGTCTCGCGCTGCTCCCCGGTGCCGAACTCAGTGAGCACCTCGGCCGAGATCGCGGCGGAGACCACCAGGAGCAGTAGCGGCGTGCCCGCCGCGGCGATTTCCTCGCAGACCAGCTCGAGCTCGGTCAGTCCCCCGCCGCCACCGCCGTACGCCTCGGGAATGTTCACGCCGATGAACCCGGCTTCGCCCAGGGCCTTCCAGAGCTCGGAGCACGGGCGCCGTTCGGCGGCCCGCTCGGCGTAGTAGCGCGGCCCGTAATCCTTGGCGATCCCGGCCACGGCGGCCCGGAGCGCCCGGTGCTCGGTGGATTCAGCAAAGTCCACACCGACCCCCAGAATCCGGAGATTGTGACTCATCGTTCACTAGCGACCTTAACGCCTCCGCCTGAGCGCCTATGAACTCCAGCCGGGCGTCCTGATCAAGTCCATCAACAACCTGGCCGATCCCACCACGATCGCCATTCAGGCCTTTTCCGAAGTCAGGTTGAGCAGCAGGACGCCTGAGCCGACGGTGCGCGAGTCCGTGACGGTGAGCTTGGCGGGAACGGGGATCGAGTCCGGGAAGGCTCGCTTGCCCTGGCCCAAGATGATCGGGAAGACCATCAGGCGGTACTCGTCCACTAGGTCGTGCTGGGCCAGCGTGTGGACCAGTTGAGCGCTGCCCTCGACCAGCAGGGTGCCGCCGGGCTGGTTCTTGAGGGCCGCCAGCTCGGCCGCAACGTCGCCCCGTACCACCGTGGTGGGGCCCCAGGACGCCTCGGCGTCGGTGAGTGTCGAGGAGACGACGTACTTGTGGATGGTGTTCATCCGCTGGCCGAAGTCGTCGCCGCCCATGCCCGGCCACGCGGCCGCGAAACCCTGATAGGTGACCCGGCCGAGCAGGAGCGATTCGGCGTCGAACAGCTCCTCGTACTTGAACTGGTCGCCTTCTTTCCCGCGGTCGAAATCAAAGGTCCACCGAGGCTCTTCCATGACCCCGTCAAGCGACACGAACTCGGTGACCACGATCCTCGTCATCGCCCCGTTCCTCTCGTTGTTGCGGCTCCGGCCCGGTACCGGCTCTCATCTCCATACGAACGGCCGCCGCACTGATCGACAAGTTTCGGCGGCGAGATTTCGCTGTATCTGCCGCGGCTGGGTTCCCACCGTTTAGATGGCGATAGTAGCTGGCGATCGGAGTGGTGAGGGCTGTCAGCGCTGGCCCGGGACCCTCGCAGGCGCGCGCGGACCATGTTCCTCGACGCGTACACGGCAGGACCGTGACAGGCTCGCGGCGAGATGTTTTCGTTGCGTTCGGGCTGGCGACTGTGGTGTTGCCCGCCAGCCACGGTGGGGTCACGGCGGCGGCGGGAGTAACCACGGTCGTTCGGAAAAATGATCTTGAATTCAGGGTCAGCGGAGCAGTTCTCGAGCGATGACGAGCTGCTGGATCTGGCTGGTGCCTTCGTAGATTCGGAACAGGCGGACGTCACGGTAGAGGCGTTCGACGGGGATACCGCGGATGTAGCCGGAGCCACCGTGGATCTGGACGGCGCGGTCGGCGATCCGGCCGACGGCTTCGCTGGCGAAGTACTTGGCCGCGGACGGGGCGAGGCGCTGATCGGTCCCGGCGTCGTACTGGGCGGCCGCGTCGAGGACCAGGGACCTGGCGGCCACGTACTCGGTGTAAGAGTCGGCGAGCATGGCCTGGACCAGCTGGTATTCACCGATCCGGTGGCCGCCTTGGGAGCGTTCCTTGGCGTAGGCGACACTCTCGTCGATCAGCCGGGCCGCCACGCCGACGCAGAGGGCGGCGATGATCAGCCGGCCGTGGGCCAGGCTCCGCATGGCGGTGGCGTAGCCGGCCTGGGCCGCCTCGCCGACCAGCGCGTCGGCCGGGACCCGGACACCGGTCAACGCGACGTCGGCGGTCCACGCGCCAGCCTGGCCCATCTTGTGGTCCCGGGCCGCAACGGCTACCCCTTCGGTGCGGGCAGGCACGATGAAGACGCCGATGCCCTTGCCGGGCGGGGCGTCCGGATCGGTGCGCGCGAACAGCATGAAGACATCCGCGGCCGGCGCGTTGGTGATGTAGCGCTTCAGGCCGTCGATGACCCAGCTGCCGTCCTGCGATATCGCCGTGGTGACCAGGCGGCTCGGGTCGGACCCGGCGTCGGGCTCGGTCAGGGCGAAGGAGGCGACGACCTCGCCGGAGGCCAGCCGCGGCAGCCAGTACTTGCGCTGCTCCTCGGTCCCGGCCAGGACCAGGACCTGCCCGGCGATCCCGTTATTGGTGCCGAACAGGGACCGGAACGCGGGGCAGGTGTAGCCGAGCTCGATGGTCAGCCGCGTCTGCTGGCCCACCGACAGGCCGAGGCCGCCGTAGTCCTCGGGCAGGGCGTAGCCGTACAGGCCCATCTCCTTGGCCTGCTCGATCAGCCGGGCGGGAATCTCGTCGGTTTCGTCGATGCCGGCCTCGGCGGGCATCACCTCGCGCCGGATGAACCCGCGCACCACGTCGAGCAACTGGTCGAATTCCGTCTCGGTCACCATGAGCGCGACCCTAACCTGCGGGGCCAGACGGCGG
>Ga0302314_10008095_pt1 | contig 18773 bp, 15 predicted proteins | sample III_Palsa_N2_3_FD_200533 | JGI IMG/M metagenome (GOLD analysis project Ga0302314, IMG submission 200533) | Peat permafrost microbial communities from Stordalen Mire near Abisko, Sweden - III_Palsa_N2_3 | ecosystem: Environmental > Terrestrial > Soil > Palsa > Peat permafrost | place: Sweden...
GATGGTCTGCAGGTCGGCCAGCACCTGGCAGGGGTGGAACTGGTCGGAGAGCGCGTTGACGATCGGCACGGTGGCGGTTTCGGCCATCGCGCTCAGACGTGCTTGCCCGTAGGTGCGCCAGACGATGGCATCGACGTAGCGGGACAGGACTTTCGCGGTGTCCTGCAGCGTCTCCTCGCGGCCGAGTTGGGTGCTGCGGCCGTCGACCACCACCGCGTGCCCGCCGAGTTGAGCGATACCCACCTCGAAGGAGAACCGGGTGCGGGTGGAGTTCTTGTCGAAGATCACCGCGACGCCGCGGGGACCGTCCAGCGGGCGGTGGCTGAACGGGTTCTTCTTCAAGTCGGCCGCCAGCGCCAGCACCTCGGCTTGTTCATCGGGCTTCAGGTCGTCGTCGCGCAGGAAGTGTCGGATCATTGCGCCCCCTCAACGGTGTCCAGAATGCCGGGCAACGCGGTGACGAACGTGTCGAGCTGATGCTCGGTGATGATCAACGCCGGCGCCAGGCGGACGACGTCAGGCGCGGCGGCGTTGACCAGGAACCCGGCGGTGCGGGCGGCCGCTTCGACCTCCTTCGCGGTGGGAGAGGTGAGCGCGATCCCGCACAACAACCCGCGGCCTCGAACGTGGTCGATCGACGGGTGATGAAGCGATTCGATGTTCTGGTGCAAGGTCTTTCCGAGCGCCCCGGCCCGTCGTACCAGATCTTCGCCGGCCAGTACCCGCAGCACCGCCAGCGCCGCGGCGGCGCAGATCGGGTTGCCGCCGAAGGTGCTGCCGTGCAGGCCGGGCGTCAGCAGTTGCGCGGCCGGACCGATCGCCAGGCACGCGCCGATCGGCAGGCCCCCACCCAGTCCCTTGGCCAGCGTCACCACGTCGGGGGTGATGCCGTCGTGCTGGTGCGCGAAAAACGTTCCGGTACGACCCATTCCGGTCTGGACTTCATCCAGAACCAGCAGCGCACCGTGGCGGGTGGTGATGTCACGGGCGGCCGCCAGGTAGCCGTCGGGCGGAACGACGATGCCGCTCTCCCCCATGATCGGCTCCAGGAACACCGCGGCGGTATCGTCACCGACCGCAGCCGCCAGGGCGTTGACGTCGCCGTACGGCACGTGGCTGACGTCGCCGGGCAGCGGTGCGAACGGCGCCTGCTTGGTCGGCTGCCCGGTCAACGCCAGTGCGCCCATCGTCCGGCCATGGAAACCACCTTGCGCGGCAACCAGTTTGGTCCGGCCGGTGAGACGGGAGAGTTTGAACGCCGCCTCGTTGGCCTCGGTGCCGGAGTTGCAGAACAACACCCGGGCCTCCGCATCGCTGCCGAGCAGACCGACCAGCGCCTCGGCCAGCGCGATGCCGGGTTCGGAGGCATACAAGTTGGAGGTGTGTCCCAGCGTCGACATCTGTCGCGTGACGGCGTCGAGCACAGCGGGGTGCGCATGTCCCAGCACGTTGACGGCGATGCCGCCGAGCAGATCCAGGTAGGACTTGCCGTCCACGTCGGTGACCACGGCGCCGTTGCCACTGGCCAAAGCCACCGGCGGGACACCGTAGTTGTTCATCATCACCGCGGACCACCGCTGCTGGATGGTGTCGGTCTCAGTCATTGGCGCTGCTCCTCCCCATCGCTGCCCACTCCATCGTCGCCGGCGCGGTCATTGGCGCCGCTCCTCCGCATCGCTGTGCTTTGCATCGCCGCCGGCGCGGTCATGCGCTTACCACCTTCGTGCCGGAGCCTTGATCGGTGAGCAGCTCGACCAACACGCAGTGCTCGACGCGGCCGTCGATGACATGAGCGCTGGGCACGCCGGCGGTTACCGCCCGCAGGCAGGCCTCGACTTTCGGGATCATGCCGGTCTCCAGCGTCGGTAGCAGTTGCGCCAGAACGGCGGTGTCGATTTCGCTGGCTAGCGAATCCCGGTCCGGCCACCTGGTGTAGAGGCCTTCGACGTCGGTGAGCATCAGCAGCTTCTCGGCTTTCAACGCCTCGGCCAATGCGCCCGCTGCGGTGTCGGCGTTGATGTTGTGGACCACGCCGTCGATGTCGGGTGCCAGTGTCGACACCACTGGAATCCGGTTGGCAGCAATCAAATCCAGCACCACCGCGGGGTTCACCGCAGCGATGTTGCCTACCAGGCCGATGTCGGTGTCAACACCGTCGACGCTGACACTGCGCCGGACCGCGGTGAACAGATTCGCGTCTTCGCCGGTGACGCCGACCGCGTACGGGCCGTGCACGTTGATCAGGTTGACCAGCTCACGGCCGACCTGACCGAACAACACCATCCGCGCGACGTCGAGTACTTCGGGTGTGGTGACCCGGAATCCGCCCTTGAAGTCGCCGGCAATGCCGAGCCGCTTGAGCATGGCGCTGATCTGCGGGCCCCCGCCGTGCACCACGACCGGGTGAATGCCGCAGTTGCGCAGGAAGGCCATGTCGGCGGCGAACTCACGCCGCAGGGTGTCGTTGGTCATGGCGTTGCCGCCGTATTTCACCACCACGATCTTGCCGTGCAACTGGGTCAACCAGGGCAGCGCCTCGGCCAGCACCTGCGCTTTGACTTCGGTCGAGATCATGAGCGGTGCGATCATGAGCTGTACGCCGAATTCTCTTCGACGTAAGCGTGCGACAGGTCAGTGGTCCGGATCGCGGCCTGCGCGGCACCCACCCCCAGGTCGACGGCGACCTCGATGTCGGTGGCCGACAGATCCACCTCGCGTGCCCCCGGCGTGCCGACGCCGTCGACGCAGACCGCTGAGCCGTTGAACGACACGGTGATCCGGTCGGGGTCGAGCTCTACCGGCGCCATGCCGACGGCGGCCAGCACCCTGCCCCAGTTCGCGTCGGAGCCGAACAGCGCGGTCTTCACCAGGCTGTCGCGCGCGATCACCCGGGCCGCGGTGACGGCGTCGTCTTCGCTGGCCGCACCGGTCACGCTGATGGTGATGCGCTTGGTGACCCCTTCGGCGTCGGCTTGCAATTGGGCGCACAGATCGTCGCAGACCCGCAGCACGGCATCGTCGAGGTCGGCTTGGCTGGGCGCGATTTCGCTTGCGCCTGAAGCTAATAGCAGCACGGTGTCGTTGGTCGAGCAGCTGCCGTCGACGTCGAGCCGGTCGAACGTCAGCGCGGTGGCGCGCCGCAGCGCCTGCTCGAGCGCGGATGCATCGGCGACGGCATCGGTGGTCAGCACGCACAGCATGGTGGCCAGCGACGGCGCCAGCATCCCGGCGCCCTTGGCCATGCCGCCGACCGTCCAGTTGCCCGGATGGTGCAGCGCAACCTGTTTGGGCACCGTGTCGGTGGTCATGATGGCGCGGGCGGCCTCTTCGCCGCCGGAGATGCCGCCGGCCATCTCGTGCACCAGATTCACGACGCCGGCGAGAATCTTGTCCATCGGTAGCCGGTCACCGATCAAGCCGGTGGAGCACACCGCGACGTCGATCGCGCCGGTCTCGGTGCCCCACTCCGATAACGCGGCGGCCAGGCCCTCCGCGGTGGCATGGGTGTCCTGAAACCCGCCCGGCCCGGTACAGGCGTTGGCACCACCGGAATTCAGGACCACCGCGCGCAACTGCCCGTCGGCCAGCACCTGGTGGGTCCACAACACCGGCGCCGCTTTGACCTTGTTGCGGGTGAAGACTCCGGCGGCCGCGTGATCAGGTCCTTCGTTGAACACCAGCGCGAGATCGGGTCCACCCGATGCCTTGATGCCGGCCGCGATGCCGGCGGCACGAAAACCGGCCGGAGCGGTGACGCCTTGCGCGCGTACCAGCGGCGCGAGGTCTGCGCGAGTCACGGTGCCACCCCGACCACCGAAAGACCTTCGGCTTCCGGCCAACCCAGGGCCAGGTTCATCGATTGCACGGCGGCGCCGCCGGTGCCCTTGACCAGGTTGTCGATTGCCGCGATCGCGACGAAAGTGGCCGCGTCCTCGTCCAGGGCGACCGCGATGTGGGCGGCATTGCTGCCGATCACCGCGCCGGTGCGCGGCAGTTGTCCTTCGGGCAACAGATGCACGAAAGGCTCATCGTGATAGGCCTTTTCGTAGGCAGCCCGCAGCTGCGACAAGGGTGCCGTGGTCCGTGCGGTGCAGGTGGCCAGAATTCCGCGCGAGGTCGGGATGAGCACCGGCGTGAATGACACCGTGACATCGCGACCGGTTACCTGGCCGAGTCCCTGAACGATTTCGGGAGTGTGCCGGTGCGCGCCGGCGATGTTGTAGGCCCGCGCCGAACCAATGACCTCCGACCCGAGCAGATCGGTTTTTGCGGCGCGACCGGCACCCGACGTACCGCTGACCGCGACGACGGTGACGGCGGGCTCGATGAGATCGGCTGCCACGGCGGGAAACAGCGCCAACACCGCGGCGGTCGGATAGCAGCCCGGTACGGCGACGCGCCGGGCACCGCGCAGCGCCTCCCGATTACCGGGTAGCTCGGGCAACCCGTACGGCCAGCTGCCCGCGTGTGGGGAGCCGTAGAAGCGCTCCCACGCGCCGGCGTCGCTCAGCCGGAAATCCGCGCCGCAGTCCACCACCAACGTTCGTGGGTCGAGTTGTTGGGCCAACGCCGCCGAATGCCCGTGCGGAAGGGCCAGAAAAACAACATCATGGCCGTCCAGCACGTCAAGCTCGGTGGGCTCAAGCACCCGCTGCGCCAATGGCACCAGATGTGGATGGTGCTCGGCCAGCGGGGTGCCCGCGCTGGCGGCGGCGGTCAGCGCGCCGATCGTCAGCCGTCCATCTTGGTAGGCCGGATGTCCGAGCAGTAGCCGCAGGATCTCCCCGCCCGCGTAGCCGCTGGCGCCGGCGATCGCCACCCGTATGCCCTGGCTCATGACATCCATCGTTGCATGACTATGCATGATGATGCAAACTCATTCTTAACGGCCAACTCAGCCGCGCAGTACCGCGCCGACCTGCTCGGCTGCGCGCTGCACCGCCGCATCGCGAGCGGCGCTGGCCTCGTCTTCGGTCAGCGTGCGATCGGGCGCGCGGAACCGCAGCGCGAAGGTCAGCGACTTGCGGTTCTCGCCAACCTGCGGACCGGTGAAGACATCGAACAACCGAATGTCCTCGAGCAGTTCGCCGGCGCCGTCGCGAACGGCGTCCTCCACCGCCTGTGCGGGGACGTCGGCGCCCACAACGAGGCTGACGTCTTGGAATACCGCGGGAAACGGTGACACGCGCGGTGCCGGGAACGCATCGACGATCGGGAGGGCATCCAGATTGAGCTCGACCGCGCAGGTGCCCTTGGGCAACCCGGAACGCTCGATGACCGCCGGGTGCAGCTGCCCGGCGTGGCCGACCACGGTTTCGCCAACGAGTACTTCTGCGCAACGGCCCGGATGCCACGGCAGGTGCTGAGCGGCCCGCAGCGTGACGTCAATTCCGCTGGCGCGGGCAACGATTCGCACCGCCTCGAAAGCATCGGCCGCCTCGGATCGCCGACCTTCGCCCCACGGTCCGCGCGGCTCGCGCAGTCCGGTCAACACCGCGGCGACGTGCTGGGGCTGCCGCGGAAGCGACGCATCCAGTCCAGCGATCTCGTCGTCGGTAGGACGCCGGTCCACCGGGATCAGCTCGACGGCCTTGGTCTGCTCGGTAGGCTGTACCACCTGCGCGACGGCGAACAGTGCCACGTCGACGATGCCGCGAGAGACGTTGCGCGCCAGAGCCTCAAGCAGCCCCGGCAGCAACGTCGTGGCCAGATGCGGGCGATCGGCCTCCAGCGGGTTGAGCACCTGCGTGGCGTTACGCCGTACGTCGTCGGCGGGCAGGCCCCAGGCGTCGAAAACACCGGCGGGCAGGAACGGCGTCGGAAGGATCTCGACGTAGCCGGACAGCGCCAGCGACTTGCCGATGGCGCGGCGGCGGCGCTGCGTGGCCGACAGTCCACGGCCGGCCGGCGCCAACGGCAGCACCGACGGAATGACGTCCAGACCCTCCAGCCGCAGCACCTCCTCGACCAAGTCGGCCGGCTGCAAGAGATCGGGCCGCCAACTCGGCGGCGTGACCATCAGGCTGTCGACGGCATCGCTGACCGCGGCGCCGATCTGGGTCAATCGCCGGGCCGTCGTACCCGGGCGGTAGCTCACTCCGGCCACGCGGTCCGGCAGATCAGCGGCGAGCCGGACCGGTGACCCAGCCCAATCGGCGATCGAGTTGCCCACTGGCGGATCGCCCCGCCAGTCGGTGAGCTTCGCCGACACCTGACCGCCGGCGATGTCGGCAAGCAATGACGCGCAGCGATCCAGCGCGGCAACGGAAATGGCCGGGTCGACCCCCCGCTCGTAGCGGCGGGCGGCCTCGCTGGGCAGACGCAGCCGTCGCGCGGTCCGCGACACCGCAGCCGGATCCCACACCGCGGCCTCCAGCAGCACATCGGTGGAGTCGTCGCGCATCTCGGTGCTGCCGGATCCCATCACGCCGCCGATCGCCGCCGTCGCGACATCGTCGACGATCAGCACATCGGCTGGATTGAGCCGGCGCTCGACGTCATCGAGCGTCTCAACCGTCTCGCCGTCCGCGGCGAACCGCACCGCGAGCCCGCCGGTGATCCGGTTGAGGTCGTGCGCGTGCATCGGGTGACCGAGTTCGAGCATCACGTAGTTTGTCGCGTCGACGGCCGGTGAAATCGACCTGATTCCGCTGAGTAGCAGCCGGCGCTGTAACCACCACGGCGACACGGCAGTTGGGTCGATACCGGTGACCGGGCGCAACGCGAATCGGCGCACACCGGTCTCGGGCTGCACCGTCAGCGGCCAGGCCTCTCCTTCACAAGGCAACGCAGGCACATCGGCGGGATCTTCGAAGTCGAGGTCGTAGGCGCAAGCGATCTCGCGGGCCAGTCCGCGTACCGACATGCAGTAGCCCCGGTCCGGGGTGATGGCCAGATCGAAGATGACGTCGTCGAGCCCGAGTACCTGGGCGCCGCTCGCACCGGGCTCGGCGGTTCCCGGAGGCAGCACCAGGATGCCGGAATGGTCTGCGGCCAAACCGAGTTCGGCCGCCGAGCAGATCATCCCGTCGGACGTGTGGCCGTAGGTCTTACGCGTGGTGATGTTGAACCCGCCGGGTAGCGTGGTGCCGGGCAGCGCCACCACAACCAGATCACCGACAGCGAAGTTGGTTGCTCCGCAGACGATCTCGCGAGGCTGTTGTTCGCCGACATCGACCTTGCAGGCGCGGATCGGCTTCTTGAATTCGGTGAGCTCCTCGATCGACGCGACCCGTCCGACCGTCAGTGGACCGTCGACTGGGCCAAGGGTGATGACCTCTTCGACCTCGTGGCCGATGCGGATGAGCGCCTGTTCGAGGTCAGCGGGTTTTACGTCCCAGCCGGGAGCGCCGACGCTGACGACTTCCCGCAGCCAGCTATAGGGGACGCGCATCAGGCCCCCACCCCGAACGGCAACGAGAACCGGACATCGCCTTCGACCATGTCGCGCATATCCGGAATGCCGTTGCGGAACTGGAGTGTGCGTTCCAGGCCCATGCCGAACGCAAAGCCCGAATATTCTTGCGGGTCAATGCCAACGGCGCGCAACACATTGGGGTTCACCATCCCGCAGCCGCCCCACTCCACCCAGCCGGCGCCACCTTTCTTGTTCTCGAACCAGACGTCGACTTCGGCCGACGGCTCGGTGAAGGGGAAGAAATGCGGGCGAATCCTGGTGCGCGCCTGCGGCCCGAACTCGGCACGGGCGAACGCGTCCAGGGTGCCGCGCAGGTGGGCCATCGACAGGCCGCGATCCACCGCCAGCCCCTCGATCTGGTGGAAGACCGGGGTGTGGGTCGCGTCGAGTTCGTCAGTGCGGAAGGTGCGACCGATCGAGATCACGTACACCGGCAACGTGCGCTCGAGCAGTGCGCGCACCTGCACCGGCGAGGTGTGGGTGCGCAGCAGCTGACGCGAACCGTCCGGCGCGATGTAAAAGGTGTCCTGTTCACCGCGGGCGGGGTGGTCGGCGGGGAAGTTCAGCGCGTCGAAGTTGAATTGCTCGGTTTCGACTTCGGGCCCCTCGGCAAGTTCCCATCCCATCGCGATGAACGTGTCGGCGATGTGCTCGGCCAAGATCGTGATCGGATGGCGCGCGCCGGTCGGCTGCCGCGTCGAGGGCAGCGTCACGTCGATTCGCTCGGCGATCAACACCGCCGCATCCCGCTCGGCGCGCAGCGCCGCCAGTCGTTCGTCGTAGTCGCGCTGGACATCGCCGCGCGACGTGTTCACCAGCTTGCCGGCATCGGCCCGCTCGGCCTTGGGGACGGTGGCCAGCGCCTGTCGCGCCAACGCCACCGTCGAGCGGTCGCCCAGGTGCTCGGTCTTGGCACGCGCCAGCGCGTCGAGATCAGCCGCGGCCGCGAAGGCTTGCCGGGCTGCGTCGACCGCGGCGGTCAACGCCTCCGGCGACAGGGCTTGTGTTGACGGGGGCTGGGCACCCAACGCGGCGACACTCTCCTTTTCGGTGCCTGAGCCTTGCTGAGGCAATATCTGCGGGGCTGGCGACACGGCGTGACGCGCAGGAGCCGATCATATGTGGTCGCCTTGGCGGGGATCGGAAGCCGTCAGCGGAGATTTCTCACCTGCCGTGCGCGCGGCAGCCGTCGAACCACCCGCCCTTGAGTATTTTCGTACAGGTGGCGACGCCCCAAGCTCCCGAACTGGTCCCGGCCCAGTACCTGTTGTCGCCGCGCGCCGCGGACCCGCGCACGCTGATCGACGTCCTCTACGACACCGCCGCGCGCTACCCGGAAGCCGCCGCGATCGACGACGGCACGGTTCAGCTCACCTACAGCGAGCTGATCAGCGACATCGAAGCCAGCGTCGCCTGGCTGGCGGCCCGCGGGATCGGTCGCGGCGACCGGATCGGCATCCGGATGCCGTCGGGCAGCTTTGCGCTCTACGAAGCGATCCTGGCGACCCTGGCCGTCGGCGCGGCCTACGTCCCCGTCGACGCCGACGACCCCGACGAACGCGCCGATTTGGTGTTCGGTGAGGCCAACGTCGTCGCAATCGTCAGCGAAGCCGGCATGGCGCGTGGCCCGGGCTCCTCGCGCGGCTGGCGGGCCGGTGCGCCACTGCCGCGCGACGACGCCTGGATCATCTTCACCTCCGGATCGACCGGCACGCCCAAAGGCGTAGCCGTGACGCATCGCAGCGCGGCCGCCTTCGTCGACGCCGAAGCGCAGATGTTCCTGCGGGACAACCCGATTGGGCCGGGCGATCGGGTGCTGGCCGGGCTGTCGGTGGCGTTCGACGCATCGTGCGAGGAGATGTGGCTGGCCTGGCGGCACGGCGCTTGCCTGGTCCCCGCGCCGCGGTCGTTGGTCCGCAGCGGCATGGACCTCGGTCCGTGGCTGGTCAGCCGCGACGTCACGGTGGTGTCGACGGTGCCGACCCTGGCCGCGCTCTGGCCCGCCGAGGCGCTCGAGGCGGTGCGGCTGTTGATCTTCGGCGGCGAGGCCTGTCCCCCGGAGTTGGCCACCCGCCTCGCCGTGGAAGGCCGCGAGGTGTGGAACACCTACGGCCCCACCGAGGCCACCGTGGTCGCGTGCGCGGCCCGGCTCGACGGCGTCAGCCCGGTGCGCATCGGTCTGCCGCTGGCCGGCTGGGACTTGGCCGTCGTCGACGGCGAGGGCCAGCCGGTGGACGACGGTGAAGTCGGCGAGCTGGTGATCGGTGGCGTGGGCCTGGCCCGATACCTCGACGACGCTAAAGACGCCGAGAAGTACGCGCCGATGCCGACGCTGGGCTGGCGGCGCGCCTACCGCAGCGGCGATCTGGTGCGGCTGGAAAGCGAGGGCCTGATCTTCTGCGGCCGCGCCGACGATCAGGTCAAGGTCGGGGGCCGTCGCATCGAACTGGGCGAGGTCGACGCCGCGCTGGTCCACCTCCCGGGAGTCAGTGGCGGCGCGGCAGCGGTCCGCCGGACAGCAGCCGGCACGCCGGTGCTGGTCGGCTACGTCGCCAGCGCCGACCCGGAATTCGACATCGCCGCCGCGCGCGCCCAGCTCGGCGAGCGCCTTCCCGCCGCGTTGGTGCCGCGCCTTGTCCTGCTCGACGAGCTGCCCACCCGGACGTCGGGCAAGGTCGACCGCGACGCGCTGCCCTGGCCACCGCCGGGTGGCGCCGACACCGAGGCAACGTCCGAGCTCAGCGGTACGGCGGGGTGGCTGGCCGGGCTGTGGCGGGACTTGCTCGGCGCGACCGTGACGGGCCTGGAGGCCGACTTCTTCGCGCTCGGTGGCGGCTCGCTCGCCGCGGCGCAGCTGGTAGCCGCACTGCGAGAACGGTATCCACGGGTCACCGTCGCCGACTTGTACGACCATCCGCGGCTGGGCTCGCTGGCCGGCTTCCTCGACGAGCTCGAGTCACCGCCGGAGGTGATCGAGCGGGTGGTGCGAGCTACCCCACTGTCGACGCAGCTCGCTCAGATCGTGCTGTCGGTGCCGTTGGCGACGCTGGCTGCGCTGCAGTGGGTGACGTGGCTGGCGCTGGGAAACAACGTCGCCCGATCTTTGCACCTGGTGCCGTGGACCGTCGCGGTGAACTGGTGGTTGGTTGCAGCGGCTTTCGTCGTGTTCGTCACGCCAGTGGGCCGGCTGACGATCGCGGTGGCGGCAGCGCGGCTGTTGCTGCCGAATGTGCGGCCGGGAACCTACCGTCGCGGTGGATGGGTGCACCTGCGGGTGTGGCTGGTCGAGCGGCTCGCCGAGGCCGGCGGCGCCGAGAATCTGGCCGGCGCGCCGTGGCTGGTGTACTACGCACGCGCACTGGGTGCCGATATCGGCAAGGGCGTCGATCTGCACTCGATGCCGCCGGTCACCGGGCTGCTGACGCTCGGACATCGCAGCGCCGTCGAACCCGAGGTGGACCTGCGCGGACATTGGATCGACGGCGACGACTTTCACGTCGGCGCGATCACGATCGGGAACGACGCGACGATCGGCACCCGTACGACGCTGCTACCCGGCGCGGTCGTCGGCAAGAACGCCGACGTCGCACCCGGCTCCGGCGTCGTCGGAAAGGTGAAGAGCCGCCAGTACTGGAAAGGTTCGCCCGCGGTGAAGTCCGGCCGGGTGAAACACCCATGGCCAGACGAACGGCCGGCGCGCCGAACCCACTGGGTCGCCGTGTATGCGGTGACGTCGGTGCTGCTGGCTGCGATGCCGCTGATCGCTGTGGCGGCCGGGCTCGCAGTGATCGGCCTGGCTGTCCATCACACTCACCGGCTGTCGCAGGCGGTGCTGCCCGCGCTGCTGTGGACGCCGGTCGCGACGGTAGCCGCACTGGCGGCCTACGCGTTGATGACGATCGTGGCGGTCCGGATGCTGTCGATCGGGCTGCGCGAGGGCTACCACCCGGTGCGCAGTCATAGCGGCTGGCAGCTATGGGCCACCGAGCGGCTGATGGACGGCGCGCGCAATTACCTGTTCCCGCTGTACGCCAGCCTGGCGACACCCGGCTGGCTGCGGCTGCTCGGCGCCAAAGTCGGCCGCGACACCGAGATTTCGACGGTATTGCTGATCCCGAGGTTCAGCGTCATCGAGGACGGCGCGTTCCTGGCCGACGACACCATGGTCGCGTCGTACGAACTGGGCGGCGGTTGGATCTACGCGGCAACGACGACGGTCGGCAGACGGGCGTTTCTCGGCAACTCCGCCATCACCCAACCGGGCCGGCGGGTGCCCGACGACGGACTGGTCGCGGTGTTGTCGGCAGCTCCGGCCAAAGCCAAACGCGGTTCGTCGTGGCTGGGCAGCCCGCCCATGCGGCTGCGCCGGCGTCCCGCCGAGGCGGACGCGGCCCGCACCTACGAACCACCATGGCGGTTGAAGGCGATGCGGTCGGTTGTCGAGGCTTTCCGGGTGCTTCCGGTGATGGTGACCGCCGCGATCGGACTGGCGGTGCTGGGCACACTGCAGGCGCTGGCCCGGATCTTCGGCATCTGGAGTGCCGCCCTGTGCGGGGGGCTGGTGTTACTGGCCGCGGGCGCGGTCGCCGCCGGCGTCGCGGTGGCCGCGAAATGGCTTCTGGTGGGCCGGATTCGGGCGGGCGAATTCCCGCTGTGGTCGTCGTTCGTGTGGCGCAACGAGCTCGCCGACACATTCGTGGAAACCGTGGCGGCGCCGTGGTTCGCCCGCGCCGCCAGCGGCACACCCGTGATGAACATCTGGCTGCGCGCACTGGGCGCCAAGGTCGGCCGCGGCGCCTGGTGCGAAACCTATTGGCTGCCAGAGGCCGATCTCGTTACGTTGGGCCGGGGCAGCACCGTGAACCGCGGCTGCGTTGTGCAGACACACCTTTTTCACGACCGGATCATGCGGATGGACGCCGTCGTGCTGGAGCACGGCGCGACGCTGGGCCCGCACGGCGTAGTACTGCCATCGGCCCGGCTCGGTGCGGGAGTGACCGTCGGTCCCGCATCGCTGGTGGTGCGCGGCGACGAAGTGCCGAAATCGACACGCTGGCAAGGTAATCCGATCAGACCATGGGATACGCCACGGGAGAAGTCCGGCAAGAAGGCCGCCGCGTGAAACGTGTTGTCAAGAAGCTCGCGCGCAGCGCCGAGCAGACGGTGATCGACCCGTATCTGCCGAAGAGCGGAAATCTCGGCTATCGGGTGTCACGCTACGAGCTTGCACTGGAATACAAGGTTGCGGTCAACCGGCTTTCGGGATCGGCGACGATCGCTGCGGTGACGCTTACCGAGTTGGGGGAATTCAGCCTCGATCTCTCGGATGCGATGACCGTGTCGAAGGTGTTGGTGAACGGCCGACGGGCCGCCCACTTCGCCTGCCGCGAAAAGAAATTGCACATTCGGCTGTCCACAAAATTGCCAACTGGGGCGGAGATGTCGGTCGTCGTGCACTACCACGGGACGCCGCGACCAGTGCGATCGTTTTGGGGCGACGTCGGTTTTGAGGAACTGACCAACGGTGCGCTGGTCGCCGGACAGCCCAACGGCGCCCCGTCGTGGTATCCCTGCGACGACCACCCCAGCGCCAAAGCCTCCTACCGCATACAGGTCAGCGCCGATAACCCCTACCGGGTGGTCGCCAACGGCAGGCTGGCCTCCCGGCGGGTCCGGGCCGCGCAGACCGAGTGGACCTACGAACAACCCGAGCCGACCTCGACCTACCTCGTCACCCTGCAGATCGGCATGTATGAGCTGACGCGGCAGGGTAAAACGCCGGTGTCGATGCGGGCCGCGCTGCCCGAACGGCTGCGCCGCAACTTCTACCATGACTTCGCCCGCCAACCCGAGATGATGGAGCTGTTCGTCGAACTGTTCGGTCCGTATCCGCTGGCGAACGGCTACACCGTCGTCGTGACCGACGATGATCTCGAAATACCCCTTGAGGCTCAGGGAATTTCGATATTCGGAGCCAATCATTGTGACGGCACCCGGGGCAGCGAGCGGCTCATCGCCCATGAGCTGGCGCACCAGTGGTTCGGAAACTCGGTCACCGTGCGGCAGTGGCGCGACATCTGGTTGCACGAGGGATTCGCGTGCTACGCCGAGTGGCTGTGGTCGGAACACAGCGGCGGGCCCAGCGCCGACGAACTCGCCCGGCGTTATCACGAGAAGTTGCGCGATTCGCCGCAGGATCTGGTGCTGGCCGACCCCGGGCCGCGGGACATGTTCGACGACCGGGTGTACAAGCGTGGCGCGTTGACCCTGCACGCACTGCGTCGACGATTGAGCGACGAGAAATTCTTTGCGCTACTGAAAGATTGGACGACTCGCTACCGTCACGGCAACGCCGTCACCGACGACTTCACCGGCCTGGCCGCCGGCTACTGCGACGAATCGTTGTCGGGATTGTGGGACAGCTGGCTGTACTCGAAGGCCGTGCCCTAACGGGTCGATCAGCTGTTGAGTGCCGGCTCCGGCGTCAGCTCGGGCAATCCCACCCGTCGACGCACGGTGCGTGAATGAGTGATCAACTCGGCCGCCACGGCGCCCAGCGCGCCCACGGCCGCTGCACCCCACATCGACCAAGCGCCGTGCGCCAACAGGAGAAAGCCGAAGACCGCGGACACCGCCAGCAGCCCGCACCGGACTTGTGTCCAGCGGGCCGGGCCGCCCAGGCGGAGGGAGACCAGCATGCCCAGCACCAACGCGACGGCGTGCCCGACATCGGTGAAATCGTCGCCCAGTGCGGCCGCGGCGATACCGACCGGCAGCCACCAGCCGATCCAGGCCGGTCGCCAGCGCTGAGGTATCGCTGCGGTCAGTGCACCCAGCACCGCTAACGCGCCGTAGCTCACCCCGACATCGCTCGCGCGCGAAACCGACAGCGGCAGCCAGCCGAATTCGATCGCTGCGGTGAGGCCGATGGCGACCAGCAGCGTCGCACCGATGTGGCCGGTGACGAACACGACGGCCAGCCGCCCGCTCCGCCAGATCAGTTCAGCCAGGGCCAGCAGGCACACCAGGCACGGCAACCAGAAGTACATCGGACCGGATTCAGTGACGAAAGCGCTGTCCAGCAGGGTGGCCAGGTGACCGTGTGCGAGATTGTGCAGATTGGTGCTGGCCTGTGCGATGACGTGCGCACGCGCGCGCGGACCGAGGTCCACGAGCGCCGCGCTAACACCGATCAGCACGGCCGCGTAGCCCAGCGTGATCCGCACGCGCGCAAGCCGCGACAATATCTGCACGATCATCGCCATCTACTATGCCTGCGGACTCTCGTCATCCGCGCTATCAAATCCTGATAAGTCGCTGACATTCTCTCTGGACGGCTTGAGCCGGTAGATGGCCAAATCAGGCGGTAGACCAGCGGGTTTACTCGCGAAGACCGGCCAATGCACGCGCTTGGCGGCGACGCCGAGTGTGACCAAGTCGTGCGGGCCGAGCTGGTCCAATGTGGTCCCCGACACCATCACGCCGCCCCGGGTTGCCCGCTCCATCACCCGCGCGGCGACGTTGACGTCGACGCCGAGCCAGTCAGCGGCCAGCCGCTGCGGTCGACCGGTGTGGATGCCCACCCGCATTCGCGGCCTGTAGCCGTCGACATCGACCGATTTCAGCGCTCGCTTGGCCTCCAGGACCGCACCGACCGCGACGAGTGGGTCGGCGAACACCGCCATGGTCCCGTCACCCATCCGCTTGACGATGTGCCCGCCGGCGTCCAGCAGTGGCGCCTCGATCGCGCGCGCGACTCGACGCAGGAGTTTGAGCGTGGCGTCATCGCCGGCGTGCAACGACCAGGTCGAAAAACCCACCAGGTCGGTAAAAACGATGGTGACCTCTTGGTTTGCCGGACGTCGGGACACTGCCTCGGTCACGGCCTGCCACATCTGCAGCGCGCCGAGACCGACCTCCCGCGACGCGCCACCGCGTTCGCCCAGCAGGCGGCCCGTGGCCCGGGCTGCGGCGCGCGGTCCGCCCTGGCCGGCCGTCGAGAGCGGGTCGCCGAAATCGGGATCGCCGGGCAAGAGTTTGCGCGCCCGCCGGACCAGCGCAATCACGCCTGGGCTTTGGTTTGTGCTGCGCAGCCACCCCGCCGCGTCACGTAATGACGCCGGCGGACGCTGTCTTGAGTCACGCGAATCCGGCGTGGCCACCGTTTGCTCGGGCTCGCCGGACACCGGGTCGGGCTCGAGTTCCACAACGCTCAGGGTAGGTGGTGTCGAGAGAGACCGGCAACGAGGTTGATAGTGGTGTCCGACACGATTCGCGGTGAACCACCTGATCACGCGGTTGCGACGCCCGCATTGACACTGGATAACAGTGCATCGCGACGCGCCCCGAAATCGTAGACAACGTGCGTTGTCATCATTATCGTGATCTGATCATCGCCCATCAGGACCGGGAGGCCGTGATGACAGTGACGTCGATGCCCTCCAAGCGGCAACGCGCCTCCGCTGCGCGCCAGCCGGCCGAACCGGACAACGCGACGACAACCTCGGCATCTCCGCTGGGGCCGGAGTCGCTGACCTGGAAGTACTTCGGCGACCTGCGTACCGGGATGATGGGCGTCTGGATCGGCGCGATCCAGAACATGTATCCGGAACTGGGTGCCGGTGTCGAGGAGCACTCAATCCTGTTGCGCGAGCCGCTGCAGCGGGTGGCGCGCTCGGTGTACCCGATCATGGGCGTCGTCTACGACGGCGGCCGGGCGGCCCAGACCGGTGAGCAGATCAAGCAGTACCACCGCACTATCAAGGGCGTCGATTCCACCGGCCGGCGCTACCACGCGCTCAACCCCGAGACGTTCTACTGGGCGCATGCCACCTTTTTCATGCTGGTGATCAAGGTGGCCGAGTACTTCTGCGGCGGGTTGACCGAGGCCGAAAAACGTCAGCTGTTCGACGAACACGTGCAGTGGTACCGGATGTACGGCATGAGCATGCGACCGGTTCCCGAGTCCTGGGAGGAATTTCAGGATTACTGGCAACGGGTCTGTCGTGATGAGCTGGAGATCAACCAGGCCACGCTGGACATCTTCCAAATCCGGATCCCCAAACCGAAATTCGTGTTGATGCCCACGCCGATATGGGATCAGCTGTTCAAACCGCTTGTCGCGGGCCAACGTTGGATCGCGGCCGGATTGTTCGAGCCGGCAGTGCGGGAAAAGGCCGGTATGCGTTGGACACCGAGCGACGAAGTAGTACTGCGGCTGTTCGGGAAGGTGGTCGAACTGGCGTTCCTGGCGGTTCCCGACGAGATCCGGTTGCATCCACGTGCGCTGGCCGCGTATCGCCGTGCCAAGGGCCGCGATTCGGTAGACGCTCCGCTCGTCGAGGCGCCGGGATTCATGGCACCCCCGTCAGACCGTCGCGGGCTGCCGATGCACTACTTCCCGCCGCGCAAATCGATCATCGAACGCGCCGGTTCGCTGGTGCACACCACGTTCTCATTGGCCGGATTGCGTCCGGCGCGGGGCCGCGGCAAAGCCGCCTAGTCGCCGGAACCGGCCCGCTGTGCGCGGGCGCTTTGATACAGGCAAATAGCCGCTGCCGCAGCCACATTGAGGCTTTGCGCACTCCCGGACATCGGTATGGTCACCCGATTGTCGGCCCGCTCGGCCAGCTGCGCTGACAATCCGTGGGCCTCGGCTCCGAACAGCCATGCTGTCGGTGCCGTCAGGTCGGCGTCATCGAGCGACAGTTCACCGTCCACGGTGGTGGCCAGGACCCGCAGCCCGGCGGCCTGCAGCGCGGCAACGGCCGCGTCTGCCTCGGGTGCGACGACGACCGGCACGGCGAAGATGCTGCCGGCCGACGCGCGCAGGCATTTGCCGTTGTACGGGTCGACGCTGTGTCCGGCGAAGACCACGGCGTCGGCGCCCATGGCGTCGGCGACGCGGATCAGGGTGCCCGCGTTGCCCGGTTCACCGATTTCGACGCCGACGGCGACCAGCCGGGGCGCGCTCAGTAGAACGTCCTGCAAAGGCGGACTCGGCAACTCGCACACCGCCACCAGGCCGGCCGGAGTCACGGTGTCCGACAACGCTTTCGCGGCGCGCTCGGTGACGAGGTGGACCGATGCGTCGTGTATCGCCGACACATCGACGTACCGCAGCGCGGCGGCCTCGGTCACGAAGACCTCGCGGATCAGTCCACGCCGCGAAGCCGCTTCGACCAGGTTGGCGCCTTCGACCAGGAAAAGTCGGCTCCGGCGACGGGCGGCCTGCCGGTGCAGTTTGACCGCGGCGACAACCCGGGTCGATCGTTCCGTGAGCACCGAGTGCGGTTGAGATCCGATTGTCCGGCTCCTCCTCGGACCGTTTCGGCCCGCATCGTCACCGGACCTGTTCGGCCCGACGAGTTCAGGCGGCCTCGCCGGACGGCGCGTTGACGTCGTCGGGCAGTGCGGCCCGCGCGACACCGACCAACGTGGTGAACGCCGCGGGATCGCTGATCGCGATCTCGGCGAGATTCTTGCGGTCGACCTCGACGCCGGCGGCCTTCAGGCCCTGGATCAGCCGGTTGTAGGTGATGTCATTGGCCCGAGCAGCCGCGTTGATCCTTGAGATCCACAGCTTGCGGAACTCGCCCTTGCGTGCCCGACGGTCACGGTAGGCGTAGGTCAGCGAATGTAACTGCTGCTCTTTGGCTTTGCGGTACAGGCGGGACCGCTGGCCGCGATAGCCTTTGGAAGCCTTCAGGATGGTGCGGCGCTTCTTCTGGGCGTTGACTGCCCGCTTCACGCGTGCCATGGGGTGTTCCTATCTCGTTGGGAAGTGGTTGTTCCGGCGCTTGTGCTGCCGGTCAGCCGTTCAGCAGCTTCTTGACCCGCTTGGTGTCGTTGGCCGACACCGTGGTGCGCCCATCCAGCCGCCGCGTCCGCTTGGTCGGCTTGTGCTCGAGCAGGTGGCGGCGGCCGGCCTTTTGACGCACGATCTTCCCGGTACCGGTGCGCCGGAATCGCTTCGACGCGCCGCTGTGGGTCTTGGTCTTGGGCATCTGTTTAGGTCCTCTGTTCCGTCTGTATCAGTTCGGCGATGGTTCGGGATCGCTGGCGGGTGCGGGCTGGGGCGTGGGACCACTGGCGTCTTGGGCCGCACGAGCGCGCGTCTTTGCGCCGCGGTGCGGTGCCAACACCATCGTCATGTTGCGTCCGTCCTGCTTGGCCGACGTCTCGACGAATCCGTAGTCGGCGACGTCGCCGCCCAGGCGCTGCAGCAGCCGGTAGCCCAGCTCGGGTCGCGATTGCTCACGTCCGCGGAACATGATGGTCACCTTGACTTTCGCTCCCGCTTCCAAGAACCGGATCACGTGACCCTTTTTGGTCTCGTAATCGTGATCGTCGATCT
>Ga0302314_10008096_pt1 | contig 18770 bp, 24 predicted proteins | sample III_Palsa_N2_3_FD_200533 | JGI IMG/M metagenome (GOLD analysis project Ga0302314, IMG submission 200533) | Peat permafrost microbial communities from Stordalen Mire near Abisko, Sweden - III_Palsa_N2_3 | ecosystem: Environmental > Terrestrial > Soil > Palsa > Peat permafrost | place: Sweden...
AACTCAATCTGCTAACGCAGGTCAGGCCCTCCTGGATTGCCGACCGACATGCTGACGGCGCCGTCACCCTCACGCCATCTGTTTGGCGGCAAAAGGGCTGCGGAAGCCATTTCATCCTCCGGCATGGACGGATCTTATGGTGCTAGACGAACACTCCGCCGCGGAAGCGCTTACGTCGGGCTCCGAGGCTGGGTCTTGGACAAGAACGTTTCACAAACATCCTTGCGGCGACTACGCCCAAGCCCCACATCCATTCCGAAAAATGATTGTCATGGACGCGCTAAAGTTGTTGCGATGCTAAAGCCAATTCATGAATACGCACTGCTCGGGGGAAGGAACCGAGCGTCGATCGGCCGGCTGATCAGCTCGATCGCCGCCGCCGTGTCGGGCGTCGCCACGTTTGTTATCTTAGCCGCCGACGACGTCGCCAAGCAGTTCGGATGGAATCACAATGTTCCGCCGCTGGTGATGTCACTTGCCGGCGCGGGCGCTGTCTACGCGGGCCTATATTGGCTGTTCGACCAGCACGTCTGGAAGCTGGAACTAGTCCGCGCCTGGCTCAGGGTTCCGTGTATCGCCGGCAAGTGGAAAGTTGCAGGCGAAACTCTGAACCAGGATAAAAGCGTCCGCTTCACCTGGGATGCCGACATGACGATCCAGCAAAGCTGGGATCGCATTCGTGTGCACCTTAAGACGCGACAGTCCGGTTCGTTCAGCATCTCGGCGGCACTCGTTCACGACGTCGAGGGACCGCTACTGATGTACAACTACCAAAATGAACCGAACATCGACGAGCGCGAATTGGCCGTCCATCGCGGCTTTGCCGAGCTGAAATTTAGCGATGATCTGCAGACCGCTCGCGGTGAATATTTCAACGGCCAGGGACGTCTGACCTTCGGCACCATGAACCTGACGAGGGTCTGATATGCCACGCGACATCAACAAACGTCTCGAACAGCTTCAGTCCCGCCGGCGCGGACTCGATCGTTTGGGCCGCATTGAGACCGCCGCTCAGGACCTGCTCAAGCGCGATAGCATCCTCAAGGAAAGTTGGCAGAAGCGGGCTGCCGGACAGCCCTATACGCGCTACGCGCTCGGCGCCATGCAAAGCGTGGAGCGGCGCTACACCGAGATTGGGATCGAGACAGCGACCCGCGTCGGCAATCAGCTGGCCGCGGGACTTGCTGCGGCCGGCATGCCGGTGGATTTTAGGCTGCAGGGCTCAGTACCGCTCGACGTCCACATTCGGGGCGTCAGCGACGTTGATCTGCTGACGCTTGACCAGGGCTTTCTCACTTACGCCCAGGCCGGTCGGAAGGCTCTTATCGGTGGGAATTATTGGCCGACCACAAAGACGTCGCTTGGCGTCCTTGCTGGGATTCGGCGCGAGTCTGAATCCATCCTCAAGGCAAAATTCCCCGCCGCGACGGTTGACTGCTCAGGCGGCAAAGCGATCGCCATTTCGGGGGGGTCGCTTGCGCGGCCAGGGGTCTATGAACTGGCCGTTCTCAACGAGGCGCAGCGGTTTTTAGATTGGTGCTACGCCAACCCGGATCAAGCCAAGACCTTAATGACTCCTGACGGTTCGCGCCCTATCATCAATAGCGATGAGAAGAGAGCCGCGGTGCTGTTGCTCTCAAGCGAGCTGGACGATCTGGCGCGGGAAGTCGCCAAAGAGCAATCGGTGGCCCTGCGAACCGGTAGCCCCACCTGGGGCCAGATTAACGAGACGCTGCAGAAATCTTACATACCCGCAGCTACACTTTAGCGGCAATTATACACTGGTGCGGGCGGCCGGAATTGAACCGGCACGGGGTTACCCCCAACGGATTTTCTTACCAGCTACGGTTTTCACCGCCGCCCCTGCCCGTACGGGCACGGGGCGTTTGTGGTCTGGACTATACCTTCACCTTGGCGCGTGCGCGCTTTAGGTGCTGCCCGTCTAGTCTCTACACCTTCCCCCTCACACCTTCGTGCTCGGAGGCTTGGCTCGGGATTGCCATTTCAGAGGGTTCCCCGAGTTTGAGCAGTTCTGCATCAAAGGTTTCCCTCTGAGCACTCAAAAATCGTTCAAGTCCGTTGCGTCTACCAATTCCGCCACGCCCGCGCTGCTGTCTGTTATAGCGGGCGCAACTCCAGACGCCAACGGGATTTGTAGGCGACAATAACCGCCTAAATTTCGTTGGTTACGTCGATTTCTTTAAGTACGAGATTGAGCGGCGGAGCCACCGCTGCAGATTCCACCCTTCGACCTCTTAAGGCGCGGCGTCCGTCCAGGGGTTGAGAACCGGAGCCCCGGTTCGCTCATACCCTAAGCGGTCACGGGTGACGATCGTCAGGCCGTGCTGGAGCGCAGTCGCCGCGATGATGAGATCCGGCTGGGAAAATGTATGGCCGACCTTGCGTCCGGCTTCGACCAAGAGCCGCCATTTCAGCATCACGTCTTCGCTGACGGGCAAGGTCCGCTGGGCGAACATCGGCCGCAGCTTGTGCGTCAACCAGTCCTGGAGTTCGGCGCGCCGTCCGGCGTCACCCAGCAATTCGATGCCGAAGCGGATCTCGGCGAAGGTGACCGTGCTGACATAGAGTGCGGCCAGGGGCTGCGACGCCACAAAGGCCACCACCTTGGGCTCAGGCCCTGGCCGGCGAAGTTCGGAGAGGGTGTTGGTGTCGAGCAGCCAGCCGGTCACAGATGGACGTCGCGGACCGGCATGGGGTCCCGCCTCGGCTCGATGTCGAGTTCGCGGTGGGGTGAGGCCTGCAGCGCATCGACCAGCGCCTGGCCGGTGACGTCGCCCTGCAGACGGTGAAACTCCTCGGCCGCGATCACCACGACCTCGTCGCGACCATGGACCGTTACGTGCTGCGGGCCTTCGCTGCGGACGCGACGCACCAACTCGCTGAAGCGCGCCTTGGCGTCTTGGAGCCGCCAGCGCCCGAAGGGCGGCGCCTTGCGGCTTTCCCGCGCCGAGCCGCTATCTGAGACAGATCTAGTCATACTGACTAGAATATCACCATACTGTTGAATTTTCAAAACTTTCGAGAAACGCTTGCCCCCTGACGCCGATCACCTTGCGGAATCAAGCGCTTGCCCGGACTTTGCGGGCTTGCGGCTTGCGGGCGGCGCCAGACGGCCGCCGGCGCTTGGGAAGGCGCACATTGATCGCGGCGGCGTTTAGCGTGTTGGCGAGATGCGAGGCGTAGTATTTCTCGATCATCTCGACGCTGGTGCGGCAGTTCTTGGCGATCTGGTAGATGTCGGCGCCTTCGGAGAGCCGCTGGCAGATGTAGTAGTGCCGCAGCGAATAGAAGGTCCGCACCTGTCCGTCGCGGTCGTGTTTCAGCTTCAGCTCGTCCAGGATGTCGTTGAAGAGCTGGCGATGGGTCTGGGGAAACAAAAGGTCGGTGGGCTCCGGAAGCGCCTCGCCTTGCGGGGCCCTGCGCACCGAACGCCGTCCGACGCCCGCCCCTTCATCGTCCTCGACCTTGATGGGACGCTTGCGCGCCTTGAGACGCTTGAAGGGCAGCACCGCGCCCGGCATGGTCTTGCAATAGCCGACGCCGCGCTTGCCGCGGACTTCGATGAGCAAGATCTCCTTGCCGGTGGCGTCGTCGGTGACGATCTCCACGTCACGGAATTCGAGCCGGCCCATTTCGTCGGGGCGCAGCCCGGAATTGCCGGCCAAGAGGACGCGGTCGTGCAGCTGCTCGCTCGCCCAACGCCAGCGGGCCTTGAGCGGCGCCTTCGCCCGCGCGCCGGTGGCCTTGTAGAGGTCGATATATTCCTCGTTCGAGAACCAGGCGCGGTGGGATACCTTGCCCGAGCCGCGGAACGGCGCGGAGAGGTCCGGCAGGTAGGCGAGCCAACCGTGGCGGTTGGCGGTTTTGAGCACCTGCCGGAGGGTGACGATCTCCTTGTGCAAGGAGCTCTTCGAGGGTTTCATCACCACCCCCGTTCGGGGGTTTGTCCGTGATGTGGCCCGGTGGATGCGGTACTCTTGGACGAGGCCCGGCGTGACCTCATCGACCCCCTTCTTGGCGAAGAAGGGGAGGATGTGGAGGTTCAGCCTCCAGGTGTGATCGTAGACATATTGCGGCGAGCGCTCGTCGGCGATCACCACCTCGATCTCGCGCAGGAACTGGTCGGCGGCGGCCTGGAAGGTCTTGCCGCCGCCGCGCACTTCGCCGCGCTTCAGCTTGCCTTTGAGGTCGAGGTACCAGTCTTCGGCGAAGTCCTTGGCCTGGGCCAGGCCCTCTTCCTTGGTGGTGGCGCGGTGGTTGCGGCCGTTGAGAAAGGTCGAGCACTGCCAGCAGCGCGAGTTCTCCCGCTTATAGACATGGAGCTTTCCGCCCATGAGTTCATGACTGCCCGACATACGCGTACGCATACGCGCTTTTCGCGTCAAAGTCCAGGTTTGTGTAAGGGTTGTGTAAGTGTCTGACCTACCTGGTTTTCTTTAAAATCAGTCACTTAGGACTATCAGGATGACCATTGAAATGATTTTAAGTCCGTTGCGTCTACCAATTCCGCCACGCCCGCACTGGAGGAGTGCTTAGCAGTCTCGCCGCCGAGACCAAAGCCTCAGCCGGCCGCTTCGTCCCGCGCCTCGCCCTCCGCCCGGTCGGCGGTGATCTTGGCGATGCCGGCCGCGCGCAGGGCGGCGACCAGTTCGGCGACCACCGCCTCCAGCGCGCCGGCGTCGCGGCCGCGGATCACCAGGTTGGAGCCGTAGCCCTCGGGGCCGAAGAAGGGATAGCTGCCCAGGGAGAGGTCCGGGTGGGCCTTGGCCACCGTCTCCAGGGGCTCGGCGATGACGCCCTCGCCCGAGCCGTCGACACGGACATTGCGCGAGATGACCACCGCCCCGCCCTCCAGCCGCCAGCCCACATCCTCCAGCATGCCGCGCATCACCTGGGGCACGCCGGCCATGACGAAGACATTGCCGATCTGAAAGCCCGGCGGGCCGGAGACGGGGTTGCGCACCAGAGAGCCGCCCACCGGAACCCGCGCCATGCGCCGTCGCGCGGCGTTCAGCTCGCCGCGCCAGCGCGCGGTCATCATGGCGATGATCTCGGGGTGTTCGTACAGCTCGACCCCGAACGCCTCGGCCACGCAGTCGGCGGTGATGTCGTCATGGGTCGGGCCGATGCCGCCGGTGGTCAGCACATAGTCGTAACGGACACGAAGGACGTTCAGCGCATCGATGATCTCGGCCTTGATGTCGCCCACCACCCGCGCCTCGGCCAGGTCCACCCCGTGGGCGGCCAGGTACTTTGCGATGGCGTTCAGGTTGGTGTCCTGGGTCCGGCCGGACAGGATCTCGTCGCCGATGATCATGACGGCGGCGGTCACGCGCTTGGAGGACGCTCGATCCGGTACGTCGTTCATGCCAATCCTTTCGCGTCGACTTTCCCGGATTCGAGTAGGCTTCCGACGCCAATCCCGCAACCGTCGGGGCGCGGCGGCTTTCAGGCTGGTCAAGTTCAGGCATATATATCCGCGTCAGACGATGTTATATCTGTGCCGCCAACGGAGAGGCCGCCATGCGTACGACACTCGCCCTAGATGACGATCTGGTCGCTCAGGCGCAAGCCTTCACCGGACTGAAGGAGAAATCCAGCCTTGTTCGCGAGGCGCTGAAGGCGCTGATCGAGCGGGAGAGCGCACGTCGCCTGGCGCGCCTGGGCGGATCCGAACCGGACGTCGGCGCCGCGCCTCGCCGCCGGCCGGCCGCGCGGTGATCCTGGTCGACACGTCGGTCTGGGCCGATCACCTGCGGGCGGGCGACGCGGCGCTGGCCGACTTGCTGAACACGGGGTCGGTGCTGGGCCATCCCTTCGTCGTCGGCGAGCTGGCCCTGGGCCATCTGCGCCAGCGGCGCGCGGTGCTGGACCTGCTCTCGAACCTGCCCCAGTCCCTGGTCGCCAGCGACGCCGAGGTGCTGGCGTTCATCGACGCCAACGGGGTCTTCGGCCGCGGTATCGGCTATATCGACGCCCACCTGCTGACGGCGACAAGATTGACCGCCGGCGCCCGGCTGTGGACCCGCGACAAGCGGCTTGGCGAGGTCGCCGGCACGCTGGGCGTGGCGTTCGCGCCGGTTTAGGAGAAGCGACGGTGCAATTCCCGCAACCGCTGGCGCGCGGCGTCCTGGTCCAGCGCTACAAGCGCTTTCTGGCCGACATCGTTTTGGACAGCGGCGAGGCGATCACGGCGCACTGCCCGAACCCCGGCGCCATGCTGGGTCTGAACACGCCCGGACTGACCTGCTGGGTGTCGAAGTCCGATAACGCCAAGCGGAAACTGGCGCATACGCTGGAGTTGGTCGAGGCGGACGGCGGGTTGGTGGGGATCAATACCATGTTGCCCAACAAGCTGACCGCCGAGGCGTTGGCGAATGGGGCGATATCCGAACTGGCGGGGTACCCGACCGTGCGGCCGGAGGTGAAGTACGGCGCCGCCAGCCGGGTCGACTTCCTGCTGACCGCGCCCGACCGGCCGGCCTGCTGGCTGGAGGTGAAGAATGTCCACCTGTCTCGGACGCCGGGCCTGGCGGAGTTTCCGGACTGTGTGGCGGCGCGCTCAACGCGGCACCTGAAGGAGCTGGAAGCCATGGTCGCCGCCGGCGATCGCGCCGTCGCCCTGTTCGTGGTGCAGCGCACCGATTGCGAGACGTTCAGCGCCTGCTACGAGCTGGATCCGGTCTTCGCCGCAGGGCTGGACCACGCAGCCGAGGCGGGCGTGGAGGTGTTGATTTATGGGTGCGATCTTTCCACCGACAGCGTGACGATCGCACGCCGGATGCCCTGGCGGCGAGTATGACGCGGGCGCCGTGCGTGCTTCGACACGGTCGCTTCGCGCCCGGCTCAGCATGACGAGGTTGGTGGAACGCAAGAGACGTCGTCATGCTGAGCCGGCGTCCTGAGCAAGGCGAAGGGCGACGTGTCGAAGCACGCACGGCGCAGCGCATTGAACTTTTGTGCTAGGATTGCGACATTAACACCGAAGGCGTTCGCCTGAACCGGCGCCTGGCGTGGCGCTCGCGGCGCCTCAAGGAATGATGATGGCCGAAACCGAAACCTTGGACGTGGTCGCCCCCGCGCGGCGCACCTCGACGATCAAGCTGCATGGGCCCGAGGGGTTCGAGGGCATGCGCCGCGCTGGTAGGCTGGCCGCTGAGTGTCTGGACATGCTGACGCCCCATGTCCAGCCGGGCGTGGTCACCGACGAGCTGGACCGGCTGGCGCGGGAATTCATCCTGGATCACGGCGCCCTGCCCGCCTGCCTGTTCTATCGCGGCTATCCCAAGACGGTCTGCATCTCGGTCAACCACGTGGTCTGTCATGGCATTCCGGGCGAGCGGACGCTGCGGGACGGCGAGATCGCCAATATCGACGTCACCGCCATCGTCGACGGCTGGCACGGCGACACCAGCCGGATGTACATGGTCGGCGACGTGCCGACCCGGGCGCGGCGGCTGGTCGATGTGACCTATGAGGCGTTCGAGCGCGGCCTGGCGATGGTCAAGCCCGGCGCGCGGCTTGGCGATATCGGCTACGCGATCCAGTCCTACGCCGAGGCCCAGCGCTGTTCGGTGGTGCGCGACTTCTGCGGCCACGGGGTGGGCCAAGTGTTCCACGACAATCCTAACATCCTGCACTTCGGCCGCAAGGGCGAGGGCGAGGTGCTGAAGGCCGGCATGTTCTTCACCATCGAGCCGATGGTGAACCTGGGCAAATACCAGGTGAAGCTGCTGGCCGACGGCTGGACGGCGGTGACCCGCGACAAGTCCCTGTCGGCCCAGTGCGAACACTCGATCGGGGTGACGGAGACAGGGGCGGAGGTGTTCACCGCCTCGCCGAAGGGGTTGTTCCGGCCGGGGTGAGGCGGTTGCTCCCTCGCTGGGGAGCTGGCGCGAAGCGTGCTTCGACACGCGCCTTTCAGGCGCTACTCAGCATGACGTTGGTATTGTTGTGATCCCCGATCTTCGTCATCCTGAGTAGGCCGCAACGCGGCCGTGTCGAAGGACGCACAAAGCGGGGACCCATTTGGACGACGCATCGGCTGAGCCCAAACCCGTCCGCCCCCACCACAGCGGTCATCGCGAGCGGCTGCGTGAGCGGGCGCGCAAGGGCGGGCTGGAGGCGCTGCCGGACTATGAGCTTTTGGAGCTCTACCTGTTCCGCTCGATCCCGCTGCGCGACGTCAAGCCGCTGGCCAAGGATCTGTTGGCGCGGTTCGGCGGCCTGGGGGGCGTCTTGGGCGCGTCGGTCGAGGAGCTGAAGACTGTCGCCGGGGTCGGCGAGAGCGTGGCCCTGGAACTGAAGCTGGCGCACGAGGCGGCGCTGCGGATCGGCCGCGAGCCGGTCGCGAAACGCACCGTGATCTCGTCCTGGAGCGCGCTGCTCGCCTATGTGAAGGTCGCGCTGGCCCATGAGAGCCGCGAGCAGTTCCGCGTGCTGTTCCTGGACAAGAAGAACCAGCTGATCGCCGACGAGGTGATGAACCGCGGCACGGTCGACCACGCGCCGGTCTATCCGCGCGAGGTGGTGCGCCGGGCGCTGGAGGTTTCGGCCTCGTCGCTGATCTTGCTGCACAATCACCCCTCCGGCGACCCGAACCCCAGCGCGGCGGATGTGGAAATGACCAAGCAGGTGGTCGAGGCCGGGCGGCCGCTGCGCGTGACGGTGCACGACCATCTGGTGGTCGGCCGCGACGGCGTGGCCAGCCTGAAGGCGCTGGGTCTTTTCTGATGCATCGCCGCGCTCTGCTGATGGGCGCGGTGGTGCTGACGGCTGGCGGCTGGGCCGGCCTGCCGCGCGCGGAACCGGAGCCGCCGGACCTGGCGGCGCTGGAGCCGCTCTATGCGGTGTCGGCGACGCCCCAGGGCTTGACCATCCGCGTCGCCTCGAAAGGATGCACCGCCAAGGCCGATTTCGCGTTCTATATCGATAAAAAGCCCGGCGGCGACGCGGCGATCGCATTCGGGCGCAAGAGCCTGGACATCTGCAAGACGGGCAAGCCGGGCGACCACGCGGACCTAGTGTTCAGCTATGCGGAGCTGGGGGTAGGCGCGGATACGCCGGTGGCCGTGCTCAACCCGATCACGCAGCAGCCAGCGGCGCCGGTCGTGGCCCGCCATGCGCCGCGATCGAAGCGCTGAAACAGGAGTAAATCCCTTCTCCCCTTGCGGGAGAAGGAGGGGCCCGGCCGCGAAGCGGTTGGGAGGATGAGGGGTTTCGCCGGCGGAGCCGTGCAGGTTGGGCAGGCTTCTGGGTTCGGGTAATCGTCGAGGGCGGCGGCGTCGGCGGGTGTTGTTCATGGGCCGGTGAGACCCCTCATCCTCCCACTCGCTGCGCTCGCGGGCCCCTCCTTCTCCCGCAAGGGGAGAAGGGTTGGCGCTCTACCCAAACGTCCGCACGGCCCGCAGCAGCACCACCACTAACCCCGCCACGGTCGGATAGAAAGTCAGCGTGAAGCCGAGGCTGCGCGCCGCGGCGCCCTTGGCGTAGCCGAGCGCGAACAGGGCGCGGCCGATGACGAAGGCGGCGGACAGCAGCAGCGGAAAGGCCAGCTGTTTGACCGGCAGCAGCAGGGCCAGGGCGGTGTAGACCGGGATCGCCAGCGCCGCCTGTTCGTGGGTGTTGGCCAGGACGGCGCGGGGGATGCGTAAGGCCGCACTCTCTTGCGTCAAGCCGGCGCCGTCGATGTCCTGGCTGGAGAAGAACCGGCGGCTGGCCACCACGCCGATCGCGGCCGCCAGGCAGACCAACGGGCCGAGCCAGGTCGTGGCCGCCAGGACCAGGCGCTGGGTCAGGTTTAGGGCGTGTGGCGACAGGACAAGGCCGGGCGAACCGGCCGTGCACCAAAAGGTCAGCGCCATCGCGACCGCGAGACCGCCAGCCATGCCGACCAGAACGCCTCGCTGGTCGGCGGTCATGCGGTGTTAGGCTTCGAGCACGCCTTGCTCGGCCAGGAAGGTCTTCAGCTCGCCGGCCTGGAACATCTGGCGCACGATATCGGAGCCGCCGACGAACTCGCCTTTCACGTAGAGCTGGGGGATGGTCGGCCAGTCGCTAAAGCTCTTGATGCCTTGGCGCAGACCGTCGTCCTGCAGCACGTCGACGCCGACGAAGTTGGCGCCCAGGTGATCCAGGATCTGCACCGTCACCGCGGAAAACCCGCAGCGCGGCTCGTCCGGCGTGCCCTTCATGAACAGCACGACCGCGTTGGTTTCCAGAGTCTTGGTGATGAAATCGCGGACCGGGTCGGCGATGGTGATGGCGTCAGTCACGGCAGGTCTCCGCCGAATGAGGAAAAGCGTAGCCCCTCAGCTAAGAAGGGCCGGTGTTCAGGTCAAGGGTCCCATTCAAATGTGGGGGGTCAAGCGCCCCTGACCTTCTTCTCAGCCCCAACGGCGCTGAAGCGGGCCATTTCGATCTGGGCGGAGACGCCCGGCGGCATTTCCCGATCGGGGATCGCGGCCAGCGCTTCGATCCGCTCGGCGCGTTCGGCGGTGATCTGCACGCTGGCCAGGGAAGGCTCGGTCTGGGCGTAGGCCAGACAGATCTCCTCCGGCGTCCAGTTCCGCGTCCGGTCGAGGAAGGCGTAAGTGCCGGCGCCGGCCAGGGGGTTGCTTCGCGGCGTCGGCGCGGCCGCTTTGGGACGGGCGATCCAGCCGCCGGATTTCGGCGCGGCGCCCCCGACGCCGTGGAAGGTCTTGGGATAGTAGTCGTAGGCGATGACGCCCATGTCGCGCTCGATGGCCACCTTCAGCCGCCGCCGCTCCACCCAGCCTGAGATCAGACTGAAGGGCAGGTAGAGTACGTCGAAGGCGCCGGTGGTCAAAAGCGCGTCGATGGCGTCGTCCTGGCCGGCGATACCCAGCATGCGCGTGCGGCCGTCGGCGCGCATCAGCTTGAGCTGGTCGAAGGCCTGGGGGGAAAACTCCTCGGTGTGGGGGTCGTCCAGCACCACCGCGTCCAGATAGCCGATACCGCTGCGCGCCAGCACCGCATCGACGGTCCGGGCCAGGGTGTGGGCCGAAAAGTCCCGCACCGGCACGCCCGCCGGGCCCATTCGTGTTCCAACGCGCCAGGCCACATAGATCAGCCGCCGCTCGACCGCCCGCAGCGCCTGGGACAGGCCGTCAATCATGCCGGGGGTGTCGCCGTTGATCTCGAAGGCGTTGATGCCGTTCTCGAAGGCCGAATAGATCAGCGCCACCCAGTCCGACGGCCGCACCACGGCCGCGCGATCGGTCAGCGACAGAGAGATCGTCGAGACCACCATGCCGGATTTGCCGAGCGGGCGAAACCGCATCGCCTAACCCTCGGAACTCGCCGCGGGTGCAGCGGTTTCGAGCGCCAGGGCGTGCAGCTCGCCCCCGACCTTGCCCTTCAGCGCGGCGTAGACCAGCTGATGCTGGCGCACGCGCGGCATGCCTTGGAACACCGCCGAGGTGATGCGAGCGCGATAATGATCGCCGTCCCCGGCCAGATCATCGATGGCGATGTCGGCGTCCGGAAAGGCGGCGCGAAGTTCGGCTTCAAGGACCGAGGCGGACATGGGCATGACGACGCCTTGGGGGCGGAGGGTGACGACAGAACTCGAATCCTATTTTCGCACGCTGAATGCTTAATATTCGTAGACAAACCGTCGCGGATCGCCGTTCACGCCGAGCCAGGGATCACGAAACCGTGAACCTCGGTCTCCAGGCGTCATAACGGTCCGCAAGTCCAAGCTTGGCCGGCGGGCCATAAAGTCGCCGCCATGCTCCCGACTGGCTACGCGCCAACGGGAGGACCGCCTGGGATGGGTCGATCGAGGTTCAAACGGACCGCCGCGATCCTTCTCGCCTGCATCGCCGTTCACGTCGCGTTGCTGTCGATCCTGGCGATCGAGGCGACACGGTCGGGCCCGTCCGCGACGATCGACCCGCCCGTCATCCAGATCACGCTGCAGCGGCCGCAAAAGCCGCCGCCGGTTCAGTCCAGACCGCCGCCGGCGGCCCGCAAGCCGTCTCCAGTCCGAAACGTGGCCGCCGCGCCGTCGCTGCCGGCGACTGTCCAACCGACCTTGCCGTCCCCGCCCAGTGCTCCGGTGATCGACGGCGGCGCGGCGGCGGCGATGGGCGATCTGGTGCGCGCCCTGCGCGGCAGCGTCGGCTGCTCCAATCCCGACGCAGTCGGCCTGAGCGAGCCGGAGAGGCAGGCGTGCCGGCGACGGCTGCACGCCCAGGGCGAGAACGTCAAACCCCTGCTGGGCCTGACCGAGGAGAAGCAGAACCGGTTCGAGCGCGCGGTCCGTTGCCGCCGGGAATATTACGATGCGCCGATCCCGCCAGGGACTTCGCAGAGTGACGGCCCAATACCGGGCCTAGGGCATGTTCCGAGGTTACGGGACTGCCCGCCGTCGGACCAGTAGGAAACCTTCTCCCCTTGCGGGAGAAGGTGTCGGCGGAGCCGACGGATGAGGGGTCTCGCCGGCCCCGCCGAGGGCCCGGCGAGCAACGGGAGATTGCCGAGAGGTCCGCGAGACCCCTCATCCTCCCACCCCGCTTCGCGGCGCGGGCCCCTCCTTCTCCCGCAAGGGGAGAAGGGTCTTACGCCATATATTCCGGCATCCAGCCTTCGTGGGCGGCGCGCAGGCGTTCAAGAGGCACCTCGCAGAGACGGCCAGCCTCTCCCGCAAGCACAAGCGTCTCACCACCGGCGATCCCGGTGATGTCGCAAGCCAATCCATCAGCCTCAAGCCTGGCTTTGACCTCATCATAGACCTCGGGCTTGAGCGCGATCAGATAAGAGGCTTGGCCCTCGCCAAAGAAGACACCGTGATCGGGGCCATCGCCTTGGTAGCCGATTTCAAGCCCGATATTGCTGCCCAACGCCATTTCGGCGGCCGCGCAAGCCAGGCCGCCATCCGAGATATCGTGCACGCCGGTGACCAGGCCATCTCGGATCAAGCCGCGGATAAAATCTCCCGTGCGACGTTCCAGCGCCAAGTCGACGCGTGGCGGGGCGCCGTCCTCGCGGCCTAGAATCTCCCGCAGGTACAGGCTGGCCCCAAGCTCGTCATAAGGCCGGCCAATCAGCATCAAGATGTCCCCTGCCTTGACGCCGCCGAATCCCGCCCGCCGGGCGTAGTCGGGGATCAGGCCGACCGCGCCCACGGTGGGGGTCGGCGGAATGGCCGCGCCGTTGGTCTCGTTGTAGAGCGAGACATTGCCGCTCACGACCGGGAAATCCAGCGCGCGACAGGCCTCGGCCATGCCCTCGATCGCCGCCACGATCTGGCCCATGATCTCCGGACGCTCGGGATTGCCGAAATTCAGATTGTCGGTGATGGCGATGGGATCGGCGCCGACAGCGGTCAGATTGCGCCAGGCCTCGGCCACCGCCTGCTTGCCGCCCTCATAGGGGTCGGCCTGGACATAGCGCGGGGTGCAGTCGGAGGTTACCGCCAGGGCCTTTTGGGTCCCGTGCACGCGCACGATGCCGGCGTCGGCGCTGGTTGAGCTATCGGCCAGGGTGTCGGCCATGACGTGCCGTTCGTACTGCTCCCAGAGCCAGCGCTTGGAGGCCATGTCCGGGCAGCTCATCAGCGCGATCACCGCCGCGCCGTAGTCAGCCGGCGGCGGGACGTCGGCGGGCGTCAGGCGAGGAGGTTTGACGGGGGTGATGTGCGGGCGGTCGTACAGCGGCGCGTCGTCCGACAGGGGGCTGAGCGGCAGGTCGCAGACCACGGCGCCCTTGTGCTTCAACACGATGCGGCCGGTGTCGGTGGTCCAGCCGATGGTGGCGGCGTCCAGGCCCCATTTGTGGAAAATGCGCTCGCCGTCCGCCTCGCGGCCGGGCTTCAGGATGGCCAGCATCCGCTCCTGGCTCTCCGACAGCATCATCTCATAGGCGCTCATGTCCGTTTCGCGCTGGGGCACGGCGTCGAGGTCCAGTTCGATGCCGACGCCGCCCTTGCCGGCCATCTCGACCGAGGACGAGGTCAGGCCCGCCGCGCCCATGTCCTGGATGGCGGCCACGGCGCCGGAGGCCATCAGCTCCAGCGTCGCCTCGATCAAGAGCTTCTCGGCGAAGGGGTCGCCGACCTGGACCGTGGGGCGTTTCTCTTCCGAGTCTTCATCGAATTCAGCCGAGGCCATGGTCGCGCCATGGATGCCGTCGCGGCCGGTCTTGGAGCCGAAATAGACCACCGGCAGGCCGGGCCCGGGCGCGGCGGAATAGAAGATCTTGTCCGCGTCGGCCAGGCCCACGCACATGGCGTTGACCAAGATGTTGCCGTCATAGCCGCGGTGGAAGTTGGTCTCGCCGGCGATGGTCGGCACGCCGACGCAGTTGCCGTAGCCGCCGATGCCGGAGACGACGCCCGAGACCAGCCGCTTGGTCTTGGGATGCGACGGATCGCCGAAGCGCAGGGCGTTCAACAGCGCAATCGGCCGAGCGCCCATGGTGAAGACGTCGCGCATGATGCCGCCAACGCCGGTCGCCGCGCCCTGATAGGGTTCGATGTAGCTCGGGTGGTTGTGGCTCTCCATCTTGAAGACGCAGGCCTGGCCGTCGCCGATGTCGATCACCCCGGCGTTCTCGCCCGGTCCCTGGATCACCCGCGGGCCCTTGGTGGGGAACTTGGCCAGGTGTTTGCGCGAGGACTTGTACGAGCAGTGCTCGGACCACATCACGCTGAACACGCCAAGCTCCAGGGCGTTGGGCTCGCGGTTCAGGCGCAGGACGATCAGGTCGTATTCTTCGGCTCTCAGACCGTACTCGCGCGCGAGCTCGGCCATGGTCTGGGCAGGGGCGGTCATGGGCGGGTTCTAGCGGGGAACGGCGGAGTCGGCGAGTGGACTTTGCCGGAGTCCGTGCGATCCTCGCCCGTCATCCCGGCCGCAGCGAAGCGGAAAGCGGGGATGACGGCTTGTTGTGGTCCAGCGAAACGATCCGGTCTGACGCCGGGGCTGTCCTCGCTGCAGCCTCAAGCTCTTCGATCTGCTGGTGGGCAAGTGCCGCCGCCATCAGCATGGTTCTTGTCTTACCCAGGTCTCCCGTGTGGTCGTCCGTCCCCCAGGCTTCGTCGAGAGTCCGCGCGCCTGTCATTCCCTTGGCGATCAGCGGGTGGGCGGCGGATACGCCGCTGTCCAGCACGCAGATCACCGGGGCGTCCTGCGGAGGCGGCGTGACCCGAGCCAGAAGCTCAGCGACGTAGTCCGCCGGTCCCAGGCCAGAATCACGGCCTTCTTGGAGGAACACTTGGATGGTGTCGGTCGCTCGGCGCCTCTGTCTCGCGGATGCCGAGTGCGGCCCGTTTCTCAACCAGCTCGGTCTAGCTCACCCCGCGCTTGACCGGTTCGGAGCGCAGAAGCGCCCGCGATTCTTCCCGAAGGTTAACTACCTGAAAACACACATGCCTATATGCGAAACTGCGGAAATTCGAAAGTTTGGCTAGGCGGGGTGCAGTTGTCCCGCCTCCAGGAACTCAGTGATGCCGGCTTGCGCATTGCGCTCAAGGTACGTCGATAGGACGACGTAGCTGCGGGTGCTCCTCACCCCGGGAGTTGCGTAGAGCCGTGCGAGCAGGGCCTCCAACGCGCGGCTTGAGGCGCAGCGCACCTTGAGCAACATGCAGGTGTCGCCGGCCACCGAGTGAATTTCTTCCACCTCCGGCAGTTCGGCCATGGCCATGAGCTCCTGGGTCCCGCCCCAACCGGCGCTATCGACATGAACGAAGGTGAGAAGCGGCTTGCCGACCGCCGGTCCGTCGAGCAGCGCCACTGTACGGCGCAGGCAGCCCGACGCCCGCAGCTTCTTCACCCGGTCATGAACCGCGGGCGCCGACAGGCCGACCCGCTGGCCGAGCTCCGCGTAACCGATGTCCGCGTTCGCAGCGAGCGCGCCTAATATTTTTCGGTCGAAGGCATCGAGCGAGCGCCCGGGGGAGTGCGATTGCCGAACGATATCTGCTTTTTCCGCATTCGACATGTTTGCCTTTCCTTGAACTCCATTCTGTAGTTTCTGTCTTTGGCCTAATGACGTTAGGGCCAATTCGTGTTCACGCGCAAGATTCTTCTGCTCGCCGGATCGATCGCGGTCATCGGCGCAAACTCGCTGGCGTTGAGCCCGATCGCCAGCGCGGTCGCCGTGTCCTTTCCCGGCGTGGACGCGGCTGGCGTGATGAAAGCCGCCGCCGCCTATGGGCTCGCGACAGCCGCAAGCGCGCTGATGCTGGCCCCCGCGATCGATAGGATTGGTCAGCAGACGGCGCTCGTGCGCGCGCTGCTTGCCTTAGTGGCGGCGCTCGCCTTGTCCGCCTTTGCGCCGAACCTGTTGGTGCTTTGCCTCGCCCAGGCGCTCGCCGGCCTGGCAGCGGGCTGCGCTCTGCCGGCGATCTACGCCCTGTCAGCTCAAGTCGCCGAGAAGGGGCGTGAGAGTCAGACCCTCGGAATGGTCCTCACCGGATGGACCGCAAGTCTCGTGGTGGGCGTCAGCCTGTCGGCGCTTGTGGCCGATTTCGCCGATTGGCGCTTTGTGTTCGTGGGGCTCTCCATCGCGGCGGGCGGGCTTGCGGTCGCGGTTCGTCGCAGTCGGGATCTGGCCATCCCAGCCCCCTCGGCGCGTTCGAGTTCGCCGCTGACCGCCCTGCGAGTGCGCGGCATGTGCCCCGCGCTGTTGACGGTCGCCAGCTATATGACGGCCTTCTACGGCCTCTATGCCTACCTAGGCCCTCATCTTACCGGAGTCTTGCGGCTCTCGACGGCGTCAGCCGGCTTGGCGCCCGCCGCCTATGGCATCGGATTCGGAATCGCCGCCTTCGTGGACCGTTGGCTCGACCGCTATGGCGCTGCCGCCGCGGCGCCGGTCGCGTTCCTGGGTCTTGGACTCGTATATGCCGCCTTGGCTGCGGCTTCGGCCCACGCGGCGATCCTCGTCGCCGCTTGCCTGGCCTGGGGCTTCGCCAACCATCTTGGCCTCAACCTGATCGTCGGTCGATTGACAGCGCTGGACCCTGCCCAGCAAGGCGCGATCATGGGCCTCTACAGCGCCGTCACCTATCTGGCCGTCTCGGCTGGAGCGATCTTCTACCAGCCGCTCTTCGAGCGCGTTGGTTTCGCCGGGTGCGCGCTCACCTCCGCCGGCTGCATAGTGTCCGCGCTTGCAATGTCGCTGGTCCAGGCCCGCCGCAGATCGATGCCGCTCGTCGGAGACGAGGCGCCACAATGAAAGCGCGCCACCTGGGAATGCCGCGCCATCGCAAGACCCGGGGCCAGCTCTGTCGATGCGGCGACGTCGTGTCAAAGATTGCCCTATCGCGTCGTTACAACTGAATGGAGACAATTATGCCCGAACAACTTGTTGTCCACGGTCAAGGACGTTTGCAACCAGACAGGACCACTGCTGTCGCCCACTACGAAGCGAAACTAACCTTTGAGATCGACGCGTGGGATCTGCGCGACATTGACGAGGACGCAGTGATCATCGACGCGCGAACTGCGTCTGAGTTCAACGTGGAGCATATTCCGCGAGCCATGAATTTTCCACATCGCACGATGAACGTCGACACGACGTCAGAGCTAAGGCGCGACCGGCTCTACGTCACCTACTGCGACGGAATCGGTTGCAACGCCTCGACCAAAGCGGCGCTAAATCTCGCGCGACTCGGCTTCCGCGTCAAAGAACTCATCGGCGGAATAGATGGGTGGAAACGTTACGGTTTGGCCACCGAGACGTGATCTGAAAGGGACAAAGGGATCGTGATGTCGGTGGAGAAGGTAGCGATTGTAGCGGCGGGCGGTAGCGGCATGGGGGCGGCTACAGCGCGTCGGTTGGCGGAGGATGGTTTCAGGGTCGCCATTCTATCTCCGTCAGGAAAGGGAGCGGCGCTCGCCGACGAGCTTGGGGGCCTCGGCACTACCGGTTCCAATCAATCAAATGATGATCTGCGGCGGCTAGTTGACGAAGCGCTCGCTCGCTGGGGGCGCATCGACGTTCTGGTCAATAGTGCCGGGCATGGTCCTCGCGCGCCGATCCTTGAGATCACTGACGAACAGTGGCTTGCGGGACTTGATGTCTATCTTATGAACGTCATTCGGCTAACGCGCCTGGTTGCTCCAACTATGATAAAACAGAAGAGCGGAGCAATTATCAATATCTCGACCGCCTGGGCATTCGAACCGAGTGCGGCGTTCCCAACCTCGGCAGTGTTCCGGGCGGGGCTTGCCTCCTACACGAAGATTTTCGCAGACCAGTTCGCCGCGGACAATGTTCGCATGAACAATGTGCTGCCGGGTTTTATCGATAGTCTGCCAGCGACCGAGGAAGAGCGCCTGAGCGTGCCAATGCAGCGCTGTGGCACAAGCGCAGAGATCGCTGCGACCATTGCGTTTCTGGCCTCTGATGGCGCGGCTTATATCACCGGGCAGAACATCCGCGTCGATGGCGGCGTCACCCGGTCGGTCTGAGTGTCTGTTTAGAGCCGTCCGGGGGAATTTGGACAGTTGGGTAAGTGGAGTTTCTGGAGCGCCGTCTGCGGATCGAGGCGGTGCAGACCGAACAGCCAAGTTTGGGCGGCAATGTGCCTTTCAGATGATCCTGGACTTCGGCTATCCACCACCCGTCACGGAAGTCTGGAACGCCCGCAATGCGATGTGATCCGCCCCCCTCGCAGATGTTCGCAGCCCAGAACAACCCTTCGGACATGAACGAACAGGCGTAGAATCCAGACGCCATCTGAGTTGCTGCGCCGAGGTGTTCCGGGAGCTTCA
>Ga0302314_10008098_pt1 | contig 18768 bp, 16 predicted proteins | sample III_Palsa_N2_3_FD_200533 | JGI IMG/M metagenome (GOLD analysis project Ga0302314, IMG submission 200533) | Peat permafrost microbial communities from Stordalen Mire near Abisko, Sweden - III_Palsa_N2_3 | ecosystem: Environmental > Terrestrial > Soil > Palsa > Peat permafrost | place: Sweden...
GCTCCAAGCCGGTGATGTGGAGCCCGGTGGAGCGCACCGCCCTGGCCGACGCCGAGATCGAGTACCACGACCACGTCAGCCCGACGATCTGGGTGAAGTTTCCGGTGGTGGAGGGATCCGACGCTGCGATGGGCGCCAGCGTGGTGATCTGGACCACCACCCCCTGGACCATCCCCGCCAACCGGGCGATCTCCTACAATCCCGACATCGCCTATGCGGTCTACCGCGTCGAGGCGATGGAAAAGGGGCTGGCGTTCGAGCCCTGGGCCAAGCCGGGCGACAAGCTGATCGTCGCCGAGAAGCTGGCCGAGGACGTCCGCGCCGCCGCCAAGATCGCCGACTGGACCAAGGTCGAGGCGATTGATCCGTCCGGCATGGAATGCGCCCATCCGCTGGCGGCGCTGGACGAGGGCTATGGCTTCGCCGTGCCGCTCCTGGCCGGCGACCATGTCACCGAGGATGCGGGCACCGGTTTCGTTCACACCGCCCCCGGCCACGGCGCCGACGACTACCTGGTCTGGCTGGCTCATGGCCATCGGGAGATCCCCGAAACCGTCGACGAGGACGGCGCCTACTATCCGCATGTGCCCCTGTTCGCCTGCCTCAAGGTGCTGGAGACCGAGGGCAAGAAGGCCGGCAAGTTCGGGCCGGCCAACGGCGCGGTGATGGAAAAGCTGATCGAGGCGGGCAATCTGCTGGCCCGAGGCCGGGTCGAGCACTCCTATCCCCACTCGTGGCGCTCCAAGGCGCCGGTGATCTTCCGCAATACGCCGCAGTGGTTCATCCGCATGGACACCCCGCTCGACGACGAGGTTCACCAGGGCAAGACCCTGCGCGAGACGGCGCTACAGGCCATCGACGACACCGCCTTCTATCCCGACATCGCCCGCAACCGCATCCGCTCCATGGTCGAGACCCGCCCCGACTGGCTGATCAGCCGCCAGCGCGCCTGGGGCTCGCCGCTGGCCATGTTCGTGGACAAGACCACGGGCCAGCCGCTACACGACGAACAGGTCAATGGCCGGATCGCCAATCTCATCGCCGAAGAGGGCGCCGACGCCTGGTTCACCCGGCCGTCGGGCGACTTCCTCGGCAACCACGATCCGGAGCGCTATGAGAAGGTCGAGGACATCCTCGACGTCTGGTTCGACTCCGGCTCGACCCACGCCTTCACCCTGGAAGATCGGCCGGGCGCGCGCTGGCCCGCCGACCTCTATCTGGAAGGCTCCGACCAGCATCGCGGCTGGTTCCAGTCGTCCCTGCTGGAGTCTTGCGCCACCCGTGGCCGCGCGCCCTACAACGGGATCATGAGCCACGGCTTCACCCTCGATGAGAAGGGGGAGAAGATGTCCAAGTCCCTGGGCAATACGGTCGAGCCGCAGACGGTGACCAAGGAAAGCGGCGCGGAGATCATGCGGCTGTGGGTCGCCATGGTCGACTACGCCGAGGACCAGCGGATCGGCAAGACCATCCTGCAGACCACCATCGACGGCTATCGCAAGCTGCGGAACACTGTCCGTTACCTGCTGGGCGCCCTGAACGGCTTCGACGAGGCCGAACGGGTGGATTATGCCGACATGCCGCCGCTGGAGCGGTTCATCCTGCACCGGCTGTGGGAACTGGATGCTCACGTCCGTTCAGCCTACGAGGGCTACCGGTTCCAGGACGTCTGGCGGCCGATCGCCGAATTCTGCACCAACGACCTGTCGGCCCTCTATTTCGACATCCGTCGGGACGCCCTCTATTGCGACCGGCCAGGCGCTCTGCGTCGCCGAGCCTGCCGCACGGTGATGGACCTTGTGTTCGAGCGACTGACGGCCTGGCTGTCGCCCCTGGCCTGCTTCACCATGGAGGAAGCCTGGACCACGCGCTTCCCCGACGCCGGCTCAAACTGCTTCCGGGTGATCCCTGATACGCCGGCGGCCTGGCAAAACGACGCCGAGGAGGCGCGCTGGCGCAAGGTCGAGGCGGTCACCCGCGTCGTTACCGGTGCGCTGGAGGTCGAACGGCGCGAAAAGCGGATCGGCGCGGCGCTGGAAGCGTCGCCCAAAGTCTGGATTGCTGATCATGAGCTCCTGGCCGCCTTCGAAGGGCTGGACGCGGCGGAAATCTTCCGCACCAGTCAGGCGGAGCTGATCGCGGGCGAGGGGCCGGCCGAGGCGTTCCGGCTCGAAGGCGGTCCGACCGTCGCCGTCGACCCCGGCCATGCCGCGGGCCGCAAATGCGCCCGCTCCTGGCGCATCCTGCCCGAGGTGGGGACCGACCCGCGCTATCCGGACCTGTCCCTGCGCGACGCCGACGCCGTGGCCTGGTGGGATGAGCAGCATGCCGTTTAGGCCAGAAGACCTCAAACCCAACCGCAACGGCCTGATCGCCTATGCCATCGCCCTGGTGGTGGTGGTGGTGGATCAGGTTTCCAAGCTCTGGTTCCTCGGCCTCGGGTTGCAGGAGGGCGACTCCATTCCGGTGCTGCCCTTCTTCCGGCTCACCATGGTCTGGAATCCCGGCATCAGTTTCGGCCTGTTGCAGGGCCATGGCCAGATCGGCCGCTGGCTGCTGGTGGTGTTTGGGCTGGCGGTGGTCCTGGGTCTCGCCTGGTGGATACGGCGGGCGGACCGGCTGTGGGCGGCGGTGGCCATCGGCCTGATCATGGGGGGCGCGATCGGCAACAACCTGATCGACCGGGTCCGGCTCGGCATGGTGGCCGACTTCCTGGATTTCTCCGGTCTGGGCTTCAAATGGATTTTCAACGTCGCCGACAGCGCCATCAACATCGGCATCGCGGTTTTGCTGATCGATCTTTTTCTGGCGGCGCGACAGCCCGCCGCGCCCCCAGCCACACCCAAGTCGTCTTAGGCCGTTGGCGCCGGGGGGCTTAATGCGCTATCGAGACAATTGGTTGGCCGGGGCGGCCCACGAGGAGCAGTTCTCTAATGAGCTTTAATCGCGTGGCGATCGCCGCCGTGCTTATGGCCGGTGTCAGCTTGAGCGCCTGCCAGAGCACCCAACAGGCCCTGGGCCTGACCAAGGTGACCCCCGACGAGTTCCGCGTGGTCAGCAAGGCGCCCCTGGTGGTGCCGCCTGAGTTCGCCCTGCGTCCGCCGTCTCCCGGCGAGCCGCGCCCGCAGGAACTGCAGCCGGAAAGCCAGGCCCGCAACGCCCTGCTCGGCGCCCGCGCCGCGGAAGACCGTTCGGAAGGCGAAAAGCTGCTGGCCAGCCGCGCTGGCGGCGACAAGGCCGACCCGCTGATCCGCTATGTCGTCGACGATGAGTTCGGCGCCATCGCCCACAAGGAACCCAGCTTCGCTGACAGGGTGATGTTCTGGAAGAAGGACAAGGTCGAGGCCACGCCCCTGGCCAACGCCCCCGGCGCGGCCGTGCCGGCGCCGATCGATCCGGCGATCGAGTCCCAGCGGATCAAGAAGCTCACCGATGGCAAGGCCATCGTGATCAGCCGCGACTACAACGGCCACACCAAGCTGCCGGGGCTTTAGGACCTACAGGTTTTCACGACCGCTCGATCATTCGGACGTCTCTGGGTCTAGTCTGGGATGACGTGGTTGGGTTGCGGGCTAGTCTAGTCGCGCGCCAATCGGCGCCATACATCAATCCCCCGCCACATCCGGCCGCGCGACCTTGAAGCCCTTGGCCTGGAGCTGTTGCAGCACGCCGCCTGGCGCGAGCAGGGCGCGCAGGCTGACAACGGCCACCGAATGCCCCGGCTTGGCCAGCGCCTCGGCGATGGCGCCGGTGGTGTCGCGAATGGCTTGCCTTGTCAGGTTGGCGCCCTCCGGGAAGCTGTTGGCGCACTTCTCATAGCCGCGCTGTTCCGACAGGGCGGCGCGGACGTCGCCCCGGGCCCACCCCGCGGCGGCGGCGCGGGTGGGGCCAGGACCCGCCTCGACCTCGTCAAGGGCGTCGGCGAGGCAGGGCGGGCCGATCGTGCTGGCCTGGGTCGCCATCGCCTTGAGCAGGGGAATGGCCTTGTAGGTCGCGGCCGGCGTGCTGCGCACGCCGTCGGCGGCGGCCAGCCGGCGCAAGGTCTTCGCCGGCTCGGCATTGTCGACCTCGTTCTTGTGGCGATAGTCCGCCACCATCTGCAAGCCGGCCACGGCGGGCGCCCAATGGGAATAGGCGCGCGGGTCGCCGCCCAGCTTGGCGCGGTCCGCCTCGAACCGGGCCTTCAGGGCCGGCGGCAGGCTGTCTTCCATCGGCGCGCTGGAACGGAGGTGGCTGAGGATGTCGAGGGCGGCGATGGTGTCGCTGGCGCTGGCGGCCACTGTCGGCGGCAGGATGATCAGGTTCGCGCCCTTCAGCCGCCGCTCCGTCACCGACTGATCCCAGGCCATACCCTTGGGCAGGGCGCCGGGCACGCCCAGCACATAAACGGTGGACGACGGGCTGGAGACGCGCCACCAAGCCGGGCCGGGAAGACGCGCGGAGACCACCAGGGCGTCGACCACGGTCGCTTCAGGGTCGACAGCCGGCGGGGCGGCGATGGAGGCGCCGCCCACGACCAGGGCGAGGGCCGCCCCACAGAAAGCCCTACGCAGTGCGAACGCCATGGAATGCTCCGATCAACGCCTAGCTGACGGCCCGCAACGCCCAAATTATGGCGTCGAGGCGCGCCGGCTGATCAGGCCTGACGATCAGGCTCAATAATCAGGGATGGGCCGGCGCCGGCTTGGCGGCCGAGCCGGGCGGAGTGGCGTCACCGGGGAATTTCACGTTCGGACCCAGCAGATTGGCGATCTTCGGCTTGGGCGCCGGCAGCTTGGGCGTGGCTTCCACTGAGCCGTACTTGAGCACGTCCAGCGCCCGGGACAGTTGGAAGTCCTTCTTCGGATCGAACCCGGGGGGCGGCGCCTCGGCGGGATGGTGGGCGCCACGGCGGGCCTTGCCTTCCTCGGCGTTGAGGGCGTTGGAGAAGCTGGCTTCGGAGAATTCGAACGCCTCATTGGCCACCTGCTCGGCCTGTTCGGTCGAGGCGGCGACTTCCAGGTCCGGTTCGATGCCGGTCTTCTGGATCGAGCCGCCGGACGGGGTGTAGTAGCGGGCGGTGGTCAGTTTGACCGCGCCGTCCTGGCCGCCGGGCAGCGGGATGACGGTCTGCACCGAGCCCTTGCCGAAGCTGGTCAGGCCGACGATGGCCGCGCGATGACGATCCTTCAGGGCGCCGGAAACGATCTCTGCCGCCGAGGCGGTGCCGGAATTGATCAGCACCACGATGGGTAGGCCGTGGGTCATGTCGCCATCGGGCCGGGCGTTATAGCGCTCGATATCCTTCGGGTCGCGGCCGCGCTGGGACACCACTTCGCCGCCGTTGAGGAACATGGACGAGATGCCCACCGCCTGATCGAGCAGGCCGCCGGGGTTGTTACGCAGGTCGAGCACCAGACCCTTCATGTGGGGGTCCTTGACCTGCATCGCCTTCAGCGCGGCGATGGCCTGGTCGGTGGTGTTCTCGTCGAAGGCCGAGACGCGCAGATAGCCATAGTCGCCTTCCAGGTGGCCCTTGGCCGACTTCACGTCGATGGCTTCGCGGACCAGCTTGACGTCGAAGGGGTCCTTGCCGGGGCGCACGATGGTCAGGGTGATGGGCTGACCCACATTGCCGCGCATCTTCTTGACCGCGTCGTTCAGGTTCAGCCCGATCACGCTCTGGCCGTCGATGGCGGTGATGAAGTCGCCGGGCTGCAGACCCGCCTTGGCCGCGGGGGTGTCGTCCATGGGCGAGACCACCTTGACCGCGCCCTCGTCCCCGGTGACCTCCAGCCCCAAGCCGCCGTACTGGCCGCGGGTCTGGTCGCGCATATCGGAATAGTCCGCGGCGTTCAGATAGCCGGAATGCGGATCCAGCGAGGTGAGCATCCCGTCGATGGCGGACTCGATCAGCTTCTTCTGGTCAACGGGCGTAACATACTGCTTCTCAATGATGTCCTCGACATCGCCGAACAGCTCCAGCATGCGGAAGGATTCCGCGCTGGGCGCCGTCGCCTCGGCGTGCGCCGGATGATTCAGGTAAGCCATGGCGCCCGCACCGAGCACAAAGGCCGAAGCCCCGACAAGAAAATACCTGCGCATCATTTACCGCTGCCTTGGAGGCCCCAAAGGGTGAACATCGCACGCTAGAATGCGGACGGAAAAAGGGAAAGCCGTTTCGCTGGCTACGCTCATTCATTCGAAAGATAAGGCCATTCTAGGGCCTGACGGATCATCCTTTCGTCATTGGCGCCTTCAGCCAATGCGATGGATCGACCGGCGCGCCGCCTTTGCGGATTTCCAGATAGAGCTCGGGCGGGGCGCCGTCGCCCTTGCCCATGTGACCGATCGGCTGGCCCTGACCCACCATCTGGCCCGTGCCCGCGGTGATGGTGTCCAGCCCGGCCAGCACCAGGTGATAGCCGCCGCCCAGCCGCAGGATGGCGACGACGTTCCACCCCTTCAGGGGGCCGGCGTATTCCACCACCCCCTGCGCCGGCGCGACCACGGTGGCGTCGTCCGCCGTGCGCCAGGTCCAGCCCAGGGCGCGGCCGCCGCCCGGCTCGACGGCGCCGAAGCGCTGGGCCGGGGCGCCGGCCGCGGGTGCGGTGAACATCTTGGGACGGCCGAACAGGCCGGCGTGCTCGGGGTCCGGCGGATCGTGGGTGGGCGCCGCCGGGGCGGCCACCGCCAGGCCCTGGGACAACTCCCGCAGCACCGTGGCCCGCGCGGACAGGGCGTCGACGTCCTGTTTTGCGGCGTCGGCGGCGGCGGTGTCCTGGCCTTCCAGGGCCGAGCGGGCGGCGATCAGGGCCTCGATCTTGGCCTTGCGGTCGGCGACGTCGCTTTCGGTGGTGAACAGGTCCTCGCTGGCGGTGTCCACCGCGCGCTTCACCTTGCGCAGGGTTTCCGCCTGGGCCCTTAACGCTGCCGCCCGTTGCTCCAGCTCCGGGGTGATGGCGCGGATCAGGATCGCCGCCCGCACCGCATCGCGCACGTCCCCCGGATTGACGAACAGGGCCGGCGGCGGATCGCGGCGCAGCAGCTCCAGGGCGCTGAGCAGCCGGGCCAGCTTGGCGCGATTGGCGCCGATCTGGCCGTCCAGCTGGGCTTCGCGGACACTCAAGGCCGCCAGGCGCAGCTTCTTGCCGCTGACGTTGGTCTCGCCGTTCCTCTGGGCGGCGTTGAGGGCGTCCAGCTGAGCCTGCAGCTGGGCGATCTCCAGCCGGGCGGCCTGGGCCTCGGCCTGCGCCGCCTGGCGATCGCGGTCGCGGTCCCGCTCGCTGGACTCCAGCTGGCGCAGGGCCGGGGCTCCCGCTGGCGGCGCGGGTGCGGCGGCCACGGCGAGGCCGGCTGTGATCACGACAAGGGTGGCGGCGAGGCGGCGGGCCATCGCCTCACTAAGCCGGTTTGGCGCGCGGGCGAAAGGGCCGGTCACTCGCCGCCTTATCAATCGCGATGGTAGGGTGATCCGGCGAGGATGGTCACGGCGCGATAGACCTGCTCGGCCAGCATGGCGCGCACCAGGGCGTGCGGCCAGGTCTGCGGCCCGAAGGCCAGCTTGGCGTTGGCGGCGGCCAGCAGGGCGGGATCCAGCCCGTCGGCCCCGCCGATAACGATCACCAGCTTTCGGGCGCCGTCATCGCGCAGCCGGGCGATGCGGTCGGCGAAGGCGCGGGAGGCCATGGCCTGGCCGTGTTCATCACAGACGATGACGTGGGCGTCCTGCAGGTGCGGCTTCAGCGCTTCCGCCTCGGCGGCCTTGCCGGGCTTGCGCGCCTCGACCTCGATCACCTCGACGGGGCCGAGACCCAGGGCCCGTCCGGACGCGGCGGCGCGGTCGGCATAGTCCTTGGCCAACAAGGCTTCGGGCATGCGGCCGAGTTTGCCGACGGCGAGGAGGGTGATTTTCATGAGCGCCGTCCAACGGGTGACCCTCGCCCCCATTCTTCATGAGGGAGAGGGCAGGGAGAGGGGGCTGTTTCAACCGCCGCGATCCATGCCGAAAGAGTCATTGCCCGGAGATGCCCTCTCCCTTCCCTCTCCCCGCAAGCGGGGCGAGGGTTCCAAGGGTCAGGGCCTGATTAGTTCGCCGCCGCGCGGGGCGGTTCAACCGACCAGATCTTCTCGAGATTATAGAACTGCCGCACTTCGGGGCGGAACAGATGGACGATCACGTCGCCGGCGTCGATCAGCACCCAGTCGCAGTTGGGCAGGCCTTCGACCCGGGCCTTGCCGTTGCCGGCTTCCTTGATGGCGCGCATCAGGTGGTCGGCGATGGCGCCGACATGGCGGTGCGAGCGGCCCGACGCGACGATCATGCAGTCGGCGACCGAGCTTTTGTCCGTCAGATCGATGAATACGATATCCTGGGCCTGATCGTCGTCGAGACGGGCCATGATGAGGTCTTGCAAACCCTCTATGGAGGGAAGGTCCTGGTCCTCGGACGAGGCGTCCGCCGGTACGGCGGCGTCCTCGGGCGCACTTGGCGCGGAATTGCGATTCAGCCTGGTTGCTCCTGTTCCGCTTCTCGCGGACCTCATCGCTAGCATAAATTGGCGGACTTGTCCGGGGGTAAATCCACCGCTAGCGGACAAGGCCCTGTGATCGGGGGCCCTGTGATCGGAGGGCCGTTGACGAGGCGAAGTTGAGCGGGGTGGGCAGGAAGACCCAGGCCGGCGGCGCCATCAGGGGCAGGCGTTTGGCCCGGCTCACCGGGACTCTGGCGTGGGCGAACCGCCGCGCCGCGGGGGACGACAGCCCCGACAGCATGGCCCCCGGACGGGCCACGATGGCCACGGGAACCTGGCGCATGATCTCCGACCAGCCGCGCCAGCGGTGAAAACCGGCCAGGTTGTCGGCGCCCATGATCCAGACGAACCGCACCCCCGGATAGTGGGCCTTAAGGATGCGGACGGTGTCGAGACTGAAGCGGGAGGCGGTCCTGGCCTCCAGGCCGGAGACGATCATGGACGGATCCGCCACCCGCGACTCCACAGCCTTCAGCCGCGCGTCCAGGTCGGTCGGTGGCTCCTTCAGCGGGTTGCCGGGGGTCACCAGCCAGATCACCTTGTCCAGGCCCAGGCGCGCCTTGGCCGTGCGCGCGACCTGCAGGTGGCCCTCGTGCACCGGGTTGAACGAACCGCCATAGAGACCGACCCGCATGCCGGTCTCCAGATGGAGCCCAAGCCGCAGCGCTCTGGGACGGCCGGCGTCAGGAACGCGTCTGGCCGGTCCCGCGAACCACATGGTCTTCCTTGGGGGTTTCAGTCGTGGAGGGAGTCTGGCGATCGAGCTGTGGATCGCTCTGCCGCACGCGGGCGCGGACGGTATAGATGGATCCGCCGGACAGCACCCCGCCCCGCGCGAGCAGGCGGCCGTTCTGCCAGTTGGACAGGCCCAGCTCCGGCTGGTTCAGGGCGTATTGGCCATCGACCCAGCGGGTGAAGCCGTCGCCGACAAAGGGGGCGTCCACCGTCTCGAAGAAGCGGCGCTGGGCCAGCTCGTCCTCTGCGATCAGACAGGCTTCGAAGCGGGGGCTGAGGGCGTTGAACAGTTCCACCGCCTCCTCGACCGTATCGACGATCTTCAGCGAGACCTCGGGCGTTTCTTCCCATTCCCATTCGCGGCCGAGCTCGCCCACGGGGATGGTCTCGATCAGCGGCTCCTCGAACACCCCCTCGGCGCGATGGACCGGAACCTGGGCCTTGCGCCAGTCTTCCGGCAGCCAGCGCTCGTCGCCATAGGCCACATGCAGCTTGCAGCCCGACCGGCGCTCGCCGGCGCGTTTCAACGCATCCAGGAACACCGGCACCAGCTCACCGGCGCGCTCCCGGACGATCAGACATGTATTGAGGCTATTGCACACCTTACGGTCCAGAGAATGGTAGACGCAGGCGCCGAACCGCTGGGCGTCCGCGCTCTTGTCGGCCACCATCCAGGCGCCGCCCGTGCCGTGCAGGCTCACCGGCGTGCCGGCCTGACGCGCAATGCCGCCCAGCTGGCTCACCGCAGGCCCCGACCCTCGCGCCACGGCCAGAGCCAGGCGATTGTCCGCGAACATGGCCCAGCCGGCGGCGTGCTCGGCGCTGTCCACCAGGCTGGCCGCGCCCTCGGGCAGGCCGGCGGCCGCAAGCGCCGGCTCCAGCGCCGCGCTCATGATCGCCCGCGCGGTGCCGAGGGCGTCCGAGCCGATGCGGAACACCACGGTATTGCCGGTGCGCAGGACCCCGGTGGCGTCGGCGAAGACGTTGGGACGGCCTTCGAACACGAAGCCGACCACGCCCAGGGGCGCGGCGACCTGCTCCAGGGTCCAGCCAGGGTGTTCGATCCGCTCGATGGTCCTGCCCCGCGCGCCCTCTGCGTCGCGCCATTCGCGCAGGCCCGCGATCATGTCGCGGCGCATGCCGGCGCTGAGCGCCAGCCTCGTCGTCGACCGGCCGCGCGCCTTGGCGGCGACGACGTCGGCGGCGTTGGCTTCGGCGATCACGGCCCAGACCGCGTCGTCCGCCAGACTGTCGGCAAAGCCGTCAAAGAAGCGGCTGACTTGCGCGTCAGAGATCGCGCCCATCTTGCGGAATGCCGCCTCAGCGCGGCCGACCGCGCCTTCGGCGATCCACGCGGTCGCGGCCGGCACATGCAGCAGAGCGCCGGTGTCCTGCAGCACGATCAACCGGTCGCCGGCCTGGAACGCCGCCGCCAGCTTGTCCGACACCACCGCAACCCGGTTCCCGCCAAAGGGAATCGGCATGCCGGCGGTCAGTCGCTCAAGCCTTGCGGTGGTCATGCTGGTGTCTTAGCGGAAAAGCGCGCAGCGCAACAATCGGACGGTCTTGGCGCTAAGGCGCAACGGTCGGGATCGCCAACGCCGGGCCGGCTTCTATTATTCGGCGATCGAGCGAACAGAGGGTCGCGCCTTGTTCCCTGGCGATGGCGAGGTGCAGAGCGTCGCCGGCGCGCAAACCCAGTTCATACCGGTCGGAAAACCGGGCAGCGGTCCTGAAATGGTCGGCCGTTACCGGAACCGTGATGAAGTTTTCACGGCAGAATCGATGGAATTCCGCGAGCGCTTGAGCCCGATGCGGCTCGCCAAGCTGCCCGGTGCGAAGCTTGATCGAAAGGGCTGAGGACACCTCGGTCCTCACCCATTCGCTGATCAGAAGATCAGCGCCTTCGTTCTGGCCAAGCCAAGCCCGGACCGACTGCGTCATCGACTCGTTCGTGATTGCGGCGACCACGAACGATGTGTCGAGGTAGTAGCTCAATAGCGGTCTTCGTCGCGCATCCGGCGGACAAAGTCGCCAGCGGATTCTGACTGCATTGGCATCTGATCGGTCACAGCCTTCAACCGCGCCAGATCGATCGGTTTGCGGGGGCGTTCGGGCGGCGTGAGGCGGGCAACCAGTTTGCCGCGCCGCAGGATGTCGACGGTTTCGCCAGCTTCAACCCTGTCGACCAGCTCGCTGAAATGAGCCTTGGCGTCCGCGAGATTGATGGCGCTCATTGGGCGCTCCTGACCAGTTAGTTGGTCATGTGTAGCAAATCGGGGAGGCGGCGGCAACCGATATGCCGCCCGCGAGACGCCGCTGTTCAATGGGCGAGGTTCAGAAATTGCCCGCCACGTTTCCGGGTCCCCAACCGAAGGCGGCCGCCAACCCGCACCAGAACGTCGCGCCCACGAAAGCGACGACCAAGGCCCAGTAGGCGATGGGATTTGCCGCGCGTTCGCAGATCAGCGAGCGGCCGAACCAAAATCGCCGGGTCCAGAGCGCGAAACTCAGCATTACCGCCCACCAGACACACGCTATTCCGTCGATGTAGTGGAACAGCTGCGGATTATGCAGAATTTGCGAGACGTTCATTCGGGACCCTAGCGTTCAGCCTCAATAGGCGGACCCGAAGAAGAGGCCAAGCCCGGACTCCCCCTTCGACCGCATGATGGAATGGCTTTTCGTGCGGCCGGCCTTGTCAAGGACGGCGCGAAGCGCCGCCGCTGTGCGGCCGGCAAAGCCGGTCCTTGACAAGACCGGCCGCCCGAAAATCACGCTGTCCATGCGATCGACGGGGTGGTGTCGGTCAGGAGGGCCAAGCGTCCTCCAAGTCCATCTAGAGACCTAGCGGGTGGGTCGAAAGCCAATCGGCGTGTCGAGCCGAGATGGCCTCAACATCAGACGGCGCCGAAAGGAACAGGTCGACGCCACCATCATAAGGGGCAAACACCGCGCCCGTGGATTTCGACATCCACAGCGTTGGTCCCGCTCGTTCATCCGCTCTGTCTCGAAGTAGTCTGTCGAAGCGCCCGCGTTTCCAAACTGACTGCGCCGCATAGGCGAGCCACTCCATCGCCTCGTCGTCGTCTTCTTCGGCAAACTTGAACGCCGACGTTAGTTGATATTCGCGCGTCGCCCAAAACGGGTCGTGCTCATCGGCGACATCGACCAAGCCTTCGGGCGTTTGCCAGTGCGATTGAATGAGCCAACACGGCTGGTTCTCCCCCAGCACCTCCGCCGCCAATTCGTTCTGGCGAGCTATCAAGGTTGCCCATTCGTCGCTCGTCTCTGCGTACCGCTTAGAAAGTGGAAGAGAATGAAATCGCACCCAATTTGGAGCGCCTTCGGCACGTAACATGTACCCAACAGGCTTTAGGCGTCCGTGATGAAGCCGCCAGAACGGCTCGAACTCGCTTATTTCGGCAGCAGGTTTCACTTCCCTCATTTCGGGTCCGGCAACCCCAGCACCCGCTTCGACACGACGTTCAGATTGATCTCCGACGTGCCGCCCTCGATAGAGTTGGCCTTCGCCCGCAGCCAGGCCCGGACCGTGGCCAGTTCGCCGGCGTCGAAGGCGTCGCCTTCCCAGCCCAGGCCCTGGTGGCCCATGGCTTCGATGATCAGTTCGGTGCGGTCCTGGGCGATCTTGGCGCCGGCGTATTTCATGATCGAGGTCGCGGCGCTGGGGCCTTGGTTGGACTTGGCTTCTGCAGCGGCGCGGGCGGTGGTCAGGCGGAAGGCCTTGCCCTCCATCAGGTGGTCGATGATCCGCCGACGCAGGTCGGGATCGGCGAGGCGGCCGGTGTCGTCCACGCCGACGTATTTCTTGGCCACCGCATCCACGCTGCCAGTCTGGCCCAAGGCGGGCGAGCCGCCGGCGCCCAGGCTGGCGGAGATGTTCTCCCGCTCGAACTGCAGCAGCCGTTTGGCGATGGTCCAGCCGCCGTTCAGCGGCCCCATCAGATTTTCCTTCGGCACCTTCACATCAGTGAAGAAGGTCTCGCAGAAGGGGCTGCCGCCGTTGATCAGCAGGATCGGCCGCGCTTCGACGCCAGGCGTGCGCATATCAATCAGCACGAAGCTGATGCCGTTGTGTTTCTTGGCGGCCGGGTCGGTGCGGACTAGGCAGAAGCACCAGTCGGCCAGATTGGCGCCGCTGGTCCATATCTTCTGGCCGTTGATCAGGAAGTGGTCGCCCTTGTCCTCGCATTTGGTCTGCAGCGAGGCGAGGTCGGAGCCGGAGCCCGGTTCGGAATAGCCCTGACACCAGCGCAGTTCGCCCCGGACGATGGGCGGGATATGCTGCTGCTTCTGCGCCTCCGTGCCGACTTCCAGCAGGGTCGGGCCGAACATCATCACCCCCATGCCGCCAATGGGGTTGCGGGCGCCGACCTTGGCCATCTCCTCGGCCAGGATGCGGGCTTCGGTGCGGGAAAGCTCGCCGCCGCCATAGGCCTTGGGCCAGGTGGGCGTGCCCCAGCCCTTTTCGCCCATACGCTTTTTCCACAAGGCGGCGTCGGGGGTCAGCGCGCCGCCCATCATGTCCGCCAGCTGGGCGGCGGGGTCGGCCTTCAACGAAGCCGGGAAATTCTCGTCAAGCCAGCTTCTGGCCTCGGCCCGGAAGGCCTCCACATCGCCGCCGAAATCCGCCATCGGGAGTCTCCTCGAAATGTCCCTTTTATCGTTGAGGCAAACCTTACCGCCGCCGTTTGGCGCAATCCATACCGGCGCGTCTATTTCGAATCGGGGCGGATTCACTGATCCGCTATTTTCATCCCGGCTGGAGCGCAGACCCGGGTGACGAGGCGTGCGGAGCTCGATCCAATCAGGACGCAAGGTGGCTCAGCCTGCATCCTTGGCGTCCGGCGCGGTCCAGCCCAGGCCGAGGCTTTTCTGCAGCCTGACATAGTCCTCGGTCAGCTGGGCCTTGGCCTGGGAAACATTGGTTTCGGCTGTCACCCGGGTGGTTTCCGCCGACAGCTGGTCCAGGGTGGTGGCCGTGCCGCCCTTCACCCGCAGGGCGGTCAGGCGCGAGGCGCGGTCGGCGGACTGCTCCACCTGGGCCAGACTGTTCAGGCTGTCCCGCTGGCGGCCGTAGACGGCCAGCGCCGTCTCGGCGTCGTTCAGGGCGCCCAGGACGGCCTTGCGATAGTTGGCGATCGCCTCCGCCCGCTCGCCCTTGGCCTCACGGATGCCGGCGCCGGTGCGGCCGAAGTCGAAGGGGCTCCACTGCAGCACCGGGGCGGCGATGTAGGAGAAGCTGCTGGGCTGGAACAGGCTGGACAGCTGGCTGGAGCTGTAGCCGACATTGCCGAGCAGCTCGACCTTGGGGAACAGGTCCGCCGTGCGCTGGCCGATAAGGGCGTTCTTTTGTTGGATCGTCCGTTCCGCCGCCCGCACGTCGGGCCGGCGGCGCAGCAGGGAGGCCGGATCACCCACCGCGACGATCTGAGGCGGCAGCGGGACGGCGGCCGCGTCTGACAGCTCCTGATCCAGGTCGCCGGGCGCGCGGCCGGTGAGAATGGCCAGCCGATCCAGCTGGTCGGCGACCTGCGCCTTCAGTGGCACGGCCTCGGCCTGGGTCGACCGCAGCTGGCTGACCATCCGCTCCACATCCAGGTCGGTGGCCGCCCCGCCCTGAAGCCGGACCTTGGTCAGGTCGAGCATCCGGGTTTCGACATCGGCGTTCTGCTGCGCCAGGACCAGCCGCTGCTGAAGGTCGCGCAGGGTGACGTAGTCCTGGGCCACCTCGGCGGCGAGGCTGACCTCGGCGTCTTCGAGATTGGCGACGGCGGCCTGGCTCATGGCCTTGCCGCCCTCGATCGCCCGGCGCTGGCCGCCGAACAGATCCAGCTGCCAGGTGGCGTCCACCCCGACGTCATAGAGGTCGAGGACGCCGTTCGAGGCGCCCTGCGCCGCCGCGGCGCTGGACCCCGAGGCCGATGCGCCGGAGGCGGCCTCGCCGCTCAAGGCGCCGGTCAGGCCCTTGCTGTGCAGATAGAGGGCGGTGGCGTTGGTGTTCGGCAGCAGGTTCGCCCGGTCCTTGCCCAGGTTGGCGCGGGACTGCCGCAGGCGGGCGACGGCGACATCGACGTCAGGGTTGGCGGCGAAGGCGGCGTCGATCAGCCGGTCGAGCTCGGCGTCCCCCAGGGCGATCCACCAGCGGGACGGCGGCGGATCGGCCGTGGCGTCCTCGGCGCGGTGGAATTTCGGCTGGGAGACGGCGGCGGGAACCACCGCCGGCGGGCCCTTGTAGTTGGGACCGACCATGCAGCCGGCCAGCGCGGTCGAGGCGAGGGCCAGGAGGGCGATGGGCTTGAGAAGGCGGGAGATGGAGGGCATGGGGACCTCAGTGCGCCAAGGCCGATTGGGGGGCGTTCTTCGGCGGCGGCCGCAGCAGGAAGACCAACGGGATCATGAACAGCAGCGCCACGCCCAGGACGAAGAAACAGTCCGCATAGGTCATCACCACGGCTTGGATCTGGATGGTCCCGCCAAGCTGGGACAGCGCCTGGGCTTGGCCAGAGGCGAGGTCCGTCCCGTGCTGGGCGGCGAACCCGGCCGCCTGACCGGCGATCTGTGACTGCGCCAGGGGGGAATTGCCGTTGACGGAGGCGCTGATCGATTGGACGTGGGCCACCGTCTGGCGATCGATGAACACCCCCAAGAGCGCCAGCCCGATCGAGCCGCCCAGGTTGCGCGCCATGTTGTAGAGCCCCGCCGCATCCGCGGCGTCCTCCGCGCTTACCGCCCCCACGGAGGCCTGGTTGAGCGGCATGAAGGTCAGGATCTGGCCGGCGCCGCGGAGCAGCTGGGTGATCAGGAAGGTCTGGCCCGACGATTGGGCTGTCAGGCTGGTGTCCATGAAACAGGAGACGGCGAAACAGCAGAGCCCGGCGATCACCGTCAGCCGCATGTCGAGCTTAAGCATCGCCGGCAGAATCGGCATCATCAGAAAGGCGGGCAGACCCGACATGAATAGGACCCGGCCCGACTCCTCGGCGTTGTCGCCGGCGATCCCGCTGAGGAACTGCGGGATCACATAGAGGACGCCGTAGAGGACCATGCCCACCACCAGGATGATGCCGATCACCGCGGCATAGGATCTGTTCAACAGCAGCCTGAGCTTGATCACCGGTCTTGGACTGACCGCCTGGGCGACGGCCAGCAGGACGAAGCCGATCACCGAGGCCAGGGTCAGCCAGCGGATCTCCGCCGACTCGAACCAGAGCTGGCGCTGGCCTTCTTCAAGCACCACCGTCAGGCAGCTGAGGCCCACGGTCATGCCGCCGATCCCAAGCCAGTCCGCATGCACCAGGTCGCGGATGTTGGACTTGTCCTTGTCCATGCCGATCAGCAGCAGGGTGACCAGGCCGACGGCGATGGGCAGGTTCAGGAAAAAGCACCACTGCCAGCTCCAGTTCTCCGTCAGCCAGCCGCCGATCACCGGCCCCACCAGCGGACCCAGCAGCACGATCAGGCCGAAGATGCTCATTCCCACCGGCAGCTGCCGGGGGGGCAGGCGGGTGCGGACGATGGTCTGGGCGGTGGGGATCAGGGCGCCGCCGAAAAAGCCCTGGCCGACCCGGCCGATGATGATGCCGGCAAGGCTGTGACTCAGGCCGCACTGAATCGAGAAGACGGTGAACATCACCGCGCAGGTCAGCAGCAGGTTACGCAGGCCGAACACCCGGGTCAGCCAGGCGGCCAGGGGGATCATCACCACCTCGCTGACCAGGTAGCCGGTGGAGATCCAGGTGCCTTCGGTGCCGCTGGCGCCCACCTCGCCCTGGATCTGCGGCAGGGCGGAGTTGACGATGGAGATGTCCAGGGAGGCGATCAGGGCGCCAACCGCGCCAGCGATCACCGCGATCCAGTCCTGCAGCGACGCGCTGTCGTTTTTCCAGGTGCGGGCCTGTGCCCCGCCAGATTGTGAGGCGGCGGCGTCGGTCACGGGCGGGCCTTCGCCGGCGCGCTGGTGTCGACGCTCACCGTGGCGGAAAGCCCCGCCAACAGGCGGCCCTTGTCATCGTCGGAAGCCAGCAGCCGCAGCCGTACCGGAACGCGCTGGACCACCTTGGTGAAGTTGCCGGTGGCGTTCTGCGGCGGCAGCAGGGCGAAGGTGGCGCCGGTGCCGGGAGAGAAGCTGTCCACCACCGCGTCGATCTTGTGGTCCCCGAGGGCGTCGATCTTGACCTTGGCCGGCTGGCCGATCCGCATGCGGCCCAGCTGGGTCTCCTTGAAATTGGCCACCAGATAGAGGCCCTGCAACGGCACCACCGACATCAGCCGCGTGCCGGCCTGGACGAACTGGCCGACCTGCACGGTCTTGTCGCCGATCCGGCCGTTGATGCTGGCGCGGATCAGGGCGTCGGACAGGTTGAGCTTGGCGGCGTCCACCTGCGCCTGGGCTCCGGCAAGCCGGGCCTGGGACTGGCCGACCTGGGCGTTCAGGGTGTCGATGTCGCGCTGAGCCTGGCGGACGGCGGCTTCGTCGGCGTGGGCGGTGGCCACGGCCTGGTTGTAGGTGTTCTCGGCCTGGGCGGCCTTCTCGCGGGTTTCCACCCCCTGGGCGCTCAGAGTCTTGTAGCGTTCAGCTTCCCCCGCCGAATAGGCGAGGGCGGTTTTGGCCCCGGCGAGCTGGGCCTGGGCCTGGGCGACCGCCTCCTGCTGCTGGGCGATCTGGCTCTTGGCGGCGGTGATCGAAGCCCGCTCGGCGTCGGCTGCGCCGACCTCCTGGGCCAGGCTGGCCTGATAGGCGCTGCCGTCGATCTTCAATAGCGGCTGGCCGGCGACGACCGCCTGGTTGTCGCGGACATAGACCTGCTCGACATAGCCCTGGATCTTCGGTGCGACGGCCACGAGGTCCGACTGCAGATAGGCGTCGTCGGTGCCCTGGACGAAGCGGCCATGGGTCCACCAGCCGATGCCGAAGATAAGCACGACGACCAGCACAACGCCGCCGCCGACGATCAGGCCAGCCCGCACGACAGGACTGAGGCCCTTGCCCTTGGGCGCCTCATCGCCTGCATCATTCGTCGCCGAGGACGAGGAGGGACCTTCGGGCATTTCGGGGACCTTGTTTCGGCGCTGGATATGCTATTGTTTGCCAGCCGACAGATGTTTGTCAATTGGTAGATGTTTGTCGAGCGCTAAAAATTATAATAGGGAGGAAGCTGTGACTGACGTCGTCAAGGAGACATCGCCGCGACGAAGCCCTTCCGCCGGCGGCTACGCCCGAGGCGAGGAGACCCGCGCGCGCATTATTGATGCGGCGCTGAAGGTGTTCGGCGAGGAAGGCTATGAGCGGGCCTCGACCCGCCAGATCGCCCGGGAGGCCGGGGTGATGCCGCCGGCCCTGCAGTACTACTTCGACAGCAAGGAGGGGCTGCACCGCGCCTGCGCCGAGTTCATCATCGGCACCGCGGCCCCCACCTTGTTTCCCGCCCTCGAAGCCGCGGAGGCGACCCTCGCAGAGGGACGGCCGCAAGCCGCGGAGGACGCCCTGTGCGATCTG
>Ga0302314_10008100_pt1 | contig 18764 bp, 13 predicted proteins | sample III_Palsa_N2_3_FD_200533 | JGI IMG/M metagenome (GOLD analysis project Ga0302314, IMG submission 200533) | Peat permafrost microbial communities from Stordalen Mire near Abisko, Sweden - III_Palsa_N2_3 | ecosystem: Environmental > Terrestrial > Soil > Palsa > Peat permafrost | place: Sweden...
GACATGGTCGCCTGCGCCACCCCGGTCATGCCGCCGAAGATGAACAGGAAGAGGAACAGGTACACATAGGCCAAGGGCGCGCAGAACAGGATCGAGCCCCGGTACAGGGTGCCGACCCAGGTCACGACCTTGATCGCCGAGAACACCGCCACCATCTCCGAGAGGATGCCGAAGGCCCCGGCATCGAGCGAGGATTCCCCGGCCACGAACAGGTGATGGCCCCAGGTCAGGAAGCCGACGAAGGCGATGCCCAGCGAGGAGTAGGCGATGGCGCGGTAGGACAGGGGGTTCTTGTGCGCACAGGCGCACACCACCTCGCTGATCACGCCCATCGCCGGCAGGATCATGATGTAGACCGCCGGATGCGAGTAGAACCAGAAGAGGTGCTGGTAAAGCAGCGGATCGCCGCCGCGGGCCGGATCGAAGATGCCCAGCTGCAGGGAGTGGTCGACCAGGACCAGGCCGAGGGTCAGTCCGAGCACCGGTGTGGCCAGGACCTGGATGATGCTGGTGGCATAGATCCCCCAGACGAACAGCGGCATGCGCATCCAGGTGATCCCCGGCGCGCGCAAGGAGTGGATGGTGACGATGAAGTTGATGCCGCTGATGATCGAGGAGATGCCCAGCACGAAGATGCCGGCCGCCACCGGCGAGACCGCGCTGGAGGTCACCGCGCTGTAGGGCGCATAGAAGGTCCAGCCGGTGTCGGTGCCGCCGGCGAGCATGCCGATCAGGGTGATCAGGGCGCCGGCGACATAGACCCAGAAGCTCAGCAGGTTCAGCCGCGGGAAGGCGACATCACGCGCACCGATCATGAGTGGCAGCAGGAAGTTGCCGAAGCCGCTCGGGATGGCCGGGATCATGAACAGCCAGACCATGACGATGCCATGCAGGGTGAAGAGCCGGTTGTAGCCCTCGGCCGAGACGATGGTGTGCGAGGGCGTCAGGTGCTCGATGCGGATCAGCTCGGCGAACAGCCCGCCCAGGAGCATGGCGGCGGTGGTGGCGATCAGGAACATCACGCCGATGCGCTTGTGGTCGTGGGTCAGCAGCCACGAGCGGATGGTCAGGGGATCGGTCAGGTAGGAGCGGTCTAAGGCCATGGTCGGGCTTGCTACGGCGCAGGGGCGCGTGGGGGTGGCACGGGCGCGGCCCGGACGGTCGGCAGCGGCGGCAGACTCTGCGGCGGGACCACCCCGGGACGCAGCGACGTGATCAGCGCGACCAGCGCCGCCGCCTCCCCGGGTTCGAGCAGTCCCGCATAGGAGGGCATGCTCGCGGGATAGCCGGCGACCACGGTCGCCGCGGGATCCATCATGGTCGCGGTCAGGTAGGCCTCGTCGGCGGTGACCACGCGGCCATCGGCGAGGGTGACGCGTGAGCCATAGAGTCCCAGCCAGCTCGGCCCGACATGGCGCTGGCCATCGGTGGTGTGGCAGGCCAGGCAGCCATGACGCGTGGCGACCGCCAGGCCCTGGGTCGGCAGATCCTCAGGCAGACCGCGCGAGACCATGGCCATGGGCTGCTGGTCGCGCACCTGGCCGAGCGCTTCGGCGACCAGCGCCGGCACATCGCCCTGGTGCCAGCTGGCATACTCCTGGGGCGCGAGGGCGACCACCGCCCCGAGCATGCGCGAATGGTCGAGGCCGCAGTACTGGGTGCAGAAGATCGGATGGATGCCAGCCGTGGCCTGGAACCACGCCACCGTGGTGACGCCAGGCAGGACGTCATGCTTGAAGCGGAAATCCGGCACCGAGAAGCCGTGGATGACATCGCGCGAGGTCATGATCAGGCGGATCGGGGTCCCCGCCGGGACCACGACAACCGCGATCGAGGCCCGGCCATCGAGGTAGGCGAACTGCCACATCCACTGCTTAGCGGTGACGAACACGTCCAAAGCCCCCGCGGGCGGCTCCTGCAGGGCGCGAAACTGCCGGTAGCCGACCCACCACCAGGCGACGAACAGCACGGTGAGACTGGCGATCAGCGCCATCTCGAAGCGCACCGGTGCCAGGACCTGCGCGGTGCGGAAGGGGGTGGCATCGCGACGGCGGTAGCGCAGGGTGAAACCCAGGGCGACACCGCCGACCACCAGCGCGCCGAGCAGGGTTGTCACCAGGATCGCGCCATGCAGGGCATCGATCCCGGCGGCGAAGGTCGAACCCTGGATCGGCAGATCGAGCCAGTCGCGCCAGCTGCTCATGACGCGCTCCCACGTGGCGGCGGGCGGCGCCAGCTGCCGTAGCCGATGACCGAGGCCGCCAGCAGCGCCGCGCCCAGGGCGCCGATGCGCAGGCCGTCTTGCACCGCGAAGCCGTAGCGGTGCGCGGCGGGATCATAATGGTAGCAGAACAGCAGGGCCTCATCGGATACCGTCGCGGTGCGGTTGGCCCCGGCATCCAGCAGCGCGAGGCGCAGCTGGCGCTCCGGCACGCCGATGCCCAGCAGGTAGCGGCTGATCCGGCCATCCGCGGCCACCACCACCACCACCGCCGGGTGCGCGATCTGACCCGTCACGGGATCGCGGCTGATGCGCATGCCGATCGACCCGAGCAGGTGCGTCACCGCCGCATCGTCACCGACCGTGAAGGGCCATGCAGCAGGCGCGACGCGCTGGTGCGTGATCAGCCCCAGGGCCGTGGCCTGGGCGCGGCGCGCGTCCTGGGGCGTATCGCGCGCATCGAAGCTCACGGTCGCGACGTGGAAGCGCTCGCCCGGGATCCAGCCGAGCTGGTCCAGGGACTGGGCAACACCGCTGATCACCAGCCCGCACAGCATCGGGCAGCGGTAATAGGCCGGCACCAGCAGCAGCGGGCCGCCCGCGCGCAGCGCGCCCAGGGTCGTCGGCCGGCCGTCGGAGGTCATCAGCGGCAGATCGTCGGGGATCGGCGCTCCGAGATGCTCCTCGAGCCCGGCGCCATTGAAGGCCTCGGTCGCAGCGCCGAGCCTGCAGGCGCCGCTGACGCCCAGTCCCAGCAGCACCACCAGCAGCGCGGCATGAACGCAACCGGACCAGGTCATCGGCTGCCCTCCCGCTGCACATAGAGCGTGATCGCCTGCTCGATGGGGATGGCGACGATGCCATGGGCCTGGTCGACCCACGCATAACCCGCCAGGCGCGCCTGCTGGGCGCGTACCCGTGCCGGCGCGTCCGCGCCGCTGAGCAGATCCGACTCGATCGCCGCGCGCGCGGCCGGCGCTGGGGCCGGCCCGAGCTGCGCAGCACCATGCCCATCGAGATGGACGCTCCAGGCCACCGCCACCACCATGATCACGACCACCACGGCGGCGATCGCCAGCAGGCGCCAGCCCGGCAGGGCATCACTCTCGAAGCGCTCCTCGCTCATCGCGGCCTCACTCGAGACGCTCGCGGTAGGCCAGCGCCCGCAGCAATTCCGGAGTCTGGCGGGGTGAGGTCAGGGACCACGCGCTGCTGCACCACCAGAGGCCGAGCCCCGTCATCAGCATCACGGCGACGATGGCCTCGGGGCCGATCCGCACCCCCGCCCCGCGCAGCACCGGCATCATCGTCCACCAGTCCATGCCGAACTGCCCAAGCAGGATGCTGGCGCAGACCAGGATCAGGGCCAGCGGCCGGGTCTTCAGGTCGTGGGACAGCAGCGCGCCAAAGGGCAGCGCATAGCCGAAGCCCAGGACCACCAGGCCGAACCAGCCGAGATAGCCATGCAGGCGCGGCCGGTACCACGTGGCCTCATCGGGCAGATCGCCCATCCAGCAGATGATCAGCTGCGCAAAGGCCAGATAGGTCGCGACGATCACCAGCGCCAGGAGCAGTCGCCCGGTCGCGACCAGATGGTCCGCATGGATCGGCAGGAGTCCCCGTGCCAGGCGGTGCGCCACCAGGGCCGTCCATGCCGCCAGCCCGGCCAGCATCCCGCTGACCACCAGCAGCGGTGCGAAGATCGATGAGGCGAAGCCATCACACTGCGCATAGCCGTCCATGACCGCGATGCACGCCGCCAGCGCCACCGGGATGAGGGCGCCGCAGCCGACCAGGCGCCGGCGGCGGGCCCAGCGGGCATCGCCGCTGAGCTCGCCACGCACGGACAGCCAGCGCAGCGCGCCGCTGGTCAGCGCCGCGATGCTGAGGTAGCCCAGCATGCGCAGCCACAACCAGACCGCAGCCGGAGCGGGCCCCTGGCCGGCGCCGTGCCAGGTGGCGATGACCAGAACCACCAGTCCGATGCCGCCGAGCCACGGTACCGCCGCATGCACCGTCTCGAGCAGGCGCAGCATCGGCAGCTGCCAGGTCGCGCCACAGCACAGCAGGATCTGGTCGAGCAGCAGCGCGCCGAGGCTCAGGCCCATCGCCCACAGCCAGGCGATCCCCAGTTCCGCCGTGGTCGCAGCCGGCGACCAGGTCCAGGAGGCGGCCACCAGCACCAGCGCCGCCACGATCACCACCGCGATGGCCGATCGTGGGCTCATGGCAGCGCCTGGCGGGCCTGCTGCGCCATGGCCGGTGGCAGCGCGCTCAGGGCAATGCCACGACTCAGCTGCAGCGCCTTGACATAGCCCGCGACGTCCCAGCAGTCGGCATGGCTCAGCTGCATGGTCACCGCCGGCATCACCCCGAAACCCTGCTCCATCACCTGCACCAGGTGGGCGCGATCGTAGCCGAGCACCGGACTGAGCAGCAGATCACGCGGACGCACCACCGCCATGCGGCGTGCGACCGGTGAATCGCCATCCCCGAGCACGCCATGGCAGGCGGCGCAGATCGCATCGAAGCTGCGCTCTCCGCGTTCCAGCGCCGCGCGGTCGATCGCCGGCTCGGCGCCGTCCGGCGCGTCGCGGGCGACCACGCCCAGGGGCGGGGTGCGCATCGTGCTGACGGGGGGCGCGTTCGGATCGCCGTCGGCCGCGGGCTCGGCGCCGAAGGGCAGCTGCTTCTCCTGGCTGACCATGCGTTCGAGACCCGGCTCCGGGGCATGCAGCGGCTGGGGCTTGCAGGAGCAGCACCATCCGCAGGCCAGGGTCGCGAGCGCCCCGACGCACAGCTGCCGCCGCCACGTCACGACCGAGCGCGCCGCGCCCGCCGCGCGTGCCCACGACGCCTGCCCATAGCCGCCGTTCATGCGGGATCCTCCGCCAGGGTCTCGATGTGCAGCGCACCCAGCGCGCGCAGGCGGGCGTGCAGCACGTCCCCCTGCTCGGGGGGGCAGGCCACCGCGACGAAGAAGCGGTCGCGGCAGGCGCGCCGGAAGGACTCGCTTTCGAACAGCGGATGCCACAGGCGCGGCAGACGGCAGCGCACCAGCACCAGCACGAATCCAGTCAGGCAGGCGCCGAGGATGGTGCTCTCGAAGGTGATCGGGATGAAGGCCGGAACCGAATCCAGCGGCATGCCGCCGACGCGCAGGGGATAACTGATCGCCACCGTCCACCATTGCAGCAGGTACGCACCGGCCCCGCCGAGGATGCCGCCCAGCAGCATCGCCGCGGGAATGCGCGAGCGGCGCGCGCCCAGGATGGCGGTGGTGCCCGGCAGGCTGATCGGGGAGAACAGCTCCAGACCGGTATAGCCGTCCGCGGCAAGGCTGCGGGCGCAGGCCACCAGCGGCTGGTCATCAGCGAACTCGGCGAGCAGATGCAGCGTCCCATCAGGCGGCATGCGCATCTCCCACCGGCGCGGCCGCCTCGGCGTCGAGACCCTGCAGGTCGCGGCGCAGGCGCTTGAGTTCGCCGATCGGTATGGCCGGAACCCAACGCAGGAAGAGCAGGAAGAGAAACGCGAACAGGCAGAGCGTGCCGCCGAGGATCACCACATCGACCACCGTCGGCTCATAGCCGCCCCAGCCCGAGGGCAGGCGGTCGCGCTGCAGACTGCCGACCACGATCATGAAGCGCTCGCCCCACATCGTGCACTGCACCACCACCGCCACCGCCATCAGCACCAGCGGGCTGCGCCGCGCCCGGCGCAGCCAGAACACCTGCGGCAGGATCGCATTGCCGCAGATGATCGCCCAATACAGCCAGCCGAGCGGTCCGAACGGGCGCGCGACCAGTCCAAAATAGCGTTCGGCCTGGTCGGGATCGTGCCAGTCGCTGGCCCATTCGAGCAGGTAGCAGCCGCCGACGATCGAGCCGGTGGCGAGGAGGATCGCCGCGATCTTCTCGAGGTGGGCGATGGTGATGACATTCTCGAGGTGCATGATCCGCCGCAGCGGCACGACCAGGATCAGCACCATGGCGAAACCGCTCAGCAGGGCGCCGGCGACGAAGAAGGGCGGGAAGATGGTCGAATGCCAGCCAGGGACCTTGGCGATGGCGAAGTCGAGACTCACGATGGAGTGCACCGAGACCACCAGCGCGGTGGCCAGCCCGGCGAGGATCGTGTACGCCGCACGATGATGCCGCCAGTGCCGGGCCGAGCCGCGCCAGCCCAGGGCGAAGAGCCCGTAGATGCGCGCCCGTCCCACGCTTGGCGCGGCGTCGCGCGCCGTGGCCAGGTCGGGCAGCAGGCCCAGGTACCAGAACAGCAGCGAGACCGTCCCATAGGTCGAGATCGCCGCGACATCCCAGGTCAGCGAACTGCGGAACTGCGGCCACAGCCCCATGGTCGCGGGATAGGGCGTCAGCCAGTAGAAGAACCATGCCCGGCCCATGTGGGCGATCGGGAAGAGGCCGGCATTGACCACCGCGAACAGCGTCATGGCCTCGGCCAGGCGGTTGATCGAGGCGCGCCAGCGCTGCTGCGTGATGTAGAGGATGGCGGAGATGAAGGTGCCGGCGTGCCCGATGCCGATCCACCACACGAAGTTGGTGATGGCGAAGGCCCAGCCGACCGGGATGTCATTGCCCCAGGTCCCGATCCCGGTCACGAAGGTATAGGTCAGGGCGATGACCAGCACCAGCGAGCCCAGGCCCGCGATCCACAATGGCCAGCGGAACAGCCAATGGCCATGCCAGAGCGGCGCCAGGAGCTGATCCTCCAGGGTGCGGTCGTCCGGACGACCGATCATCAGTTCGGTGTCGTTCATGCCCAGGCCGGGTTGGGATTGGTGATGCGGGCCAGGTAGCGGGTACGCGGCTGCGCGCCGCTGTCGGCGAGCACCGCATAAGCGCGCGGCGAAGCCCGCGCCCGGGCGACCGCCGAGGACGCATCCAGGATGTTGCCGAAGACGATCGCCTGGCTCGGGCAGGCCTGCTGGCAGGCGGTAACCACCGGCTGGGTGCCGGGCGCCTGGCCGGCGATGCGCGAGCTGATGTCGCCGGCGCGGATGCGCTGCACGCAATAGGTGCATTTCTCCATGACGCCCCGCGCGCGCACCGTGACGTCGGGATTCATCGCCATGCGCGTCAGCGGGGTCGAGGACTGGTGGTAGTTGAACCAGTTGAAGCGCCGCACCTTGTACGGGCAGTTGTTGGAGCAGAAGCGCGTGCCGACACAGCGATTGTAGGTCATCTCGTTGAGCCCGTCCGGGCTGTGCGTGGTGGCATAGGTCGGGCAGACGTATTCGCACGGCGCCTTCTCGCAGTGCTGGCACATCATCGGCTGGCTGATCGCCTCCGGTGCGGCGCAGGATCCGCGGTAATAGCGGTCGACCCGCAGCCAGTGCATCTCGCGGCTGCGCAGCACCTCCTCGCGTCCCACGACCGGGATGTTGTTCTCGGCCTGGCAGGCGGTGACGCAGGCGTTGCAGCCGGTACAGCTGCCGAGATCCACGACCATGCCCCACTGCGGACTGCTCAGCGGTCCCTGGTCCGGGCGCAGCGAGAGGGGCGCATGCGCTTGGTCTGCGATGGCCGGCGGCAGCGGCTGGTCGCGCGCGACGCTGAGCGCCACCGGGCGCTCCTCCATCGCCCAGTGCTCCTGGGTGAGGGCCAGATCACGGTGCTCGGCCAGCACCGTGAGCCGGACGCCGCGCACCAGCCACGGCTGCGCGCTGGTGCGCAGCGCATATGCATCGACCCCGACCTCATGGGCCGCGCCACGCGAGACGCGACGTCCATAGCCGAGGGCCAGGGACACCGTGCCCGGGCTCTGGCCCGGTTGGACCAGGACCGGGACGCGCAGCGTCGTGGCGCCGCTGTCCACGGCGACCAGCTGGCCGGTCCTGACGCCCAGCGTGTCGGCCAGCGCCGGAGCGATGAGCAGCGCATTGTCCCAGGTCAGCTTGGTGATCGCATCCGGCAGCTCCTGCAGCCAGGGATTGTCGCCATACCGGCCGTCATGGATCTTGCCATCACGATAGAGGCTTAGATCCCAGCTGCCCGTGGCGGCCGGCGCCGCGGCGAAGGTTCCCCCCTCGCTCAGCTCGCGCACCAGCTGGGCGGCCTCGCGCCAATCGACCGCGGGACGCAGCAGCGGTGTGGCGCTGCCCACCAGGCAGCCGCGCTGGATGGCCGCGCGGTACTCGGCATCGCCCATGCCGCGGCTGCGCCAGCGCTCGCGCAGCAGCAGGTGCCCAGGTCGCTCGTCGCGCGCCATGAGCGCGTCCAGGATCTCGGCGAGGGTGCGGCCCGCAAACAGGGGGTCGATGGTCGGCTGCTGCCAGGTGATCGTGCCATCGACGCTGCGCGCGTCGCCCCAGCTCTCCAGGTCATGGGCCAGGGGGATGAACCAGTCGCACGCCGCGGCGGTCTCATCGGCCCGCAGCCCGACCCGGAAGCGCTGGCCAGCGGCGCGGAAAGCGACAGCGGTATCCAGATCGCCCGGGGAGGTGAACAGCGGATTGGCGCCAACCACGACCAGCTGCTTGACCGCACCGGCATGCAGCAGGCGCACCAGCTCGGGCAGGCCGTCGCGCTCGCCACCGAGCAGGACGCTGGGACGGTAGCCGATCTGCTCGGAGCCGAGCGCAGCGTTCAGGGCCACCGCCAGCGCCTGCAGGGCCATGGGGGCGTGCGCGCCGACCGTGACCAGGGCATGCGGCCCGGCACGCCGCAGATCGTCCGCGATGAGCTCCAGGTGTGCGGCTGGGATGGGGGCCGGCGGCAGATGAGCCAGCGCCTGGTGCAGCTCGGCAGGCACGCCGGGGACGGAAGCGATGAGCTTCGCCAGCAGTGCGGCGGCGACCAGGGGCAGGAAGCGGTCATCGACGATGATGCGGTGATCAGCGCTGAAACCCGTGCAGCTCGGCGATGCTTCCAGCACGTACCAGCGGCTGGGATGCAACGCATCACGCCGGCTGTGCGCCCAGGCGCGCGCCTGGCGGACGCTGTCCCGATCGGTCGCCAGCGGATCCCCGCCGAGCGCGACGCCGACTTGCACGTGCGTGAGATCAGGATGCGCCAGCAGCGGCTGATTCATCAGCCGCTGGGTGGCATCGAGTTCCGCGCCATGCCCTGCGGTGGTGTGCCAGTGCACCACGGCGCGGGGCAGGCGCTCGCGCACCTCCGCCAGGTGCAGTGCCAGACTCGGCGAACTGGAGGGCTCCAAGAGCAGGTGCAGGCCCGCGCCGTCGCCGCCGGCGGCCTGCGCCAGGGCCTGGCGTGCCTCCCGCCAGGAGACGGGCTGCGCAGCCGAGCGGATCGAGCCATCACGCGCCGGGTCATAGAGATCGAGGATCGCGGCCTGTTCGAGGACACCACTGGAGCCCAGGCTGGCCGGATGGTCGGGATTGCCCTCGATCTTGGTCGGACGGCCTTCATGGGTCTCGACCAGGATGCCGCTGGCATACCCGTCTCGGACCAGGCTGCTGGCATAGAATTGCGCAACCCCAGGGACCAGTTCGGGTGGCTGGCGGACATACGGCACGATCTGCTGTGCCGGCTTCGCGATGCAGCCACTCAGTCCGGCCAGGGCCAGGCTCGCGGCAGCGCGCGACAGGAAGGCGCGGCGCGTAAGCGCATCCGGGGCCATGTCCGCGCCGGGCGCGAATTCACCGCGCTGCCAGGCCGCGAGGCCGTTGCGTTCCGCGAGCGAACGCCAGGCACCCGTGCCAGTGCCGCTGCCAACACCTGCTGGAGGAGGACCGCTCTGCATGGCTAGCGATGGCATCCGGAACAGGTGGTGGGTGGACTGATGTGCATGGTGGCCACCAGCATCGCGCCGAGCACGCGCTGCGACTCCGCGCTGGGATGCCAGGACCCGTCGGTGATGCGGTCAGCCGGGCGCAGGTGCTGGGCTGGCTGCCGATGGCAGCCGAGGCACCAGTCCATGGTCATCGGCATGGCCTTCTCGACGCGCGCCATGTGTTCGACCTGGCCATGGCACTCGCTGCAGCCGACACCGCGATTGACGTGCGCGTGGTGGTCGAAGTAGACGAAATCGGGCAGGGTGGTGACGCGGTTCCAGACGATCGGGGTATTGGTGCGCCAGGATTCGCGCACCCCGGCCAGGGCTGGGCTGTCGGGCCAGATCTGGGCGTGGCAGCCCATGCACACCGCCGTGGCCGGGACTCCGGCCGAGGCGGAGCGATAGGCCCCGCCATGGCAGAACCGGCAGTCGATGCCGTCATCGAGGACATGGTGGCGGTGATCGAAGGCGATCGGCTGCTCGATGGGCTCATGCTGATGCGTGATGTAGGGCGAACGCACCAGCGCCATGGCCAGGCACGGCAGCAGGACCACGAGCAGGCCCACCAGGATGAGCACCGCGCGAAGGATGGAATCGGTCCAGCGCGGAAAAAGTGGGGCCATGCGTGCAACGAGTGTCGAATGGGCCCCCCTGGAACAACCCGGGGCCAGGCCAAGCCTGCACGCTCGCCACGACGTCATGCCGGCGTCATGCTGCGGGTGTCCCAGCCATTGCCGAGCTGCCGCTCGGGAAGGGACCGGCTGATATCGCCTGATCGCTGCATGCCCGGATATTCCAGATCGTCTGGATTTATTGCATGTTGAAGGATCAACGAACGGATATGGCAGGGTCAGGGGTGGAAATCCAAAATCAACCGCACCGGCCAGGGATCGGGCTCCCGGCTGCAGACGGTGCTCCGTGCGTCAGCACCGCACGCCATCGACCACCCCGCTGACGTCACCGCTCGGTGCGCCTAAAGGATTCCTGTGCCCGACTTCCGCTGCGACCTCTCCGCCCGTGCCGTGCCCCTGGTCCACCACTGGGAATACAGCCTGGGCAGCGGTCACGCCGCGCTGGCCCTGCGCGCCGACTGGCAGCAGCAGCTGGCGCGCTGCCATCGCGAACTGGGCACGGCCCATGTGCGCTTCCATGGCATCCTCAGCGACAACATGGGAACCCTGACCGGGACCGACCAGAACCGCACCTACTCCTTCTTCAATGCCGACTGCGCCTATGACGCGATCCTCGCCATCGGCATGAAGCCGCTGGTCGAGCTGTCGTTCATGCCGAGCGCCCTGGCGTCGGGAAGCAAGACGGTCTTCACCTACCAGGGCAATGTCACCCCACCCGTGGACCCGCAGGCCTGGGACGAGCTGGTACGCCGGCTCCTGGGGCATTGGCTCGAACGCTATGGCCGGGATGCCATGGTGCGCTGGCCGATCGAGGTCTGGAACGAGCCGAACCTGTCCGCCTTCTGGCAGGCGACCCAGCAGGATTACTTCAGTTTCTACGCCCACACCGCGCGCGCGGTCAAGGATGCCTTCCCAGAGCTTCGGGTCGGCGGACCGGTCACCGCCAAGGGTGCATGGCTCGAGGAGTTCCAGGCCTTCCTGGCCAGCAGTGGCGCGCCCTGCGATTTCATCAGCACCCACTATTATCCGACCGACGCCCTGGGCACGGCCACCACCGATACCGAGGCGCAACTGGCCGGCAGCAGCCGGCATGCGATGCGGGAGCAGGTGCAGAAATCCCGCAACCAGGTCTACGGACGACCGCTGTACTTTACCGAATGGAACCTCTCCTCGTCAGACCATGACGAGCTCCATGACCAGCCGATGGGAGCGGCCTACCTGATCAAGGCGATCATGGAGATGAACGGCCTGCTGGACGGCTCCAGCTGGTGGACGTTCAGCGACATCTTCGCGGAGCAGTCGTTTCCCTACCGGCCCTTCCATGGCGGCTTCGGGCTGCTGACCCTGCATGGCGTGCCGAAGCCCAGCTACCGCGCCTTCCAGCTCCTGCACGACCTCGGACACCACACCTTGCCGGTGGTGGGCGAGCATGCGACCCTCGACTGCTGGTGCATCCGCGGCCACCAGCGCCTCGACCTGCTGCTGACCAACGTGGCGCTGCCGCGCCATGAGATCTGCCAGGAGGCGGTGCAGGTGCAGCTGACCCATGTTGCCCGCCCGGCGCGGGTGCTGCTGCGCCGCATCGACGAGAATCATGCCAACCCGCGTCGCAGCTGGATCACGATGGGCAGTCCCGATCAGCTCAGCGCCCTGCAGCTGGAGCAGCTGCACGGTGCCTCGGCGCTGCACGAGGAGGAGCTCTCCTGGGACTGGCAGGACGGCACGCTGACCATCTCCCTGCGCATCCCCGCCAACGCGGTTGCGTCCATCACCTTGAACTTCACGACGCAGATGACCCGTCTCGGCGCCGCGCCGGATTCCCAGGCGCCATGAGCCGCGGCGCGACGGCTGAAGACCTCCTCGACCGGCTGCAGGCTGACGCGTTCGCCTGCCTGTGCGGGGTTATCGCCCCGAACACCGGGCTCGTGCGCGACAGCTCCGTGCCTGACGCCCCGGCCAGCATCGCAGCCTGCGGCATGGCGTTGCTGTCGCATGCGGTGGCCGCCGAACGCGGTTTCATCACCCGCTCCGCCGCAGCCCAGTACGTGCGTTCCTCCCTGATCTTCCTGCTCGGCGCGCCGCAGGGCCCGCAGTCACACGCCACTGGCAACCACGGCTTCTTCTATCACTTCCTCGACCCCGCCAATGGCCGGCGCAGCGCCGACTGCGAGCTGTCGACCATCGATACCGCGATCTTCATCGCCGCGGCGCTGCTGGTGTCCGCGTACTTCGATGGCGCGCATGCGGTCGAGTGCGAGATCCGCGGCTGCGCCACCGCCCTCTACGAGCGCGTCGACTGGGCCTGGGCGATGGATCAAGGCCGCACCGTCAGCCATGGCTGGAAGCCGGAAAGCGGCTTCCTCGCCTCGCGCTGGGAAGGCTATTCGGAGGGGCTCTTCCTCTACATCCTGGCCCTGGGCTCGCCGACCCATCCGATCGCCAGGGACGCCTATGAGGCCTGGACGCGCTCGTACCGCTGGCAGTCGCACTATGGCATCGAGTACCTGCACGCCGGTCCGCTGTTCATCCACCAGATGTCACATTATTTCCTGGACCTGCGTGGCATCCAGGATGCCCCGATGCGCGCCAAGGGCATCGACTACGCGGAGAACAGCAGACGGGCGACGCTGATCCAGCAACGTTATGCCATGGCCAATCCCCTCGGCTTTCGCGCCTACGGATCGTTCTGCTGGGGGGTCACGGCCTGTGATGGTCCTGGGCCGCTCAGCAGGACCATTGATGGCGCGCAACGCGAGTTTTTGGGCTACGCCGCACGCGGCGCACCCTTCGGACCTGATGATGGCACGATCGCGCCCTGGGCGATCGCCGCATCGCTGGCCTTCGCGCCGGAGATCGTGATGCCGGCACTTGCGCACATCGAGACCCTGTGCCTGGGAGGGGAGGCGTGGACCTCGGGGTGCCTGCCAACCTTCAACGCCACCGTCAACGGACCAGATGCTCCGCCCTGGGTCGCCGACCGGCACTATCCACTCAACCAGTGTCCGGTGCTGATCATGCTCGAGAACGCACGCAGCGCGCAGCCGTGGTCCTGGGCCCGTCGCTGTCAGCCATTCATCAATGGGCTGCGCGCCGCCGGGTTCACCGGCGGCTACCTGGAGAGACCGGAGGCCCCGCTCGGTGTGACCGGACCTTGAACCGCCGGCAGGGCGGCTGCGCGACGACATCGGTCCGCCCGGGGGTCACCCCTGCTGGTCGATGGCTCTGCGAATGGCCTGCGCCGAATGGATGGCCGTGGCCGAGGCGAGCTGGCGCATCTGCTCACGGCAGCTGAAGCCGTCAGCGATCATGACCTGGTCGGCAGGGCGGGCGCGCACCGCCGGCAGGAGCGAGCGTTCGCCGCAGTCCACCGAGATCTGATAGTGATCCTTCTCGAAGCCGAATGAGCCGGCCATGCCGCAGCATCCGTGGTCGGGGAAGGCCGCCATCGTACCCATGCTGGTGAACAGCTCCTTGTCGGCATCGAGCGAGACCACCGATTTGTGATGGCAATGGCCATGCACAAAGGCCGGCTGCGCCCAGCGGGGCGGGGTCCAGTGGCTGGCGCGGGTGGTGAGGAACTCCGCGAGGGTGAAGGCCTGCTGCGACAGACGATAGCCGTCCTCATCGTGCGGGATCAGGTTGCAGAGCTCGTCGCGGAACACCGCCAGGCAGCTCGGCTCGAGCACCACCAGGGGCGTGCCGGCGCGCAGCTCCGTGCGCAGGAGCTTCAGGATCTTCCGCAGGTAGGCCTTGGCGGTATCGAGCATGCCATAGTCGTAGAGCGGCCGGCCGCAGCACAGGTGCTGGCCCGGGATGACCACCGTGCAGCCCGCATGCTCGAGGACCTGCACCGCGTCGCGGGCGATCTCGGGATGGAAGAAATTGGTGAAGGTGTCCGGCCACAGCAGGACGCGCTGGCCCGCCCGCGCGGGCACGTCGGCCCGGTTGCGGAACCAGTGGACGAAGGTCTCGGTAGCGAAGCGCGGGATCTCGCGCTGCGGCGCCATGCCGGCGGCGATCTTGGCGATCGGGCCCAGCACCGGGGCATGCGCCACCCAGTTGACCAGACGCGGGACCTTGGCGGCGATCCGCGCCCAGCGGTCGATCCGTCCGAAGGCGTGCGCACTGCGCGGACGCAGGTGGTGCTCATGGTAATGCGACAGGAACTCCGCCTTGTAGGTCGCCATGTCCACCGAGGTCGGACAGTCATTCTTGCAACCCTTGCACGACAGGCACAAATCCAGCCCCTCCTTGACTTCCCTGCTCGCCCAACCGTCGGTGATGACCTCGCCGCGCAGCATCTCGAAGAGCAGGCGCGATCGGCCGCGCGTTGAGTGCCGTTCCTCCTTGGTCACCTGGTAGCTCGGGCACATCGTCACCCCGTCGGCGCGCCGGCACTCGCCGATGCCCACACAGCGCAGCGAGGCCGTGGCGAAGTCGCCGTGGTCGTCGGGAAAGCTGAAATGGGTGGTCGGATGCCAGGGCCTGAATTCCGTGCCGAGCTTGAGGTGCTCATCCTGCCGCGCCGCCTTGACGACCTTGCCGGGATTGAGCTTCCACTGCGGATCCCAGATGGCCTTGAAGTCCTCGAAGGCGGTGATCAGGTCCGGACCGAACATCAGCGGCAGCAGCTCGGCGCGCGACTGCCCGTCGCCATGCTCGCCGGAGAGCGAGCCGCCATGGCGCAGCACCAGTTCCGCGGCCTGCCGCGTGAATCTCCGGTACTGATCGATGCCATGACGCGTCACCAGGTCGAACTCGATGCGCGTATGGATGCAGCCATCGCCGAAATGGCCATACAGCGAGCAGGTGTACTGGAAGCGCTCGAGCAGACTGCGCAGCTCCCGCAGGTAGGCGCCGACCCGGTCGGGCGGCACGGCCGAGTCCTCCCATCCCTCCCAGGTGCGCTTCTGACCCGGCACGATCGCGGTCGCGCCCAGGCCGGCCTCGCGCACCTTCCAGAGCTGCTCCTGCTGCTCGGGATCGACGAAGACCCGTACCCGGTCCTCGGACAGCGGCAGGGAGCGGATCAGGGCCTGGGCCTTGTCGGTGGCCAATTCCAGCGTGTCCGCACCGAATTCCACGACCAGGAAGCCGCGGCCCTTGGGCAGGAGCTTCAGCTCCTCGTTGTGCAGCTGCAGGACCTGCATGTTGCGGATCAGGACCTCATCGACGCCCTCCAGGCCGATCGGATGATGCGCGAGGACCTCCATGATATGGTCGGCCGCCTCGTAGACATCCGGGTAGCCAAGCACCGCCAGCACGCGATGGCGCGGCCAGTCGATGAGCTTCACCGTGGCCTCGAGCACCACGACGCAGGTGCCTTCGGAACCGACCAGGGCCTTGGCGACGTCGAAGCCGTTCTCGGGCAGGAGCTCATCGAGATTGAAGCCGGAGACGCGCCGCGGGATGCGCGGGTAGCGAAGGCGCACCTGGTCAGCGACCCGATCGCGCAGCGCGCGCAACCGTCCATAGATCTCGCCGCGGCGTCCGCCAGCGGCGATGATGGCCTCCAGCTGCGCCTCGCTGGTCGGCCCGACCGTGAGGCGCGTCCCGTCATAGAGCAGGATATCCAGGGCTATGGTGTTCTCGGCCGTCTTGCCGCCCAGCACCGAGTGCACGCCGCACGAGTTGTTGCCGAGCATGCCGCCGAGCGTGCAGTGGTTGTGAGTCGAAGGGTCGGGGGCGAAGGTCAGGTCGTGGGCCCAGGCCGCCCGGCGCAGATCATCCAGCACCACCCCGGGCTGGACCCGCGCGAGTCTGCGCTTGGGATCGAGTTCGAGGATGGCATTGAGGTATTTCGAGAAATCGATGACGATCGCGGCGTTGCAGGTCTGGCCCGCGAGGCTGGTTCCGCCACCGCGCGACAGCACCGGCACCTGGAACTCGCGGCACACCGCCACGGTCTCGACGACGTCATGGATGGTGCGCGGGACCACCACGCCGATGGGCACCTGCCGGTAATTGGAGGCGTCGGTGGCGTACATCGCCTTGCTGCCCGCATCGAAGCGCACTTCGCCCGTGATGCGCGACTTCAGCTCCCAGGCCAGTGCGGTGACATCGACGGTGTCGGGGGTTGGATGGTGCGCGGAACCCGCGGCATGAATGCCAGGAGGAGGGGTCATGCGGCGTAGCGTGCCATGTCAGGCTCCTTCAGGACGAGGCCGAGTCCGGGACGGTTCGGATCCGGTCGCACCTGTCCCGCCACGGGGGCGGGTGCGCCCTCGAAGAACAGCGACTCGATGCGGACATGGTCATGGAACCACTCCAGGTGCCGCACCGCCGGCAGTGCGCAACCCAGGTGCAGATGCACGGCCGGCGCGCAATGCGCGGAGAGCTCGATGCCCCGGGCCGCGCACAGGGCGGCGGTCTCGAGGAATCCGGAGATCCCCAGACAACGTGTCACATCCGCCTGCAGCACGTCCACCGCCTGCGCATCCAGCAAGCGCTGGGCATCGGCCAGGGAGAACTGGTACTCCCCACCGGCCAGGTCCATCCCCGCGGGCAGGCGCGTGCGAACCCAGTGCATGCGTCGTGCATCCAGCGAAGGCACCGGCTCTTCGAACCAGCGCACCGCCAGCGTCGCGAATTCCAGGGCGAGGGCCACGGCCTGTGCCGGCTGGTAGGCGCCATTGGCATCGACGAACAAACTCACCTCCGGACCGATGGCCGTACGGGCGACCTGAACCCGGTGGCGATCCCGGCCCGCTTCGCGGCCGACTTTCATCTTCACCATGGTCAACCCGGCCTCGGCCCAGCCCCCCAGCTGCGCCGCGAGACGGGCATCGTCATAGGAGGTGAAGCCGCCGCTGCCGTAGATCGGACATGCCTCCCGGCAGGCTCCGAGCATGGCGACCAGTGGCAGCCCCAGTAGCTGGCCCTTGAGGTCCCAGAGCGCGATGTCGCAGGCCGAGATCGCCATGGCGGACAGACCGCTGACGCCGAGATTTCGCACCGCCGCCAGCAGCCGTTGGCGGCAATCAGCGATCGCGAAGCAGTCCTGGCCCAGCAGCAGCGGCGCGAGGGTCGCCTGGATCAGCTCGACCAGGCAGGCATGGGCATAGGTATAGCCGATGCCCATGCGCCCGCCGGCATGGATCCGCACAATGACGATCGTCGTCGCCTGCCACTCCAAGGTCCCATCCGACTCGGGATGGTCGGTGGGCACGGTGAAGGCTTGGGCGCTGATCCCGGTGATGGGATGGAGGCGCATTTAGCGCCTGGTGGTCGGCTTGGAACGCGGCGATGGTTTTGCCCGGGTCGGCCTCGGGCGCTCGGCGGGCGCCGGGGTCGGTGTGGAATGGGGATGGAAGCGCGCCAGCAGGCTCTTGAAGGACTGCCGCATCATGGAGCCGCCACGCTGGTCGCGGATCACGGCACTCATGAAGTTCTTGGCCTGCTCGATGGTGATGTGCGGCGGCAGGGGCGGCACTTCGGGGTCGCACACCGCATCGATGATCACCGGACGGTCGGAGGCGAGCGCCTCGTCCCAGGCGGCGGCGATATGCTGGGGCTCGGTCAGGCGGATGCCCTTGAGGCCTAGGTTCTCGGCGTACTGGGCATAATCGAACTGCGGCAGGTCCTGGGATGCCTCAAAGCGCGGCTCGCCCAGCATGACGCGCTGCTCCCAGGTGACCATGTTCAGATCGCTGTTGTTGAGCACCAGGACGATGAGCGCGGGATTGGACCATTCCTTCCAGTACTTGGCGATGGTGATCAGTCCGTTGATGCCATTCATCTGCATCGCGCCGTCGCCGACCAGGGCGATGGCGGTGCGCTCAGGATATGCGAATTTCGCAGCGATGGCGTAGGGAACGCCCGGTCCCATGGTCGCGAGGTTCCCGGACAGCGAGGCCATCATCCCGGTACGGATCTTGAGATCCCGGGCGAACCAGGTGGCGCTGGTGCCAGAATCGGAGGCGATGATGCAGTTGTTGGGCAGACGCGGCGAGAGCTCCCAGAAGAGCAGCTCAGGATTGATCGGATTGGCCGACTTGTGCGCCGTCTCCTCGAGCACCTGCCAATGCGTGGCGATGTTCTGCTCGATGGCCTTGCGCCAGTCACCGCGCTTCTTCGGCTTTAGCAGCGGCAGCAGCGCCCGGAGCGACTCGGCGCTGTCACCGACCAGGTTCAGCTCGAAGGGGTAG